>OFLY01000009.1_pt1 | contig 152589 bp, 131 predicted proteins | sample 1541161 | NCBI WGS metagenome assembly OFLY01 (sample SAMN04209247, study PRJEB22552) | human gut metagenome | biome: gut; material: feces | host: Homo sapiens | place: USA: Oklahoma | reverse complement strand
AAATTTGCTATTACTCACCACCTGAAGAAGTGGGAGTCTTCTCGACTGAGATAAATAAAAAATTAGAAGGAATTATTTTATGAAATTACAGAAATTATTAAGCTTAACAAGACAGGCAATCGATGCCTATGGAATGATTAAGGAAAATGATAAAATTGCAGTAGGAATCTCTGGCGGAAAGGACAGTCTTACACTTCTTTATGCACTGTCCTATTTGCGAAACTTCTATCCACATAAATTTGATATTGTAGCGGTTACAGTAGATTTAGGATTTGATAATCTTAATTTAGAAGAAATCAGGGAATTTTGCAAAAAACTAGGTGTAGAATATCAGATTATAAAAACACAGATTGCTGAAGTAGTTTTTCAAGTCCGCAAGGAAAGCAATCCCTGTTCTCTTTGCGCAAAAATGCGAAAAGGTGCATTGAACGATGCCATGAAAGAATTAGGCTGTAATAAAGTAGCCTACGCACATCATAAAGATGATTTATTAGAATCTATGATGATGTCCTTTTTATTTGAAGGGCGAATTCACACATTTGCTCCAGTTACCTATCTTGACCGTTCGGGACTTACTGTAATCCGCCCTCTTCTCTTTTTATATGAAGGAGATGTGAAAGGATTTGTAAAAGAATACAATCTTCCAGTAGTAAAAAGTCCCTGCCCGGTCGATGGTTCGACAAAGCGGGAAAATGTAAAGAATCTTATTGGAGAAATCAATCATCAATATCCTGGAGCAAAGGCTCGTATGATTCGTGCAGTAATTGATGATATTGTAAATCCAGATTGTCCTCCCCAAAATTAAAGGGATATTTTAATACAAAATTTGTATATCAGGAAATATTTGAAAAATGCTCTGGAAATTATTTAGAGTGTGGTAAAAAAAAAGGAGTGATTTTTATGCAGCAGCCAACCTATGATGAGCAGATTACAATGAAAAATGAAATGAAGCTTAGAGAACTTTGTGCCGGACTTCCAGCTTTTTGTAAAGAATTTTTTCGTGGAATTGAACCAACAACTTCTTCTCGGACACGAATTGCTTATGCTTATGATTTGAAAATATTTTTTCATTTTCTTCAGGAAAAATATCCTGATATCGAAGAAAGTGATTTAAAAAACTGGCCTGTAACCGTTCTTGACAAGGTAACGCTGACACAGCTTGAAGAATATTTAGATTATCTACGCCTCTATGAGGATGCAGAAAACAAAGTTCATACTAATGAAGAACGAGGACGTATGCGAAAAACAGCCAGTATACGGACATTTTATAAATTTTTCTACCGAAAACAAGTTATTAAAAATAATACAGCAAGCTTGTTAAATCTTCCGAAGAAACATGAACACACCATTGTCCGATTAGAAATTGACGAAATTGCGAAGCTATTAGATGCAGTAGAAGAAGGAGATAATCTAACAAAATCCCAGAAAAAATATCATAATAAAACAAAAATCAGAGATTTAGCAATCCTCACTCTCCTGCTCGGGACAGGAATCCGTGTCTCAGAATGTGTTGGAATTGATATATCTAACTTAGACTTTGAAACAAATGGAATGAAAATCCACCGAAAAGGAGGGGCGGATGTTATTCTATACTTTGGAGAAGAAGTCAGAGAGGCACTTCTTGACTATCTTGAAGAACGAGAAAAAATAATCCCAAAAGAAGGCTCCGAAAACGCACTCTTCCTCTCTATGCAAAAGCGTCGCATCAGTGTACGTGCAGTAGAGAACCTCGTAAAAAAATATGCCCGTCCAGTAACCCCTCTAAAAACAATTACACCTCATAAACTGCGAAGCACTTATGGTACACAACTATATCAGGAAACGGGAGATATTTACTTAGTTGCCGATGTTCTCGGTCATAAAGATGTCAATACGACACGGAAACATTATGCGGCGATGGAGGACCAGAGAAGACGAATGGCAGCGGGGAAAATACAATTAAGGGAAAAATAATTCTGGTTTACGTCAAGTCAAACGCCCCTTTGAAGCACAATAAGCCATATCTGTGACTTTAGTCGCGGCGTGTTGAATGTGAGCGTTAAGAGAACAACACTTGCTCCGAGGCCACAGATATGGCTTATTGTGCTTCAAAGGGGCTGTCTTTGGCTACTGGGATAAAAATTAGAATTTTATTTTTCGAATAACTGTAATTAAATCGAAAGTTTGTCTGTCTGTTCGTTCTACTATAAATCTTAATTATAATATGGAACCATTAAATAACAACCTGCATTTATCTGATTTGACTTCATATTATTACATCTCTTAATTTCATGAATATATTGATAAATATTTATAAATCCAGAATCATTCGTATTATCCATGTTCTCTTTAGCGATAGACCACAGGCTGTCTCCATTCTTAATTTCAACTACTTTATATTGTATATCATTAGCTGATTCTTGTGCTTTTACTACCCTATCTCCAAAATATAAAAAGAAACACACGCTGAGTAGACTTATTATTAAAACTGCTCCTGTAATAAAAAATGGTCGTTTCTCACGCAATTCTCGTTGGCGTTTTTTCTTTTGTAATTCCGAAAAATCGTAAATCTGTGCAGTTGTTTTCATACTTATCTCTTGCATATAATCCCTCCATACATAATGATAACTGGTTATAAATTATTCATGTAATAAGATATATGTCTCGAACTAATATTCCGAACATATATTCCGTATGTATGTTTGCATTATACCGAACATTTTTTCGGTTGTCAATAGAAAAAATGATTTTTCGAAAACATTTTCGAAAACACTTGTTTTATGTTTTATCCCATGATACAATTATGATAAAATATACGTTTATAAAGGAGGGTATTTTTTGATGAGCTATGGAAAGATAAGTGCAAAGCAGAAAGAGATACTAGAATACATAAAGCAGTCTATATTAAGCCACGGTTATCCCCCGGCTGTTCGCGAAATCTGTGAAGCAGTTCATTTAAAATCTACTTCTTCTGTACATTCTCATTTAGAGACATTAGAGAAGAATGGATATATCAGACGTGACCCATCGAAACCACGAGCAATTGAGATTATAGATGACAACTTTAATCTTACAAGAAGGGAACTAGTAAATGTACCGATTGTCGGAACTGTAACAGCTGGAGAACCAATCCTTGCTATCGAGAATATTCAGGGTTACTTCCCAATTATGCCTGAGTTTGTGAATAATAAGCAGACATTTATGCTTAAAGTAAAGGGAGAAAGTATGATTAATGCTGGTATTTTCGATGGCGATTTCATTTTGGTAGAAGAGACACCAACAGCTTCTGATAATGATATTATCGTAGCGTTATTAGAAGATTCTGTTACTGTAAAGAGATTTTTCAAAGAAGAAGATTACATACGCCTTCAGCCAGAAAATGATACAATGGAACCAATCATCGTTCCACAAGATTCTCCATTTTCTATTGTTGGTAGAGTCATTGGACTGTATCGTGCATTTAAGTAATACATTAAATAGGAATTTGCCGGGGTGAGTAAACAGCCAGAACTCCCAGAGAAAATATACCCTATATCTGTGGCCTCGGAGCAAGGTTTAGATACGAGCGCATAAGCGAGCATTCAAACCGCTGCGACTAAAGTCACAGATATAGGGTATATTTTCTCTGGGAGTTCTGGCTGTTCCAATCCGATAAATTTGGAGTATTCAACATGTCGCGACTAAAGTCACAAATATGCCTTATATATCGTTTTGTGGGCGTCTGTTTTGCCTGTGGCAAATTATTATTGTAAATCCTCTTTAGTAATCTGTTTTCCATCTCTCCAGATTCTCTCTAAATCATAAAAAGCACGGTCTTCCTTACTAAATACATGAACAATAATATCTTTATAGTCCATAAGAATCCAGTTTGCACTCTGGTATCCCTCAATCTGTTTTGCATCGTAACCAGCTCTGCCGAGAGCTTCTTCTGCGCTGTCAGCCATAGCCTGTACCTGATTGCGGTTAGAACCATCTGCAATGATAAAGTAATCTGCAAGAACGGATACTTCACTAATATCAATAATTGTAATGTCTTCTGCTTTTTTATCTTCTAATGCCTCTACAGCAAGAAGTGCCATTTTCTTTGATTCGTTCATAAATAAATCCTTTCATGTACTATAATCCGTTTATTATAATCTATTATAATTGTCTTATCAAACGGGAATATTGATTCTTTAAACACTGTCTAAAGTAAGAAATTTTTATATTATTGTGTCTGATAGTTGACAATTACTTGTTTTCTTTATAATAATCAAATGTTTTCTGTGTCATAGGGTCTGTCACACTTTTCTTTTTTGCGAGATAGGCAATCGTATCCTCCAAAATAAGACGCAGACAGGCATCTAAGTCTTTAAAGGCAAGTGCTCTTACTTCTGGAAGATCTTCTGCCTGATTACGATTGGCTTCCATGTAGTCTGCAATAAATACGATTTTATCAAGTAAGGACATCTCCGGGCAGCCTGTTGTGTGCCAGATAATAGCAGAAAGAATTTCCGGGTCAGTTACGCCGTATAATTCATTCGCAAAACAGGCGCCAAGTTTGGCATGAAGAAGTTCAGGATTCTTTCTTTCATAAGCAGAAACAGGAATTCCATATCGCTCACATTCAGAAAGTTTTTCTTCAGAAGAAAGATATTTAGCACAGTCATGGAGCAGCCCTGCTAAGCGGGCTTTTTCGATATCTGCACCATATCGCATGGCAAGGCAGGTGCTCGTATATTCTACTCCCATTGTATGTTCATATCTTTTAGAAGATAGTTTCTTCTTTAAATCTTCTTTTATTTTCTGTATTGACATCATATCTACTCATTCTCCTTTTGTACTTCTTCTGGTGGATCAGGCTGATAAAGATTATGTCCATAAATATAATCAACTACTTTTGAAGGAAGAAGATAACGAATACTTTCTCCATCTCTGACACGGCGGCGGATATCATTAGATGAAATCTCGAGTACCGGTGAATTTAAACGATATATCGTTGCATCGTATTTATTTTCAATATATTCAATCTGGCTGCTTAAAGAAGTTCCCGTACCAGCTCTTCCGGCAACGACGATGGTTGCCATTTCTAAAATCTTTTCTGGATCTTTCCAGGATTCGATATGATACAGAGAATCTGCACCCATAATAAAATAATATTCATAACCGGGATGTTTTACTGTCAGATGAGAAAGGGTTTCTACAGTATATGTTGTTCCCTCTCTGTTAAGTTCTTCTTTAGAAAGCTGAAAATGCACATTATCTTCTATCGCAAGTTCTACCATTGCCACCCTGTCTTCTTCTGTGACAGAATTAGAAATCTTCTTATAATAAGGATTCTTTGTTGGCATGATCAGAATCTCATCAAGGTTAAACTGATGAAAAGCTGTCTCTGCCAACAATAAATGTCCAAAATGAATGGGATTAAAAGTTCCTCCCATAATACCTATTTTTTTATGCTCTGCCATGACTTTTACCTATTATATTATTTATGGTAATACGATTTTGCTGTTTTCCTTTGCTGGTTTATATAAAACGATTTTCTTTCCGATAACCTGAACGACCTGAGAACGAGTTCTTTCTGCAAGAACTTCTGCAATTTCTCTTGGGTCATCAAAACAGTTTTTTAATACGGATACTTTGATTAATTCTCTTTTATCAATCGCCTCACGGATTCCCTCGATTACTTCTGGAGTAAGAGATGCCTTTCCAATCTGGAAAATAGGGTCCATTGTCATTGCAAGACTTTTTAAATAAGCTCTCTGTTTGCTTGTCATAATAATTCCTTTCTGAATAGCTTTTATCTATCTATAATAATCAAATGCGAGGTTATATAACTTTACAGTATCTCCCTCTTCGATTCCAAGTTCCTCTAAACGTTTTAAAACACCATTCTCTTTCATGAATTTCTGGAAGAATTCAAATCCTTTTTCAGATTCTAAGTTTGTGTATCCAAGCATACGCTCTACTTTAGGTCCTTCTACGCTATATACACCTGGCTCTTCCATCTTGACAACGATAGATTCTTCCTCATCCTCTTCCTGAAGTTCAAAGAAGAATTCCTGATCAAACTCAATTGGTTCTTCTGGTAATTCTTTTAACAGGTCGTTGACATACCATAAAAGTTCTTTAACACCCTGTCCGCTTACTGCGGAAATAGGGAAAATCTTTATGTCTTTATCAGCAAATGCCTCTTCTAACATTTCGATAATCACTTCTCTGTCCTCTTCTGGCATGACATCCATCTTATTGGCTGCGATTACCTGTGGACGCTTTGCCAGTTCTGGATTATATGCTTCCAATTCTTTATTGATAGCTTTAATGTCCTCAATTGGATCTCTGCCTTCAACAGAAGCTGCATCCACAAGATGAATCATTACCTTTGTACGCTCAATGTGACGTAAAAACTGGTAACCAAGTCCAACACCCTCAGAAGCTCCTTCAATAATACCAGGAATATCTGCGATAACGAAACCGTTGCCTTCTGCTAAGTCAACAACACCGAGATTTGGATTGAGTGTGGTGAAGTGATAATTCGCAATCTTTGGTCTTGCGTTTGTTACACGGGAAAGCAGTGTAGACTTTCCGACATTAGGGAATCCAATCAATCCAACATCAGCAATTACTTTAAGCTCTAAATCCACCCAGAGTTCCCTGGCTCTCTGACCTGGCTGTGCGTACTTTGGAGCCTGCATGGTAGCTGTAGCATAGTGCTGATTACCCTTTCCGCCACGACCTCCTTTTAAGAGGACAACAGGTTCTGTACGGTTTGCCATATCAAGGATGACCTTTCCAGTCTCTGCATCTTTTACAACTGTTCCTGCAGGTACTTTTAAAATCATATCTTCTCCGCTTGCTCCGGTACATCTCTTCTTAGAGCCTTCTTTTCCGTCACCAGCGCAATATTTTCTTTTATGTCGGTAGTCAACTAATGTATTTAATCCGGGGTCAACTACAAATATTAAGTCTCCGCCTTTTCCACCGTCTCCGCCATCTGGACCTCCGTCCGGTACATAAAGTTCTCTTCGGAAACTGACGTGTCCATCTCCGCCCTTACCAGAACGGATAAAGATGCGTGCGCGATCTGCAAACATTACATACACATCCTTTCTATAAATAAAATAATCTATATAAATTTATGTCGTTCTATTTTTGAAGTAACTGTCAGAACCAGCCCAAATTTATGTGGTTCTGCCAACTGAATTTTAATGTGAAATATTTGTAATTATTCAACTGAATAGTTACAGATATTTTAAGAGTATAGAAGAAAAGCGGCTTCAAATCAAAACGCTTTGAAGCCGCTGATAAACAAGATTTAACTATGCCACTGGATGTACAGAGCACTGTTTTTTATCTCTGCCTTTTCTTTCGAAACGTACTACACCATCTACTAATGCAAATAATGTATCATCTCCACCGCGTCCTACATTAACGCCTGGATGAATCTTTGTACCACGCTGTCTGTAAAGAATGTTACCAGCTTTTACAAATTGTCCGTCTGCTCTTTTCGCACCAAGTCTCTTGGACTCAGAATCACGTCCGTTCTTTGTGGAACCAACACCTTTCTTATGTGCGAAGAATTGAAGGTTCATTTTCATCATAGTCGTTACACCTCCCTTGTTATAACTTTTAACCAGATATCATACTGTTCTTCAATGGAATGTACTCCAAGATCAAAGGAGTCCATCAATAACAATGCTTTGTCACTGAGAGGATTCTTAAAAGTAACCTGAACAAGTCCAAGTTCTTCCTGTTCTGTCACTTCAAACTCATCATCCGTAAAAGTATCTAAACTATTCACCAGATTAATCGTAAGAACAGAAACGGAACAGCAGACTAAATCTGCTCCCTCTTCCACACTATCAGCATGACCAATTACCTGAAATCCTTTATATTGATTATCAGGTTTTTTGTAGATAGTAATCTGAATCATATCTCTACCAGTTTTTGTTTAACAAACTGTCTCGTCTGTTCTGCTCACTTAACCTTAATTAAGCATTAATTTTTTCAATCTTAACTTTAGTATAAGGCTGTCTGTGACCCTGTTTTTTGTGGTAGCCTGTTTTTCTCTTGTACTTGTAAACGATAACTTTTTTGTCTTTACCGTCTTCAACTACAGAAGCTTCTACTGTTGCACCTGCAACAACAGGATCTCCCACTTTAGTCTCTTCTCCGCCTACTACTAAAACCTGGTCAAATGTATAAGCAGATCCAGCTTCAACGCCAAGCTTCTCAACTTTGATTACGTCGCCTTCGCTTACTTTATACTGTTTACCACCTGTTGCAATAATAGCGTACATATGGCACCTCCTAATAATTACTCGCCAGTTTTGGTGTTCTGTTATGAAACTTATACCGAACTGTGCGGCATACGGCTATTATGATAACATTCATTTCTTTAATTGTCAAGCATTTTTTTAAATATTTTTAATTTTTCTTTTTTCAAGCATAAATCTTTTGGCATTTAATTCAAGTTTGTAATCCCTTAAAAGAACAACAGCATGGAGGAAGTTAAAAGGTAATCTGTATACTCAAATTTCAAACGCATCAGCTTCTATTATTTTTCATGCAGGATCGAATCTGCTCGTGAAGAGGCTTTCTTACCTTACTTCTGGTCATTTCTACAAGATTAAGTGCGGTCATGTCAATGACATTACAGTGTACACGGTCCTTTTTACATTCGCTGTCTAATAAAGAGAGCAGTTTTTCTTTTTGCGCCGTATCTTTCATATTAATGAAGTCAATCATAATAATACCAGAGATATTTCTTAATCGGAGTTGTCTGGCGATTTCTTTTGCAGCCTCTCTGTTTATCTGGTAAAAAAGTGTATCTTCCTGTTTCTTTTTCTTTAGAACACTTCCTGTATTTACATCAATAACAGTCATGGCTTCTGTATGTTCTATAACCAGGCTTGCTCCGGATTTTAACCAGATATACTTTCCGTAAGCTTCTTCATAATAATGGGCAAAACGATATAAATTATATAAAGAATAGGTATCTTCATAAAAACTGATTTTTGTTGTATCAGACTCGCTTGTCTGTTTATAATATTCCTTCAGTTCTGTAAAAACTTCTGCATGATCTGTAAGAATTTCATCCAGTGCTTTTGCCGGAAGTTCTTTTCCCAATGTAATGTAATGAGGTGGTTCTCTGTATAAAAGAGTCTTTCCAGCAGCAATCTTTGCCTTTCTCATCAGTTCTTCATAACGTAACTGCAGCAATTCTAATTCCTTTGTAAGAGTCTCTTCTGAAACGCCTGCTGCATTTGTCCGAACGATAATACCATACTCCTCTCTTGTATATTTTTTTAGAAGAGTTTCTAACCGTTCCCGTTCAACTGTATTTCGTATTTTTTTTGAAATGCCAGTTCGTTTATCTGTGAGAGTGAATACAAAATATTTACCATCCAGACTGATATTACCCGTTCCTACTGGAAGCTTTGTCTTTACAGCATCTTTTGTGATCTGCACCAAAATAATATCTCCGCCGTAAAGCTTATCCTCATGGCCCGGTGATAATTTTACCGGCTGTTCTGCTGATAAGGAATAGTAACATTTCTGGTTATCTCCTATTTCTAAAAATGCACCGTGAATCCCTTCGGCAACACGTTCAACACGGGCAGCATAAATGTTGCCAAGAATGCTCTGCTGTTCTTTAGGCTCACAGTAAAGTTCTGTGGGAACTCCATCCTGAAAATATCCATAACAGATGACTCCCTCTTTTTCTGTGATTACTAATTTATTTTTCTTTATTTCCATGTATCTGACCTCAATTTATTATACTTGTAATGCATTATAGTTGTCTCATAGGCAGCTTTTTTATATAGAAAAATATATAAAAGCTGAACGATTGCTTCGTATTATTGCTGTTATACTAACAAAAAGACCGATGAATAACATTCACCGATCTCTTTGTTAGTATAAGGATTAGATTATTTTTAAATATATACTTTAATCTTCTGGTATTTTACACCATGTGCTGTAGCTTTTCTGTGACTTGCATAATAAACATCAATTCGTTTACCTTTGATGGCACTTCCAGTATCTTCGGCAGTATAAATAATATTACCAATCTTAACCTTTGTTCCAAGATGGATAAGATGCTTGTCCACAGCAATAGTACGTTTTTCTTTTGGTCTTGTTCCACTGGCGGTCGCACATCCTGCCCACTTTCCGGCACAGCTTCTGCAATTACAGTAACCTGTTGTTCTTACACGCATCGTTATGTAATTCTTTACCGTTACAACGCTCTGTGCATATACATTCGTTCCGGCAATCTTCGCTGTGATTACTGCAGTTCCCTTGCCTCTTGCAATGACCTGTCCATTACGGTTTACTGTTGCTACTCTTCTTTTGCTGGACTTCCATACAACCTTTTTAGAACGGCTGTTAGAAATTCTGGCTTTTAACTTCACTTTCTGGCCTCGCTCTACAACGGAACCAGCTTTATTTAATCTTATAGAAGCTTGTGATTGAACACTCGCCTGTGTATTATTCGATTTTGTCTGCTGTGCAGAAACTTTCTGCGGGAAAAGGCAGAGAAAGCTTAACATAAAGATGAACGTTGCAATGATGTTATACTGTTTACACTTCATAATAGACCTCCTTTTCGTCTTTCCAATTTCTATTACGAAATGTATTATAACATACTTGTTGCGTTTTGTTAACCCTATTTTAACAAAAATATTAATTCATTTAATATTCTTGTAACATTTTGAAATAAAGCTTTATTACCATTGCTATAAAAAATAAAATTTATACATATATTTATTGCAAAATACAGCATAGTTTTGTGCGTAAACAAATACACATATATTACTGCATGAAGATTGCAGAAATTATTTTTCAAACACGCTCTAGTTTTTCTGTTCTTCGTCTGGATGTTTTTCTTCAGTAATTTCCCAGCCGACAGAACCTAATGGCTGAAGTTCTCCATCTTTTTTCAGATAGGTTTCCAGACGGTGATACTGGAATCCCATCGGGTCATAATCATAGCCAAGATATTTACAAAAAGCTTCCATTACAAGCTGTGGCTTTAAGTTCTCTGCACTGCCGGTAACAAGTTTCATAAAAATGCCTTCCTGTTTTAATGGAAGTCCCGGCAGAAGCGGTTCTGACTCATATTCACGAATATCAAGAATCATCGGAGCGATATCTACTTCTTTTTCAGAACGTTTTGTTTTCTTTATAATAGAAATTTTTTCCTGCATAGAAAAAGGCTGTGTGCGTTTTAAAAATGCATCTTTGTAATAATATCCCTCACGGAATGTCACAAGATAATCTGCCGCAGCCGTTACTGCCATACAGTTTTTCTCTTTCTCATCAATTTCCTTAAATTCAAGGACAGAAATCCCCTCATTCATTACCGCATTGATACGGGAAAGCATCTCCTCGCTACTGTAAGTCCAGTCAAAAGAAATATCCGCATATTCGCCTTCACTGGTCATGCCAAGTCCTAATGGGGCGGCAAAACTCATGATTTGATGAGGGCTCATACCTTTAGAAAAAGATACTGGCAGTTCTGCACGCATTAATGCTTTTTGAAAATATCTCTGTACATCGAGATGTCCTATAAATTTAAGAACACCTGTTTTCGTCCATTTTACTCTTACTTTCATAGCAGACACCTCCTCCAAATTTTGCAGCTCCGCAGCCGGAACACTTCTGACGGCAGTTTGGTGTTACCTTTTCTGCCATTGCGTTATTCCATTCACGTTTTAAAAATTCTTTTGTTACACCAATGTCAATGAAATCCCACGGGAAGATTTCGTCAAGTTCTCTTTTTCTTGTTGTGTAGAAATGATAGTCAAGACCATTCTCTTCCATTGTTTCCATCCAGGCTTCATAGTTGAAAAATTCTGTCCAGGCATCATAAATACAGCCTTTTTTATAAACATCGTAAATAACCTTGCCGATACGGCGGTCACCACGGGCAAGGATACCCTCTAATACGGTCGTTTTGGCATCATGCCATTTGAAAGAAAGACTGCGGTGATTATGCTGAATCTTAAATTCATCATTTACGATATGTGCCTTTGTTTTGTATTCGTCCTCCTCACACATAGAAGCCCACTGGAATGGGGTAAATGGCTTTGGAACGAAGAAAGAAGCACTTGCACCTACGGAAATACGTCCATGACGGTACTCGGCATCCATGCTGTAATAATTCATCGCGATTTTCTCTGCAAGATGAGCAATACCCTTAATATCTTCTTCCGTTTCTGTAGGAAGTCCCATCATAAAGTAAAGCTTTACCTTGCTCCAGCCACCTTTAAACGCCTCCATCGCACCGTGAAGAATTACTTCTTCGGTAAGTCCCTTATTAATTACATCACGCATTCTCTGCGTCCCAGCTTCTGGTGCAAAAGTAAGGCTGCTCTTTCGCACATCTTGTACTTTACTCATAACATCTAATGAAAAAGCATCAATTCGAAGAGAAGGTAATGCAATATTAATATTCTTAGAACGGTAGTTATCAATCAGATAATTGCAAAGTTCCGGTAAATGGCTGTAATCACTGGAACTTAAAGAGCTCAAAGAAATCTCGTCATTTCCAGTTCCTTTAATTCCCTTAGCAGCAAGTTCTTCTAACATTGGAAGAGCGCGCTCTCTTAATGGACGATAAATCATTCCCGCCTGACAGAAACGACAGCCTCTTGTACATCCACGCTGGATTTCAAGAACACAGCGGTCCTGTGTTACCTTAATGTATGGAACAATCTGTTTCTCAGGATAAAATGTGTTCGTAAGATCCATCTGCACCTGTTTTAAAATCGTTCTTGGAACATCTTCATAAAGCGGCTCAAAAGAAGCAATTGTTCCATCTTCGTTATAAGTTGTCTCATAAAGAGATGGCACATAAATTCCCGGAATATGGGAAGCCTTTCTTAAAAATTCTTTACGGTTGCCGCCGTTCTTCTTATGTTCTTTATATAAATCCATAAGGTCATAATATACGGTTTCACTCTCTCCGATATAAAATATATCAAAGAAATCCGCCAAAGGCTCTGGGTTGTAAGTACAAGGGCCACCGCCAATAACAAATGGAGCATCTTCTCTTCTATCTTTCGCGTAAATGCCAATCTGACTTAAATCAAGTATCTGCAAAATGTTAGTGTAGCACATCTCATACTGAATCGTAACCGCCAGAAAATCAAACATAAATACAGGGTCTTGACTTTCTAAGGCAAAAAGAGGTATATTTTCCTCACGCATGACTTTATCGAGGTCAACCCACGGTGAAAATACACGCTCACAGTATACATCATCCCTGCGGTTCATTTGATCGTAAATAATCTTCATCCCAAGATGGGACATCCCGATTTCGTACACATCCGGGAAGCACATCGCAAACCTTATTTTCCCTTCCGGGTCCTTCCTTACCATGTTTACTTCATTCCCAATATAACGTACTGGCTTCTCTATTTTTAGCAATATTTCATCACTTAATGCTAAATTATTCATACATTTTCCTTTCGTTATTGTTCATTTTTCACAAAACATATATTTGCTTAAATTTTAATATTTAAGTGATTTTTAATGTGAATTTAAACAAATTTATGCGTCAGTTTTTCTATAATATCAAAAAAATTCACTTTTTGCAAATTCCAGACTCCTTAAAAGTATCTGGATTAAAAAAATCAACTGGATAAATTGCAATAAATTGGATTTTTTTCTTTTATTATACGGGCAAATTCACTTTGTTGTTGTTTATAATATACGAACAACGATACTGTCAAACTTATACTTCTTTATGCACGCTTGTAAAGAATCGGGACATCATATCCAAACGTTCTTTTTCCATTTACTTCCATGCTCTCAGCTACTTCCAAACCTGTCTCTGAAAAACGTTCCCACAATTTAAACTTCATAACCGGTGTAAACTGGCTTGTACTTCCACCTTCCCAAACACCATCATTTTCAAGATATAATGCCGGTGTAAACTTTTCCGACTTTTTCAATTCACTATATTCTACCGGCAGCATGGAATCATACGTAAATGTATTTTTATCTGCTCCCGCTGGTATTTCATAAGAAGAAAGTAAAATCCCTTCCTTTTCCTCTGTAAATAAAAAAATATGGGAGGATGCGTGTTTTTTTCCATTCGTTTCATAATAGCTTTCTTCTACAAGAAACTTTCCCTGAAAATCCACTGGAAGATTTTTAATCTTGTCATTGCAGACTGTATTAACATGCTCGGCATATGGATATACCCTGCCCGATTTTTGCATCTCTTCAAACTGCTCTTTATTATTAAAATGTCCTATTATAAGCTTTATAAACATCTCAAGATTTGATTTCTTTTCTTTGCTATTTAACATAATCCTGCCTCCATTTATTTATATATACTCCCAGAATCTTTCTGTGCTTATTTTGGCGGTCAATTTCCAATATGATTCTATTTTATTTTCAAACACGCTCTGGCATTGTTACAATATATCACAGCCATCTGCTTTTGTCACATCAAAATTCTGACATCAAATAAATTAAGTTAAATTATGAAGTAGAAAATTTATCCTATTTTTCAACTTCTGTGATATAATGCTTTATTATGAAAATTCAATGGATAAAACGAGGTGAAGCAAGTGAAGAAAAAAACACTTGTGCCTCTTATCGTTTTTTTACTGGGCATATGCCTTGTTAGTTTCATTGTATACAAAACAGACACCCATGAACGAGAGCAGAGGCACATAACAGCACAATTAAATGCAGCCACCTATGGTGAACGCATAAAGAATGAAATTACAGATGGAATTGAAATTACGAATGCGTTGGAACAGATTCTAATCAGCGAAAATGGAGAGATTCATCAGTTTGATACGATTGCTGGAAATCTTATGTCTGATTCTATCGAAAGCGTGCAGCTTGCTCCAGATGGTATTGTGACAGATATTTATCCGACTGCTGGAAATGAAGCTGGTAAGATTGATCTTATCCACGATAAAGACCGTGGAAAGATTTCCTGCTACGCAAGAGACAACCATACAATCATTACGCAGGGTCCCTTCGAATTGAAACAGGCCGGCTATGGAATTGCAATTCGCAATCCTGTCTACCTGAAAGATAAAAATGAACAAGAATATTTCTGGGGATTTACTATCGTTATCCTGCGGGTTCCGGACATTTTTTCAGACTCGATCCATGCACTTTCCGATTTTGGATATGAATATAGAATTTTAAAAACAGAAACTCCCTGGAGTGATACTTATAAAGTGGTTTATCAGTCAGATGGTCAAATAGATCATCCTGTTTCTTATGCTTTTACAATCGGAGACGAGAACTGGAAATTTGAGGTAACACCTAAAAGTGGATGGCGAAATAACATATTAATCGTAGTAACCAGCGGGATATTCCTTGCTATAATCCTGTTTTTGTCAATTCTTACCAGGGTATGGTTAGTGGCAAAAGAAAATAAGAATAAATTTCAAATACTTGCACATACAGATTCTCTTACAGGTATTTATAACCGCTATGGATTTGATGGGTTAGCCGAAAAGATGATTTCTAAAAATCCTCAAACATATTTTGTGGCTGCACTCCTTGATATCGATGATTTCAAGTTTATCAATGATATCTATGGACATAGTTATGGAGACAGAGCATTAAAGAGTCTTGCAGACAGCATGAAAGCTTTTTTTCCGTCCGATGCATTACTGGGAAGAAATGGTGGTGATGAATTCGGTATTCTTTTGCCAAATTGTACCTTTAAAGAAGTGACTGAACAGATGCAGCAATTCACTAAACTTCCAAAGACATTTTCATATATGGGAAAAAGTCAGCAAATCTATATTTCTCTTGGATATGCAGAATATCCAACATTTGCATCCAGCTATTCACAGCTCATGCGCTGTGCAGATGCAGCACTTTATGAAATAAAACTTCATGGAAAAAATGGATGTATGGCCTACAGGGAAGGGCTTCAGTCAGGTGTCCGTAAACAGCTGGGATTCGCATTTAAGGATATTTCGGAACATCTTCCAGGTGCATTTATCATATACAAAGCTGACCGAAAAAATGATGAGCTATTTTATGCAAACAATGAATTCCTTCATATGTCTGGATACAAAGATATAGATGAACTATTCAGACTTACTAAGAAAAGTTTCCGAAACCTGATTCGAGAAGATGAACAACAACAGATTGAATCAAGTATCTGGGAACAGATTGACAGTGGCAATGAAAATGATTATATTCACTTTCATCTTCGAAAGGCTGACGGAACTTACCTTTCTGTGCTTGATCATGGAAGGATTGTAGATAGCCAGCAACATGGACGAGTATTTTATGTGTTGTTCATGGACTGGGAAGATATGTATATACGTTACAATAAAATATTAAAAGAAAAAATGAAAGACAAAAACGCATATATTAAGTAATAAACCTTTTGGGGTTGCCTAAACATAGGAAGTAATAAAAGAAGAGATTTCATGCGAGTGCATGAAATCTCTTCTATAGGGAAAGTGACTCTAGATGCCTTTTCCTTTTATGTTATTATAGGGGAAATGGAAAAGGCGATTTCTAGAAGGCTACTTAACTCTTATTACTTTTTTCACTTCCGGACCATTACCATATCCTTTACCTAATGCTGTACTGATTCTAATTGTCAGCTTTTTCCCTTTCTGTGCTCCGTTAGGGACCCATACGGTATAACTCTTTTTACTTCCCTTTACCCAATTAGTAGCAACCCACATACCGCCGATTTTCGGTACTTTTTTCTTTAAGGTTACCTTTACTTTATACTTCGTATAGGTATACGGTGGTACCCATTCATAACGTGAAATGTGTCCGCCAACCCAGTGTTTGCGCCACCAGCCCTTAACGGTTACCTTTTTCCTCTGTACGATTTTTATAGACTTTACCGCTGGTTTTACTTTAGAGCCGGTCTTCATTGTTACGATATTGGATGGCGTTCCTGTCATACCGTTTGCATAAGCCTGTACACGGAACTTATAATTCGTCAGAGGTTTTAATCCTTTGATTGTCACTGGATTACTGTTGCCACAGGAGAAGTATCCTATCGTTTTTGCTGTCGTCCATTTTCCTTTCTTTAAAACCTGAATCCTTACAGAAGTCTGCAGCTTATTTGGATAATCAATCCAGAACTTTGCAGAATTATAACCGGTAGCTACCCGAGGCTTTTTCAATTTCTCTGCCGGACTGATTACATAAGTGGTAAATGTCTTTCCGTTAGTAGTCTTAAAAGTGATCCATTTATGTTTGCCCGGTGCAGTAGCAGAAGATGGAATTCCGTCATAATCAACTTTATTCGAATTATACCAGTCCCACGTCTTTCCGGTAAGATGGTCATATACCGAAACAATCTTATCATCGGAATTTGCCGGTACAGTCTGTGCGATCACCTTTTTCTTACCTATATCGGAAAGCTGGATTGCACTCTGTGAACAGGTAACTTTGTTAGCAGAAATCCAGTTGTGACCGTTTAGGTTAAACATAAATGTTGCCGGATGATAAATCTGTCTGTTATTGATTATCTGTACATAATATGTGCCGCTTGTTAAAGTTTTTGAACCCCTATTCCATATGTTCTCTCCTTTATACTGTGTAGCGGCTTCGCTGTACATCAGTTCGTCACGAGAATTATATATTTTGATAAATGTTTGATTCTGATGAAAAAGGTTGCATCTTTCTTTTTCAGCCAGCTCAAATGTCGGATTAATTACAGCTCTTTCGCTAACATTAAACTTATACCAACGTTCATCTCTTCCAGGAACAGTAACACCTTCATAAAGACTGTTCTGCATACCGGATAATGGAATTTCCACTGCGGTATTTTTATTAAGACCAATCGCCTGCTCTTTCTTTTTTACTTCTTTACTAAGATAGGCTGCTTTAATGTAAAATGTAACAGAAGTAGAACTTGAAGCTGAAGAAGAAAAAATAACTTCACAAGCCTTCTCTATACGCTGATATGGATATAAATAAAGCACATTTGCATCTTTCGCTACTGGATTTTGGCGGCTTACACACTCATGATTTCCTACATATATACTTAGTTTATAATTATGATCCGTTTGTTCAATATTATGCTCAAAAGTTACTTTTATCGGTTTATCAGAGTTATTGGTTATATTAATATATGGATTACTATTTTCTCCTTTCGTAAATGGAACCATTTCTATCGTTCCTGGGGTAAAGTTTTTAGGAATACCGACTTCATCGGCATTCACCCCGGCATCTGCCATAAACCAGAACCCAAACACCAAAGCACATAACAATAATCCCTTCATGAAATAGTTACATATTTGTTTCATTTTCTCTTTTTTCATAGTGATCCCTCCTCTTAATTTTTCGATGAAGTTGCGAGAGTATCCGTTTTAAAACTATAAAGTTTTCTTAAGAGAATTATAACAAATATGCTCATTTTTTACCCTGTCCTTAAGTACAGGTTTTCTTATTTTATAATTACGAGAGTGGAATTAGCTACATAGTAATTCGTAACATCAAGTCAGGGGCAAAATACCATTTACCAAGAGGATGGATTTTTTTCCGGGCTGCTTGGGATGATGAAGTTTTTATTGGTGACTGCGATTGCGAGCCTTGTTTTATTGGCATAGCCGGTTTTTGATAAAATGTTAGAAATATGGAACTTTACCGTTCGTTGTGATATATGCATTCGTTCAGCAATCTCACTATATTCAAGACCTTCGCATACAAGCCGGAGAACTTCGATTTCTTTAGCAGTAAGTTCTGAACTGTCAGCAAGACCCAGCTTTACGCTAGGTGTTTTGTCTGGGAAGATATGTTCACCTGCCATCGTTTTCTCTATAACATCAATTAGTTTTTCCGGACTGATATCTTTATACCAGAAGCTGTCGGCTTTTGCTTCCCTCGCTCTTTTTAAATATCCGACTTCTACCATCGAAGTTACGATAATTATTTTTATGTCCGGAAATTCTGCTTTAATTTCTGCTGCTGCTTCAATACCGTCTTTATTACCGGCAGTACACACATCCATTAAAACCAGGTCAATTTTCTCCCGCCTGCATACGGCAAGTGCGACATCTGCTCCGTTTACACTGGCACAAAGCTTATATTTGCCACTATCAAGGAGAATCCTTTCCATGTTTTCACGAGGCATCCTCTGATCCTCTACAATCAATACCTTCTTCATGATCTAGCTCCTTTTTTTGAAATGTTATTGTTAATGCAAAATATGGCATGGACTGTATATGCATTTCCCCACTATAATCAAATATATGACGTGAAAGATTATATAAGCCGCCTTTTGGAACAACTTCTTTTTCCGGAACTTCCCCATTATTTGTAATACAAATATGATAACAATCCTTATCTTCTTGCATCGTTATAAAAAGCTCTGTCGCACCGGCATGACATACTCCGTTTGTCAGACATTCCCTCATGGCAAGAATATATATGTGAGCATACTCTTCTTCCTTTGGTAAGGAGCCGGTGCAGCGAACCTTTACACCGATTGTTCGGGCATCCTGTAGAAATCTTTCAAATTCTCCATCTTCTAAAGGATATTGATTATCATTCCAGATCGCATTTACTGCCTGACGGAGTAATCGCACCGCATTGCTGTAATCTGCATTTTCCTGTGCTAAACTTTGTCGGATAGCGGTTAATCCCGCTCCCATCTGATCATGCAATTTAGTCTTGGCAGCAAGGACTTCCCTTTCTCTTGTCAAAATCAATACATTATCAGAAAGATATCGTAGCTCTCTGGATATTTCTTTTAACTTTTCTGTTTGCCTTGTAAGATTTATTTTTTCATGATATTGCTTTGTGACATCTGAAAAAACGGCTTCTATATAGACATTTCCCTCTTTGTCTTTCACCTCACTTTCCTGATAATTCCATGCTCGTCCGTCAGGAAAAAGATAAATCTCCTTTTTATCTGTAAGGCGGATGACTTCGTTTTGTATATTGCTGTGAAGGGCATCTCGTAATTCACTAAGTTTTTGCAGGTCTTTATGAGCAAGTGTTCTAAAAAGCCGGTACATCTGTGAATTACAGAGCTTTATTGTACCATTCAAAGTAAAATAGCAGATTCCTACCGGAAGAAGGTTCAACGCTTCTTTAATGGAATTTTGACTAATCTTCTCTTTCGTTTTCTTTTTTAAGTGGATACTCTCTCTAACAAGTAAAAAATCAATAATACCGACAATGCACCAAAGTATCACGATTGGGACAGGCAGCAATTTATAATATTTTTCACCATTATTTATCTGATGGAAAGAATATGCCAGATGATTCAAAAGCAGAAATAAAAAGAAGAATAGAAAGCTGTTCCAATTTCGATAGCATTTCCACATATATGGTCGAAGTTCATAAAGAAGAAAGAGTAAAAGAAGAGAAAATATCAGACTGAGAAATACTACGGCCATAAACATCGTCTGTAGTAGCTTATATGACAGATAGAATGTCTGCATTACGCTTCACCTGCTTTCTTCACAGTAAATGTAAATCTCCATACTCCGTCCTCGTAACTGCTCGTATCGGTGATTTCAAAAAATGAGGTTAAGTTTGCGTTGCTTTCTACTTCCATACAAAAAATCAGACTTTCTTTATGTACACGAAACTTTACCCATACAGATAAAAGGGAATCAAGACAAGCTTCGATTACGGTTTCAAAAAAGTTATAAATACGGACGGCATCCCGCACATAGATAAATGCTCCTGACGGAGCGGCAAATGCACACATAACTCCCATTAGCCTAAGGCTGCTAAAAGACTCCTCCAGACAGGCTTCCAGTTCTGCGATATCAGACACCTCAGCTCTTTCTTCGATAAAAATTAAGTTACCACATCGCTTTATGTAAGTTCCAATTACACTGATTTTAGCAAGCAGCCTGCGTTTCGCTGTCAAATTTGTTTCCGCCTCATATTGATATAACAAGTTATTTAATAGTTCAATCTGCCCGGCAGTTTGCATCTGAAGCTTATCGTATAAGCGGTTCTTTTCCCGGAGCATATTAATCTTTGCTTTTGTCTGATAATTCTCCTGCTCAATGCAGTTACTCTCTTCTATCGTTTTCCGGTTTTCTTCCATCTTTTCCAACAGCATCAGGATGTCTTTAATGTCCTCCTGCCATAAAACATATCCTCCCTGAATCGGCCTGCCTTTAATTACGGTCTTTTTATCAACAACGACTTCTTTCTTTGCAGACTCTTTCATTATAGTCTTAGATAGTTCCATTGCATTAGAAGAAGCATAACATACATGATACTTTAAATCTGTGATCTGCGCTCCCATCGTACATACTTCAAACAATTGTTCATATCCTGTATTTGTCTGAATTAGGCCACAGTAAATACAGCTTTCAAATATACATACAAACATCAGACATAAAACAGCGGTAATATCTCCGCCGATGACCTGCATCCACTGTACGCCACTTGCATGAATAACGGCATAGATGATAGTAATACAAATTCCTATAACGGGAAGATACTTCTTTCTCTGAGATAGTCGGCATTTATAAACCATCAAAATAAAAGCAGATACCCCACATAGGATTTCCCAGAGGAGTACGATGTAATAGCCGCTTTCATAACAATAAGCTTTATCTGTCCATATTTCTCCTAAAGGAAAAGAAAATACCCGTTGATGAAAATCATTGGATATTACAAGTAAAAAACAGAAAATGGCAGGAAGATATATTAATTTTGACCATTTGGGTAAAGTATACTCTTCCGGCTGTCCAAGAAGAATCGCTGCCTGTAGTGCTGCCTGTGGAATAAAGAGCATAGGCAGATAGTAGCTGTACCACAAATAGCGTTCTATGTTGGCATCTATTGTAAAAAAATACTTTATAGTGCGGATAATAAACCAGAAAATCATTAACCCGGATATAAGGAGAAGGGTATTTTTCACTGATTTTTGAACGACTCGTTTATGGATGCTTATCGCCCATCCGATATATAATCCAATGTATATTATGCTTCGTACGATTCCATTTAAAACATACTGGAAACTTATTTTCCCTAAAATACGGCACAGTAGTGCAATGAGAACCATGCATATAAAAATAATGATATTTCTGTTTGCCTTTTTTTGTAATATTTTCTGCATCACAGCGAAGGTGCTCCACATTCATTTTCACGATTCGTCAAAATCCCAAGCCCGTGTTCTAAATTCGGAAGAAGAAACTCTAAAGACTCCTTTACTGCCTTTGGACTGCCCGGAAGATTGATAATGACAGTGTTGTTACGGATTCCGGAAACAGCACGGCTGAACATGGCACGAGGGGTAATCGTCATGGAATAATTACGAATGGCTTCAGCAATTCCGTTTGCCATGCGGTCACAGACGGCGATAGTTGCTTCCGGTGTCCGGTCACGTTTGGAAAATCCAGTTCCGCCAGTCGTAAAAATAAGATTAATCTGGCGCTGATCACTTAAACGGATCAGTTCTTTTTCAAGAAGCTTTTGTTCATCCGCAAGTAAAAGAGTTTCTTTTACATCGTATCCTGCAGATTTTAACATTTCTACGATTGCAGGACCACTTTTATCCTCTCTTAATCCGGCAGCTCCCTTATCGCTTAAAGTGATTACTGCTGCTGTATAAGGTCTGTCTGCTTTTGGAGGGATGCAGGTAACTTCCTGACCGATTTTAATATGCCCACCTGTAATCACTTCTGCAAATACGCCTTCTCTTGGCATGATGCAGTCCCCCATTGTCTTATAAATCAAACAATGGTTATGACATTCCTTTCCAATCTGGGTCATTTCAAGAACGACATCTCCGATAACAAAACGGGTGCCTACAGGCATAGAACTAAAATCAACTCCCTCAACAATTAAGTTTTCACCAAAAGAACCGGGATGGATATCTGCACCTTTGGCTTTAAAGGCATCCACTTTTTCTTTGGAAAGAAGACTGATCTGACGATGCCATTTGCCACCGTGAGCGTCGCCCTCGATTCCCCAGTCGCAAACAATATTAGCTTCTGTTATGAGATGCTTTTGCACCCCTCTTTTTTCACTGATACAAATTCCGGTAATTTTCCCCATATTAACTTCTCCTCTCATCCGCCAATCTAGAGCGTGTTTGAAAAATCATTCCTGCAATCTGCACGTCCCAATTTGCGGGAGATTTTGCCTTCATTCAGTTGCCGTAGCCCGCTACGTCGCCCTCATTCAGGCGAAATCTCCCACAAATTGTAACGCACATCTTACAGAAAGCATTTTTCAAACACGCTCTAGGACAGTAAACCTAATAGCGAGATTTTCAGGAGGTAAGGTATAATGAGAAAGAATTTAACAGAAATCGTTTTTATCCTTGATCGTAGTGGATCTATGAGTGGACTGGAGCAAGATACAATCGGAGGATTTAATTCTATGATTAATCAGCAGAAAAATGCAGATGGCGAAGCATTGGTTTCTACGATATTGTTTGACAATGTAAGTGAAGTTCTGCATGACCGCATAAATGTAAAGGACATCCAGCCCCTGACCGATCACGATTATATGGTTCGGGGATGTACAGCATTGTTAGATGCTATTGGCGGAGCGATACATCATATTGGAAATATTCATAAGTATGCAAGACGGGAAGACATTCCGGAACATACAATGTTTGTTATCACAACGGATGGAATGGAGAATGCCAGCCGCTATTATAGTAGCAATAAAGTGAAACAGATGATTGAGCGGCAGAAAATAAAATATGGCTGGGAGTTTCTATTCCTTGGAGCCAATATTGATGCTGTGGAGACAGCCAGTTTATTTGGCATTGATGAGGACAGAGCAGTTAACTATCAATGTGACAGCGAGGGAACTGCTCTAAATTATGAAGTAATCAGTGAGGCAATCAGTGCTGTCCGATGCAGTGTACCATTGGGTTCAAACTGGAAAAAGCGCATTGACGAGGATTTTAAAAAACGTGGCAATCGTGAGTAAGTAATTTTCTATGGTTCTTGTACCTGTAGATAAAGTTCTGCGTTCTTGTTGTCCCTCTGTATGTGTGCTATAATTATTAAATTTAGAGAAAGCTGTGAAAGAAGGTGCAGATGGTATCCTGCTGGCCCCGGCAAATTCGAATTCACTGGTAGATAGCTGTGAGAAAGTTAGAAAGAAAAAGATTCCAGTTGTTTTAATTGATTCTTCGATTAACAGTACAGAATTTGATGTCTGCTACATGACTGACAACATAGATGCGGGGGAGATGGCAGCGAAAGAAATGCTTACGATGCTGCATGATACAGGCAATTCTCCGCAGGAATCATTAGAGGTTGGAATCTTGTTGTCGTCAGATGCTTCACAGGCGATGGTAAATCGGGTTTCGGGATTCTTAGATTACTGGGCAAAATACGCACCAACAAAATGGGAGATTACAAAAGATATTGCTTTAAATGGCGGGAATGTGGAAAAAGCAGAGTCGGATGCAGCGAAACTATTGAAGAAAAATGAGAATATAAAAGGAATTTATGGATGTAATAATACATCTACAGTTGGGATTGCAAAGACACTTACAAAACAAAAACGAACGGATATTGTTATGGTTGGATTTGATATGGCAGAGGAGACAAAACAGTTTATTAAAGACCCGGATTATCGAGGGGTTTCCTTAATGCAAAAACAAGACCAGATGGGATATCTGGGAATAGGGACTTTGAATTCCCTTATCAATGGAAAAAAATCCGAGCAAAAATATTTTGATACCGGGGTTATTATGATTGATTCTGATTATCTTATGGAGAAAAAAGAAAAGAAACGTTATATAGGCTTATCAAGCACAGACGCCCTGACAGGAATCCTAAACCGCAGAGCATTTCAGGTAGAATTAGAAGAACAGATTCGTAAAAAAGAACCGGGATTTTTCATATTTATTGATGTAGATAACTTTAAATCTTATAACGACACCTACGGACATAATAACGGAGATTTATGCCTGAAACACTTCACCAAAGCAATGCAGGAATGTTTCCCGGAAGGAAGTATACTTAGCAGGTATGGTGGAGATGAATTCGTGGTCTATCTAAAAGATGTTACAAAAGAATCTGTATATATTTATATGGAAAAATTCCAGAAAATGATTGCAGATCTGACACTTGCAACAGGTGAGAAGGTACATTTGTCAGCCAGTGCCGGAGGCGCGGCATTCCCTGAACAGGGAGAAGACTTTATCTCGTTGTGCAGAAGTGCTGACGCAGCATTATATAATGTAAAACAAAACGGCAAAGGGGCTTTCAAGATAAAATAGGAGGTCGCAGCAGGTAAGGGAGACTGGATTCGCTCAAGTATTATGCCCGCAGAGCGAGATAATCCGCAGACTGCCAGATAAGAAAAAACATTGGAGAAGTTTATGAATACAAGAGAAGAAGCAATAAAATATGGTTTATCCTTTGCGAATACCTATGTAGAAGCACCATTTCGTGATCAGAACTGGCAGCTTGTACGGGTGAAGGGAAGTAAGAAAGCATTTCTGTGGGTTTATGAAAAGGATGGATTCATTCATTTGAATGTGAAAGTAGAGCTAGAGTGGAGAGACTTCTGGAGAGAGGTGTATTCATCAGTTATTCCGGGGTATCACCAGAATAAAAAGTATTGGAATACGCTTATCCTTGACGGAACGATACCGGAAAAAGAAGTGAAACGAATGATTACAGAAAGTTACGATATTGTAACAGACAGCCCGACAAAGAGAATCTATGAGGCAGTAAAAAAGATTCCAAAAGGACACGTTGCAACTTATGGACAGGTAGCGGCAATGGCTGGAAATCCGAAAATGTCACGAGCAGTCGGTAATGCCCTCCACAAAAACCCTGATCCAGAAAATATCCCATGTTTTCGTGTTGTAAACTTTAAAGGAGAACTCGCAGGAGCATTTGCATTTGGCGGAGAAGGAGAGCAGGCGAAACGTTTAGAGGAAGACGGCGTAGAGGTAAAGAACGGGAAAGTAGACCTAAAAAAATTTGGGATAAATAGTAATTAGCACAGGCAAGGAAGCTGTCTTTGGCGGCATTTGCTCCAGTACCAACGAATAGAAACCAGAAAATCAAATCACAGCCTGTTGGAAAAATTCTCAACAGTATTTTTATGCCGGTTGGCAGAATGTTCTTGAAATTGAGGTTCTGTAAAAAGAACCGGAGAAGAAAAATCATAAAGACTAAAGAAATATAAGCGTATTAAATTGAGGTGCAGATGGAATCCTCAAAATGGAAGTATTGAAAATCTGAGTTACTGCAAGCCAAACAGACGCCACTAGAAAGAGAAACCTATATTTGTGATTTTCGTCGCTGCGGGCTGGTCTGTTTGTTCCTCCTCCCTACAAATCACTATTTATCTCTTGTTAACTTGTGAATCCATTTATAGCTTCGGAATCTCAAGAAAATCGGAAGTCCCTTAAATATCTGGTCAGACTGCAGGCAGATCACTACCGCAGGAATCGGCCATTTCCACCAAAAAGCAGCGGAGAGAGACAGTGGAAGTACAATGCCCCAGGTACTGATCATATTGACATAGAGTGAAAACTTTGTATCCCCTGCACCACGGATGATTCCAGAACCAACAGGCATCTGGTATGCCATACCAACCATAACTATTGCCATAATGATAATGAGCTGTTCTGCAAGTTGAGTTGCTGTCGGACTTAATGTATACTGTGCCAAAAGGAAATCTTTTGTGAAATAAAGAACGGCACCAAGAATCATTCCAATGCATACATCAAGTACAGAAAGTGTTCTTGCCGCAGCTTTTACCTCGTCCAAATCTCCCTTGCCGACTGCCTTACCCATCATAACGGAAGAAGCAGAGGACATAGCAAGTACAACAACTTTCATATACTGATAAAATGTACTTGCAACAGAATTTGCCGCGATTGCATCGGAACTCAAATGCCCGAGAATCGCTGTCTGCATCGGTACGGAAATCGCCCATAACATGCCGGATATGAAGACAGGAACAGCCACTTTCACATAATCCGAACGCAATAATTTATCAATGTGAAATACTGCCTTGTCTGAAAATAACTTTAACTTTTTATCTATTTTTATCACATAAATAAATACAATAAGGAATTCTAAACATCTCGATATCATTGTACCAATCGCTGCACCTCTGATTCCTAATTCAGGGAACCCAAATCGCCCGTAAATCAAAGTATAGTTAATACTTACATTTACGACTAAAGAAATACACGATATCACAAATGCAATTCGTACCGTCTCCACACTACGAAGCGCAGACAGAAGCACCTGTGTCACAAGATACAAAAGAAATGTATACTTTATAATCTGCAAATAACTTCCTGCCTCAGACAAAATCGCCGTATCAGACGTAAAAAATCCTAAAATTGCGCCTGGAAACAGTGAACATAAAAGAATCAAAAAGATTCCCAGACAAAATGCAATCTTTAAAACCATTCCCGTAATCTGCCGGATTGGTTCCATCCGTTTCTGTCCCCAATATTGCGAGGCAATAACAACCAGCCCATCACCAATAACAACTGCCGCCTGCTGAATAAGGAAAAATACCTGATTTACCAACGCTGCACCAGAAAGAGCATTCTGACTGTACGCTCCAAGCATGATGTTATCGGCCATATTCACGCTATAAGAAATAAGGTTCTGCAATGAAATAATAATAAGCAGCGGAAATAATGCTACGTAAAAATTTTTATCGTGGGAGAAAAATGTTTTTTTCATAAAAAATAGCCTTTCTGTAGATATAAATCAGTATCAGTGGGGCATTCTTGAACTCTTGTCTTCTTCCTCAAATCTCTCCAACTGATTTCACGAGCTGCCAATGAGCAGAACTCAGGGAGATAAATAAAGCATATTTGTGACTTTAGTCGCTGCGGTTTGAATGCTCGCTTTACGCGCTCGCATCCAAACCTTGCTCCAAGGCCACAAATATGCTTTATTTATCTTCCTGAGTTCGTCTGCTTCGCCAGCTCTCGGTAAATCAGGCTTTTTTTGCTCCGAAATATTCTTTGGTGAGCTTTACAACTGTTCCCGATAAGAGGAATACAGCAATCAAGTTCGGTATGGACATAAGTCCGTTAAATGTTTCTGCGATACTCCATAATAATCCCAAGTCTACCGTTGCTCCGAGAATCGCAACAAGTGAGTAGACAATCATAAACGGACGAATTGTTTTTGTCCCAAAAAGGAATTCGATGCAGCGGGAGCCGTAAAGTCCCCATCCGATTGTAGTGGAGAATGCGAAACAGCAAAGTGCAATGGCTGTAAAGATGGATACCCATCCGCCATAAGTTGCAGTGAAGCCCTGAATGGTCAGTTCAGCACCGGCTGCTTGTCCGTAAGGAACATTGATGCCGCTGCATAAAATAATTAAGGCTGTCAGTGTACAGATAACGATTGTATCTGTAAATACTTCAAAGATACCGAATAATCCCTGTTTTACAGGCTGGGAGGTATCTGCTGTTGCGTGAGCGATGGAGCCGGTACCAAGACCCGCTTCGTTAGAGAAAATACCTCGTGATACACCCTTTTTCATACTGGTGAATAAAGTCCCTACCATTCCACCGGTAAATGCTGCCGGATGAAATGCTCCTTCAAAAATAGATTGGAATACAGCCGGTATCTGCTGTATGTTTAAAATAACAACACCAAGTCCGAGAAGGATGTAAAGCAGCGCCATAAATGGAACTAAAGTTTCTGTTACTTTTCCGATTCGGCGGATACCACCGATAAGAATTAAGGCAACAGCTATAGCAATAATAATACCAATTACAAGGTTGATGGTAGAAAGACTGCCTGATGAAGCAAGGTTAAAGTTGAGCATCAGTGAATCAATCGCAGTTACGATTGTGTTGACCTGTGTTGCATTTCCTGTACCAAATACGGTCAGAACACCGAAAAGGGAAAAGAGAAAGGCAAGCCAGTGCCAGTGTTTGGAAAGTCCATTTTTGATATAGTACATTGGACCGCCAACCCAGTCACCCTGTGAGTTTTTTTCACGGAAGTGTACAGCGAGTGTTACTTCAGAATATTTGGTACACATTCCAAGAAGGGCAGATATCCACATCCAGAAAACGGCTCCTGGGCCGCCAATCGTGATCGCACCGGCTACACCGGCAATATTTCCCGTTCCAACGGTTCCGGCAAGTGCGGTACATACCGCCTGAAACGGAGTGATTGATCCATCCGCGGCTTCTGATTTATCAAAAATCCGTCCTAAAGTATTTTTGATAGAGTAAGGAAACTTTCGAATCTGAATGAATCCTGTTCGAAAACTGAGATAAAGTCCAACACCAATGATACAGACCATTGCTGGAATACCCCAGATAAAGTTGTTAACAGCGCTGTTAACGGCTTCTATTGTTTTTAGCATTAGTACAGTCCCCCTTTAGCTTACTAAAGTAAAGATTATACCATTGTTTTATTAAATAACGCAAGAGTTTTACTCTTGTTTTTTTCTGAAATTTGTTTTATACTGTAAAAAGTTCAATATAAGACCAGAGCGTGTTTGAAAAATGCTTTCTGCAAATTGCGATGTGCAGGTTGCTGGAATGATTTTTCAAACACGCTCCAGGGGAGCTTGTCGTTTTAGGAAGCTGAGAGTAAGGTTGTGCCTTAGACCCTTGAACCTGTTTGGATAATGCCAGCGTGGAAGAGTTTGCAAAAGAACTTTCAATAAAAAGTTTATCAGGAAGATTTTAAAAGCAGCGTCAGCATTATTTGCTGGCCTTTTTCTTTTTTATCTGCAGGAACTTTTAATATGAAGACATAAATTCTTTTTTAGATATAGCCAATGGCAGATTGCAGATCAGAAAAGAATAGCAGACTTTTTATGCGGCGTAAATACAATATTTATACAAGATATATGGAGGAATGAAGAATGAATGCAAGTGTAGCAATTCAGGTTTTACCATCTGTACAGGATGAAGAAGAAGTAATCCGTATCGTAGACGAGGTCATTGATTACATCAAATCCACAGGATTAAACTATTATGTAGGACCATGTGAGACATCAATTGAAGGCGATTATGATACTTTAATGGAAATCGTAAAGAACTGCCAGTTAGTGGCAGCAAAAGCAGGATGCAAAGCAATGAACACTTATGTTAAGATTTCTTACAAGGCGGAAGGAGACGTGCTGACCATTGACAAAAAGGTTACAAAGCATCACCAGTAAGCTTCCAGCAGTAGTAGCATTATGCCTTCTGATTCTGCTCTGGCAGTTTTTATGCCAGAGTGGGGCAGTTCCGGCATACATGCTGCCTTCTCCCGTGCAGGTGATAAAAGCGTTAGTGACTGATTTGCCAACGATATTAAAACATGCCAGTGTTACGTTGCAGGAAGCCTTTTACGGACTGTGTATCGGTGTTGGTTTAGCATTTGTTATGGCAACATTAATGGATCATTTTCAGATACTTAACAAGGCGTTGTATCCGATTCTGATTATCACACAGACGATTCCGACAATCGCTATCGCACCATTGCTTGTGCTGTGGATGGGATTTTACATGGCACCGAAAATTACTCTTGTTGTAATCACAACTTTTTTCCCAATTACAGTAGGCTTGCTTGACGGGTACAAGAGCGTGGATAAGGATTCCATTGATCTCATGCGGGCAATGGGAGCAACCAAAATACAGATATTTTTCCATGTGAAGTTTCCGACTGCATTGCCGCAGTTCTTTTCTGGTTTAAAGATTTCTGCTTCTTACGCAGTTGTAGGAGCGGTTATTTCTGAATGGCTCGGGGGATTTGAGGGACTTGGTGTTTACATGACAAGAGTTTCAAAGGCATATGCTTTTGATAAAATGTTTGCAGTTATTATTTTTATTGTCATTATCAGTCTTCTTTTAATGGGAGCGGTCAATCTCATCAAAACACTCTCTCTGCCGTGGGTGAGAGTGGAGAAAAAGGAAGTTTTGGAATAAAAAAAGATATATTTGGATATTTAAAATATCCTATATTAAAATCACATTCAAAGTAATCTATATGGATATATAATAGCATCCAAAAGAATCCATATGGGCATATATAATAATATCCAAAAGAATCCATATGGGCATATATAATAATATCTAAAAGAATCTATATGAGTACACATAATAATATCTAAAATAATCTATGTGATTTTGTACAAATAGTATCTGAAAATTTACAGGAGGAAATTATGAGAAAGTTAAACTGGAAAAAAATTGTTGCAGGAACTTTGAGTGCAGTAATGTTATTATCTGTAACTGCATGTGGTTCTTCTAGCACAAAGAGCGAGAGTGCAAGTACAGAAGCAGGTAAAAAGGAGCTTACAAAAGTAACATTCTGCCTTGACTGGACTCCAAATACAAACCACACAGGAATTTACGCAGCAAAGGCACTTGGTTATTACGAAGATGCCGGGCTTGATGTTGAAATCGTACAGCCACCGGAAAATGGAGCGGCAACCATGTGCGCATCTGGTCAGGCTCAGTTCGCCATCGAAGCACAGGATACAATGGCAGCCGCACTTGATTCCGATGACCCCCTTGGAATCACAGCCGTTGCAGGACTGATTCAGCATAATACATCAGGAATCATTTCCAGAAAAGGAGATGGAATTACCAGCCCGAAAGGACTTGAAGGAAAGACTTATTCCACATGGGAATCTCCAATCGAGCAGGCTACTTTAAAAACAGTTATGAAAGATGAGGGAGCAGACTTCAGTAAAGTAAAATTAATCCCTAACAACATCACAGATGAGCCAGCTGCATTAAAAGCAAACCAGACAGACGCTATCTGGGTATTCTACGGATGGGGTGGAATCAACGCAGAAGTAGAAGGAGTTGACTGTGACTACTGGAACTTCAAAGATATCGACTCTGTATTTGATTACTACACACCAGTTATGATCGCAAACAATGACTTCTTAAAGAACTCACCAGATGAGGCAAAAGCATTCCTTGCAGCAACCAAAAAAGGATACCAGTACGCGATTGATAATCCAAAGAAAGCAGCAGACCTTCTTATCGCAGGAGATGACACAGGTTCCTTAAAAGGTTCTGAAGACTTAGTATATAAGAGTCAGGAATGGCTTTCTAAACAGTATGTAGCAGATGCAGACAACTGGGGAGTTATTGACGAGACAAGATGGAATAACTTCTACAAATGGCTCGCAGAGAATAAACTGACTACAAAAGACCTCACAGGAAAAGGTTTCTCAAACGACTATCTTCCTAAATAATTTGCAGGGATGGGCGAACAGACAGACGAGCCGCCAAAGACAGAAAAGCGAATCGCCATATAGCCATATCTGTGATTTTCGTCGCGGCGCGTTGAATATTCGCTTATACGCTCATATCCAACACTTGCTCCCAGACCACAGATATGGCTATATGGCGATTCGCTTTTCGTCAACTTTGTCTGTGGCAAATTATTAGAGAAAGGATAATATAATGGTTCTTTTAAAGGCTGAACATATTACAAAAAAATATAGTGGAAGAACTATAATCAAAGATATTAATATCGAATTGCATAAAGGAGAACTTATTTCACTTCTCGGAGTCAGCGGTTCTGGAAAGACAACTCTTTTCCATGTCCTTTCTGGACTGACAACTCCAGAGGAGGGAAGGGTATTGCTTAATGGTGAAGATATTACTTCTAGGCCAGGACAGATTAGTTATATGCTCCAGAAAGATTTACTTTTTCCACATAAAAAAATAATCGACAACACGGCATTACCGTTGGTTCTTCATGGAATGAGCAAAAACGAAGCAAGAAAAAAAGCACAGATGTATTTCAAAGACTTTGGACTTGAAGGAACAGAGTATCAATATCCTTCCCAGCTGTCCGGAGGTATGCGCCAGAGAGCAGCCCTGCTTAGAACATATCTTTCTTCTAATGGAGTTGCACTTCTTGATGAACCATTTAGTGCACTGGATACCATTACGAAAACAGCAATTCACAGATGGTATCTTGAAGTTATGCAGCATATTGATTTATCTACAATTTTTATAACACATGATATTGATGAGGCAATCCTTCTTTCAGACAGAATTTATATTCTCAATGGAAAGCCTGGAGAAATTCGAGATGAGATTATCATTAAAGAAAAGAAACCACGGGCGGAGGATTTTTACCTCACAGATGAATTCCTTGCATATAAACGGGAAATAATAGCGAAACTTTAGAAATCCGGCTTGCCTGGTGGAAACAACGCTAATGATTATCAGTGATAAATGGAAAGTTCTTGTTCAAAACCTATACTCGATGCGATGTCAGAGTGGGGAGAAAATTATCAAAACATGAAGGAGAAAGAAGTGTGAGTGAGAAATCAATAGAAAGTAACGGTATGAATAATGGTAGTAATAGAAAGAATGGAAATGTCAGAGAATCATTTAACAGTCAGTGGGGATTTATCCTTGCCTGTATCGGTTCTGCGGTTGGCATGGGAAATATATGGATGTTTTCCACAAGGGTTTCGCTTTATGGCGGTGGAGCATTTCTGATTCCATATATTATTTTTGTTGTTCTGATCGGAGCGACAGGTGTTATCGGTGAGATGAGTCTTGGCCGGGCAGCAAGATCTGGCCCCATTGATGCATTTGGCATGATCTGTGAGAAAAAAGGAAAGAGAAAGCTGGGAGAAGCTCTTGGAATGATTCCCGTACTTGGTTCGCTTGCGATGGCAATCGGCTATACTGTAGTTATGGGCTGGATTTTAAAATATGCAGCCGGAACTTTTACAGGAGCAACCCTCGCACCAGAGAGTGTAGAAGATTTCGGTGGGCGTTTTGGCAGTATGGCATCTGCGTTTGGAAACAATGTATGGCAGGTTATCGCGTTAGCTGCCTGTATGGCGATTTTGATGTTTGGCGTGGGAAGAGGAATTGAGAAAGCAAATAAGATACTCATGCCAGTATTTTTTGTGTTATTCGTGATTCTTGGTATTTATGTATTTTTCCAGCCGGGTGCTGCAGATGGGTATCATTACATCTTTCGTGTGGATAAAACCGCATTAATGAACCCTAAAACGTGGATATTTGCTTTAGGACAGGCTTTTTTCTCCCTTTCTGTCGCGGGAAATGGAACACTTATTTACGGTTCTTACCTTTCTGATGAGGAAGATATTCCGGCTTCAGCGGCAAGAGTAGCATTATTTGACACGATTGCAGCGATACTTGCAGCACTTGTCATTATTCCGGCAATGGCAACAACTGGGGCACAGCTTAACCAGGGAGGCCCGGGATTGCTGTTCGTTTACCTGCCAAATCTAATAAAATCAATGCCGGGAAGTACATTGATTGCGATGATTTTCTTTGTTGCGGTACTATTTGCTGGCATGACTTCATTGATTAACCTCTATGAGGCCCCGATTGCTACTGTACAGGAAAAATTACACGTTGGAAGAAAGGCAGCCTGTCTCATTATTGCCGCTATCGGTGTAGTTGTATCTTTGATGATTCAGGGAATTGTATCCGGCTGGATGGATGTCCTTTCAATTTATATTTGCCCTCTTGGCGCAGGACTGGCAGGAATTATGTTCTTCTGGATAGCTGGTAAAAAGTATGTGGAGGTACAGGTCAACAAGGGAAGAAAAAATAAATTTACAGAATTATATTTTCCGATATGTAAGTATATTTATGTGCCGGTATGTATTTTAGTCCTTATACTAGGAATCGCACTCGGCGGAATCGGATGATATAAAGATAAAAATGTAAAATGTATTGGGACGTACCGAGAGGTGCGAGTTATGGAGAGAAAGTTATGAGAAAGTTTAAATATACAATCAAAGAAGAACAGGGAATTCATGCCCGCCCAGCATCTTTCCTGATTCAGGAAGCCAGAACATATGAAAGCAGAATCACTCTTCGGGTAAAAGGAAAAGAAGCAGATGCATCGAATATTATCGCTGTGATGGCATTGGATGTGATGTGCGGACAGAAAGTTGAAGTAGAAATATGCGGAACCGATGAGGGAGTCGCATATCGAGGGATGAAAAAGTTCTTTGAGGAAAACCTTTGAAGAACTTTTGATTTTACAGTAGAACGGACGAATCCGAAGAAGAAAATAATCTATATTTGTGACTTTAGTTGCTGCGCTTTGAATGCTCGCTTACGCACTTGCATCCAAACCTTGCTCCGGGGCCACAAATATAGATTATTTTCTTCTTCGGATTCTGTCTGTGGCTGTTGAAGTAAAAGATTCTTTTCTGCCGAATCAGCCAACTTCTTTGATGATGTAAACGGATTGAGAGAGAAGATGGAATATAATATGAAGAATACTGTCTAAATATCAATCTTCCCAAATTTATCTTTTGGAGTTTGTTTGTTTTGCAGCCTCACAACCCTCAGAATTTCTTCATTTTATTGACAAAACTTTGTTTTTTACTGTAAAATGAGATTGATAGTATCAGGAATAATAGGAGAAATTTATGGGCAAGTCAGAAAAGCAGATTGAAAAAGAAAAAGCACGTAATCAGAGGATTATAGATACTGCCTTTCAGATTTTTGTAGAGAAAAAAATAGAAGCAGTGACTATGGAAGAAATTGCAAGGAAAGCAGGTATCGGAAGAGCAACACTTTTCCGCTGCTATTCAAGTAAGCCAGAACTTGTTATGGCTGTATGTACTGCAAAGTGGAAGGCATATTTTGATAAGTTAGATGCGATCAGGCCACTGGAAAGTATCCACGATATTCCGGCGATTGATCGTTTTATATTTACATTAGATGGTTATATTGATATGTATCAGAATCATAAAGATCTACTCCAGTATAACGACAACTTTAACCACTATATGGTACACCAGAAAGGTATTGCTGCGGAGAAGTATGAAGAATTTTATAAATCATTATATTCGATGAACACGAGATTACACTGGATGTATGAGAAGGCAAAAGAGGATAAAACATTCCGTACAGATATTCCAGAAGAACAGTTCTTCCGGGTGACATTTCATTCGATGATGGCAACCTGTGCGTATTATGCGGGGGGATTTATCTGGGGGTCGGAAGAGAATAAAGATTATACCGAGGAACTCATAAGATTAAAAGAAATGATATTGAAGTACGTTACTATTTAATTCATTAGATACACTACAGACGAAGCCATTGCCCCAATAAGGCATATTTGTGATTTTAGTTGCGGCGTGTTGAATGTTCGCTTTATGCGCGAACATCCAACACTTGCTCCGAGACCATAAATATGTCTTATTGGGGCAATGGCTTTTGTGCTGTGGCTGGAGAAGATGAATTAAACAGGGGGAGGGGATTTGGGGACAGAAGCTGATGTATTCTGCTTACTCGACAATGACTGGTAGCAGAGGGTATGATTTGACCTGCCTATATGTAATAGTAAAATGAAGAAATCGGCATTTTAAATTTGATTTTATAAATATTGCGGAAAATAATATAATAATTGCACCAAATTTACTTGAAATCCAGTGTAGTATCCAATCAGTAATAATAGTTTAGGAATAATCTGTTAGCAGCTTACAATAAAAGATAAACGAATCAAACTGGGATAAAAAATATCTATCTACAATATTTTCAGAGCAAGCAGAAAACTTCTGCCCGCTCACCCAAATCCTCGCAACCACTATCTTAATTCAAACAAAATCCAGCCAAAGACAGCCCGGGAAGAGAACTGATAGCCTATATTTGTGGCCTCAGAGCTACGAGACTGTAGTAAAATGTCGGCCTTTTCATAGAAGACGATTTCTCGTAGCGACTAAAGACACAAATATAGGGTATCGGTTCTCTTCCTGGGCGTCTCTCTCTTAATGAATTAAATAGTAACCTCAACTATTGCAGTTTTTTTTATCCTGTGATAGAATAGTAAAGATTAGGTCATAATTTATGACTATGGGAAGGATGTGCCCGAGACTTCTGAAAAGAGCATTGGAGGAAACAGTGCTTTTTTCAGTGGTTTCGGAAACCTTCCCTCATTAGATAAATATATTTTTTCAGGAGGTTTAAGTAATGGTAAAACAGTTTTCTATGGAACTGGCAGGAAGAACACTGACAGTTGAAATCGGAAAAGTGGCAGCGCAGGCCAATGGTGCCGCACTTATGCGCTATGGTGATACAGTGGTTTTATCCACAGCAACAGCTTCAGAGAAGCCAAGAGAAGGAATTGATTTCTTCCCTCTTAGTGTTGAATTTGAGGAGAAGATGTACGCAGTAGGTAAGATTCCTGGAGGATTTAATAAGAGAGAAGGTAAGGCATCTGAACATGCAGTTCTTACATCCCGTGTTATTGACCGTCCAATGCGTCCATTATTCCCTAAAGATTACAGAAATGATGTAACTCTGAATAACTTAGTTATGGCAGTAGACCCTGATTGTTCTCCAGAAGTAACAGCAATGCTTGGCGCTTCTGTTGCAACATCTATTTCTGATATTCCATTTGATGGTCCTATCGCCGGAACAAGAATCGGTCTTATTGATGGAGAATTTATCGTAAACCCTACAGCAGACCAGCAGTTAGTTTCTGATCTTGCACTTACAGTTGCTTCTACAGCAGAGAAAGTAATCATGATTGAAGCTGGTGCGAATGAAGTTCCAGAAGATAAGATGATTGAAGCTATCTTCAAGGCACATGAAGTAAATAAGGAAGTAATTAAGTTTATCGATCGTATCGTAGAAGAATGCGGAAAAGAGAAACATGAATACGAACATGTAGACACTCCAGAAGATTTATGGAATGATATGGTAGATTTCATCACTCCAGAAGCTATGGAAGAGGCAGTATTTACAGATGTAAAGCAGGTTCGTGAGGAGAATATCCGTCAGATTAAAGAGAAGTTAGAAGAACGTTACGCAGAAGAACACGAAGACTGGCTTCCATTAATTGATGATGCAGTATACAAGTTCCAGAAAAAGACGGTTCGTAAGATGATCTTAAAAGACCATAAGCGTCCAGATGGCCGTGCTATTAACGAGATTCGTCCATTAGCTGCAGAGATTGATCTTTTACCTAGAGTACATGGTTCAGGTATGTTTACTCGTGGACAGACTCAGATCATGACAATTACAACTTTAGCTCCATTATCTGAAGCACAGAAGATTGATGGCCTTGATGCAAATGTAACTTCTAAGAGATATATGCATCACTACAATTTCCCAAGCTACTCCGTAGGTGAGACAAAGCCTAGCCGTGGCCCGGGACGTCGTGAGATCGGTCATGGGGCATTAGCAGAGAGAGCTTTAGTTCCAGTACTTCCAAGTGAGGACGAGTTCCCATATGCAATTCGTACTGTTTCTGAAACATTAGAATCTAACGGTTCTACTTCTCAGGCAAGTATCTGTGCATCTACTTTATCTTTAATGGCAGCAGGTGTACCTATTAAGAAACCAGTTGCAGGTATTTCTACAGGTCTTGTAACAGGAGACAGCGATGATGATTACATCGTATTAACAGATATTCAGGGCCTTGAGGATTTCTTCGGAGACATGGACTTTAAGGTTGCCGGTACACATGATGGTATTACAGCAATTCAGATGGATATCAAGATTCACGGTTTAACACCAGATATTATCCGTGAGGCAATTTCTCGTACAAAAGAAGCTCGTGAACATATCCTTACTGATGTTATGGAACCAGTAATCTCTACACCGAGAGACCACGTTGGAGAATATGCTCCAAAGATTATGCAGATGCATGTAGATCCAGATAAGATCAGCGAGATTATCGGAAAACAGGGAAAGACAATCAACGCAATCATTGATGAGACAGGCGTTAAGATTGATATTAATGATGAGGGAAGAGTAGATATCTGTGGTGTAGATCAGGTAATGATCGACAGAGCAATGGAAATCATTCGTCTTATCGTAGAACCTGTAGAAGCAGGCAAGATTTATGAGGGAGAAGTTGTTCGTATTATGAACTTCGGTGCATTTGTACAGTTAGCTCCAAATAAGGATGGCCTGATTCACATTTCTAAACTTTCTAAAGAAAGAATAGAGAAAGTAGAAGATGTTGTTAATATCGGTGATAAAGTAAAAGTAAAAGTTCTTGAAATTGATAAGATGGGAAGAATTAATCTGGCACTTCGCGAGATTATCAAATAAATTATTTTTACGAGGGGGCAGTGAGGTTGGAGTTCCTTTTAGAACAAATCAGCCAGATTACGCATGGTGTTGTACTGAATAGGATAAAGCCAAAGATATTAAGTGAGGGAGCAGAGTATCCCATTCTTACGATCAGTCAGTTAATTGACGAGGAAAATGGAGTGTGGGATTATGAAGTTCCTACGGCTTTGGTTGATAAAAAAAAGGTGAAGAATTTAAATCTGGCAAAAGAGCATAGCATCGTAATCGGACTGACCTCCTTCCATCGTGCTGCCGTACTGGAGAAACAGCATGAGGGCAAGATTATCCCATCCAATTTTGTTTCGATAGAATTTCAGAATGGGATAATGGATCCCTATTACTTTGCATGGTATTTTAATGAACATCCAGAGATAAAAAGGCAACGGATGATTGCCATTCAGGGAAACTCTTCAGTTAAGGTATTATCTGTACACATGATTCGTCAATTGATGATTGAGTGTCCGAATTTATCAACGCAGATGTCAATTGGTAAGCTGTACTATTATCAGAAGCGGAAAAAAGTACTTCTTATGGAAAAGATGCGTTTAGAAGAGGCAGTTCTGACAGAAGAAATGATGCACCATTTAGAAAAATTATAAAAGGGGAAACGGATGGACGAAAAACAGTTACAATATGAATTTTTGTCAATTTTAAGTGAGAGTCATCCGGGTCTGACATTTGAGGAATACAGAGATAGTTGTGTGTTCCTCTTATTTTATCAGTATCTTTGTTTAAAACATGGTGACTCACTAGAAGAGGCTTATAAGCCGGGTGAATTAGTGAAGATGGCAATACGTGGAAAGCTTCAGGTAGCTTCCTTTTTAAAATTTATGGAATCCGCTTCCTCTTTTTTGCATCTTTTGAATAAAGATTTTCAGCTTACAGAATTTTCATTTTATAAAAGCCTTGAAAGAGTACATTCTTTAGAAAAACAAAAAAGTTATGCAAGATTTTTTCGTAAATTTCTAAAAAAAATTGATGGCTGGGATTGTAAAGAAGAATTACTCAGGCAGTATCCAAAACTATTTGTTTTGCTGATCGCAGAATTTGCAAAGTTAAAAAAAGATACCTATATATCGGAAGAACTAAGCGAACTATATCATAAGTTTTTTTGCAGGCGATTTCATAAGAAAAAAGGAAAATGTAAAGTTTTATTTCCAGAATTTCAGTATGGTATTTTGGCATCTTCCATTATAAGTACAGAAAAAAATATAGAGATTTATGGCTATACAAAGGAACAGGAATATATTGATATTTTTACGATTGTATGTTATATGAGAGGAATTCCATTAGATTCCCTACATCTTTTCATGAAAAAGGACTGGAGAGCAATCAGAGATCTGCCAGATGGAGCAGATAATATCCTTATTTTTATGCCGGAAGGTGTAGAAGCAGGAGAATATATAGCTTCACCAAAACTTTCTCTTGGAAAAGAACAGTTTTATGCTGGAACGAAGGGGGAATTTCCATTTTTACTGACAGCAATTTCCTGTTTAAAAGAGAATGGATTTTTGGCGGCAGTTTTTCCTGGTGCGATGCTTTACCGGGAAGGAAGAGAAGCGCAGATTCGTAAGTATCTTGTGGAAGAATTGAATTGTCTTGATACAATAATGCTGCTTCCGGATTCCATATTTCACTCTATAGGGCAGGCCGAGGCAATTTTATTTTTCCAGATGAATCGAGAACGAAAAGATATCTTGTTTTTTGACTGCTCGGAGATAGAAAGTCTTGATAAGGAACAGATAGATACTATAGATCAGCTTTGGAGTGAGAGAAAGACAATTCCTGGATTGTGTGCCTGTGTGGAGAGGGATGAGATAGAAAAAAATGAATATAATCTTAATCTTCCCCGTTACATTACAAAAGTTGTGAAGGAAACAGCAATTGATATGGAAAAAGGTAAGGCACGAATCAGGGAAATTGAGCAGGAATTGCAGGAAATTGAAAACCGCATCGCAATTTATCGTAGAGAGTTAGGATTGTAAATCGGAAAGCAGACAGGGAGGAGCACCATGCGAAAAAAGAAGAGGATACCTGTTAGTATCATGCTGTTAGTATTCTTATTTCTTCTGACAGGATGCACATTAGGGGGCACTAAGCAAGAGGCAGAGACAAAGGTAGATTATTATATCGGCGTGGTAGATGATAATGCACCATATTATTACGAAGAAGATGGACTGCCAAAAGGATACTATGCAGATTTTGTTGCAGCAATGGCAAAAGAAGAACCATTTACTTATAAATTTGTTCCTGTAGATGCATCTTCTTATAATGAAAATCTTTCTAAGAAGTCTATAGATGGCTTTATCGGAGCGACAAATGCATCCTCAGGTAAGAATATTTTGGCAAGTAAGTCATTCTACACATCTAATATTTGTGTTTTAGCGCCAAAAAGTTCTAACATTTCGACTTTAAAACAAATAAAAGATAACAGTATTGCAGCACCTGCCGATACAGAAGAGGAAGTATTTGCGAAATATCTTGCAAATCGTTATAAGGGGCGGGCAGTTCCATTTTTGTCTGTAAAAGAAGCACTTTCAGATATTGAGGCTGGTAATACACAGATACTCGTTGCAGATAAGGAATATTATAAGCAGCACAAAGAAACATTTAAAAGTTGGAAGGTTCTTAAAACAAGCCATCGTTTTCAAAATGAACATCGGCTTTTTATGCAAAAAGATGGAAAGCTGCAGGAGATTTATTCTAAAGGAATAAAAGCTTTAGAGACAAACGGAAGTCTAGAGCATTTTTCAAACACGCTCTAAAGAATATTTTCACACAGGATTAAAAATAGATAAAACACCCAGGAATTATTAAAAAAGGATATAATTCTTAGGTGTTTTTTCTTTCAAAATGAGCATGCTAAAGGGAAAGCTGCTTTCGGAAAAATCGTTTTATAAGATTAGAGCGTGTTTGAAACATGCTACAGGTGTAAAAGATTTCGGAAGCACATGAAAATATAGAGGAGGATGCTCATGAATACGCAATTAGAAAGTTTACTAGAACTTGGAGAAGTATTACTGGAGAATAACGGGACGGGGCAACATATTTTATTTTTATCTGTTATCGGTGAGATAGAAGGGCATCATTTATCATCAGACAGAATAAAGACAACAAAATATGAACATTTATTACCGCTTCTTACCCAAGTACAGGATAATCAGGAGATAGATGGATTATTTCTCCTGATTAATACGGTGGGAGGCGATTGTTCCTGTGGCCTTGCGGCAGCAGAAATGATTGCATCTATCAAAAAACCGACGGTTTCTCTTGTGATTGGAGATAGTCATTCTATTGGAGTACCTCTTTCAGTAGCGGCAGATCGAACATTTATTGCACCGACGGCAACGATGATTCTGCATCCAGTACGACTGAATGGTACGATTATTGGTGCGCCGCAGACATTTGAATACTTTCGGCTGATACAGGATAGGATTGTTACATTTGTAGAAGCACATACAGGAGTTGCGAAAAGCAGGCTGGAAAGAATGATGATACGTCAGGGGATGATGGTAAAAGATTTAGGAACAATTCTTGTAGGAAAAATGGCGGTGGAAGAAGGAATTATTGATGAAGTTGGTGGTGTTTCTGAAGCGCTTTTCTGGCTGCATCAGGAGATTGAAAGAAGCAGGAAGAAAAGACAGGAGAAAAAATGATAGAAAAAATGTGTTATTTATTTTAAGAACGCATCTTTTTTTCTGACGGTATTTGTGATATGATGATAAAGATATCAAACTTAGAAAATAAAGGTGTTATGTATGGCAAGTAATAAAACAAACGAGAATAAGACAAAACGAAAAACAACAAAGAAAGTCACAACAAAGAATAATGTGACCAGAAAAACTACAGCGAAAAATCATACTTCGGGAACCAGAAAAAACGCATCCCAAAAGGCAGAAGGAATTCCGATGAGCAGTGAGATTACGTTGGTTGTTGCTTTTGGTCTGGTCGTTCTTATGATGTTTAGTAATTTTGGACATTGTGGATTGATCGGAAAGTGGCTGGCCAGCTTCTTTTTTGGTATTTTTGGCTGTGCCCAGTTTGTTATGCCAGTATTTTTCTTCCTTGGTATAACAATTTTGGTTGCCAATGATTACAGTACGTTGGCAATGAAGAAGTGTGGTGCAGGATTTGTCATTTTGATGGAAGTATCGGCCGTATCGCAGTTATTATATAAAGATACGACAGTGACAGTGCATGATTTATTTTCTGTGGCGATTAATAATCATGCAACAGGAGGAATTATCGGGGGCGGAGTTGCGTTTTTATTAAGAGAGGGATTTGGAACAGCAGGAGCGATGGTTGTTCTTATCTGTGTATTTTTGCTCGCATGTATTTTGCTGACACAAAGATCTTTTGTTTCTTTCTTTAAAAAGATGGTTAAGAATGTGCGGGCTTCAAAAGAAGAGTGGGAAAAGTCTGCCGAGAAACGGCGTTTAGAAAGAGAAGCGGCAGCAGCAGAAGACAGATTGATCAATTTAGAAGAGGAAGAGGAATCTTCAGATAAGGCGACTTCATTTTTGAAGATGAAGAGTGGCTATAAGAAGACTTCGGATAAGAAAAGAGCAAAACAGTGCGAAGAAAAGGTGAAAGAGCTAGAAGAAAAGAAGGAGAAAAAGAACCCGAAAAAGCAGTCATCTACGTCAGCAGAACAAGAGAAAACAATAAAAAATATAAAGGTGAATGTCCCGGTGTTTACTTCCTCTGATGAGGTGAAAAGAAAGGATTGTGTAAGGGAACTTCATCCGCAGATTTATCCATTCACAGAAGAGGATGGGAAGACAGAACCATTTAAAGGTAAGTTAGATTTCAGTGCGTTTACATTCCCAGAGGAAAATACCTCATTAATTTCAGAACAGGCACAAGAGAGTACTTTAGAAGTGCAAGAAGAAAGCTATGCCCCACCATATAAAGAAAAGGGAGCATTCCATACTTCACTGCCAGAAGAAATCCGAATCAATGAAGATTTGGGTAGTTTGATAGAAGAAGTTTCTGAAAGTATTGTATCTGAGGCAGAAGCCATTTCGGAAGAAAATGTTTATCCGGATGCGGCTGATCAGGCGATTGAACAGAAAGAAGTCCCTGAGATAGAAGCAGTAAAGGATATGAAGGAAAAACAGGAAGAAAATGAGGAGAGCAGAATCTGGAAAAATGGGGCTGAGATAAAGCAAAGAGATACAGAAGCAAAAGATAATGCTTCGGAAGTTAACGATAGGGATATTGCCATTCAAGAAAAGCAAATGGCAAGGCAAGATACCATTAAGAAAGAAACAGCTCAGAAAGTATCATCTGTAGAAAGCAAAGAAGTAGTTCCAGATAGAAAGAAAGCAGAAGGAAAAGATTACCTGTTTCCTCCCGCAAGTCTTCTTATAAAAGAAGAACAGGGACACTCCTCTGGCCAGCAGCAGTATTTACAGGAAACAGCGCAGAAACTGTATGAGACATTAAAAAGTTTTGGAGTGAATGTGACAATTACAGATATAAGCTGTGGCCCTTCTGTTACGAGATATGAGATGTTCCCGGAACAGGGAACAAAGGTAAGTAAGATTCTTTCTCTGACAGACGATATTAAGCTGAATCTTGCAGCATCTGATATCCGAATCGAGGCACCGATTCCGGGAAAGGCAGCAATTGGAATTGAGATTCCGAATAAACATAATCAGACCGTACATTTTAGGGATTTGATAGAAAGTCAGACATTTAAAACATTTAAATCCAAATTGGCTTTTGCAGTTGGAAAAGATATTGGAGGAAAGACCGTAGTAACAGATCTTGCCAAGATGCCACATTTATTAATTGCAGGAGCGACAGGATCTGGTAAGTCAGTGTGTATCAATACTTTGATTATGAGCATTTTATATAAGGCAGCACCGGAAGAAGTCAAGCTTATCATGATTGATCCTAAGATGGTAGAATTAAGTATTTACAATGGAATTCCACATCTGCTTATTCCAGTTGTTACTGATCCGAAAAAGGCATCAGGAGCATTAAACTGGGCTGTAGCAGAAATGACAAATCGTTATAAGAAGTTTACAGAAACTGGTGTTCGTAATATTGAAGGTTACAATAAAAAGGTAAGGGAACTTCAGAAATCTGGAGAGATTGATCCAGAAACTATAAAAAAAATGCCACAGATTGTCATTATTATCGATGAGCTTGCAGATCTTATGATGGTGGCTCCTGGAGAAGTAGAAGATGCTATTGTAAGATTATCACAGCTTGCAAGAGCAGCAGGAATTCATCTGGTTATTGCAACACAACGTCCATCGGTTAATGTTATCACGGGGCTTATTAAGGCAAATGTACCATCAAGAATTGCATTCTCTGTTTCTTCTGGTGTAGATAGCCGTACAATTATTGATATGAATGGAGCCGAAAAGCTTCTTGGTAAGGGAGATATGCTCTTTTATCCGGCAGGATACTCTAAACCGGTGCGTGTGCAGGGGGCTTTTATTTCCGATAATGAGATTAGCGATGTGGTTACATTTTTAAAAGAAAATGAAGATGTGGCAGTATACGATACAGAAGTAACTGAAAAAATTGAAAATAAATTAAAGAGCAGTGCGGTTTCTCAGGAAAGAGATGAATATTTTGAAGCAGCAGCCCGCTTTGTTATTGAAAAAGACAAGGCTTCCATTGGAATGCTGCAGCGAATGTTTAAGATTGGATTTAATCGAGCAGCAAGAATAGTGGATCAGCTTTCGGATGCAGGAATCGTGGGTCCGGAAGAAGGAACAAAGCCGCGGAAAGTATTAATGTCTTCAGAACAGTTAGAATCCTATTTTGAGGAATATTTATAAAAATTGCAAAGAATTTGTAAAGAACTGGCGGCAGGACTTTACGAAATGAAAAATTTGTTGTATTATTAAATATCTTGTGGCTATTTAAAGTGAAGATAAATATCGTTAATGTGTTTACTTTTTGATTTTAAATAGGTACAATATCTATGTATAAATACATAATAAATGAAGAAAAGAGGAGATACTATGTCTTTAAGAATTGATGGAAAAAAGATATCTTCCGATATTAAAGAGGAATTAAAAGAACAGGTAAAGCTGTTAAAAGAAGAAGGCATTTCTGTATGTTTAGCTGTAATTCAGGTAGGAAGTGATCCTGCATCAAGCGTATATGTGAATAATAAAAAGAAAGCATGTGCGTATATTGGAATTGAGTCACAGGCTTATGAGCTTCCAGAAGAGACAACACAGGAAGAACTGCTTAGTTTAATTAGCCGTCTGAATAAGGATGATCATGTGAATGGTATTCTTGTACAGCTTCCAGTGCCTGCACATATGGACGAGAAAGAGATTATTCAGGCAATCTCTCCAGCAAAGGATGTTGATGGATTCCATCCACAGAGTGTAGGTGCTTTATCTACAGGAGAGCCAGGCTTTGTATCTTGTACTCCAGCAGGAATTATCCAGTTATTAAAACGTTCCGGCATCTCTATTGATGGAAAAGACTGCGTTGTTGTTGGGCGCAGCAATATCGTTGGTAAACCGATGTCCATGCTTCTTTTAAGAGAGAATGGAACGGTAACAATCTGCCATTCTCATACAAAAAATTTAAAAGAAGTATGCCAGAGAGCAGATATTTTAGTAGCTGCGATTGGAAAGCCAAAATTCTTTGATGACAGCTATGTAAAAGATGGGGCTGTCGTAATTGATGTAGGAATCCACAGAAATGAAGAGAATAAACTTTGTGGTGATGTTGATTATGATAAGGTAGTAGATAAAGTTTCTGCGATTACTCCTGTTCCAGGAGGAGTAGGCCCGATGACAATCGCCATGTTAATGAATAACTGCGTAGAAGCAGCGTTAAGGATGAATAACCGATGAAAAATGTATTATTTGTATCACTAGGATGCGACAAGAACCTCGTAGATAGTGAAAAGATGCTTGGACTTTTAAATGAAGCGGGATACCGTGTGGCACAGGAAGAGTCCGAGGCAGATGCGATTGTAGTAAATACTTGCTGTTTTATTCATGATGCGAAAGAAGAGAGTGTAGAAACGATTCTCGAGATGGCAGAATGGAAGAAAAAGGGCAGACTCAAGGCACTTATTGTAACAGGATGTATGGCACAGCGGTATCAGGATGAGATTCAGCAGGAGATTCCAGAAGTGGATGCAGTAATTGGAACAACGGGATATACAGAGATTGTTCCGATTCTTGATGAGATTCTTGCTGAGGCAGAGGCATCACAGAAAGAAGCTGCAGTAGAAGAACCCAAGGAGAAGTCCTTTGTAAACTGTTGTCCTTCTATTGATTTGCTTCCTGCTTCCTTAGCAGATAAACGTGTAGTAACAACTGGTGGATATACTGCTTATTTAAAAATTGCAGAAGGATGTAATAAGCGCTGTACATACTGTATCATTCCATATATTCGGGGACATTATCGTAGTTTCCCAATGGAAGATCTGTTAGAGGAAGCAAGAAAGCTTGCTGAGGGCGGGGTAAAGGAATTAATTCTTATTGCCCAGGAAACAACGGTTTATGGTATGGACTGTTATGGAAGAAAGGCACTGCCAGAACTTTTAACAAAACTTTGTGAAATCGAAGGAATTGAATGGATTCGTATTTTGTACTGTTATCCGGAAGAAATTACGGATGAATTGATTGCTGTAATGAAGAAAGAGAAGAAGATTTGTCATTATCTTGATATTCCAATTCAGCATAGTGAGGATACGATATTAAAGCGTATGGGCCGCCGCACCAATAGAGCAGAATTAGTTTCTCTTGTAGAGAAGTTAAGGAAAGAAATACCGGACATTGTTCTTCGTACAACTTTAATTACTGGTTTTCCTGGTGAGACCGAAGAAGAATTCAAAAATATGGTGGACTTTGTAGACAGTATGGAATTTGACCGACTTGGTGTATTCCCATACTCAGCAGAAGAAGGAACAAAAGCTGCAGAGATGGACGGTCAGATTACAGAAGAAGTAAAGGAAAGCCGCCGGGATGAGATTATGGCATTACAGCAGGAGATTTCTGCTGATAAAGCTGCAAGTCGAATTGATGATGAAATGTCCGTTTTAATAGAGGGTTACTTATATGAAGACGATATCTATATTGGAAGAACTTATATGGATGCGCCGAAGGTAGACGGAAATGTATTTGTCCGGGCGGAGGAAGAATTGATTTCCGGTGATATCGTTCCTGTTCGCATTACGGGAGCAAATGAATATGATTTGATGGGAGATGTTATTTATGCCGATGAATTTACCGAATAAGCTTACAATTGTAAGAATCATTATGATTCCATTTTTTGTATTTTTCCTGTTAACAGATTTCGTTGCAGGTTCTAAATGGATCGCTACAGTACTGTTCTGTGCAGCTAGTATTACAGACTTTTTAGATGGACATATTGCAAGAAAGTATAATCTTGTAACAAATTTCGGAAAGTTTATGGATCCACTTGCAGATAAAATGCTTGTTTCTTCTGCGTTTATCTGTCTTGTAGCACAGAATAAGATCGCTGCATGGATTGTTATTGTTATTATTGCAAGAGAGTTTGTTATTAGTGGATTCCGTTTAGTAGCCAGCGATAGCGGTGTTGTTATTGCAGCAAGTTATTGGGGCAAGTTCAAAACAAATTTCCAGATGTTTGCAATTATTTTACTGATGCTTAATCTCGGAGAAAACTTCCCTGCATATGCTGGAGGAATACATATCGCTGAGCAGATTCTTATATATATTGCATTAATTCTTACGATTGTTTCTTTAGTAGATTATCTTGCAAAGAACATTGATGTGTTAAAAGAGGGAGGCAATGAAAAATAATGAGTTCCGATCGGATTATGGCAGAAGAACCAATTGAAAAGAAAATTACACGGATTTTGATTCACAGGAAGATGACAGTAACTGCTGCCGAATCCTGCACAGGCGGTCTTGTAGCAGGCACGCTTGTAAATGCCGACGGAATTTCAGAAGTTTTTAAGGAAAGTTATGTTACTTACTCTAATGAAGCTAAGCATAAGCTGCTTGGTGTAAAAAAGGAGACTCTTGAGAAATATGGTGCTGTCTCAAGACAGACAGCGGCAGAGATGGCTGAAGGTGCAGTAAGAGCAGCGGGAGCGGATGCCTCTGTTGTTACAACAGGAGTTGCAGGTCCAGGAGGGGGAACAGAAGAAAAACCGGTAGGGCTGGTTTATATTGGATGTTGTGTAAAGGGACGTACGATAGTGAAGCGCTGTTTTTACGGCGGGAATCGTCAGGGGGTTCGTCACAGCGCAGTAAAAGAAGCGTTGGAGATTCTATATTGCCAGCTTCTCGCAGATAAGTATTAGAGTATTTTTTTATACATTTTAAAGTATGTTTAAAAAATCAAAAGAAAGAAAACGTATAAGATGTATTTTACTGTCAGATAAGGATACATTTTGTACGTTTTTTTGTTTATGGACTTGATTTTTTGCGCTATATGATATAGTCTATATAACACAGAAGATATCTTAAAAGAATGGGATGATAAATATGAGAATAAAACTTGATTTTAACAGCCCGGAGGCAATCTACATACAGCTTCGCAATCAGATTGTCATGCAGATCGCGCAGGAACAGCTCCATGAGGGGGATTCCCTTCCTTCTGTGCGTGGCTTAGCAGGAGAACTTGGTGTGAATATGCATACGGTGAATAAGGCATACGCCATGCTGCGCCAAGAAGGCTATCTGAAGCTTGATCGAAGAAAGGGAGCAGTCATTTCTGTACAGATTAGTGACAAATCAGAAGAGATGATGAAGGTGAATGGATACATGCAGATGATTGTAGCACAGGCAATCTGCAAAGAGATTACAAAAGATGAGATGAAACAGTTAGTAGAGGAAATGTATGACACATTTCTTATGATAGAAGAGGAAGAATAGAAAGCGAGGATAGGAATGAGAACAGAATATAATAACTATGCTTCCCAGGCATTGGAGAAAGCAGCGCAAGATGCAGCTTCATGCCACCAGAAATATATAGGAACCGAACATCTTATTCTGGGACTTTTAGCACAGCCAGATTCTCTTTCTGGACGAGTACTTTATGAGAATGGTCTTAACTATGAGAATTTTTTAGAGGCGGTATTGGGAGAATCAGCAGCATTAGGAGATAATGCGAATCAGACGTTTCTCGGATACAGTCCTAAAGCAGAACATGTTCTTTTGACAAGCGAAGAAGAAGCAATTCGCATGCATGCACAGCAGATAGGGACAGAACATATTTTACTTGCGATCATCAAAGAAAAAGATTGTATTGCGCTTCGTTTGATGAAAGGCATGAATATTAATCTAAAGAAAATTTATGTAGATGTTTTAGTTGCGACAGGGGTAGATTCAACGAGAGCACAGAAAGAATTCCAGTCACTTACTGCACCAAAGAAGGCGAAAAAAAAGAATTCTATGGTCGCAGCATATTGTGTGGATCTGACAGAGAGGGTAAAAGAAGGGAAGTTAGATCCGATTGTTGGAAGAAGCCAGGAAATTGAGCGAATGATTCAGATTTTAAGCCGCCGTACAAAGAATAGTCCCTGTCTTGTCGGTGAGCCGGGAGTCGGAAAAACAGCAATCGTAGAGGGGCTTGCACAGTGGATCGTGCGTGGAGAAGTGCCAGAAATGCTTTGGGACAAAAAGGTAATGACATTAGATCTTCCAGGAATGATTGCAGGTTCTAAATACAGAGGAGAATTTGAGGAGAGAATTAAAAAACTCCTTCAAGAAGTGATTTCCAGAGGGGATATTCTTTTATTTGTTGACGAGATTCACACGATGATTGGAGCAGGAGGAGCAGAAGGCGCGATTGATGCTTCTAATATTATGAAGCCATTTCTTGCCAGAGGAGAGATTCAGTTAATCGGTGCGACAACTCGTGAGGAATATCGAAAATATATTGAAAAAGATGCCGCTTTTGAAAGACGTTTTCAGCCAGTTGCCGTAGAAGAGCCAACGAAGGAAGAGGCAGTTGCAATTCTTAATGGCTTAAAGGAAAAGTACGAACAGCATCATCATGTTCATTATACTGCCGGAGCAATTCAGGCAGCCGTAGAATTATCAGAACGATATATCAGTGACCGTTTTCTTCCAGATAAAGCGATTGATGTTATGGATGAGGCTGCTTCTAAAAAGAGAGTCGGCTTATACACAATGTCTGATGAAATGCGGGCATTAGAAGAACAGTTTGATAAATATGGAAAGCGAAAAGAAGAGGCACTTGCGGAGGGCAATCTGCGCAAGGCCAAAATGAATAATACAAAGCAGAAAACAGTACTGGAAAAACTCGAAGAACAAAGAAAAGTCTGGGAGCAGAAAAAAGCAGTCAGCCGTGTTAATGTTACAGAGAATGATGTAGCAGAGGTTGTTTCTTCCTGGACAAAGATTCCGGTAACTCGTATCAGCCAGAGCGAATCACAGCGTCTGCTTGGTCTTGAGGATACGTTAAAGAAAAGAGTAATCGGGCAGGATGAGGCAGTAAAGATGGTTGCAAAAGCAATCAAACGTGGCCGTGTTGGGTTAAAAGATCCGAAAAGGCCAATTGGTTCTTTTATGTTCTTAGGACCAACTGGTGTAGGAAAGACCGAACTTTCCAAAGCACTTGCTGAGGCATTATTTGGCGATGAAAATGCGATGATCCGTGTTGATATGTCCGAGTATATGGAAAAACATAGCGTATCCAAACTCATTGGTTCTCCTCCAGGATATGTGGGATATGAAGAAGGTGGACAGCTTTCCGAGCAGGTACGCCGCCATCCATATAGCGTTATTTTATTTGACGAGATTGAAAAAGCACATGGCGATGTATTTAACATTTTACTTCAGGTACTTGATGATGGACAGATTACCGATTCGAATGGAAGAAAGGCAGACTTCAAAAATACTGTTATCATTATGACTTCCAATGCCGGAGCACAGCGAATCATGGCACCGAAGAATCTTGGTTTTATTACAGAAAGAAGTGCAAAGGAAGATCATGAGCGTATGAAGTCCCATGTAATGGAAGAAGTGAAGCAGATCTTTAAACCAGAATTTATCAACCGTGTGGATGGTATCATGGTATTCCATACATTAGAAAAACCAGAACAGAGGAAGATTGTAGAATTGCTGTTAAAAGAACTTTCTGACAGACTTTCAAAAAATCCAGGCTTCACTTTGGAATTCTCTGATAAAGTAGCAGACTATGTCCTTGAAAAAGGATATGATCCACAGTATGGAGCAAGACCGCTTCGTCGTGCTATCCAGAATGAATTGGAAGATTTTCTGGCAGATGAATACCTCGAAGGCCACATTAAAAACAATGACAGAATTCTTCTCGATATTAACGATGGAAAGCCAGTTGTTAAGAAAGCAGAAAAGAAGAAAAAGTAGAAAAATACAACAAACACACTCTAGATAATCTGCAATAGAAATTTTGTAAAATAATTTTTAATAATTATGTGTTTTTTGTAGAAAAATTTCCCGTTTTCTTGTATAATAACGGTAACTTGACAGATATAAATACGGAGGATATAACAATGGCTAACGTAAAAGAATTATTAAAAGCAGAAGAGAATGGAAGTTTAAGCTTTGGAGATTATAGTCTCACACAAAAGACAAAGCTTGATGATTTTTCATTTGAGGGCGATACATATAAAGTAAAAACATTTCAGGAGATTACCCGCTTAGAGAAAAATGGCGGTGTTGTATATGAATCTGTACCAGGTTCTGCTGTACATGGTTACAAAGAAACAGAACGCCAGATTGTGTTTGAGACAGAGGCAGCGGATGACTTACAGATTACTCTTGAAGTAGAACCTGAAAAGGAATACAAAGTATATGTTAACGATACTAATATTGGCAAGCTCAAATCCAGTCTCAGCGGAAAAATCAGTTTCAGCATCGAATTAGATGCAGGAGAAACAGCAAAAGTCCAAATAGTAAAATAGATGGTGGACAAATTTTATTCGTTGGAATGACAGACGAACCCTTACAATGAAATAATCCATTTCTGTGACTTTAGTTGCGGCGTGTTGAATGCTTGCTTTCGCGCTCGCATCCAACACTTGCTCCGAGACCACAGAAATGGATTATTTCATTGTAAGGGTTCTGTTTTTGGCTGTCCGGGGTGAATTAAATTCGTGGAGAGAAGATTTGGGGGCGAAAGCTTTTGGCTTCTGTTTATTAAAATTGGAAAGGAATTATCTATGGCAAAATCAAAGGCAAAGACCGTATTTTTTTGCAAAGAATGTGGTTACGAAACACCCAAATGGATGGGACAGTGTCCCGGTTGTCATCAGTGGAATACGATGACAGAGGAGAAGGTAAGTCCGGTGTCTAAAGGGACTGGAAAGAGAGGAGATAATCTGCCTCGTCAGGAGCTTACAGGATTATTTGAAGTATCTATGGAAGAGGAAGATCGGTCAAGCTCCGGAATTCCAGAACTTGACCGGGTTCTTGGTGGGGGAATTGTAAAGGGGTCGCTTACGTTAGTAGGTGGTGATCCGGGAATTGGAAAGTCTACTCTACTCCTGCAGATTTGCCGTTATCAGGCAAACAGTGGGAAAAAAGTTGTTTATGTTTCAGGAGAGGAATCTTTAAAACAAATTAAGATGCGTGCACAGAGGCTTGGCGGATTTAAGCAAAATGTTTTTCTTCTTTGCGAGACAGATATTAATGCGGCGGCAGAAGCGGTAAGAGAAGCAAAACCGGATATGGTTGTAGTGGATTCTGTACAGACAATGTACAGCGAAGAAATTACTTCTGCAGCGGGAAGTGTCAGTCAGGTGCGAGAGGTTACTTCTGTGCTGATGCAGCTTGCAAAAGTAGAGGGAATCGCTGTATTTTTAGTTGGTCATGTTACAAAAGAAGGTGTCGTTGCCGGACCGAAAACATTGGAGCATATGGTGGACACCGTTCTTTACTTCGAGGGGGACCAGACGGCGATTTACCGAATCCTTCGAGGCGTAAAGAATCGTTTTGGCTCGACGAATGAGATTGGTGTATTTGAGATGAAAGAGCAGGGACTCGTCGAAGTGGAGAATCCATCCAAAGTAATGCTTGATGGCAGACCGACGGATGCGTCAGGTTCCGTGGTTGTCTGTTCAATGGAGGGAACTAGACCACTGTTAATCGAGATTCAGGCATTAGTCTCTCCGACAAGTTTTAATATGCCAAGACGTACTACGGTTGGAATTGATTTTAACAGAGTAAATCTCTTACTGGCAGTTCTTGAGAAAAAGGCAGGAATGCAGCTTGGAGGCTGCGATGCCTATGTTAATCTTGCCGGAGGAATGAAACTTGGAGAACCGGCAATTGACCTTGGAATCATCTGTGCAGTTGTATCAAGTTATCGCAATCTTCCTGTTCATGAGGGAACATTGATTTTTGGTGAGGTAGGTCTTACTGGAGAAGTTCGTGGTGTCAGTCATGTAGAGCAGAGACTTGCCGAAGCGATTAAGATGGGATTTACCAGATGTATTATGCCAAAAACGAATGCCGAAGTACTTGGAGATAACATTTGTCAGAAGATTCAGGTAATTGGTGTATCTAATGTGAGAGAAGTCATTCAGGTGTTATGATTTTTTGCAATATTTATGAAAAAAGATAGAATCATTGAAAAGGTATTTCGTATATTTTAAGAGTGAGTTAAAAAAATAAAAAGTAATTTCCCGCAAATTGGAAAATATATCTTGTAAAAAGTATTTTTTTAATGTACGAGAATGCTCACGCAAATTAAGATAAAAGTTTTCTATGTAATGCAAAAAAATACAGGGAAGAATTGTAAACGTACGGAGGAACTTTATATTTTTAACTAAAAAGCCTACAATACGATAGGATTTAATCATTGCTTGTATTTTATCAGTATGCTATAATCTCCATATGCATATCTGTTTTAGAAGATGCAGTATAGAAAACGGAGGAATAGAAATGTTTAGTTTTGATTATGTGAAGGATTTTGATCCAGAAGTTGCAAAAGCAATGGAGGACGAGCTTGGAAGACAGAGAAATAATCTGGAGCTGATTGCCTCAGAAAATTTAGTATCCGAAGCAGTAATGGCAGCAATGGGAAGCCACCTTACAAATAAATACGCAGAAGGATATCCAGGAAAACGTTATTATGGTGGATGTCAGTATGTAGACGTTGTAGAGAATCTGGCAATCGAAAGAGCAAAAGAATTATTTGGCTGTGAATATGTTAATATTCAGCCTCATTCCGGCGCACAGGCAAACATGGCAGTATTTTTCGCAGTAATGAATCTGGGAGATACTTACATGGGAATGAACCTTGACCATGGCGGACATTTAACACACGGAAGTCCTGTAAATATGTCTGGTAAGAATTATCACTGCGTACCTTATGGTGTAAATGACGAAGGTGTTATCGACTATGATAAAGTAAGAGAAATCGCTTTAGAATGTCATCCAAAGATGATTATTGCCGGTGCAAGTGCATACGCAAGAAAGATTGACTTCAAGAGAATGCGTGAGATCGCAGATGAAGTTGGAGCAGTATTAATGGTAGATATGGCTCATATCGCAGGTTTAGTAGCTGCAGGTCTTCATGAGAGCCCAATCCCATACGCACACGTTACAACAACAACAACTCATAAGACACTTCGTGGACCAAGAGGTGGTATGATTTTATCAAGCGATGAAGTGAATAAGAAATATAACTTCAACAAAGCTATCTTCCCAGGAATCCAGGGTGGTCCTTTAATGCATGTAATCGCAGCGAAAGCTGTATGTTTAAAAGAAGCATTAACACCAGAATTTAAAGAATACCAGAAACAGATTGTAAAGAATGCTTCTGTATTAGCAGATGCATTAATCGAAAGAGGATTTGATATTGTATCTGGCGGAACAGATAACCATCTGATGCTTGTAGACCTTCGTAAGATGGGACTTACAGGAAAAGACATGGAAAAATTATTAGATTCCGTACATATCACATGTAACAAGAATACAGTACCTAATGACCCACAGTCTCCATTCGTAACAAGTGGTCTTCGTCTTGGAACACCTGCTGTTACATCTAGAGGATTAAAAGAAGACGATATGGTACAGATTGCAGAGGCAATTAAGCTTACGATCATCGACCATAAACTGGAAGAGGCAGAAGCAATCGTTAAGTCTCTTACAGAAAAATATCCAATCTATCAGGGGGATAAATTCTAATTGCCGCAGGCAAGGTAGACGTTCCCAAAGAAAGAAAAGACCCTATATCAGTGACTCTATCACTGATATAGGGTCTTTTCTTTCTTTGAGAGCTGACTTTGGATGTTGGAACAAAGTTAGAATTTATTCTATGCCTTCAGTATTCTTCATCTGATTTTGATTCCAAAATACGCATTTGGCGAGGATGTGCATATTAAGTAAATGTATCTTCTGATGCAGTGGCATACAGATGAAAAGTACAGATAGCCCCTAATCATTATGCTATGTGTCATAAATGATTGAAAATAAGTGGAAATTGTTAAAGAAAAACATTTTATATAGAAAATTGATCCAATATATGCTATCATAAATATGCTTGTAAAAAACAAGAATTAATGAAAGTATTACATAAAGTTATGAATAAATATTTATAATTCGAAGGGGTAATCAAAATGGAAGCATGGAATATAAGTTATATATATACCGTTATTTTTATGATGCTGATTAATAATATTCTGGTATATGTGCTTAGCAGGACACCGGGATTTGGCAAATCAGAAAGGTGGATTCTGCAATTGCTGATTGCCGTCTGTGTCTGTGATTTATCGGATGTGTTTGGAATACTATTTAAGCAGACTGCAGGGAGGAATGTCCTGTTTATATTAGATGCGGCTTTTATCTTTTCTGTAGCCTCTATATCGTTGTTTTTCCTTTGCTATAGCGAAAATATATATGGCTCGGATATGTTTAAAAAGCGTATACCTTTGATTACGATACATATACCAATTGATGTACTTTGTATAATAATAGTGGCATCTTATCGGACAGAATGGATTTATAAGTATCCACAGATTTTGATGATAGCTAATATTTATAATGCATATTCTGTTTTGCTTAGTTTGTGGAGAATTCATAAAGAAAAAAATGCAGAAAAAAGGAAAGTTTTATGGCAGCCAGTTTTTTACATTGTTCCATTTTTTATTGGGATTTTCCTGCAGTGTTTCTTTAATACAATGCCGTGGGCCAATACTTCTCTTACAATAACGATTTTGCTGATTTTTGTTAATAATCAGCAGCGTCTGTTGCAAAAAAAGACACAGGATGCAGAGGCAGCGGTACGGGCAAAATCGGAGTTTTTATCCCATATGTCTCACGATATACGAACTCCAATTAACGGCATGATGGGAATGCTTGATATTGCACAGGCACATCTTAATAATCCGGAAAAAATGGATTTATGCCTTTCAAAGATGCGTGGGGCAGCCGATCAGCTTTTGTCTCTGATTAATGATGTTCTTGACATGTCAAAAATTGAGACGGGAAGTATTCAGCTTGTGGAAGAGCCGTTTGATATGATAAGACTTTTGAATGGTACGCTGGCAGTTCAGGAGATTATTGCTTCCGAAAAGAGTCTTACGATCGAGCAGGATATAGAAGGAGCGATAGAGCATCCATGCGTCTGTGGCAGTCCGAACTATGTTCGTTCTATTTTAGTAAATATTATAAGTAATGCGATTAAGTATACAAATCCGGGGGGAGATATTTTTGTTTCGGCAAGAGAGTTATCCTGTGATGGAGAATATGTAAAGTTTGAATTTATTGTTTCGGATACAGGAATTGGAATGAGTGAGGAATTCGCAGAACATATTTTTGAGCCATTTACACAGGAACATGCGGAGAATCGCTCTAGTTATCAGGGGACAGGGCTTGGTATGTCTATTGTTAAGAATCTTATTAATAAGATGAAAGGAACCATTACCCTTGAGACAAAGCAGGGAGAGGGAAGTACTTTTACGATCACACTTCCTGTAAAGCTTGATACGGTCTGTTTCGAAGAAACAGAGACAGAAGAGGAAGAAACTTCTATAGAGGGAATGAAGATATTGCTTGTAGAAGATAATGACTTAAATCTTGAAGTGGCACAGTATATTCTTGAAGATGCAGGAGCAGAAATTATAGTTGCCAGGAACGGTTTAGAGTCGGTAGAACTTTTTGAGCAGTCAGAAAGTGATAGTTTTGATGTGATTTTGATGGATGTTATGATGCCGGTTATGGATGGACTTACAGCAACGAAGAGGATTCGAAAGCTGAAAAGAAAGGATGCCAGAACGGTTCCAGTCATTGCTATGACTGCCAATGTATTTAACGAGGATATTATTGCTGCCAAGGAGGCTGGAATGAATGAACACATTGCAAAGCCATTAGACTTTGACAAGCTGATACATACCCTCGCAAAATATTTTTTAAAAATGGATAAAAAATTAATATCCTAATTCTTCTCCTACCATGATAACATGAATTCTATCAGGATAACGTGACATTCTTGTTGTAACGAAAAGGTCACAGATTGAGGATGCAGACATACATTCTCCGCAGATGCCTGTCTTGCTGCATGGATTAGTAAGTCCAAGACGTACACAGTTTGGCGGGCAGGCATCCTGACGGATTCGTTTGTAAGCGGCATCTACAGAAGGAACTAACTTATTCATACCAGTAATAATTACCACATGCTTTGGACCGTAGCAAAGTGCACTGACACGGTTTCCGTTCCCATCAATGTTGACAAGCTGTCCGTCGATGGTAAATGCATTCGTACTCATAAGATAATAATCAGACAGAATTGCCTTTGCGTGAATCTGTCTTTTTTCATCTTCTGTTTTTGCAATACTGCGGTCAATAAAGGTGTAATCTTCAGAATGGTTCTTTATGTAATCGAGCAGACCCACTTCTCCTAAAGTAGCTGAGCCTCCACTTGCAATGACAGAACCCTTTTCAATAATGGATAAAGCTTTTGTTAAAGCTTCCTCTTTTGTAGAACAGTAATAAGCATTAAAGTGTCTGCGCTCCATCTGTTTGATTACATGCTCGGCCTGAATAGCCCATGCTTCCTGCTTTGGTGTCATAGTAAGTAATCCTCCTTTTTGTATACGTTTTTGAGTATATTGTGAGATTATTTGTAGTAATTTTCAGCGATGCAGATTAGATTAAATGTAGATTATCAGTAAAAATACTTGCTGTATAACTGAAAATTACTATAGTTATTGAAAATAGTATATCATTTTTTTGAAAATGAGAAAAGAGAAGAATTTCCGCCAGAGTATTTTTCAAACACGCTCTAAGGTTCACAGAATAAAAAAATTATGTTATAGTAGTTTGCGTTACATAAATACATCCAGAAAGAAGGGAATTCAATGAAAAAGTTAATTATAGCGGAGAAACCGTCTGTGGCAAAAAACATTGCGGATGCCACCGCTTCTTCCCGGCGGAATGGATATTTTGAAGGGCAGAATTATATAATTACCTGGGCATTTGGCCATCTTTTGCAGCTCTATGATGCAAGAGATTATGACCCGGAGATGCGAAGCTGGAAGATTGAGAAGTTTCCCTATATTCCGGAAAAGTTTTTATATAAGATAAAGTCTGATGGAAAGAATAAAGATAAACCGGATAGTGGTGTTGTCCAGCAGATGGATATTATAAAAAGCCTGATGGAAAGATCGGATGTAGAGGGAATTATTTCTGCAACGGATGATGACAGAGAAGGGCAGATCATCGCAGATGAAATTATTAATTACATTTCCCCACAAAAGCCGGTAGAACGAATCTTATTAAATGAGTGGACAGCAGAGGAAGTAAACAGAGGGTTACAGAATTTAAAGCCAAATGAAGAAATGAAATCATTGCAGGACGCAGGTTTTGGCAGGCAGATTGCAGACTGGCTTATTGGAATCAACCTTACTTCAGTTGCTACCTTGAAATACCGTAACCAGAAAAATATCCGTCTGTTGAATGTTGGAAGAGTGCTGATGCCGACACTTAAGATTATCTATGACAGGGATAAAGAAATTGCGGACTTTAAAGTGACAAAATATTATAAATTAAAGGGCATTTTTCAGACGGAAGACAAAAAGAAATTCGACAGTATTTATTATATAAAAGCTGGGGAAAAGTTCGATAATCCCGAAGAATTAAAAGAGATTCAGGAAAAGATTAAAGATAAAAATGGTGAAGTTGTTTCCAAAAAGATAACAAATAAGAAAGAGTACCCTCCCTATCTTTTTAATCTGTCAGGTCTTCAGGGCTATATAACTTCAAAATATAAAGGGTGGACTTCTGACAGGGTATTAAAGACGGCACAGCAATTGTATGAGAAAAAGTTTATTACTTATCCAAGAACGGCGAGTGTTGTCCTTGACGAAAGCCTCAAGGAAAAAACAGCTAAGGTTCTGAATATCCATAAAAAAAGCTGCCCTTATGAAGAGATGATACAGTTTAAAAGTACAAAGCGTATTTTTGACAGTAAAAAAGTAGAAAGTCACTCAGCGATTATTCCAACCTACATGCAGCCAGGAAGCTTAAATGAGTCAGAACGAATTGTATATGAAGCTGTGAAAAACAGATTTTTAGCACAATTTATGCCAATCGCAGTTGCAGAAGATACAGTACTTCACATAAAAATGCAGAATACAGATATTCCGGGAGAGTTTGTCGCAAAAGGAAAGGTACAGCTTGAAGCAGGCTGGAAATTAATCGAAGGTATTGATGCCAAAGAAACAATTCTTCCAGCAGTGAAAAAGGGAGATGTTCTGCCTCTTATAAAGTCAGAAATTAACGAAGTAGAGCGAAAACCACCAAAACCACATACGGAAAAGACACTTCTTAAAGTTATGGAAACCTGCGGGAAGAAATATGAGGAAAAAGAAGAAGAACAGATGATGATGGCCATTTTGAGTGGATTTAGTATCGGTACACCGGCAACCCGTGCGGAAACCATTAAAAAGTTAAAAGATGCGGGATATATTAAGGCAAAGGGCAAGAGCTTAAGCTGTACAGATTTAGGAAAAATACTTGTAGAAACATTTCCGGCAAGAGAACTTTTTGATCTGGAATATACAGGCCGTCTGGAAAAAACATTGTCAGATATTGAGCGAAAGAAATTTACAAAAGACGATTTTCTCGCAATGATAGAGCAGTTTGTCATTGAATCTGTTGACAAAATAAAGAATGATAAAGTATTCGGCGGGCCTGTTACATTAGAACCTTTGCACACGGAACCTGCCGGTATCTGTCCGGAATGTGGGGCTCCAGTTGTAGAGACAGCGAGGGCATTTGGCTGTTCAGGATGGAAAAAAGGCTGCAAGTTTGCCATCTGGAAAGATGACCGTTTTATTACCTCTCTTGGAAAAAAAGTATCTTACGAGATGGTAAAGATTTTGCTAGAGCATGGAAAGGTAGGCTTCAGAGGCTGCGTAAGTAAACGTGGCAATAAGTTCTCAGCTTATTTTTACTATGAAAAAGATGAAAAGACTGGAAGGTATAACTGGAGGCTTGAATTTATAGATACAAATCCTCCACAGGCTTGAATTTATCCTCTTACAGCAAGAAGACTCCGACCTCTAAGGTGGAGATTGGGAGATGAATTGCGTCTGCTACCTACTTGATAGAGCATCCTAAATATAGTATAGTATCTTTAGTTGGATAATAAAAAATTGAGATAATAACGTACATTTAGTATTCTTACTATACTATCATCTCGTGATTGTGGTCAAGTATCGCAGGTGGGTTTTCGCGGAAAAGGAAGTGGCATGGTGACAAACAGAGCATATAAATTCAGAATATACCCGAATGATGAACAGAAGATTTTGTTTGCTAAAACTTTTGACTGTGTGAGAATGGTATACAATCATTCCGTGGGACACACGGGGATAGCTCGCATATGCTTAGCATATAGTGTTATCAAACGAGAACCAAACTTGCCGAGGTTGGGAAGCCCCACCTCTACAGGTGGAGAGGATGTCACAAAGAGATAGTAACATAGATATAAATAGAAAGGAGAGGCTGTTTGCAGCCGGAAAAGAAAATGAAACGATTAGAAAATAGGGAATTATTTCAGGACTTTAACAGAACAATCGCATCTGTATTATTTGAGGAGAACACCTATCCGTGGGAAGTTCTTCCAAAGATTCATGACTTCATTATGGAAGTAGGAATGCTTCTTTCCAAAGATGAGTATGAAGAAGTAAAAGAACATGTGTGGGTAGCAAAATCTGCTATGGTTGCGCCAACAGCGTATATTAATGGCCCGGCAATTATTGGTCCGGATGCAGAGATTCGCCACTGTGCCTTTATCCGTGGCAACGCTATCGTAGGAGAGGGAGCTGTAGTAGGTAATTCTACTGAACTTAAAAATGTTATTTTGTTTGATAAAGTACAGGTTCCTCATTATAATTATGTAGGAGATTCTATTCTCGGTTATAAATCCCATATGGGAGCAGGCTCTATTACTTCTAATGTAAAGTCTGACAAAAAGTTAGTAGAGGTTCATTTAGATGATACAAAGATTGAGACACATATGAAGAAGATTGGAGCAATTCTTGGAGATTATGTAGAAGTTGGTTGTGGTTCTATATTAAATCCAGGAACTATCGTGGGAAGACACAGTAACATATATCCATTATCCAGCGTAAGAGGATATGTTGCTGGCCACTCCATCTATAAAAATAAAAACGAAGTAGTCCAGAAAGAAGAATATTAAGAAAATCAGAGGGCATCATGAAAAGAGGAAGAAGAAGTAAATATGTAGTTCTTTTGATAAGTCTGGTATTGATATTTTCTCTTACCGGCTGTAAGGCTTCAAAGAAAAAGGTACTTGAGTCAAGTTATTATAAAGAACTGCAAAAAGAAAATAAAAAGCTGAAAAAACAGAATAAGTCCCTGAAATCAAAAGTAGATGCAGAGAACGACATGACAGAGGATGAGCAAAGAGCCAGTGATTACCTTGAAAAGATATCTCGGGATCATCTTGTAAAACTTGAAGTGGGCTATGCTGACAACATGGATGGCAGTGAATTTATAGAGGAAGAAGCAGTATTTTCTTTAGCAACAACTATTGCGTCAAGAGCAGATAAAACAACAAAATATACGCCAGATGAGGTGAAGGAAAAGTACGGGCCAGGATACGAATATATCCTTTATGATGAAGATAATGCTATTTATGAAATCATGGTATATGGCGGTAATTACATTGTGTTTACTGATTTACCGAACAATGTTTATTATGCCTATAATGCTTCCGCTATCGGCGATGCATTTTTACATTTCAGAAATGGCTATCCAAACTCCAAACTATTCCATCGCTTAGCAGATGCACCTTTAATTATCAATGATAAAGGAAGATGCTATGAGAACGAGGTTGCTTCTTCTGTTGCAACCTATATTGACCAGATGAGTAAGAAAAAGTCGAATGAAGCCCGTGCAAAGAAAAAATGGGGCAAAAAAGCGGCAAAAAAAGTAAGTAAAGGCAGAACCTATACTTTTTACCATCATGGAAATACAATGAAGCTTGTGATATATGATGAATATTTCACTGTAACAAATATGAATGGCAAAACAATCTGGTATCATGCGGAAAAAGCGGCCATCGCAAAAATGAAGGACATTTTTAAAGAAGCTTATCAGAAACAGAAGGCAGAACAGACTGCCCAAAAGGAAACAGAAGTTTCTGGAAGTACGGCTCCTGATCAGACCGACAGCACTTCCGAATCAGATGCTTCAAGCACTCATCGTAATGAGATGGAGAGTGAAGGAACAACGGAATAGAACATATAAAACCACAAAAATACTGCTTTATTGAGAAAAAATTGAGAGAATTGTGAAAGTTCTATCAAAAATTCTGTCGAAAATTAAAAAAAAGTATGGACGAAAAGCAATTTTTGTGAGAAAATAATAAACTGTGAAGACAAACAAAAGTCTTGACTTAGGGATTACTTACGGAATGTAAGTTATTTTAGTAAAAATCAATTTATACCGAAAGGAGTAATAACATGATTATCTCACAAGAAGTACAGAACATGTGCCCAGTGGCTCAGGGCGTACATCACGGAGCAGCTCCGATTCCAGAAGAAGCAAAATGGGTAAAAGCAAAAGAGGTTAAGGATATCTCTGGTTTTACACATGGTGTTGGCTGGTGTGCTCCACAGCAGGGTGCCTGCAAATTAACCTTAAACGTAAAAGAAGGTATAATTCAGGAGGCATTAGTTGAGACAATCGGATGTTCCGGTATGACACATTCTGCAGCTATGGCATCTGAGATTCTTCCAGGTCTTACTGTTATGGAAGCATTAAATACTGACCTTGTATGTGATGCTATCAATACAGCTATGCGTGAACTCTTCTTACAGATCGTTTATGGACGTTCTCAGTCTGCATTCTCTGAAGACGGACTTCAGATTGGTGCTGGACTTGAAGACCTTGGTAAAGGACTTCGTTCCCAGGTAGGTACTATGTACGGAACTCTTCAGAAAGGACCTCGTTACCTTGAAATGGCAGAAGGCTATGTAACAGGAATCGCTCTGGACGAAGACGACTTAATTATCGGTTACCAGTTTGTAAATCTTGGAAAAATGACAGATTTCATCAAAAAAGGTGATGATCCTAACACAGCATGGGAAAAAGCAGCAGGTCAGTATGGCCGTGTAGCTGACGCAGCTAAGATTATCGACCCTAGAACAGACAAGGTAATTGACTAATTAAGGAGGTAGAGAAGAATGGCTTTATTTGAATCATATGAAAGAAGAATTGATAAAATTAATTCCGTATTAAGCAGCTATGGAATCGCTTCCTTAGAAGAAGCAGAAAAAATCACAAAAGATGCAGGCCTTGACGTATACGGCATGGTAAAAGGCATTCAGCCTATCTGCTTCGAAAACGCTTGCTGGGCATATACAGTAGGTGCAGCAATCGCCATCAAAAAAGGTGCAAGAAAAGCTTCTGAAGCAGCAGCAGCAATCGGTGAAGGACTTCAGGCTTTCTGTATCCCTGGTTCTGTAGCAGAGAACAGAAAAGTAGGTCTTGGACATGGTAACCTTGGAAAAATGCTTCTTGAAGAAGACACAGAATGTTTTGCTTTCTTAGCAGGACATGAGTCATTCGCAGCAGCAGAAGGTGCTATCGGTATCGCAGAAAAGGCTAACAAAGTTCGTCAGAAACCTTTACGTGTTATCTTAAACGGTCTTGGAAAAGACGCAGCACAGATTATTTCCCGTATCAACGGATTCACATTTGTTGAGACAGAATACGATCCATACACAAACACTGTAAAAGAAGTATTCCGTAAATCTTACTCTGACGGATTACGTGCAAAAGTTAACTGTTATGGTGCAAACGACGTTTGCGAAGGTGTTGCAATCATGTGGAAAGAAAATGTTGACGTTTCTATCACAGGTAACTCCACAAACCCAACTCGTTTCCAGCATCCAGTAGCAGGAACATACAAGAAAGAAAGATTAGAAGCAGGAAAGAAATACTTCTCCGTAGCTTCCGGTGGTGGTACAGGACGTACACTTCACCCAGATAACATGGCAGCAGGTCCAGCTTCCTACGGTATGACAGATACAATGGGACGTATGCACTCTGATGCACAGTTCGCAGGATCTTCTTCCGTACCAGCTCACGTTGAGATGATGGGACTTATCGGAATGGGTAACAACCCTATGGTTGGTGCTACAGTTGCTGTAGCTGTATCCGTAGAAGAAGCTGCTAAGGCAGGTAGATTCTAGGTTTTACGAGATTTACAAAAATTTATCGGGAGTCGTTCGGCTCCCGATTTTTGTGTTTTGACAACATATTGACAACATTTACTCTAAGTTGTTGTCAATGTTGTCACCATTTATTACTTCATCAAGCATAGAAAGCATTTTCTTAGTAACATGATCTGTGTAGCGTTTTGTTGTCTGAATATTAATATGCCCGAGTCTTTTCTGGATCAGTGGCATTGGAACACCTGCCTCATAAAGAATTGTTGCATGAGTATGTCGTAAACTGTGGAAGTCCCATTCTTCACTGATAAGAGTACAGTTCTTTGCTTTACCATGAATGCTGCGGGAAGTGTGCTGCATATTTCGTGGGTGAGCCAGAAGACCACCCTGTTTAGCATTTACAAAATGTACAGGCCTTAAATCATTAAGTGAAAGAAGGCTGTGTGTTTCTTCATCATAGTTCATGTAATTTTCTTGATAATATTCTCCGCAGGTTTCTTTATCAGTCAATTGAAATTCCAGCGTTCTTTTTAGCAAGGCAAGAACATTGTTACCAACAGTAACCGTTCTGGATGAATCGTACTTAGGTACATACAGAAGCCACTTACCACATCCAGAAGGTTCTTGCATTTGTTTATTTATTGTAATTGTTTTGTTTTCAAAGTCTACGCAATCCCAGGTTAATCCATAGACCTCTCCAAGACGTAATCCACAATAATAGCCAAGCATCAGAGCAAGGTGGGAAGGATGGCCTTCTGGAAAGCGTTCAATAATCGCATTCCACATATCTTCTTCAACAAAAATATGATTCTCTTTCCTTGTGCCTACCTCGGAATCTTTCCTTTTATTTGGAAGTGTCAGTTTGTAAGACGGATCCACAGAAATGAACTTTGCCTGTACAGTCGCATATCCAAATGCAGATGTCAACATTCCCTTAATACAAGTAAGAGTATTTCTACTCATACCAGTTCGGTGTAACTCGGCCAGAAAGTTTCGTAAGGTTTCTCCCTGTACATTTTTAAGTTTGTAAGAACCAATATAAGGTTTAATATAAAGACGGATCCTTTTCTTGTATGTATTTACAGTTGTCTCTGCAAGTTCTTGTTCTACATAATGCTCCATCCAGTAGTCGAAATAGTCAGCTACAGATTGCTCCGAGACCTTAAAAGCAATACCAGTGCTATTATATTCAGCCAAAGCTTTTGTGCCGGCTGCCTGAGCCTCCGCCTTTGTTCGGTATCCGCTACCGGTTTTCCATTTTCTCGTTCCATTCACACTGGTCAATTGAAAATAATACTGCCAGGTTTTTCCGCGTTTTCGTGTGCTAACTTTTCCCATGAAAATCATCCTTTCGAAAAAAGGGTATAAAAAATACACCCTATGCAAAATGCAGGATGCGTGGTATAATCTAAGTGATGTAAAGATTATCAGCCATCCTGGTTGATAGGTTACTAGAAATCCGGTATGGCAAGTACCGGATTTTTTCCGTTTATAGGGTCATTATACAGCGTGCAGAACATATGTGCAAGGAAATGTTGAAAAATGTTAAAAGGCTATAATGAAAATTTTTTCCTTAGACCATAATGAATAGTGAAATTTTGGGATAAATCAACCTCATCTATAGCATCTATTTTATAATACCAACAGGTACGATGTTTTCCTTTTTTTGATTTCCACGCATTCCCTATGGCCCCTAATTCATAAAGAAAATGTAGGGCATCATCAAGATTATCAATTTCGCTATAAGAAGTTCGGTTTTCTTCATAAAGAGTTTGGATATCACTATAAGAAAAAGATGGTCTTTTAATTCCAGCTATTAATTTTAAACATTGCGTACTATAAGCACTACTTTTGTAAAAAGAAGCTTGATTGAGCATTTCATTATAAAAATCTGTAGCATAAATTTTTCTAGTCTCTTTTAAAACTGTAGCTGAAAAACACGTTCTCTCCGGAAATTCTTTTTTTGCACAGTTTAGAAATGTAACAATGTCACGAGGTCGCCCAAGACTATGATCTAATAAGAAGTCAAGAGGATTTTTCTTGTCAATTGATTCAGGAAATAATATTTCAAATAGTTCTTTGTTTGAACGATTTTTATAGGGTTCGCAGGAAGCCCTTATTTTATGAAAAATCATACTAATTAAAGGATGGTCCCATTTATCATGAGTAGAGTCAAGTAACCAATATAAATCTATGGAACAGGAGGTTTTTATTTTATTTAGATTAGGATGATTTTCCCTGCATTTTATTTAATATATCACTGCGCAATAGCATGATTATTTTAAGACTCTTGGCACGAGAATTAAAATAAAAATTATATTTTTTGGCAGCGGTTATCAAATTATATATAATATTTTCGCTTTGTTCACCAGCTTCCTTTTTTAATTCATCTAAATCGTCTAAAATAATAAGTAGATGGTCGTTTATTTGAAAACAATCAAAAACGAGTTGTTCAAAATAATCAATTAAATCAAAAAATCTCTTGCGGGTACTCTCATAAGAAACCCCATCAGATGTTTTAATTCCGGCAGAGTGTTGAAAATTCGAAGTCTGTAACTTGTCAGAGTGAGAAATACCGTGAGAAAGATTTCCAGTAATCTCTTGATTATTAGTAGTAGATAAAGATACTATTTTATAAAATGTGTCATCATTGTATTCAAGCATAAATTTTCTCAGCTTATTTAGCTTGCATCTGGGAAGATGTTTAAGCCAACGATGCTTATTTAATAATGAATTTGCAATTTCATATAGTAAAAACCATTTGCACAATACTGAAATATAATCATTTGTTAATTCTTGCTCATCAATATTTATGAGTTTACATATCCAAAAATTTTTAGGATCAACTATGATGCAGGTCTGTTTAGAAGGAGATTGTTCTACAATATATTTAGAAAGATAAGTTTTTCCAGTTCCCTTACTTCCAATAATCAAAAATTTTTCATTGCTATTTATTATTTCATTATATTTATTGTTGGGATCAAAGAAAAGTTCTTGAAATCTTTTATCACGAGCTTCAACTTCTCCATCAGGTAGCCCCATATATAAGTCTTTTAATTTTACATCATTCAATATAATTTCCTCCCATATTATAATTAAAGACATTATAACATAAAAAAGGACAAAATAAAAAGGATTACATTTTGAATGTAATCCTTTTTAGGTGCGAGGTCGCAATGCCTCATTGACGAGTTCTTAGACTCTTGTTTCTCTATATTATCAATTATATACTAACTGGCAAAAAAACTATATTAGTCTACTATAATATCTATATTATGTCAACTGTTTTTTTATATTTTGATTATATCACAAATTGAGATTTTAAGAAATTAAGATTTTATTAATTTTTTAAGACTTTTTTAGAAAATTATGTTATAATCCCATCGTTGCCGCTCCCTATACTGGTGACGGAAGGGAGGTGCACAAATGATATCATTATACTCTTTTCTTTTTTCGGTATTGGCTGGTATTATTTCAGGAATCATTGTTGAGATGATTATGAAGTTACTTAGCAAGTGGTTTGGCCGGAAGAAGAAGTAAAGAACAACGGCAACCAAGCCCCAAATAAAACCCCTCGGTATTAGCGGTACCGAGGGGTTTTTGGTGCATAAATGATATCACCATTTACTCTTTTCTGACTTCAATATATCATATTGAGTCAGATAATTCAAGTATATCCTGGTTTGTAGCATATTATTCATTTTGGGTTTCAGAAAAATATCATTAAGTATCCAGTTAGTTTAGATGAACATATATTTTGTACGATTTGTCAATATAAATTATGAATAAAAATTGATATTATATAATAAAAAAATTATACAATTAGGAGAAAATAGTATTATGGATTTCAATGAACAAATTAAGCAGTTGTCAAAAAGAATATCGACATTAAAAAACTCAGTAGTTACAGAGGAAGCAACAAAAACCTCTTTTATTATGCCATTTTTTCAGATTTTAGGGTATGATGTATTTAATCCTACAGAATTTTTTCCAGAATATGTAGCAGATGTAGGCATTAAAAAGGGAGAAAAAGTAGATTATGCGATTATTATAGACGGAAAGCCATGCATATTTGTAGAATGCAAATCCTGTAACGAAGATTTAGATAAGCACACAAGTCAATTATTTAGATATTTTGCCGCAGCTCCAGTTAAATTTGGAATACTTACAAATGGCATTGTTTATAGATTCTATACAGATCTTGAAAAAGATAATATCATGGATTTAGAACCATTTGTAGAGGTGAATCTTGAAAATATAAATGAATCAGGAATAAAGGCATTAATGAAATTTAGAAAAGAGACATTTGATAAATCTAATATATACAAAGCTGCAGAAGAATTAAAATATAGTACTCTTATTAAAAAAGTTTTCGAAGATGAGTTTGATACTCCATCAGATGAATTTGTCCGATTTGTACTTAATGACATATATACTGGTAAGAAAAACAAAAATATGGTTGAGAAATTCAAACCTATGGTTGGGAAAGCATTTTCAGCTTTTATAAATGATATCGTAAATCAAAAATTAAATGAGGTTTTTGATACCATGTAAGATGAAACAGAAAATACGGAAGAACAGGGGAATGAAGAGCCAGTATCTAAAATTGTGACAACAGAGGCAGAAATTGAGTCCTTTAATATTATTCGTGGTATGTTAGCTGATACTGTGCCTATTGAAGATATCAAATATAAGGACACAGAGAGTTATTTTGGGATACTTTATAAGAATAATAGTTGGAAGCAGATATGCAGAATTAATCTGGATACAAGGAAAAAGCAATTATTGATTCCAGATGAAAATAAAAAATTTATTCGTTTTTACATCGAATCATTGAATGATTTGTATAAATATAAGGATAAACTTATAGAAGTATTGAACAGATATTTGGTTAGATAAAATTTTTATAAATAAAAAGAGAACAGTATAAATGATGATATTATATGGCATCTCTGGTCTCTTTTTTTAATATTATGCGAGCAATTGTTCTCTCATCTTTAAAGATGTCCTATATTGCTCAGCATCGGGGAAGTCTATAAATTCCACAGTTTTATCAAAGTTTTCCTTAACAACCTGCTTTATCTCATCGAGTGTTACATAGAAAAATTCTCGTCTGGTATTAACCATATTTAACTTTCTGTCTTCGAAAGCTCGATGTAAAGCTGCCTCCAGAGCAGGAGCATTATCAGAGAATATCATGGCATGAACATCGAATTTAAACGGAACAGAGGCATCTCCAAGCTTATCTACTCTATCTTGCGGTTCTAATCTTCTTGTCATACCTATTTTATAAATATTTTCACCAAAAGACCCTACATTTGAAATAACATATACATATCCGGCTTTCTGGTTTGCTTCTCTGTAATCAATATCTTTTATGGACTTATCAATATTGGAAAGTTCAGTTTCTAATTCCGCTTTTTTTGCGATCAAATCCTCGGTCTCACCATGTTCTTTGATTTGGGACAGAAGATTTTTAAGTGCCTGCTGGTAATGGGTCTGTTCTTTCTTAATTTTTTTTCGCTTTTCTTCAATTTCTTTTTTGAGTTTTGCTTCTTCACGTTGCTGGGCACGAAGTTCACGTTGTTCTTCTTTTTCCTGTTGCTTTTTCTGTTGGTATTCAAAAGCCAGATATAATTCTACTATTTTTAAATCTATATAGGATTGATTAATATATACACTCATGATGGTTCCTAATTTTTGAATTTGTTCGGCGCTTTTTACGATTTTCCGTACGGAAGTTTCTATATTATTATATTTTACTTTTCCGATGGTCTCATCGCATTCGCTGTTAAAGGCTCGTAGTAATAATTTTTTCATGTCATTAACCATTTTACGACCTTTAGCTTTATTGTTATTTACCGTCCAGTCTGTATTACCAGAGGCAGCAATATCCTGTTTTATCATTTGTTTTTGTTGATTTCGAATGGTGGTTAAGCGTTCCTTATAAACATCAGATGACATAAAATTATATCGAGGTTGATAAAGACCATATTCCTGAACTAGCACTTCATCTGAAAAAGTAATGATATCCTTTGAAATCTTATCTAATTCTTTAGATTTTGCTTCTATTTCCTGCTTTTTCTTATTGAGTTCAGATTCAAGAGATGAAAGTTACTTATTAAAATCGTTGATTTTATGTTGTAGATCAATGGCATCATTCATATCAGGTGTAAGCATTTCTTTTAGTTCTTCATTCTCCTTCTTTATATTGCCGATATTAAAAATATCTGATAATCCCATGGTACCTTTCCTCCGTAATAACATATGAATTGAAACTAAAATGTTTCATTTTCAATTATACAATAAAAGCGGAAAAATGTCGAAAAAATGCATATAGATATTAAAAAATAGAGAATTGTCCTCATTTTTATTTAAGCGTAAAAAAGAAGCCAAGGTTATCCCTTGGCTTTGATGAAGATATTTAAATATTTTAAACTATAATCCTAATTCTTTCATAGCCTCTTCTTGTGAAATAAATTCATGACAATCGGAGTTTTCTTCGACTTCTTTTAACATGGCTAAATCAACTTCATTTGGTTCAACTTCTTCAATATCGTCCCATGTTTTAGGAGAAACAGTCCTTTTTGATTCATTTTGAGTGCCTTTATTAGTTTTTCTAATCGCTTATTCAATTCCATAATTCATATCTACAACTCCTAATGGTTCAAAAAATACCATGTAATTATCTACTACAGTACATTTTCCATATTTTAAGAGATATGCATCCAGTGCATCTTTTAAAAATTCTTCTGTAACATCGAGATGCTCTGCCATTTCATGTAAGTTCCTGCAACCATATTTGTAAGCAGGTAATATACTTTCAAATTGCTATGTGACTTCCAATAATCAGACCATCATGAGTAGAGAGTGGTTGTTCTTTTACTGCCAGACCCTCCTGATCGGCAGCATCTAAAAGCTGTTCATATGTCAAGTGAGACACCACCTTCCCATGTAGCGATTTGCTATAATCCTAGTTCCTTTAAAACTTCTTCCTGAGACATTGCAGGCTGATAATCAGGGTCACCAGAATGATATGCATTAAGAGCAGCGATTTCATCTGGATCAGGAGTAACTTCTTCTACATTGTTAAGCAAAAATGTTGCCTGAATTAAATTCCAGACTTTCTCAGCATCTTCATCGCTCATGATAGTAACAGCACCAAAGATTCTTTCTTTTACATTAGACATATAATCACACTCCTTTATAAATCTATCCACGATTACCAATATCAATAATATCAATGATAACACCATTTACATCAAATAATACTCGAAAATTACCGACACGCAGGCGATAACCAGAAGCTCCTTGTAACTTTTTTATATCACCTTCTAATGGTAATCTGGAGATGGCGGTCATCAAACATTTTTGTGTAGGCTTATCTTGTTTCTTTAGAAATTTGATAGCCTTTTTACCATAAATAATTTGAAACAATAAAATTCTCCTTTCTTAATCCCATAAGCTATCATCATTCATAATATCTAAATCACTTTGGATTCCTTCTGGAGTTGCTTCTATATCAGTGCGGGCGTGAGCGGTGCGGAGTTCGTCTTCCATACGTTGAGTTGATAAGAGATTGTTTGTGTATGCGACACTTTTTTTTGTTAATATCATTTAATTCTCTATAAGAGAGAACTAAGGTTTCTTCATCTTTAGTTTGACATTGAGTCAGATGAGAACGAGAAGAATGGTCTTCTACTAAATCAGCTTTTGTTACGCCAAAATAATTGGCCATTAATTCTATTTTATCAATTCGTGGGTAAGTTTTAGCATTAACCCAGTCAGAGAAAGTTGGCATTTTAAATCCTAATGTATTACATATTTCTGTTTGAGATACAGAGTGAATATTCATATAATACCTTATATTATTAGCCATTATTTGCTTATTTCCCAGATTACTCATTTGGTGTTCCTCCTTGTTTGATTTGATTATACGGTAAAAACGAAAAAAATCAAGATAAACCGAAAAAAATTCGGTTAAACCAAATTATAATACAGATACAAAATAAGAAAGGAAGAAATAAGATGGGAGTTTCAAGTGAAATGAGAGTATCATTAGAACTTGCCAGAGAATTGAATGGGTTAAAACAATCAGAGGCAGCACAAAAAATTGGAGTAAGTACAGACACATTAGGAAATTATGAAAGAGGAAAATCATATCCAGATATCCCGATTTTAAGAAAAATTGAATCTGTATATGGCGTGCCATATGATAGACTTATTTTTTTATCTTTAGATTTCGGTTTAACCGAAAAAAGAACAGAAAAACCAGAACGCAAGAGCAGTTAAGTGTAAAGATCAAGACAACAAAACTCACCAAGAAAACAGCCAGCAAGAAGGCATTTAAGGGTGTAAATAAAAAGATGGTAAATTAAGGTGCCGAAGAAAGTGAAGAAGACTTATGCGAAGATTTTTAAAGGGCTGAAAGTGAAATAGAAAGGGATAGGATTTTTTTTAGGACTCATGCTAGATGGTATGGGTTCTTTTTTGTAACAATATAATGTAAGTTATGGGGATTAAAATGACATATTGTGACGATAAAGGATATATGTTATAATCCGAACATGAGTGTTATCATAACGGTAGGCGGTTAGTCTTTCAACAGAGGTTGCTGAGTGCCAGTGGCACTCGTTTTGCAACGACCGAAGTGAAACGGAGACCTGTAACCCTCTGATTACATAGAAACCCGAAAGGGAATCCGCTGGAAAGAAGGAAGTATTAATCAAAGAAAATACAAAGGAGATTTTACAATGAAAATGCACATCATCGGCACTGGAACAGCAACAGTAAGTAAATATATCAATACCTCCTGTGTTTTTGAGGAAGATGATCAGTTATTTCTTGTGGACGGGACAGGGGGCAGTGACATCTTGCGGGCATTTGATACTATGAATCTTAATTGGAAGAAGCTTCATTATGCCTTTCTTTCCCATGAACATACCGATCATTTTTTAGGGATGATATGGGTAATTCGCACGATTGCGGAGTTGTTAGAACTGGAGGAATATGAGGGGGATTTTTATCTTTACGGAAACGATGTAGTATTGGGAAAGGTATTACATGTGTGCCGCATGATTCTTAAGAAACGAAGCCAGGCTTTTTTGGAGACAAGAATTAAGTTTGTTTTGGTAAAAGACCATGAAAGGAAACATATTTTAAATTATGATTTTACATTTTTTGATATTGGTTCTACAAAAGCGAAACAATATGGTTTTTTGATGGAGTATGATAATGGAAAGAAACTGGTATTTGCTGGAGATGAGCCGTTGAAAGAAAATGGTAAAAAATATAGTAAAAATGTAGATTGGCTATTATCCGAAGCCTTCTGCTTATTTGATGAAGAACTGAAGTTTCATGCGTACCAATATCAACATCAAACGGTAAAAGAAGCAAGTATGATTGCACAGGATTTAAAGGTAAAGAATCTGTTAATCTGGCATACTGAAGACCAGACCGGGAAAAAGCGAAAAGAGCGGTATACAGAGGAAGCAAAGCAATTTTACAAGGGAAATGTGTGGGTTCCGGAGGATGGCGAAGTTTTTAATATATGATAAAAAATATAATATTTACAAAACTATTTTTCTCCTAATATTACTCTGAATTATTCCCAGTAATTGTGGAGTAATTTTATTATAATAAAATAAAGTATGTTTGAAAAATTAAAAGGTATCTGTATATCCCCAGTAGATTTCAAACACATTTTAGGATAATTTTTGGAAAGAAGTTGATTTCTTGGAGAAGGGAAAAATGAAGACAATAGCGTTAATTGGCACTTTTGATACAAAGGGAGAGGAATATCTCTATGTAAAAAATAAAATAGAGAATCTGGGATTACGAACATTAACGATTCATGCTGGCATTTATAAGGAGGCTTTTTCACCAGATATTAATCATGATTCGGTTGCTGTTTTGGGAGGAGGAAGCGTTGCCGAATTGCAGGAGAAAAAAGACCGGGGATATGCCATGGAAGTGATGTCTAAGGGGCTTTGTGCCTTGATTCCAAAGTTATATGCGGAGAAGCTGTTTGATGCCGTTCTTGCTTTGGGTGGCACAGGCGGAACTTCTCTTGTGACTCCGTGCATGAGGTTATTACCATTAGGTGTTCCTAAAATCATGGTATCAACGATGGCATCTGGAGATGTGTCAAGATATGTGGGAACAAGTGATATTTTGATGATGCCTTCCATTGTGGATGTAGCAGGAATTAACCGTATTTCCTCGCAGGTACTGACACATGCGGTTCATGCTATTGTTGGGATGGTTGAACATGAGAATACAGATATTCCAGTCAAAAAGCCATTGATTGTAGCTACGATGTACGGAGTAACGACGCCATGTGTTATGTGTGCGAAAGAATATCTTGAGCAGGAAGGGTACGAGGTGATTATTTTCCATGCATCGGGAACTGGCGGAAAGATGATGGAATCTCTGATTAACAGTGGAATTGTAGATGGTGTATTAGATCTGACAACAACAGAATGGATTGATGAAATTGCCGGAGGTATTATGGCAGCTGGTACAGGACGTTTAGATGCGGCTGCATTGAATGGTGTTCCGCAGGTGGTATCGGTAGGTGCTGCAGATATGATTACATTTGGTGAAAGAGAGAGTCTCCCTGAAAAATATAAGGATAGAGTTGTCTATATGCATAATCCGGCTATCACAGTTGTAAAGAGTAATATAGAGGAAAATGTTATATTTGGTATTAAAGTTGGCGAGAAACTGAATCAGTGTAAGAATAATGCGGTATTGCTACTTCCACTTCAGGGAATTTCTATGAATGATAAAGTGGGAAGCGAGTACTATGGCCCGAGGGAAGACCAGGCGTTATTTATTACATTAAAGAAAGTGATAAACAATCCTCTTGTTGAAGTCATTGACGTGGATGCACATATTAATGATGAGGCATTTGCAATATTCGCTGCCAGGAAGTTAGTTGCACTAATGGAAATGAAGAAATAGTTTTTGCGGATAAAATGATAGAATCTAAAGGGATATTTCCAAGTGTTTTTTAAACATATGAGGAATTATTTTTGGTATAATATAGTTAACTTAATGTATTCTTTTTATTTTATTGACAGTCTCTTTGTGCATATGTTATAATTTTTCCAGAACAAAATAGATTAAGTTGTATAAGATTAAGTACTACGGCTAAAGTTTTCTTTTCTTAAATTTGAGAAAAAGAAGACTTTAGCCGTTTTTTGTGAAACAGGGGTGACAGAATGGATTACGGTTTAAAAGATAAGGTAGTTTTAGTAACAGGGAGCACAAAAGGACTTGGGAAGGCGATAGCAGAACTTATTGCACAGGAAGAAGGAATTCCAGTCGTTACAGGACGAAGAGAGAAGGAAGTGCATGAGATAATGATGGAACTTCGGGAAAAATATCAGGATGAGCGGATTCAGGGATATTGTGTGGATTTTTCAGAGCTTTCAAGTGTGGATTTCATCTTTGATGTCATAAAAAAGGATTTGGGAAGTATTGATGTTTTGATTAATAATGCTGGAATCTGGCCGACAGCATATGTAGTAGATATGAAGCCAGAAGATTTTGAGCGGACGATTCGTGTGAATTTAGAAGTACCATATTTGCTGTGTCAGAAATTTGTGCAGGAAAAGATAGCTGCTCAGCAGAAAGGAAAGATTGTTAACATTGTTTCGCAGGCAGCATTTCACGGATCAACAACAGGACATGCACATTATGCAGCATCAAAAGCAGGACTTGTAAGCTTTAGTATTTCTCTTGCAAGAGAAGTCGCAAAATATGGAATTAATGTAAATATGGTAGCCCCCGGAATGGTGAGGACACCGATGACAGAGGAAGCGTTGAAGGCAAAGCCAGATTATTATAATGGAAGAATTCCAATTGGAAGGGTAGCTGAGCCCGAGGAGGTCGCACAGGCAGCGGTATTCTTAGCATCAAAATGTGCGGATTACTATACGGGGATTACCTTTGATGCAACAGGCGGTATGTTGATGAGATAGATTGAAAGAATGAGTAAGTATGCATAAGCAAGTAATAGGAAAATGCAGGTAAAAATAGGAAAAATTATAAAAATTATCATGAAAAGTATTAATAGAAAGGAAGAATGATATGGCGTTAGTAAATATTAAAGAAATGCTTGAGAAGGCAAGAAAAGAACATTACGCGGTAGGGGCATTTGATGCAAGCACAATTGAGATGGCAATGGCTATCGTAGAAGCGGCAGAAGAAGAGAAATCGCCGGTTATTGTTATGGGACTGACTCCAGACTTACAGCAGGGCAATGAAAAAATGCTTACCTACTGGACAGAGAGCCTGAAAGATTTGGCGAAGAAAGCGAGTGTTCCTGTATGTCTTCATCTTGATCATGCGAGAGATATGAATTTCTTAAAACGATGTGTGGATGCCGGCTTTACTTCTGTTATGTATGATGCTTCTGAATATCCTTTTGAGGAAAATGTCAGATTGTCAAAAGAAGCAGCAGACTATGCACACAAATATGGGGCAACGGTGGAGGCAGAGCTTGGTCATGTAGGAGACGGCATTGTTTCTGGTGTAATAAAGGAAGACGGCAATTACGACAATCCAGAAGATTATCTGACCAATCCAGAAGAGATGAAGAGGTTTATTGCCGAAACGGGAGTGGACTGTCTGGCGGTTGCTGTTGGAACTTCTCATGGTGTTTATGTTCATGAACCAAAACTTGATTTTGAAAGACTGGAATTATTAAATAGCATTTCAGATATTCCTATGGTAGTGCATGGAGGTTCAGGAACACCAGATGATCAGATTAAAAAAGCGATTTCTCTCGGAGTTACCAAGCTTAATATCTATTCAGAAATGATGGCGGCTTATTTTGGTACAATGAAAGAAGAACTTGAAAAAGCAGGAACGATGGCAATCTGGATGAGCAATGCAAACAGAGAACCACTTAAAGCGGTAAAGAAGGTAGTAAAAGAAAAAATACGGCTTACAGGTTCCGCAGGAAAAGCTTAAAATATACGGAATTTCAGGAGGGTTACACATGGAAAAATATTTAATGGGAATTGATGCGGGAAATACATCAAGTAAAGTTGTTATTTTTGATTTATATGGGAAGATGATTGCCACAGCAGCAACACCGAGTATGCATTTTAAAAGAAGGGGAGAAGGCTTTGAAGAATTCGATGTTACAGAGTTGTGGAATCTTATATCAGTATGTATAAAAGAGGCAGTAGAGAAAGCAGCAGTTGCACCAGAGCAGATTGCCGGTGTCGGAGTTACTTCCTTTGGTAATGGAGTTGTTTTCCTTGATAAAGAGGGATATGCCATTGCGCCAGGCTGTTTTTCACAGGATTATCGTGCCAACAGTATTATTGAAATGTATCAGAGAGAAGGAACATACGAAAAGATTAATGATATTGTAAAAGGTACATTATTTGCGGGAGAACCAGGTCCGATTCTTCGCTGGTATAAGGAAAATTACAGGGAGATTTATGATCAGATTGGTGGAATCCTTCAGTTTAAAGATTATATTATGTATCGCCTTACTAATGTATTTGCTACAGATTTAAATTGTTTTGGCGGAGCCTTTATGGTAGATATGAATACGATGGATTATTCCAGAGAACTGATGGATTTATACGGAATTCCGGAATTATATGATGCATTGCCAAAACTTGCGACAGAGCCGACAGAAATTGTTGGAACAGTAACAAAAGAAGCGTCAGAAATTACAGGACTCGCAGAAGGAACTCCTGTTGCAGCCGGAATGATGGATATACTAGCATGCCTGGTTGGTGCGGGAGCAACGGGAGAGGAGGTATATACTGCCGTTGCCGGTTCCTGGTGTATCAATGAAACACATTCTGATCGAATCATCCCGAATGCATCGTCCAATATGCCGTATCTGAAAAAAGGAGAATATTTAAACTGTTCTTATACCGGAGCTTCTGGTTCTAACTATGAATGGTTTACGAGAATTCTTGGTGGAACAGCAAAACTTGAGGCGCAGGATAGAAACTTGTCTCAATATGCTGTACTTGATGAACTTATTGAGATGGTACCAATTGAGAAGGTAAAAGTATTCTTTAGTCCTTTTGTTGCACAGCCAAGTATTCACATGAATGCAAAAGCGAATTTCTTTAACATTGATATGAGTACGTCTTATGCAGAAATCTGTTATTCTGTTGCAGAAGGAGTTGCTTTTATCCATAAACATCATATTGATTTTTTAAGAAATGCAGGGCTTCCGGTAAAGGAGATTCGATTAACTGGTGGAACAGCAAAAAGCCATGTATGGAATCAGATATTTGCAAATGTTTTACAGGTTCCAATTGTTGGTGTAGATTGTGAAGAAACGGGAGCACAGGGTGTAGCAATCGCAGCAGGTATTGGGGCAGGAGTGTATAAAGACTATGAGGATGCATTTGAAAAAGCTGTAAAAGTAAAAGAACCGGTATTGCCGGATGATAGCACTTTCCCTATTTATGAGAAGAGATATAAAGAGTGGTGTCGATTAAATGAAATTATGAAAACATACTGGGATGAAAAATCGAAAGGATGATAAAGTTGGAGAAACAGGGGTTTTTAGTTGTACCATCTATCCGTGATGTGAAATATTTAAAATATACGCTGGAGTCAGAATGCAGAGAGGTATTGTTATCGAATGCACATATTGGAAATTTAAAACAACTCACAGAGAACTGTCATAGAAATGGACAGAAAGTTATTGTAAATCATGAATTGATTGGAGGACTTGGTAATGACAGAATTGCTTTTGAAATGTTAAAAAAGCTGTATAAAGTAGATGGTGTGATAGGGTCTAGTGTTTCAAAGTTAAATCAGATGCAGCATATGGGACTGGAAACTATTTTTCGTATTTCCCTGATTGATTCTCATTCTGTAGAAATGGCACTACGTTCACTAAAAGGAGTCAATTTTACGGCAGTAGAACTTCGGCCATATTCTCATGCGGTAGAATTTCTTCCAATGTTTAAAGAAATATTTACAGGTAAGTTTTTCGCCGGTGGATTTATAAATTCAGAAGAACGAATAAAGATATGTCAGAAAGCGGGCTTTGACGGAGTTATGACAAGCACTAAGAAATTGTGGAGTTACATAGAATAATTAGAAAACAATGAGAATATTTCCATACTATTTTAAATAACAGGAAAAGAAGGAGTTTTTGAAATATCAAAAACTCCTTCTTTTCTTGCAAAAACCGCTATTTACCTGATTTTTACGAGTTCTTCTAAGGAAGAATTTGCAGAAGCATCCTGTTGAAATTATAATATCAATAAGATATTAAGAAAAGCGTTTTTCGAACTGATAATTTTCAATTTTTTCTAGAATGATAGAAAAATCACATAAAAAAAGTTAGGTGAGTGCGCAAAAAAATAAAATAAAATTAAGCAATATGCACAAAATAATTGACAAAATTAATTAAATATTGACAAAAATAATAAAAAACTTGCAATAAATAGTATGAAGAGTTATAATAAACCTAATAAAAATTATTTAGTAATAAAAATAATTTATGTTAGGAGGATATTATGAGTGAAAAAAAACTAACAAGAGAAGCTGACACGAGTACATTGTACGAGTTTAAAGGATCGGTTCCAAAGCCATCCTTACTTGTACCATTATCTCTGCAGCATGTACTAGCAGCGGTTGTTGGTGTAATTACACCATCCATTATCATTGCAGGAGTATGTGGGCTGACAGAGAGTGAGAAAACGATGATGATTCAGGCAGCGTTGCTCCTTACTGCCATTGCAACATTACTACAGTTATTCCCGATTTTTAATCGATTGGGGGCAGGGTTGCCTGTGATTATGGGAACTAGTTTTGCTTACGTTCCGACACTTCAAGCTATTGGTGGTGAATTTGATATGGGAACGATACTTGGTGCTGAAATTATCGGCGGTATCGTTGCAATTATCTTTGGAATTTTTGTAAAAGAGATTAGAAAATTATTTCCGGATGTTGTTACTGGAACTGTAATTTTTACAATTGGTCTTTCTCTTTATCCAACTGCGATAAAATACATGGCTGGGGGAGCCGGATCAAAAGAATTTGGAAGTATGAAGAATTGGGTTGTTGCTCTTTGTACATTTGGAATTGTTCTTATTTTAAGTAATTTTACAAAGGGAATTTTTAAATTAGGGTCATTATTTTTCGGAATGATTGCAGGATATTTACTTGCTTTGGCATTTGGAATGGTAGATTTCTCCAGTGTTACTAATACGACAGCAATTGTGGCTGTGCCACAGTTCATGCACTTCCAGATTAAGTTTGTACCATCTGCATGTATATCACTTGCCATTGTTTATATTGTAAACTCTGTACAGACAATCGGTGATTTAACTTCCACAACAATGGGTGGTATGGATAGAGTTCCAACCAATCGTGAGTTACAGGGTGGTATTCTTACGCAGGGAGTTATGAGTATTTTTGGAGCATTTTTTGGAGGGCTTCCAACTGCGACATACAGTCAGAATGTAGGAATTGTCACAGTAAATAAGGTTATAAATAGAATCGTATTTTTAGTGGCAGCAGTCATTCTTATGATTGCAGGATTTATTCCTGTATTCTCAGCAGCATTAACAACAATTCCACAGAGTGTTATCGGTGGTGCAACATTATCTGTATTTGCACAGATTGCCATGACTGGTGTTCGTATGTTTACAAAAGATGGATTGACAGCAAGAAAGACAACGGTAGTTGGTATGTCTGTAGCTTTAGGTGTCGGAATTACACAGGTTGCGGATTGTTTATCAGGCCCTGGACTTCCGGGATGGATTAACAGTATCTTTGGTTCTTCCTCTGTAGTAGTTGCTACAATCATGGCTATTTTATTAAATTTGATTCTTCCGAAAGAAGAGACAGCAGCAGAAACTACAGAAGAAACGAAAGAATAAAGTAATCTTTCCAGAATCATATAATTTTAATAATGATGATTCTGGAAGATTATAAATATATTAGATTGTATTTTTCGATTTTATTTCATCTAAGTAACTATACAGAGTGTATTTGGAGATTCCTAAGAATTGGCAGACCTTTGGTCCAGATTTGGTGATTAGGAAAGCACCGGCTTCATTTAAAAGACGGACAACCTGTACCTTATCTTCCTTAGACATTAAGGTAACCGGCTTACCGATATGCTGTACACTCTGTGTGATTAATTCATCTAATAAATCGCCGATATTTACAGCAATAGGTTCTTTGGTAGTATCTTCTTCAATAGTACCAGTGAAGGAAGAAAGCTCTTTTTCCATAGCAAGCATTAAGGAAATGTCGTAATTGATTCCGAAAATTCCAATAATTTTATCGGAGTCATCACGAATAAAAATCGTACTTGATTTTAGAATTTTCCCGTTTTTTGTCTTTGTGAGATAAGCGAGCTTATCTTCCTGTTTTAAGTTTTGCTCACTATTATGAAGAGATTCCAGAACAATCTGAGAAGGTCCATCACCGATTCTTCGTCCAGTTACGTGGCCATTCTCAATGGCGATGATGGAGTGTTCTATGTCTTTTCCCTGCAGGTCATGTACAACAACTTCACAGTTAGAGCCGAACTGTACAGCCAGACCATGAGCAAGCCTTGTGTAAAATTCAATAAGAGATTTTTTCATAATCAATAAAACCTTTCTAAATGGAATATTTTATAACTATTTAAGTCCGTTATCACAGGATAAAGCAGACAAAATCAAAAGAATTTAAATAGTATATTTCATTATATCAGTTAAAAAAAATAAATTCAATTTCTAATCTAAAAAAAATTTAGGAGGACAGCTAAATGTTATTAATAGGAAATGGAAGAGTAATTACACGCGATCAGGAAAATCCGTATTTAGAAGATGGAGCGGTTGTTATTTCTGGAGAAAAGATAAAAGAAGTAGGATCTTTGACAGAAATGAAAGCAAAGTATCCGGAAGCGGAATTTGTAGATGCAAAGGGCGGCGTGATCATGCCAGGTCTTATCAATGCGCACACACATATCTACTCTGGTCTCGCAAGAGGCTTATCTATTGCTGGCAACAATCCAACAAACTTCCTTGAAGTATTAGATGGAACATGGTGGGCAATTGACAGACATCTTACTTTAGATGGAACAAAAGCCTGTGCATATGCAACTGTTCTAGACTGTATCAGAAATGGTGTGACTACTATTTTTGATCATCATGCAAGTTTTGGTGAAATTTCAGGTTCCTTATTTGCCATTAAAGATGTTGTAAAAGAATTAGGTATCCGTTCCTGTCTTTGCTATGAGGTTTCTGAAAGAGATGGCGAGGAGAAAACTTTACAGAGTATCAAAGAGAACGTTGATTTTGCAAAATGGGCAAAAGAAGCAGATGATGATATGGTAAAAGCTATGTTTGGTGGACATGCCTTATTTACAATTTCTGATAAAACCTTCGAAAAAATGGTAGAAGCAAATGATGGAATGACAGGTTTCCATATTCACGTTGCAGAGGGAATGAATGATGTATACGATAGTATTCGCAACTACGGATGCCGTCCAGTAAACAGACTGTTATATAACGGATTACTTGGAGAAAAGACCATGTTAGGACATTGTATCCATGTAAGTCCTGCCGAGATGGATATCATCAAAGAGACAGGAACTATGGTTGTGAACAATCCAGAATCTAATATGGGTAATGCTGTAGGATGTGCACCAGTTCTTAAGATGATGGAAAAGGGTATCACTGTTGGTATGGGAACGGATGCGTATACGCATGATATGTTAGAGAGCATGAAGGTATTTTTAATTATCCAGAGACATCAGCAGGCAATGCCTAATGTTGCATGGTGTGAAGATGTGAAGATGCAGTTCGAGAACAACCGTATCATCGCAGAGAAATACTTCAATCAGCCTCTGGGTATTTTAAAAGAGGGTGCAGCAGCAGACGTTATTGTTATGGATTACAAACCATTTACTCCATTTTCAGACGAAAACATTGATGGGCATATGATTTTCGGAATGATGGGTAAAAACTGTACAACAACTGTAATTAACGGAAAAGTACTTTATAAAGACCGTGAATTTGTAAACATTGATGAAGATGCAATCAATGCGTGGACAATGGAACAGAGTAAGAAGCTCTGGGGGGAATTAAATCACAGAACTTACTAAAATAAAATGATAATAAAGAGGAGAGTACTATGAGCGATATTATGAGACCGATGTCTATTGGACATCTTATGAACTGGGCATTAAGCGAATACAAAAAGAAAGGAAGTATTTTTGGTATTGATAAGCTTGTACATTACACAAGCGGACAGGCACTTCCTATTTATGAGGAAAAGATTGAATCTCCATTCGGACCAGCAGCAGGTCCAAATACACAGTTAGCACAAAACATCATTGCTTCTTATGTAGCTGGTTCCAGATTCTTTGAATTAAAGACTGTACAGGTAATGGATGGTGCAGAACTTTCTGCCTGCGTTGCAAAACCATGTATTACAGCAGGAGATGAGTGCTATAACTGTGAATGGTCTACGGAGTTATATGTTTCACAGGCATACGCTGAGTATGTAAAAGCATGGGTTGTATGTAAGATTCTTGCCAAAGAATTAGGACTTGGCAATCCAGACGGATTCGTATTTAACATGTCTGTTGGATATGACTTAGAAGGAATTAAGTCCGAAAAGGTAAATACATTCATTGATGATATGATCGAGGCAAAAGATACAGATGTATTTAAAGAGTGTATCAACTGGGCATTAGAGAATGTAGATTCTTTTGAAAATGTAGATGCAGACTATATTAAGTCTATCAGCTCTAACATTTCCAGTTCCATCACAGAATCTACTCTTCATGGCTGCCCTCCGGATGAAATCGAAAGAATTGCTACTTATCTTATTACAGAGAAACATCTTCATACATTTATCAAATGTAACCCAACTCTTCTTGGATATGAATATGCAAGAAAGAGATTAGACGAGCTTGGATTTGATTATGTTGCATTTGATGACCATCATTTTGTAGAAGACTTACAGTGGGATGATGCGATTCCAATGTTAGAAAGATTAATGGCATTAACAAAAGAAAAGGGATTAGAGTTTGGTGTAAAACTGACAAACACATTCCCTGTTGACGTTGCTGCAAAAGAATTACCTAGCGAAGAGATGTATATGTCCGGACGATCCCTGTTCCCATTAAGTATTCATCTTGCAAAACTGTTATCCGAACAGTTTGACGGCAAGCTTCGTATTTCTTATTCTGGTGGAGCAACAATCTACAATATCCGTGAAATGTTTGACGCAGGTATCTGGCCAATCACAATGGCAACAAATATCTTAAAACCAGGTGGATATGAAAGATTAAGCCAGATTAGCGAGAAGTTCATGGAATGCGGTACAGAGAGATTCCACGGAACAGATACAAAAGCAATCGCAGCGTTAGATGACGCTGTTGCAAGCGATGAATTATATAAGAAACCAGTAAAACCTTTACCAGAAAGACATATGGAAAAAGAACTTCCACTGTTTGACTGTTTCACAGCTCCTTGCCGTAATGGCTGTCCGATTGCACAGGATATCCCAGCTTACCTTGAGGCAATGACAGAGGGCGATGCAACAAAGGCATTAGATATCATTTTAGAAAGAAATGCATTACCATTTATCACAGGAACTATCTGTCCACATCACTGTGGAGATAAATGTATGCGTAACTATTACGAAGAAACATTACATATCCGTGAGACAAAATATGCAGCAGCGGATGCCGCCTATGAAACAGTTCTTAAGAATATTGCAAAACCGGAAGCAAGAACAGATAAGAAGGTTGCTGTTATTGGTGGTGGTCCTGCAGGTCTATCTGCAGCAATGTTCCTTTCAAGAGCAGGTGTCCCTGTTACTGTATTTGAAAAGTCTGAAAATCTCGGTGGTGTTGTAAGAAATGTTATTCCAGACTTCCGAATTGAGAGAGAAGACATTGAGAAAGATGTTGCACTTTGTAAAGCATATGGTGCAGAGTTTGTAACGGGTAAAGAAGTTGCTTCTATTAAAGCACTTAAAGAAGAAGGATATACAGATGTTATCGTTGCCATCGGTGCATGGAAACCTGGTAACGCACATCTTCAGTACGGCGGCGCATTTGATGCAGTAGAGTTCTTAGCAGATGCAAAGAATGAAAAAATTGAAGTTGTTCTTGGTAAAAATGTTGTTGTTCTTGGTGGTGGAAACACAGCAATGGACGTTGCAAGAGCAGCGATTCGCGTAAAAGGTGTAGAAAATGTACGTCTTGTTTACAGAAGAACAAAGAGATATATGCCTGCAGACGAAGAAGAATTAAGAGAAGCTATCGAGGATGGCGTACAGTTCATGGAACTTCTTGCACCGATTGGTGTGGAGAATGGACAGCTTAAATGTTCTGTAATGGAACTTGGTGAGGCAGATGAGTCTGGAAGAAGAGCACCAGTTGACACAGGAAAAGTAGAATATGTTCCAGCAGATACTGTAATTGCAGCTGTTGGAGAAAATATCGACGGTACATTATATGAAGATATGGGTGTGGAACTTGACCGCAAGGGCCGCCCGGTTGTAGATGCAAACATGATGACAAGTGTAGAAGGCGTTTACGCAGCAGGTGATTCCAGAAGAGGACCAGCTACTGTTGTAGAAGCAATCGCAGATGCATCGAAAGCTGCCGCAGCCATTGCAGGTATTTCCTACGAAAAATATGCAGAAGCGAATGTGGCAGAAGATTCAGCAAGATACATCGCCAAGAAGGGATACCAGAGTTCTGACCTCACAGAGATGCCAGATAAGAGATGTCTTGGATGTTCTACTGTATGTGAGACATGTGCAGATGTATGTCCAAACAGAGCAAACGTTGCAATTAAAGTTGCTGGTAAATGTCAGGAACAGGTTATCCATGTAGATGGTATGTGTAATGAATGTGGTAACTGTGCTGTATTCTGTCCATACGCTGGAAGACCTTACAAAGATAAATTTACATTATTCTGGAGTGAAGAAGATTTCACAAACAGCGAAAATGAAGGATTCTACTGTGAAGAAAACGGAGAAATCCATCTTCGTCTTGATGGTAAAGTAGAAAAAACGGACATCAATGGCATCCGTACTATTTCCGCAGATGCAGCAGCGGTCATCGAGACAATTCAGAAGGATTATTCCTATCTGATGAAATAGTCAGGCGAGTATTATGGCTGTTAGAAGAAAGAAAGTTGCCGTAATCCATTGTAACGGCAGACCAACCAGAAAAGAAGGATTTGAGCAGGTTACTGTCACAGGTAACTGTCAGGAAATATTAACACAGTATCCAGAAGGTATTAACATATGCTCTTATGGATGCCTCGGTGGAGGAAGCTGTGTGGAAGCGTGTCGGTTACACGCAGTGTCAATCGGCGAAAGAGGAATTGCGAAGATTGATGAGGAAAAATGTGTGGGATGTGGGCTTTGTGCAAAAGCCTGCCCACAGCATCTGATTCAGGTGGTTCCAACAGAAAATACCATTCAGCCACAGTGTGCTAACCTTGACAAAGGCCCAAAAGCGATTCAGGGATGTGCAGTAAGCTGTATTGGATGCAGAATCTGTGAGAAATACTGTCCATGTAAGGCAATCAAAGTTGTGGATAACCACGCTGTCATTTGTCAGGAAAAATGCATCGCCTGTGGTATGTGTGCCGTCAAATGTCCACGGGGTGTTATTCACGATAAAAATGGTATTTTATCCATAAGATAAGAGAGGAGGAGAACTATGGCAACAGAATATTGTTTTACTGTCAATGGAATGCGCCGGACAACAACAGAAAAAAAGTCTCTTCTTCGCTATCTTAGAGATGACCTTCATTTATTTTCCGTAAAAGATGGATGTAGTGAAGGTGCCTGCGGAACCTGTACGATTATTGTTGACGGGGTTGCAGTAAAAGCCTGCGTTTTAACGACAGATAAATCTGTGGGAAGAAACATTGTAACGGTAGAGGGACTGACAGAAAGAGAGCAGGATGCATTTGTCTATGCATTTGGTTCGAAAGGTTCTGTACAGTGTGGTTTCTGCATTCCGGGAATGGTTATGGCAGGAAAAGCACTTATTGATCAGAATCCAGACCCAACAGAAGAAGAAATTAAATACGCATTAAGAGGTAATATCTGCCGCTGTACCGGTTATAAAAAGATTATCGAGGGAATTCAGCTTACCGCAGCAATTCTTCGAGGAGATGCAGAGATTGATTATGACCTTGAAAGAGGAGACCAGTACGGTGTCGGACAGAGAGCATTCCGTGTCGATGTGCGAAAGAAAGTGCTTGGATACGGCAAATATCCAGACGATATTGTTATGGATGGTATGGTACATTTATCTGCAGTACGCAGCGAATACCCTCGTGCAAGAGTGTTAAAGATTGATGCGTCAAAAGCAGAGGCACTTCCAGGTGTGCTTGGTGTACTCACAGCAAAAGATGTGCCAAATAATAAAGTGGGACATATTCAGCAGGACTGGGATGTTATGATCGCTGAAGGCGATATTACAAGAATGATTGGGGATACCATCTGTGTTGTTGTAGCAGAGACTGAAGAAATCCTTGAAAAGGCAAAGAAGCTTGTAAAAGTAGATTACGAAAAGCTGGAGCCAATCCGCAATGTCCATGAGGCGATGGCAGAGGATGCCCCACAGATTCATTCAAGTGGAAACTTATGTCAGCAGCGTCACGTTACAAGAGGAGATGCCAAAACTGCTTTAGAGAAGGCAGCCTATAAAGTAACCCGTTCATTTACAACACCATTTACAGAACACGCATTTCTTGAACCAGAATGTGCGGTTTCTTTCCCATATAAAGATGGAATTAAAATATTAAGTACGGATCAGGGAGCATTTGATACAAGAAAAGAAGTATCCATTATGTTTGGCTGGGATCCGGAAAAGATTGTAGTAGAAAATCAGCTTATCGGTGGTGGCTTCGGTGGAAAAGAAGACGTTACCGTACAGCATTTAACTGCACTTGCAGCATATAAATACCAGCGTCCGGTCAAGGCCAAGTTCACAAGACAGGAGTCTCTATTCTTCCACCCGAAACGCCATGCAATGGAAGGAACCTTCACTCTTGGCTGTGATGAAAATGGTATTTTTACCGGCCTTGACTGTGAGATTTATTTTGATACAGGAGCTTATGCTTCCCTGTGTGGACCGGTTCTTGAAAGAGCCTGCACGCACTCCGTAGGGCCATACTGTTACCAGAATACAGATATCCGAGGATTTGGATATTATACGAACAATCCGCCAGCCGGAGCGTTCCGTGGATTTGGAGTATGTCAGAGTGAGTTCGCGTTAGAGTCCATTATTAACCTTCTTGCAGAACAGGTAGGCATCTCTCCGTGGGAGATCCGATACCGTAACGCGATTGAGCCAGGAAAGGTTCTTCCAAACGGACAGATTGCTGACTGTTCTACTGCCTTAAAAGAGACATTAGAGGCTGTAAAAGATGTGTACGAAGCTAATAAAGACCATGCAGGAATCGCCTGTTCTATGAAGAATGCCGGTGTAGGCGTAGGGCTTCCGGATAAAGGAAGATGCAACCTTGTGATTGAAGATGGTGTCTGCGTGATTTATGCGGCTGCCTCTGATATCGGACAGGGATGTGCTACTGTATTTTGTCAGGATGTGGCACAGGCAACCGGACTTCCACTTTCAAAAATCCGCAACGCTGTTTGCAATACAGAGAATGCACCAGATTCCGGTACAACTTCTGGTTCAAGACAGACTCTTCTTACTGGTGAAGCAGTAAGAGGAGCGGCAGTGAAGCTTGCCGATGCAATGAAAGAAGTCGATAATGACTTAGAGAAATTAAACGGCAAGAATTATTTCTATGAATATTATGAGCCAACCGATAAACTTGGTGCAAATGTGCCATATCCAAAGAGCCATATCGCATATGGATTTGCGACACATGTTGTTATCCTTGATAAAAAAGGAAAAGTAACCGAAGTGTATGCGGCACACGACTCTGGAAAGGTAGTGAATCCAACCTCTATTCAGGGACAGATTGAGGGAGGCGTACTCATGGGAATGGGCTATGCTTTAACCGAAGACTGGCCACTTAAAGACTGCGTTCCTCAAGTAACTTACGGAACACTTGGCTTACTCCGTTCTACACAGATTCCAAATATTCATGCTATCTATGTAGAAAAAGAGAAGTTATTAGATGTTGCCTATGGTGCAAAGGGAATTGGCGAGATTGCAACAATTCCTACTGCCCCTGCTGTACAGGGAGCTTATTATGCCCTTGATGGCAAATTTAGAACAAAATTACCATTAGAGGATACTTTCTATCGTCCAAAAGAAGAAGAGTAATTCTGATAGCGTGTTTGAAAAATCAAAAATCAATCTGTACATCTTGCTGAAACTATTTTTCAAACATGCTATCGTGAAATCAGCTAATGCTGATTTCATCTGTAAACATAAAGTAAAAAACTCTATAAAATATCATCTTATCAGTAAACAGATAGGACGATAAGTGATAAAATTTGTATTTCTATCTTTTTCTTTTACAAAATGAAATAATATAGAAATAATATAGTAAATTAATTATAATCCCTATTTTAAATAAAAAATTTGTTAAAAAAGCTACAGAAATGTAGCTTTTTTTGGTACTATAGTTTATAATACTTACAAATAAGTAAATTTGTGAAAGAAAAGGGAGAAAACTATGTTTGTTAGCAATGTAGGCGGAATTATTGCAGCGGCAAGTAAGGAGAGCGCACATCCTTTGCGAAAGACGGGAAAGATTCCAGCTATTAAAAGAATTGTCCTTTCCATGCAGCAGGCAGGTCTGTTTCCAATAGTAGTAGTTGTAGGAGCTGATGATTACGAGAGCAGATATCAGCTAAATAATCTTAATGTAGTATTTTTAATTTTAGAAGAGTCGGACGAAAAGAGAGAACTATTTCATTCGGTAAAAGCTGGTCTTTCTTATTTACAGGATAAATGCTTAAGTGTTGTATTTACCCCGGTAAATGCTCCCATGTTCATTCCGAAGACCATCGTGGAGATGCGAAAACATCACGATGATATCGTCGTACCTTCTTATAAGAAAAAAGCTGGGCATCCAGTGCTCATTTCCAATGAAATGATTCCTGATATCCTTGCCTATGATGGTGAAAACGGACTGCGGGGAGCCATCGAAAAATATGCAGACAGAAGAGTATTTGTTGAGGTAGATGATATTGGAGTATTATCACTTAATCAGGAGGATGATGAACTACAAAGCCAGATTGAAGAACATAATAAATCCATCCTTCATCCAATCCTTACTTTTGGAATTGGACACGAAACCCCGTTCTTCAATGCCCGTTTAAAATTATTACTTTTTTTAATAGAAGACTTGAATAATGTAAGAAAAGCCTGTGATACAATGGCATTATCTCCAGGAAAAGCCTGGGATATGATTAATGAACTAGAAGACAAACTCGGCTATACTGTCGTAAAAAGACGCCGAGGCGGACGAAATGGAGGAAAAACCTTCCTCACTGAAGACGGCCGTCAGTTCTTGATCACCTGCCAGAGATTTGAAGAACAGGTCATAAGTTTTTCAGAACAAAAATTCGAGAAAATGTTTCTCGAAAGCCATATGCTGGAAAAGAAAGAAGAGGAATAGGTAAAACAGATGTAATAGATAAACAGACGCTCCCCCAAATCTCTTTCGTAGATAACAAATTCATCGTTCCCGTATTTTGCCAAAGTCAGAAGGTGCTGAAAACAAGGAGCCCCTATCTGTGGCCTCGGAGTTGCCAGAGTACGATATGGTCAAAAGTTCCTCCCTAAATATATTGATTTTGCGACTTTTGTGTTTTTTACAACGGAGTTAAAATCAATATATTTAAGGAGAAACTTTTGACTAGATATCTTCTCGTAACGAAGAAAGTCACAGATAGGGGCTCTTTGTATTCAGCACCTTCGTCTCTTTTCAAATACCTCCAAAGAAGAATTTGCTAATCTGCCGTTATACCACTATAATAAAGACAACAAAAAACTTTTCATTACACCTAACAAAAAGTTTGCATACTATTTTTATGGAGGAAAACAATGGAGAAAATCAAATGGATTTTGAATCAGATGCCAAAGAATGAAGATAAGAATCTTGCGGTAATGGCACTTGATAATGTAAATCAGGCAAGAAAGTTTCACCGCAGCTTTCCACAGTACTCAGTAACACCATTAGCAAAGCTTGATGGAATGGCTGGACAGCTTGGACTCGGCGGTTTATTTGTGAAAGACGAAAGCTATCGTTTTGGATTAAATGCGTTCAAAGTACTTGGCGGTTCTTTCGCAATGGCAAAATACATTGCAAAAGAGATGGGTAAAGATGTTAGTGAGATGACATATGATTATCTGACAAGCAAGAAGTTCCGCGATGACTTTGGACAGGCAACATTCTTTACTGCAACAGACGGAAATCATGGACGTGGTGTTGCATGGGCAGCAAATAAGCTTGGACAGAAAGCCGTTGTACATATGCCAAAGGGAAGCACACAGACAAGATTTGATAATATTGCGAAAGAAGGTGCTTCTGTAACAATCGAAGAGTTAAATTATGATGATTGTGTAAGACTTGCAGCAAAAGAAGCAGCAGAGACACCACATGGTGTTATCGTTCAGGATACTGCATGGGACGGATACGAAGAGATTCCTTCCTGGATTATGCAGGGATACGGAAGTATGGCTGGTGAGGCTGCAGAGCAGTTAAGAGAAGTAGAAGTAAACAGACCTACTCATGTATTTGTACAGGCAGGTGTAGGAAGTCTTGCAGGCGGTGTTGTTGGTTACTTTGCAAACCTTTATCCAAACAACCCACCTAAATTTATCGTAATGGAAGCTGGCGCAGCAGATTGCCTTTATAAAGGAGCAGAAGCTGGAGATGGCGAACCAAGAATCGTTGGTGGAGATCTTCAGACAATCATGGCAGGTCTTGCCTGTGGCGAACCAAATACAATTGGATGGGATATTTTAAGAAACCATGTTTCCGCATTTATTTCCTGTCCAGACTGGGTATCTGCAAAGGGTATGAGAATGCTTGCAGCTCCAGTAAAAGGAGATCCATCCGTAACATCCGGAGAATCCGGAGCGGTAGGAATGGGAGTTATTTCTTCTATTATGACAGACGATGCTTACAAAGAACTCAGAGAAGCATTAGAGTTAGATAACTCCAGTCAGGTGCTCATGTTCTCCACAGAGGGAGATACAGACCCTGATAAATATAAGAAGATTGTATGGGGTGGCGAATACCCAACCGTATAAAAATATCTTTTAGATAAATGAAATAAAGAAAATTTAAGGGCAGTGTGGTCGGAGAGAAATTAATATTCCCAATTTTCAGACTCCGTGAAATTTACCAACTGTGGATGAATGCAATATTTAGGAGGATAAAAATGGCATTAGATTTTCAGAAAATTAATGAAGCAGCAGAAAATTACAGAGCAGACATGGCAGCATTTCTTCGTGCGATGATTTCTCATCCAAGCGAAAGCTGTGAGGAAAAAGAAGTTGTTGCCTGCATCAAAGCAGAGATGGAGAAGTTAAACTTTGATAAAGTAGAAGTTGACGGATTAGGAAACGTTATCGGATGGATGGGAGATGGCGAAAAGATTATCGCAATCGACTCTCACATTGATACAGTAGGTATCGGTAACATTGATAACTGGGAACAGGATCCATACAAAGGATATGAAACAGATGAAATCATCTACGGACGTGGCGGTTCTGACCAGGAAGGTGGAATGGCAAGTGCTGTATACGGTGCTAAAATCATGAAAGACTTAGACCTCATTCCAGAAGGTTATAAGATTATGATTGTTGGTAGTGTACAGGAAGAAGACTGTGACGGAATGTGCTGGCAGTACATTTACAACAAAGACAAAATCGTTCCTGAGTTTGTAATTTCCACAGAGCCTACAGATGGTGGTATTTACAGAGGACATCGTGGAAGAATGGAAATCCGTGTAGACGTTAAAGGTGTTTCCTGCCACGGTTCTGCTCCAGAAAGAGGAGACAATGCAATTTACAAGATGGCTGACATCATCGCTGATGTAAGGGCATTAAATAACAACGGATGTGACGAAAGCACAGACATCAAAGGCCTTGTTAAGATGCTCAGCCCTAAATACAACCCAGAACATTACGAAGATGCACAGTTTTTAGGAAGAGGAACATGTACAGTATCTCAGATTTTCTACACATCTCCTAGCCGTTGTGCTGTAGCAGATAGCTGTGCAATCTCCATCGACCGTCGTATGACTGCTGGTGAGACATGGGATTCCTGCTTAGACGAAATCCGCGCACTTCCTAGCGTTCAGAAATACGGTGATGATGTTAAAGTTTCCATGTATATGTATGACCGTCCATCATGGACAGGAGAAGTATACGAAACAGAATGTTACTTCCCAACATGGATCAACAAAGAAAATGCTGCTCATGTTCAGGCATTAGTAGACGCTCATAAGGGACTCTTCGGAGATAAACGTATGGGACCAGATTCTACAAAAGAACTTAGAAACCGTCCATTAATCGACAAATGGACATTCTCTACAAACGGTGTAGCAATTCAGGGACGTTACGGAATCCCATGCGTAGGATTCGGACCTGGAGCTGAATCACAGGCACACGCACCAAACGAAATCACATACAAAGATGATTTAGTAAGATGTGCAGCAGTTTACGTTGCAGCAGCAAACCTTTACAACGAAGACAACAAGACTGATGATATCTCACAGTTCCGCGCTGGAAAAACAAATAACGACATTAAATAATTTATCTTTTTACCTTAGATAAATAAAATAAACAAGTTAATAAAAGAGTATTTCAAAATAAGGAGAATAAAAATGGACAAGAAATTACAGGGTTATATTGACAAATTAAACAAATTAAACTTCAAAGAAATGTACAACGGAGACTTCTTCCTTACATGGGAAAAGACAGATGACGAATTAGAAGCAGTATTTACTGTTGCTGAAGCACTTCGTTACATGAGAGAGAACAACATCTCTACAAAAGTATTTGAATCTGGATTAGGAATTTCTTTGTTCCGTGACAACTCTACAAGAACTCGTTTCTCTTTCGCTTCCGCTTGTAACCTTCTTGGATTAGAAGTACAGGATTTAGATGAGACAAAGAGTCAGATTGCTCATGGTGAAACTGTAAGAGAAACAGCAAACATGATTTCCTTCATGGCAGACGTTATTGGTATCCGTGACGATATGTACATCGGAAAAGGAAACAAATACATGCATGAAGTAGTAGATTCTGTAACACAGGGAAACAAAGATGGTGTTCTTGAGCAGAAACCTACATTAGTTAACCTTCAGTGCGATATCGACCATCCAACACAGTGTATGGCAGATATGCTTCACATCATCAATACATTTGGTGGTGTAGAGAATCTTAAAGGTAAAAAAGTTGCTATGACATGGGCTTACTCTCCAAGTTATGGTAAACCATTAAGCGTACCTCAGGGTGTTGTTGGCTTAATGACAAGATTTGGTATGGACGTTGTACTTGCACATCCAGAAGGATATGACATCATGCCAGAGGTAGAAGAAGTTGCTAAGAAAAACGCAGCAGAAAACGGCGGAAGCTTCACAAAGACAAACTCTATGGCAGAAGCTTTCAAAGATGCTGATATCGTATATCCAAAGAGCTGGGCTCCTTTTGCAGCTATGGAAAAACGTACAGACTTATATGCAGAAGGTGACCAGGCTGGAATCGATGCATTAGAGAAAGAATTACTTGCACAGAACGCAGAGCATAAAGACTGGTGCTGTACAGAAGAACTTATGTCTACAACTAAAGACGGAAAAGCTCTCTATCTTCACTGCTTACCAGCAGACATCAATGGTGTATCCTGCAAAGACGGAGAAGTTGAAGCTTCTGTATTTGACAGATACCGTGATCCATTATACAAAGAAGCAAGCTACAAACCATACATCATCGCAGCTATGATTCTTCTTGCAAAACAGAAAGATATCACTGGAACATTAGAAGCATTAGCAGACAAAGCTACCCCAAGACACTTCGGTGAATAATTTAAGTCGTTTATTAATTCGCAGGGGGTATAGTTAGAGTGAGTAAAAGAATCGTCATCGCTTTAGGGGGAAATGCACTTGGAAGCAACCTTGAAGAGCAGATGAAAGCCGTAAAGAATACAGCAGTTGCGATTGCTGATTTAATTGAAGAGGGAAACGAAATTGTTATCGCGCATGGAAATGGACCACAGGTTGGGATGATTCAGAATGCGATGACAGAACTCAGAAGATCAAATCCTGAAAAGTATGTACAGTCTCCGTTATCTGTATGTGTGGCAATGAGTCAGGGATATATCGGATATGACCTTCAGAATGCACTTCGCGAAGAGTTATTAGATCGTGGAATTCAGAAAGACTGTGCGACAATGCTTACACAGGTTGAAGTAAGTCCGGATGATCCGGCATTTAAAAATCCAACCAAACCAATCGGTTCCTTTATGACAAAAGAAGAAGCAGATGAGCTTGTAAGGGAGAAGGGTTATAAGGTAATCGAAGATTCCGGACGAGGCTACCGCAGAGTGGTAGCTTCCCCGAAACCAGTATCTATTGTAGAGATTGACACAATCAAAGCATTAGTAGAAAGCAACCACGTTGTCATCGCATGTGGTGGTGGTGGAATTCCTGTATTTAAAACAGGAGGACATCACTTAAAAGGTGCAGCCGCAGTAATCGACAAAGATTTTGCCGCTGAGAAACTTGCAGAACAGTTAAATGCAGACTGTCTGATTATACTTACTGCTGTGGAAAAAGTAGCCATCCATTTTGGCACACCAGAACAGGAGGCACTTTCCGAGCTTACACCAGAACTTGCTGAGAAATACATTGAAGAAGGTGAGTTCCCAGCAGGTTCCATGCTTCCAAAGGTACAGGCAGCCGTAGCATTTACCCAGTCTGGAGAGGGAAGAACATCTCTTATCACCTTACTTGAGAAGGCAAAAGATGGAATTGCCGGAAAGACGGGAACATTAATTCATCAGTAGAGGAGCAAATGTTATGAATAAAGCATTACATACAGACAATGCACCTGCTGCTATCGGACCATATTCCCAGGCAGTACAGGCAGAGAAAACAATTTATGTATCTGGTCAGCTTCCAGTAGATCCTGCGACAGGAGAATTTGCTGGAGAAGACATTAAGGCACAGACAAAACAGAGCCTTACAAACATCAAGAACATCCTTGCATCTGCAGGAGCAGATATGAGTGATGTAACAAAGACTACAGTTTTACTTCAGGACATTGCAGACTTTGGAGCAATGAACGAAGTATATGCAGAATTTTTCACAGAACCATATCCAGCACGCGCAGCTTTTCAGGTTGCCGCTCTTCCAAAGGGCGCAAAAGTAGAGATTGAAGCGGTAGCTGTAATTTCTGAGAAATAATTACGATGAATAACTATTCAGAATCAACTCCTATAGTGTCTATAGTGCTTATGAAAAATACACCTGATTCTGAATAGTTAAAATAATCATACGAGAACCATATCAGGAGAAGGGAAACCCGCCAGAATCAGGAAAAGGGAAACCCGCCATTACGATATGTTCTTATAAAGAAAGACTTCCCGTTGATACAGATTGTACTGTGATAACGGGATTCTTTTATATTCTCAACTTGTAATGATTATACGAAAAGGAGAAGAACATATGAAATGGCTTATAAAAAACGGAACCATTGCTTCAGAAGAAAAAACATTTCTGGCTGACTTGTTATTAGAAGATGACAAAATCATAAAAATCGATACGAACATAGAAGACGCGGAAGCAAAGTGTATTGATGCAGAAGGATGTTATGTTATGCCGGGTGCAGTAGATATTCATACACATATGGATTTGGATGTCGGGATTGCAAGGGTTATTGATGACTTTTATACAGGAACGATTGCTGCGGCCTGTGGTGGTACAACAACTATCATTGACCATATGGCATTTGGACCAAAAGGCTGCAATCTGATGCATCAGGTAAAGGAATATCACAAGCTTGCAGATCATAATGCTGTAGTTGATTACGGATTCCACGGCGTTTTTCAGCATGTTAATGATGATATATTAAAAGAAATGAAAAAAGTTGTCAAAGACGAGGGAATCACCAGCTTTAAAATTTATATGACCTATGACTATAAACTTTCTGATGAAGACATCGTTCGTGTATTAAAACAGGCAAAAGAAGATGGTATTTTAATTACGGTTCATTGTGAAAATGATGGTATCGTATCTTACTTCCGAAAGAAATTTGTGGGAGAAGGGAAAACAGAAGTAAGATATCATCCATTAAGCAGGCCAAATGAAGCAGAAGCAGAAGCTGTAAACCGTATGTTATATCTTGCAAGTGCTATAGGAGATGCTCCTGTATACATCGTACATCTTTCGACAAAAGAGGGATTAGAAGAAATTCGTCAGGCAAAGAAACGAGGACAGAAACATATCGGAGTGGAGACTTGTCCACAGTATCTATTGCTTACAGATGACTTGTATGATGATTCATCTGAAGGGTTAAAGGCAGTGATGGCTCCACCACTGCGAAAGCCAGCAGATAATGAGGCATTATGGGATGGCCTTAAAAACAATGAAATTGATACTGTAGCAACCGATCACTGTCCATTTACTTTCAAAAGGCAAAAGCAGCAGGGAGCAGATGATTTTACAAAATGTCCAAGTGGCGCGCCGGGAGTAGAAGAAAGATTATCTTTATTATATTCTGAGGGTGTGTGCAAAGGGAAAATTTCCATGGAACAGCTTGTAAAATACGCCTGTACCAATCCAGCAAAGGTCGGAGGAGTCTATCCACAAAAAGGTACACTCTCTGTCGGTTCTGATGCAGATATTGTGATCTTTAATCCAAAGAAAAAATGGACAATGACAAAGAAAAAAATGTATGGTGCTGCCGATTATACCTGTTATGAGGGACGAGAGATCGAAGGTAAAATCGACCTTGTAATGCAGAGAGGAAAGATTCTTGTAAAAGACGGAGAATTCCTCGGTGAAAGAGGAGACGGTAAATATTTAAAGAGAGGAAAAAGCAGCATCGTCTAAAAAAATACAAAAGGGGCAGCAAAACTTATAAGCAGAATAATACGAATATTTTGAAAGTTTCTTGAGAGGTGTTATAAGTAGAAATGGAAACATATGAAGAGAGTGTTGAACTTACCAGAACATTTGTCAAAATAGAAAGTACAAATCCTGGAACAGAAGAAGCAGCAATGAGAGAGGCTATCCTTGCTTATCTAAAGGATACTTCCTGCGAAATCCAGCTTGACGATGTAGGAAATGGCAGAAAAAATGTAATTGCCACATTGTGGCCGGAAAATACAAAAGAAGAAAGTATAAAAGAAAAATACAAAGAAGTTCCAATGTTTATATTTATCTGCCATATGGATACTGTCGTTGTAGGAGAGGGGTGGACGAAGAATCCATTTGGCGCAGAAATAGAAGAGCAGAATGGAATTTTACGAATGTATGGCAGAGGAAGCTGCGATATGAAGTCCGGACTTGCCTGTGCATTAGTGACTTTTAAAAAGACAGCAAGACGCCTTGAAAAAGGAGAAATTTCTTTAAAATGTCCGCTTCGAATGATATGCACTGTCGATGAGGAGGGCGATATGACCGGCTCCGACCATATCGTAGAACAGGAATTCGTAAAAAAAGAAGATTATGTTTTAGACTTAGAACCGACGGATGGAGAGATTCAGATGGCACATAAAGGCAGACTATGGTTTCACGTTCATGTAAAAGGAATTACCGCTCATGCCAGCAAGCCAGAAAAAGGAGCGGATGCAATATTTGCAGCATCAAAGTTTATCGTACAAATACAAGAAATATTTGAGCATTTTCCAGTGCATGAAGAACTTGGCTACTCTACCATTACATTTGGACAGATTCAAGGCGGCTATCAGCCTTATGTAGTACCAGATGCCTGCACAATTTTCATTGACTGCCGGTTAGCACCTCCGGTAACCGATCAAATCATTGTTCAACATTTTAATAAAATCATTAAAGAAATCGAAACCCAGATACCAGGAATAAAGATTTCCTACGATATTACGGGAAACCGCCCATATATCGAGAAAAATCCAGGTTCTATACTTCTTAAAAACTTAAAAGAAGCCGTAGAGGCAGAAACAAAACAAAAAGCAGTCGTTAAAGCCTTTACCGGCTACACAGATACCGCAGTCATCGCCGGAAGACTACACAATACAGAATGTATGTCCTACGGTCCAGGAAGCCTGCAGTATGCACATAAACCAGATGAATTTGTAGAGATTCGGGATATAATAAGGTGTGAAAAAGTAATGAATCATTTGGTAATGTCCCTGTGTGAAGAGAGATAAACAGACTGACAGACGAAACTCCGAGGAAATATGAGATATGCTTCCTTCGGTTCGTCCCATTCCTGGTAAAAATCAAGAAACCTCCCCTCTTTTCTTTTGTGTAAAAATGCTTTATTATTATACAAGATATTTGAAATGAGGTGAACATAATGTTTTGTAGCAATTGTGGTGCAGAAGCAGAAGGTAATTTCTGTAAGAACTGTGGTGCTCCGCTTCCAAAAGAAGAGCCATCTACAGAGAAAAGCAATGAATCCATTGATGCGGAATATAAGGTATATGATGAGGAAGAAGACCAGAAACAAAAAGACAAACAGAAAAATGTAAAAGTCACGATAAAGAATAAAAGAGGCGGCTCATCAAGAAACACAACAACGACAAAGAGAAAGCGCCGTTCCGCTTTAAGTAGTGGTGGAGATGCCGTGTCAAATGCAGCCTCCACAGCAGGTAATGTTGTAGGAAAGAGTGTAAAGACAGCAGGAAATATCCTTTTTACCGGTTTACATTGGCTTTGTGCCTTATTAATGATTGGTATTGTATTACAGATTTTTAAGAATGTCTGGAACTATACTAGCGTAAGTACAATTATGGGACTGGCATCATCAAGAGATATAGACACCATTGTATTTATCGGCGGAAGTGCTTTCTTCATCCTGTTTGGAATCATTGAAGCACTGTGGATTCTTGGTTCTAAAAAAGTAATGGACATGGGAGTACTTAGAAACATAGATACCGGAAGAGGAATTTTCGCATTTGGATTATTCTTAGTAATTACGGTACTTACTCCATTTATTGATGGATTCCTTACTTTTGGATATAATGGAATGGCTGGCGGCCAGTGGATTTTACATGCATTTACCGGAAACAATGGTATATTTTACTGTGCAGTACTTGGATTAGTAATCTCTTTCATTCGCAAAATGAGAGGAAGCATTCGGGGAATGATAGCATAGCAGCTTCTGATTTGCGAGGCTGCAAAGCAGACGGACTCCTGAAGCTAAATAAAGCATATTTGTGACTTTAGTCGCGACAGTTTGAATGTTCGCTTAAAGCGCTCGCATCCAAACCTTGCTCCGAGGCCATAAATATGCTTTATTTAGCTTCAGGAGTTCTGTGCGTTGGCAGCTCAGAAAACCAGTTGGAATAAATTCTGAATTCGTTTAGGCAGACAAAACACAGCCCATAGGATATTATATTCCCTGTGGGTGTCTCCTTTGCTGCGCAAATCAAAATTTAAAAGCACACTTTGCATCCGCGGTTCTTCGGACAACTAGAAATAGAACCATGATAAATCGTTCTTGATCGACTCAAAGTCGGACAATTTGGTGTGCGATGATAAACTGCACCGCCTGGTGTCCAATAAACAGTACTGCCGTTTGTTTTTGAAGAACCACTACCAGAACCTCTCTTATTAGAGGAACTTTTCTTAGTGGCTTTCTTTTTCGCAGTAACAGTAACTTTGCAGGTTGCCTTTTTACCAGATTTTGTGTAGATAGTAATTCGAACTTTACCAGCTTGTCGAGCGCTAATTACTCCTTTTTTAGAGACAGTAGCAACTTTTTTATTAGAAGATTTGCATTTTTTTACAGAATCGCCTTTGGCATAAGATGCCTTTAAACGATATGATTTTCCGGCAGTTAAGGAAATAGTTTTCTTATTTAGCTTCACAAATGGTTTTAATTTAGGAATAGAAACCGTTTGTGTTTTATCACAGATCCAACATTCTCTTTTTTTGTTCCTGTTTTAAAAACCGTAGATTTTTTTACGATCCACCAGTCGCTCCAGTCATGCTTTCCGGTAGCAGGAATGGTGAGTCGTTGTTCTTCATACAAAAACCTCCTTGTCTTTTGCATATATTCTCGGGTAAGCAGAATACATCAGCTTCTGTCCCCAAATCCCCACCTCCTGTTTAATTCATCCTCTCCAGCCACAGCACAGAAGCCATTGCCCCCAATAAGGCATATTTGTGGTCTCGGAGCAAGTGTTGGATGCGAGCGCGTGGAGCGAACATTCAACGCGCCGCGACTAAAATCACAAATATGCCTTATTGGGGGGCAATGGCTTCGTCTGTAGTTCGTTTAATGAATTAAATAGTAATAAAAATCCCGGCATCTTTGGTTATGTTAAATCCGTGTTCTGTTTTTTTGCGAACATAATTCCGAAATTCTTTATAATGGTCAATGATATATTGATTTTGATTACCGTGACAGGAAAGAACATAAGAAATTAAAGTTTCTGGTTCAGTAACATATAAAGAATCCTCATAAGGCAGCCATGTTATATTATGGAAATATGGTGCGAGGAGATCAGCTCCATTTTCTTTTCCAAAGCGTTCAAAAAGCCGCTCTGCGGACAGAATGATGCGGTCATCGAATTCGGAGACTAATTCGTTGATTTCTTTCATATGTTCAGAACCGTAAGTGCTGCATATAAAAACACCGTTCGGTTTTAACACGCGGGCAATTTCCTGAAAAACGTCAGTGAGATGTTTGCAGTAAAAGAGAACATGGTTGGCAATGATGAGGTCAAAGCTGTCATTTGGATATGGAATCCGTTCGCAGTCAAATACCTGAAAGTCAAATCGAGCGTTTTGAATATTTGAATGAATCATACGCCGGGTATCACGAAGCATTCCTTCTGAAATATCTGAGAGAACAACATGGAGCTGTTCTGGAATCTTTTCCTTATTCTCAAGCCATAAAGAACCATCACCGCAGCCAATCTCAAGGACATTTGAATGATTTTCCATATGGCATTGTTCAAAAATCCACGGAAACCAGCTTTGTTTATTTGTGCTGTACTTACTGTGAAGCTGGATGCGTGCGGAAATATTTGATGCGTTCTGATATTGATTTTTCATGCTTTTTTCCATACCGGTAAGATGAATCAGGTTTAGCATCTGGCTCCAGTTTACGCTATGTTCTTCTTCGATTGCACGGGAAGTATCCTGTATTGCTTTTTCTACAAGCTGAAGCTGTTCGATTTTATCCTGCACAAGCTTTTGCTGGAGTTTCAGCGCATTTGCCATAAAATGATAGTCCGAATCATTGATTGTCATTTCCCGGATATCATCAAGTGAAAATCCCAGATATTTTAACAAAAGAATCTGCTGCAGGCGGGCAAAATCTTCATCAGAATAAAAGCGCGCACCGTATGGAGTCAGATAAGAAGGCTTTAGAATATTGTGGGCATCATAATAGCGAAGTGTTTTTTTCGTAATATGCGCCATTTTTGCAAATTCACCTGAAGAATAAAAACCGTCTTTTTTCATATTGAAAAACCTCCTTTGCCAAAGTATAACATGGTTCAATGCATTAAGCAAAAGAGGACAAAAAAGTAGATGCAGCAATGGTATAAATAAAAAGAAAAGAGTATCAGGGAAGCAGGAATCAACTATAGTAAAAAGACAAAAAAACATCAGTGGGCCATAGAGGGGGATCAAAAATCTTAAAAATTTTCCCTTATCATTCTTTACGATTTGTGATAGAATAAAAAACCGTGTGTAAAAATTTTAGAACAAAACAAAAGGAGTGTTGAAAAAATGAATTCCGAGAATGCATTTAAACAGCTTGGACAGAAACTGATGAACGGGGAAATTACACCTGAGGAACATGTAAAAGAATACAATAGGCTTTTAAAAGAGATGTCAGAGAAATACGATTCTCAGTGGCGTCCTCACGAGCATATTTAATATAAAACCATGGGAATACAAACATTTTTGATTGTTTGCCCGTTAGTATTTTTGGCGGGCTTTGTAGATGCAATCGCTGGCGGTGGCGGATTGATTTCTCTGCCGGCATATATGTTTGCCGGTGTGCCGGTACATAATGCGATTGCGACAAATAAATTATCTTCATGTACAGGAACTGTTGTCTCCACCTGGCGGCTCATAAAAAATAAAAGAGTTGACTGGTATTTTGTTCCGGGAACAGTAGTGTGTGCATTAGCAGGCTCTGTGATCGGAGCGAATCTTGCACTGATTATCAGCGATGAGATTTTAAAAACAGTATTGGTAGTTCTCCTGCCAATCGTTGCTTTCTGCGTTCTTCGAGATAAGAACCTTGAAGTGATAATTCCTGAGGGAATGACAAGAAGAAAGCAGTATATCATTGCTGCAGCCTGTTCTCTTGGAATTGGAATCTATGATGGATTTTATGGTCCGGGAACGGGAACCTTTTTATTACTTGCCTTTACGAAACTTGCTAAAATGGATTTAGAAAAATCTACAGGAAATGTAAAAGCAGTTAATTTAGCTTCTAATATATCTGCCCTTATCACATTTATACTTGCAGGAAAAATCCTGTGGACATTAGGGCTGGCCGCCTCATGTTTTAGCATTGCCGGACACTACACTGGTGCCGGAATGGTGATGCATAATGGGGTTAAGATTATCAAACCAATTATTTTGGTAGTATTGGTGTTGCTGCTGATAAAAGTTATATCGGGAATGTAGTTAAAAATAAATTTTGGTTTGCCGCAGGCAAAAAGATGCTCCCCAAGAGAGGTCTCTCTTGGGGAGTTGTCTTTGGCGTTTTTTTATTTTCTTTAGTATTTTTATTACAAGACATCTTTCTGTGTCTCCTGTCTTCTTCCACAAATCCCTTCAGGACTTCGTCTGTTCTGTCTGCCTTGCCAGCTCGGCAAATTAGAATTTCGTATTGATTTTTTCTTCCCCTTACTGTACTCTTATTACAAGAAATCAGGTTCAACCCCTTTGCCGAATGAACTGAAAATTGTAGATACTATCGTATTGAAAGGATGAAATATGAAGAAAATCTTACTCGAAAAACTGTTAGATAATTGTAAAGAACAGGAGTATCAAAAGCAATATGAATATATTATAAACCTGCTGGAAGAAAAGAAGATTAAGCCAGTAAAGGCTTCAAGACTAAATGGAAAAAGCCCAGCTCTTTATCGGGAATACTGGTTGTTAGAGGAGACAAAAGATTATAGTAATTTTATTGAAGAATTAAGATATCAGATTATACCGGACATTTCTGTGGATTATTATCTGAGACATTTGGAAAGTTATGAGGCAGACCGGGAATGGGTATTGCAATTGAATAAATATTTGAAAGAAAGAAAAGAGACACTTCAGTTTAAAGTATCGGCGAATGAACGAAGTTTTGAAATCTGGGGAAGGGAAAAGTTCTTGTCTAAGGGGCAGGGAAGGCGGATTTTAAAACGATGCGGGCTGGAGATGTCTTTTTTTAATATCTATGAAACGACGGAGCCACTTGCTTATTATTCCCGCACAAGAAATGTGCCGCAAAATCTTCTGATATTAGAGAATAAGGATACATTCTTTAGTATGCGCCGCCGCCTTTTAGAGGGAAATGAGACGATACTCGGAATAAAGATAGATACATTAATCTATGGAGCGGGAAAGGGAATTTTCCGCAGTTTTGAGGACTTTGATTTGTGTGTGGAACCTTATATGAAAGCAGCGGGAAACCAGATTTATTATTTTGGGGATCTGGATTATGAGGGGATTGGGATTTATGAGAATTTGTCAGCAGATTTTGGTGAAAAGTGGAATATTGTTCCGTTTGAAGCCGGATATAGGAAAATGTTAAGTAAGGCAAAAGGTGTGGATAGTATTCCAGAAACAAAAGAAGGACAGAATAGGAATATAAAAGATATTTTCTTTTCTTATTTTTCTACGGAACAGGTAAAACGAATGAAAGAAATTTTGGAAAAAGGATACTATATTCCTCAGGAGATTTTGAATATTTCGGATTTTTAAATGGATTTTATACAGGAGAAGGAGAAAATGCAATATGAATTTTTAAAAAAATTTCCTCGAAGGATGAAAAATGTAGGCCTATATGCTGTCATTATACAGAACAGCAGTCAGAAGTTATCATGGAAACAGTATGGATTCACAAAGTTCGATGAACAGATAAACCTGCTATTTGAAGTGTTGCTTTACATTATGGAACAGTCACTAAAAGAGGAAAAATGTACGATGGATGATATAGCGACCTATATAGATACGATTAATGTGCAGTATCTAAGAAAGGATATTTCTTATGAACAATGTCATCAACTTGGGGATTTTATCGTGAATACAGTATTGTCTAATGAGGGGCGGCCGATGTATTTTGGGGGATATGATTTCGAAAAAAATGAATATGAAGAGATGCATATCAGTTATGTGGCTAACAAAATTGTCTATGTGGAGAATGAGGTCAGGCGAACTTCATATTATCTGACCGATGATGGTTATAATCTTCTTTTGTCTACATTGGAAATAGAAGATAATATGAAGTTTAATATTCATGAGATTATTTTCAGGCTTCATTTGGAAAAACAAAGTTATGACAAAGCGGTAAATGATATAAAAAACGTGTTTAACCTTATGAGAATACAGTTTCAGCGAGTGCAGGAAGCAATGCGCCAGATTCGCAGGAACGCATTGAGTTATTCCGTTGATGAGTACGAAGAAGTACTCGTTGGAAATCTGAATACAATTACGGATACAAAGAAAAAATTTCAGGAATATAAGACAGTTATTCAGGAGCGTGTAAAAGATTTAGAAGAGGAAAATATTAATATACGTAAGCTAAGTAAAAAGGAACAGCAGGATTTAAATAATCTCCGGGTGATTGAGGAGTATCTGACAAGAGTTCTTGATGAACATCAGAAAATCTTGAACAGTCATTTTGATTTAAAAATATTGTATACAGAGGAATTGGAACGCTTATCACAGGCAAGGCTGATACAGCGTTTTTCTATGAGAAGAGATTTCTATGATAAAGTTTTAAAACAGGCAGATACATTGGAAAATATGGATATGTTTTTACGGCCTCTTTTTAATAGAAATCCTGAGAAAATTTATAATCTGAACAAAGCATTTTCTTACGAAAAATCAGTAAATGCCGGAATGGAGAAAGATACCGAGGAAGAAGTGGATTTTGACGAGGAAGCATTTCGCAGGGAAAAAGAAGAAAAGTTACAAAAGAAGCTTTTAGTTTATGAAAAGAGCCTCCAATATTTATTAGAAAAGGCATCGGTTACGGGAGAAGTTTCTTTAGGACAGTTAAAGGACAGATTGGACATTTATCCAGAAGAAAAAGAGATTTTTATACCAAATGTCGATGTATTTAAAGAGATTATGGTAGAATTGATCCGAAATCGAACGATAGATATCGCTACTCTGAAAAAAGAAAGAAGAGAATATATTCAGGAACAGCCAGATGGATTTCAGCTTAACGAAATGATTTTAAAATTAGTGGAAGAACAGCCGGAAAATAACGATATAACCAGCATTGAAGTAGAGCGGCTGGAAAATGAAGAAGCGATTACATTTTCAGAGATAAAAGATGAAGAAAATCGGAGGAAAACAATACGCTGTTCTAATGTATTAATACGGATTTTTAGGAAATAGTCAGGATTAAAAAGGCAATATCAGCAATTAATTCAAATACATAGATATGTGTTTTTGATAATTTATGCTGATTGAAAGGGATAACATTGATAGTTGATTTAAACGTATTAATCTATATTTTTGAAAATGAGGAGTACGAACAATGGCATATACAATGGAAGATATCAGAAAGAGTCAGGAGATATTTTATTATCTTTTGGAAAAACACGAGCTTCGGGAAGAAGATGAGCAAGCGCTGTACAAGGCATATACGGAGGAAGAAGATATTCAGAATATCGTGAAATCGCAAGCTGAGACCGCATCCTGTGATATTGAGCGTTATGGTAACACGATTTATCTGATTCCACAGGAGGAAAATAATTTTCTGGGGTATTCAAGAGTAGAACTTAAGAAAGAGTTGTGTAAATCAACAGCGACAAATAAAGACTATTATCTGGCACAGTTTGTTATTCTGACATTATTAACAGAATTTTTTGATGGTGATGGAAACAGCAGCAGAGCAAGAGAGTATATTCGTTCCGGTGAACTTATGAATATTTTGTCGGAGCGTCTGAGAGAGGGAGCCGCCTATGAGGAAGAGCATAACGAGGAAGAAATGGATACTGCGGGAATTTCATTTTCTGATATGTGCCATGCATATGAAGCGTTAAAGTCAGATGATAAAGGTTCTCATGCGAAAACGACAAAGGAAGGCTTTTTGTATAATATTCTTCTTTTCCTTCAAAAACAGGGACTTATTGAGTATATAGAGCGGGATGAAATGATAAAGACAACGAAAAAATTAGACAGCTTTATGGATTGGAATCTGTTAAATCAGAATAATTATCAGAGGGTAAAGAATATATTGGGGGTGATTGAAAATGAGCAAAATTAATGCGGTTCGGTTTATCAATCTTAACTATAACAATAATGCGATGAAAATCAATGATGAATGTATGCAGTTTAGCGGGAAAAGTACACTTCTTTCATTGAGAAATGGCGGCGGCAAGACGGTTCTCGTACAGATGATGACGGCTCCTTTTGTGCATAGAGGCAAGCAAAAAACAAAGGACAGACCGTTTGAGAGCTATTTTACAACAGCGAAGCCTTCTTTTATTTTGGTGGAGTGGCTGCTTGATGGTGGAGCGGGTTATGTTCTTACGGGATTAATGGTTCGGAAAAATCAGGAAATTAGTGAGGAAAAAACAGATGCGCTTGAAATGATGGCAATTATTAGTGAATATAAAGAGCCTTGTATGCAGGATATTCACCATTTGCCAGTAGTAGAGCAAAATGAAAAAACGATGAAGTTAAAAAGCTATAATTCCTGCAGAAAGCTTTTTGAGGACTATAAAAAAGATAAGAAGCTTTCCTTTTTTTGCTACGATATGAGCAGCCCGGCACAGTCAAGACAGTATTTTTATAAACTGATGGAGTATCAGATTAATTATAAAGAATGGGAGACGATTATAAGAAAGGTTAATGTCAAAGAATCAGGATTGTCAGAACTGTTCAGTGATTGTCGGACAGAAAAAGAACTGGTAGAGAAATGGTTTTTAGAGGCTGTTGAAAGTAAGTTAAATAAAGAGGAAAATAAAGTTAAAAATTTTCAGGAAATACTCGAAAAATATGCCGGAAAATATAAGAATATTAAGGAGCAGCTAAAGAGAAGGGATGCCATTCAGAAATTTAAGGAAGCCGCTGAAGAAATACAGATAAATGCGGAAGATTTTCTTGTAAAAGAGGGAGAAAAGATAGAGCAGGAAAAAGTAATCGCTGCTTTTATAGCACGATTAAATGTGTTGTATGAAGAAGCGGAAATAGAGCGGGAACGGCAAGAAGAGGGCAGAAAAAAATTGCAGGAAGAATTAGAATTCTTAAAATACGAACAATTATCCTGTGAATTTCATGAAAAAAACAGAGAAAAAAGAAATCATGCCAGCAATCGTGAGATGATAGATTTAGAGAAAGAATCGCTTCTTAGAAAACAACAAAAAATACAGAAGAAAGTTCATGTATTTCTCTGTGCAAAACAGCAGGAGATGGTCAATGAGGATAAACAGGAATGGGAAATTCGAAAGGAAAAAGCTGCAATCTCCCGTACAAAAGAGGAAAATTTAGAGCCGGAGAGAAACAGAATCGGCGGACAGTTAAGTGGATATTATGAATATCGCTTAAGTGATAATAAAGAAAAACAGGAGGCGATAAAAAAACAAAAGCTTCAGATAAGAAAAGACATTTCACAGCAGAAAGACATTTTAAATGAATATCGGGAAAAAACAAAGAAAATAACAGAGAGTAAAGGAAGTTTCCGGAGTCTGGTCAGGGGTTACGATAATATAGAAATAAAATATAATTCCAATTATAGAGAGAATCTTTCCAGAAATATATTGGGAGTATATGAAGCAGGAATGCTTGATATAAAACAGGAAATGTATGATAAAGAGCAGAAAAAGAGCATTCAGGAAAACAAGGAACAGAAAGAAAAATCCGAAAATACGACTGAGGAGATTCACAGAACGGAAAGAGCCATTGAAGAAAAAAGAGAAAAGTATTTTCAGAAAGATAGTGATATAAAGCAGGCAGAAAAAGAGAAAAAGGGATATGAACAGGAGCTTGAGGAAAGAAAAGACATTCTTAAATATCTTGAATTGCCGGAAGAAAAGCTTTTTGCCAGAGAAGAAATTCTCCATAAGGCCAAAATAAAAATGCAGGAGCTTAGTAGCAGGAGAAGAACGCTGGAAAAGAAAGAAGATGCATTACAAAAAGAGTATAAACTCTTAGTCAGTGGTCGGGTAATGGAACTTCCAGACAACTTGAAAGAAGAATTTGAAAAATTAGATGTTCCGGTTGTATATGGAATGGAGTGGCTGAAAAAGAATGGATTTACAGAGAAGAAAAATAAAGAAATTGTAAGCCAAAATCCATTTTTGCCATATGCACTTATTTTAACTCGTCAGGAACTAAAAAAGTTATCAGAAAGAAACGGAGAGACATATACTTCATTTCCGATACCCATTATAGAGAGGGAAAATCTTGAATTTATAAAGTTAGATAGAACACAATCTTTTGTAAAAATGCAGGATATTCATTTTTATATTTTGTTTAATGAAAATCTTCTGGATGAAGAAAAAATGGAGATTATGATAGAACAAAAGCAAAAAGATATTGCTGACATTCGGGAAACGATGCAAATCTGTAAAAATGAATATGAAGACTATTTCCATCGTTTTGATGTGATAAAAAGACAGGCAGTAACCAAAGAAAACTGGGATAAAATACAGAAAAAACTACAAAAACTGGAGAAAGAAAAAGAAGACATTTTCCAGAATATACAACAGGCAAGAGATACAAAGCAAAGCTTAAAGAAAAACTTTGAAATCCTGCAAAAAACTCTTAGGGAATTGGAGAAGAAAATTGAATCACAGGCAGCCAGACAACGCGCATTTAAAGAACTTAGAACGGCATATGCAGAGTATGAGGAAAATAATAAGAAGCTTCAGGAATATGAAAGAGAAGAAGAACGATTAGAAAATCGCCAACATCTTACAGAAGAAAAAATCAGCCAGCTTGAAGAAAATTATAGAGAACTTAGCGGACAGGAGAATAGTCTGTTCAGGGAGGAAGAGTCTATTCAGAATGCCTGTCAGAAGTTTGCAGCGTATAAGGAGATAAATAGAAATGTAAAAGCAGGTAAGCTTTTAGGTGTAGATTCTACGTTGAGGACAGATAATAATTCAGGTGTAAAAATCATTCCAAGTGAGGCGGAAGTTCTTAAATTAGAAGCAAGATATGAAGCGGTTACTGCAGACATTTCCCAGGAATTAAAAGAGTTAGAATTAGAAGAAGAAAAGGCCCTGACCCGCTACCACAAATCTTTCGGAGAATTACGGGAACTATGTCAAAAATATAATCTGAAAAACTCAGAATGGCAAAATATCATTTATGACAAAAGAGAGCAGCTTTACCAGGAGGCAGAGTTAGAAGATTACGATAAGAAAATAGAGCGAAAAGCAAATCTTCTAAATGAGGAAGATAAAAAAATAGGAATTTTAAACAGCCAGTTAGAAGGGATTTTAAAGCAGATAGTATCAGAATGTGGAAAAGGAAATCCTTTAGAAGAAGAAAAAATCAGCCAGAAAGATTTAGAAAGTGCAAAGAACCAGACGAAATATCAACTCAGCGAATTAGAGCGGAAAATAGCATTTTCTGAAAAAGCAATACAGAAATACAGAGAGAATCTCACAGCACTTTCTGAATATAATAATTTTTCCGCAGATGAAGAAATCCATTTTGAGCAGGACTTCAAAAAAATGAGTGAAAAGGAACTGCGTGATTTTAAGGGAATGTTGATCAGAGATTATAATGATATAATTAGATGTGTTCAGAAATGCAGAGAAACTCTTGCACAGACATTAAATAAAATCGCGAGACAGGAAGCATTTCAAGATGCAAGTTATAAAACGCCTCTTGAAAATATGCTTAAAGTCTGTGACGATGCAGCGAAAGTTTTACGTCAGTTAAACATCACCCTGGAATCCTATGATTCACTTATGAAGCAGTTAGAAGTAGATATTTCTCTGGTAGAAACAGAAAAGAAAAATGTAACGGAACTTCTGGAAGATTATGTCCAGAATATTCATAAAAACCTTGAAAAGATAGGACGTAATTCTACAATAAAAATACGGGAAAAATCAATAAAAATGCTAAAAGTCATTTTACCGGTATGGGAAGATAATGAAAAATTATATAGCCTCCGCTTAAGTGATCTTGTGGACGAAATCACAGAAGAAGGTATCCGTTTATTTGAAAATAACGAAAATGCCCAGGAATATATCGGAAGAAAAGTTACAAGCAAAAACTTATATGATACTGTGGTGGGAACTGGAAATGTTCAGATTCAGCTTTATAAAATTGAAGAACAGAGGGAACAGCAGATCAGTTGGAACCAGGTAGCAAAAAACTCAGGAGGAGAAGGTTTCCTGTCTGCATTTGTCATATTATCAAGTTTGCTTGACTATATGCGAAAAGATGATTCTGACATTTTCATGGACAAAAATGAAGGTAAAGTTTTATTGATGGACAATCCATTTGCCCAGACTAATGCAGAACATCTTTTAAAACCATTAATGAATCTTGCCGATAAAACAAATACACAGTTGATCTGCCTGACAGGGTTAGGCGGCGAATCCATTTATAATCGGTTTGACAATATTTATGTACTAAATCTTATTGAAGCACATCTTAGAAATGGAATCCAGTATCTTCGTCCGGAGCATAAAAAGGGAGAAGAAGTAAAAGTGGAAACGATACTTCCAACACATATAGAAGTGGAAGAAATGTTGTTTTAGTTCGCAGGGAGACGCCCCCCCAAAGAGACGATAGCCTATATTTGTGACTCTATCCCTGCGGGTTGAATGTTCGCTTATAGGCTCACATTCAATCCTCGCTCTAAGGCCACAAATATAGGCTATCGTCTCTTTGGGGGAGCTGTCTTTGGCTGTAGAAGTAAAATCAGATTTCATGTTGGAGGGTTTGGAGGATTTATCAGCAGGTTGTAGATTTACGGGAAATGAGATATTAAAGATTGACATATAAATTATAATTACAGTATTGAAGTGATTTTTCACGATTCCTATTTCTCCTGTCCCCATCCCCAAATCTTTTCAACTGATTTGTAGGATTGGAATACACAGAAGCCGCAGCCCCTGTAATATGTAAAAATGCGCCTTAGAGCAAGTCCAAATTGCGGATGAGCAGTTTGGGCGCAGAGAAACGAAGCATTTTTACATATTACAGGGGCTGCGGCTTCGTCTGTGTATTCCTCCCTCCCCCTGCAAATCAGAAATCACTTGATTATGCATAGTAAATATGATAAATTCAAAAGTTAGAGACAGTTGTAAAAATAATAAGGAGATTGAAATATGGCAAATATAATTTCAGACGAAACAATCGAATATGTCGGTATTCTTGCCAAGCTTGAACTTTCCGATGAAGAGAAAGAACAGGCAAAGAAAGATATGGCAAATATGCTTGACTATATTGATACATTGAATGAACTTGATACCAGTGGAGTAGAGCCAATGAGTCACGTATTTCCTGTAAATAACGTATTCAGAGAAGACGTAGTGACCAATGGAGATGATAGAGAAGAGATTCTGGCGAATGCGCCGGAAGCAAAAGAAGGAGCTTTTGTAGTTCCTAAGACTTTTGATTAGGAGGAAAGACATGGGTTTGATGGATTATACAGCCGTTGAGCTGGGTAAGAAAATCAAAGCGGGTGAAGTATCTGTTTTAGAAGCTGCAAATGCGGCTATGGATGCGATTGACGCTTTAGAAGATAAATTTAACTGTTATGTAACGGTACAGGAAAGAGCAGCAGTGCAGGCAAAGGCAGAGGAACTTCAGAAGAAGATTGATGATGGAACTCTTACAGGCCCTCTTGCCGGTGTACCAGTTGCAGTCAAAGACAATATGTGTACAAAGGGGACTCGTACAACTTGTAGTTCTAAGATTCTTGAAAATTTTGAGCCAGCTTATACAGCAGAAGCAGTTTTGAATCTTGAGAAGGCTGGTGCCCTTATTATTGGTAAGACAAACATGGATGAGTTTGCGATGGGCAGTACAACAGAGACTTCTCATTATGGAGTGACAAAGAATCCGTGGAATGCAGAACATGTGCCAGGTGGTTCATCAGGCGGTTCTGCCGCTGCCGTTGCTGCAGGTGAATGTAGTTATGCGTTAGGTTCCGATACAGGTGGATCTATCCGTCAGCCAGCTTCTTACTGTGGTATTGTTGGAATGAAACCTACTTATGGTACTGTTTCCCGTTACGGTCTTATCGCTTACGGTTCTTCTCTTGACCAGATTGGACCAATGGCAAAAGATGTGACAGACTGTGCAACGATTCTTGAAACAATCGCTTCTCATGACCCTAAAGATTCTACTTCTGTAAAGAGAGAAGATTATGATTTTACTTCTGCCTTAACAGATGATGTAAAGGGAATGCGTATCGGTATTCCCAGAGACTACATGGGAGAAGGCCTTGACGAGGAAGTAAAGGCAGCCGTTCTTGATGCAGCAAAGAAGTTAGAGGAAAAAGGTGCTATCGTAGAGGAGTTTGATTTAAGCCTTGTTCAGTATGCGATTCCTGCGTACTATGTTATCGCTTCTGCAGAAGCAAGCTCCAACCTTGCCCGTTTTGACGGTGTAAAATACGGCTATCGTACAGAAAGTTACGAAGGACTTCACAATATGTATAAAAAGACTCGTTCTGAAGGATTTGGACCGGAAGTAAAGAGAAGAATTATGCTTGGTTCTTTCGTATTAAGTTCTGGTTACTACGATGCATACTATTTAAAGGCACTTCGCACAAAAGCATTGATCAAACAGGCATTTGATAAAGCATTTGCAAAATATGATGTCATTTTAGGACCGGCAGCTCCAACAACTGCACCAAAGCTTGGTGAAAGTTTAAGTGACCCGATTAAAATGTATCTTGGAGACATTTATACCATTTCCGTAAACCTTGCAGGTCTTCCGGGAATCAGTGTTCCGGGAAGTCTCGACAGCAAAGGCCTTCCAATTGGTATCCAGTTCATCGGTGACTGCTTTAAAGAGAAAAATATCATTCGTGCAGCATATGCATTTGAACAGAGCCGTGAATTTACAAACTGGAGTCTGAGCGGAAAGGAGGAAAAATAGAATGAGTAAACAATATGAAACCGTCATTGGTCTCGAAGTTCATGTAGAACTTGCCACAAGAACAAAGATTTTCTGTGGATGTAGCACAGCTTTCGGCGGTGCGCCAAATACACATACATGTCCTGTATGTACCGGAATGCCAGGTTCTCTTCCTGTACTCAATAAGCAGGTTGTGGAATATGCGGCAGCAGTAGGTCTTGCAACAAACTGCACAATCACTCAGTACTGCAAGTTTGACCGTAAGAACTATTTCTATCCGGACAACCCACAGAACTACCAGATTTCCCAGCTCTATCTTCCAATCTGCCGCAACGGTCACGTAGAAATTGATGTAGATGGCAGAAAGAAAAATGTACGAATCCACGAGATTCATATGGAAGAAGATGCAGGAAAGTTAGTACATGACCCATCAACAGGTAACTCTTTAGTAGACTTTAACCGAAGCGGTGTACCTTTAATTGAAATCGTATCTGAACCAGATATGCGTTCCGCAGAAGAAGTTATCGCCTACCTTGAAAAGCTTCGTATGATCATCCAGTATCTTGGAGCATCTGACTGTAAGCTTCAGGAAGGTTCCATGCGAGCAGACGTCAACTTATCCGTTCGCGAAGTGGGAGCAGAAGAGTTTGGAACAAGAACAGAAATGAAGAACTTAAACTCCTTTAGCGCAATCGCAAGAGCAATCGAGGGCGAGATGGAACGTCAGATCGACTTAATTGAAGATGGCAAAAAAGTTGTACAGGAAACAAGAAGATGGGATGATGACAAAGAATATTCCTACCCAATGCGTTCCAAAGAAGACGCACAGGATTATCGCTATTTCCCAGAACCAGACCTTACTCCAATCGTAATCTCTGACGAGTGGTTAGACGAAATCCGCAGCCGTCAGCCAGAATTCCGTGATGAAAAACAGGCACGTTACAAAGAACAGTTCGGACTTCCTGAATATGACATCAATATCATTACAGAAGATAAGACACTTACTGATCTCTTTGAATCCTGTATCGAACTTGGTGCAGCAGCCAAAGAAGTATCCAACTGGATCATGGGAGACATTATGCGTCTCTTAAAAGAAAAAGAAATGGAAGCATCCGACATCCATTTCAGCCCTGCAAACCTTGTAAAAATGATTCAAATGATCGAATCTGGAGCAATCAACCGTAAAGTAGCTAAGAAAGTATTCGAAGCAATCTTTGACGAGGACGTAGATCCAGAAGTTTATGTAGAGGAAAACGGATTAAAGACCGTCAACGACGAAGGCGCATTACGAAAAGTAATTGAAGAAATCGTTGCTAACAATCCAAAGTCTGTAGAAGACTATAAAGCAGGTAAGAAGAAAGCTATGGGATTCTTCGTAGGCCAGACAATGAGAGCAATGAAAGGAAAAGCAGATCCAGCGATGGTTAATCAGATTCTCAAGGAGATGCTGGATTAATTCTGGCTTACTCAGGTGAACAGACGATCTCAGAAAAAGAAATAATCCATATTTGTGACTTTAGTCGCAAATATGGATTATTTCTCTTTCTGGAGTCAGGCTTTGGCTGCTGAAGAAAACTCAGAATTTAATTCCGAAAAGATTTGAGGATTCTTGAATCTGCTATTATTCCGGCAGCCAAAGACATCTCTCTTGGAGAGCGTTTCCTTTGCCTGCGGCAAATCAAAAATTAGAAAGGATTATTATGTGTGAAAAGAAAGTTCCTGTATTAAATTCTATGATTAAAAACCGAAATACACGTTTTTTGAAAAGTTATACACTGAATTATACGAATACCGAAGGCAACGAGAAACTCTACGAAATGGTAAGTAATTTCGATTATGAAAAACCAGAGGAGATTGGGCAGAATGCCTCTGGTGTTGTGATTGTTGGTTTCCGGGATGATGAGCTTTTGCTGTTGAGAGAATTCCGTATGGGTGTAAACCAGTTTATTTACAATATGCCAGCAGGACATTCTGAAGATGGTGAGTCAGTGGAGGAATGTGCCAGGCGGGAACTTAGAGAAGAAACTGGATTGCACATTAAAAAAATCTGCAAAATACTTCCGCCAGCTTATGCAGCTCCCGATTTAAGTGATTCATCAGCATGGGTTGTTATAGCAGAAGTAGAAGGTGAATTCAATCCGCAGACGGAAGCGGACGAATATATTCAGCCATTATTTGCAGATAAAAAACAGCTTAAAGAATTACTGGAAAATGAAAAATTCTCAGCCAGAGCACAGTTAATAGCTTATTTTTTTACTATTTAATTCATTAAGAGACAGACGCCCGGGAAGAGAGAAGATATCCTATATTTGTGACTTTAGTCGCGGCGGTTTAAATGCTCGCTTTATGCGCTCGCATCTAAACCTTGCTCCGAGGCCACAAATATAGGATATCGTATCTCTTCTCGGGCTGTCTTTGGCTGGATTTTGTTTGAATTAAATAGTAGTTGTGGGGATTTGGGGGAGAGAGTAGAAATTTTCTGCTTGCTCTGAAATTATTGTGAACAGATGCTTTACATTTAAATTGAAGTTATAAAGGTTGAAAAGGGAAATTGAAGCTTACTTCTTCTTGCTCCCAGGCCACAGATAGGGCTATAGGGACCTTCGCTTTTCTGTTTGTCCTCAAATCTGCAAGCTATCTTCTTGTGGAAATAGAGAAAAATACAACAGGAAGAGTGTGAAAGAGAAAAAGATTCAAAACTTTAAATACCAGAATTTCCTTGTGCATTTTCAATAAATACGCTATAATTAGTTTGCTTTTTATTATTTATTTTTACAAGGAAGAGATATTCAATGTTAAATGAATCAGTAATTAAAGTATTAAAAAATGCTATGTGGGATCTTGCAACATGTGCAGATGGAGAACCGAATGTAGTACCGGTTGCTTTTAAAGATGTTACAGAAGATGGAAAGTTGGTAGTAGGAGATGTTTTCCTTGAGACAACGTTAAAGAATATAAAAGCGAATGAAGGGAAAATTGCAATTTCCGCATATGATACAAAAAGTCTTGAAGGATATCAGATTAAGGGAACTGCTGAATATGTAACAGAAGGAGCTATTGTAGTTGCATTCAAGACTGCCGTTGAAGGAATGTTTAAAGGGGCAGCAACAGCCAAAGGAGTACTGATCATTACTCCATCTAAGGTCATTGTTACAACACCGGGAGCGGATAATAAGAAAGAAATTTAATGGTTCATAAATTGTTAAACATAGTATATAGTGGTGGGGGATACATGAAGGATGAAAAATGATAATGAATTGCTGGCGGCTATGCCTGTACGGAAAGCTTTTTTTAGACTTGCACTTCCAACGGTAGCAGCACAGCTTATTAATATTTTATATAATCTGGTAGATAAGATGTTTATTGGACATATTCCGGGAGTAGGAAAGCAGGCGTTGGCAGGTGTCGGTGTAACGGCCCCTGTCATTTTGGCCATTTCAGCTTTTGCAGCTCTTGTGAGTATGGGTGGTGCGCCTAAGGCATCTATTTTTATGGGAAAAGGAGATAATGAACAGGCAGAAAAAGTTATGGGAAGCTGTGCCTGGATGTTAATTGTATTGTCTGTTGTGTTAACGGCATTTATGCTGATTTTTGGAAAAATGATTTTACAACTATTTGGTGCAAGTGATAATACGATTCTTTACGCAACGGATTATATGAATATTTACTGTGTTGGCACACTATTTACACAGCTTACATTGGGACTGAATGCGTTTATTACCGCACAGGGAAAAACTTTGATCAGTATGTGTAACGTGGCAGTGGGAGCTGTAACAAATATCGTACTTGATGCCATACTGATTAATGGTTTTGGAATGGGAGTAAAAGGTGCAGCCCTGGCAACAGTTATAGCCCAGGGAGTATCAACCTGTTTTGTTATACATTATCTTATAAAACCGACAAGTCAATTAAAGCTCCGATTAAAAAATATTCGTTTTGAAAGAAAACTTCTTTTGCCATGTATTTTACTTGGTACTTCACCGGCATTGATGCAGCTTACAGAAAATATGGTGGCAATTAGCTTTAATACATCTTTGCAAAAGTATGGTGGAGATATAGCGGTGGCATCTATGAGTATTTTAACGAGCATCATGCAGTTTGTTATGTTGCTTTTGCCAGGTCTGGTACAGGGAGCACAGCCATTGCTGAGTTATAATCTTGGAGCAAAAAATATCTCAAGGGTAAAGAAAACATTCCGATTATTACTCATATGCTGTTTAAGTGGCTCATTTCTTATTTGGCTTGTTTGTATGCTGATACCGCAAAATGTAGCTTCTATTTTTACGGACGATGTGCCTCTGATTACTTATACAGGAAAAAGTATGCGGATTTATCTTGCAATGCTTCTTATATATGGAATACAAGTCGCATGTCAGTATAGCTTTGTTGCATTGGATCAGGCGAAAAAGGCAATTTTTCTTACAATATGGCGTAAAATTATTTTACTGATACCATTGATTTTTATTTTACCGCGAATTTTATCCGGTTCAGCAATGGAAGTTTTCTTAGCTGAACCAATTGCAGATACGATTGCGATTTGTACTACAGCACCGATGTTTTATTATTATTATCGGAAATTAAAATAGAAAAGAATAGAGAAGTTTACTAATAAATTTAATAGTAACTTCAAAAATAATCATCTTCAAGCTATAATGAAAGTAAATTAACAGTTTGAGGGTGATTTTTATATGGCAAAATATAAGAAAAAATTAGAAGAAGATATACGATGTCCCCTTGAATACGGACTGGCGATATTTGGAGGCAAATGGAAGTCGAGAATTATATGTGTACTGGCGGTCAATGAAAAATTACGTTATAGTCAGCTTCGTAAAGAAATGTATAATATTACGGATGCAGTATTAGTAGCAACTTTAAAAGATCTGGTCGAAGATGGAATTGCAGAAAGAAAATCATACAACAGTACTAACCGTATGGGATGGTGACAGGCTAGTTGGACTTACAAGGGTACTCGATGATACAGAAATGCTGGCACAGATTCATTATGTGCTTGTTCACCCGGAGTAAATGGCTTCTGTGCTGTGGCTGGAGAGGGTGAATTAAACAGGAGGAGGGGATTGGGGGGACAGAAGCTGATGTCTTCTGCTTACTCGAAAATGGCTGGGAGCAGAGGGTATGATTTAACCTGCAATATTCTGAGAGCAAGCAAAAAACTTCTACCCTCTCCCCCAAATCTCCACAACTACTATTTAATTCAAACAAAATCCAGCCAAAGACAGCCCGAGAAGAGATACGATATCCTATATTTGTGGCCTCGGAGCAAGGTTTAGATGCGAGCGCATAAAGCGAGCATTTAAACCGCCGCGACTAAAGTCACAAATATAGGATATCGTATCTCTTCTCGGGCGTCTGTCTCTTAATGAATTAAATAGTAAAATAGTGTATTATAGGAAATAGAATATTTTATTTTAAGAAAGAAGGGCGAATCATGAAATACATAATCATCGGAGCAGGTGGAACAGGCGGAATTCTCGGATTCTATATGACAAAAGCAGGAAAAGACGTAACACTGATTGCAAGAAATGCACATTTAGAAGCCATGAAGAAACAGGGACTTTCTGTCCAAAAAATGTGGACAAACGAAACAGAAACCATACCTGTCAGTGCAGAAAGTATGGAATCTTATGAGGCAAAAGGAGAAAAAGCAGATGTAATCCTCGTCTGTGTTAAAAAATATTCTCTCGATTCCTGCATTCCATTTATTCAAAACATTTCCCATGAAAATACGATAGTTGTTCCGGTATTAAATGTTTATGGAACGGGCGCATATCTTCAGGAGAAACTTCCAAAGATTCTTGTGACGGATGGATGTATCTACGTTTCTGCTAATATTAAACAGGCAGGAGTATTATTGCAGCATGGAGAAATATTAAGAGTATTTTTCGGTGTAAGGGAAAAGGAAGATTTGAAGAAATTAAATGGACAGTTGGATGGTGAATATAAAGCAGAAAGATTATTGAAAAAGATTGCACAAGATTTTAAAGACAGTGGAATTGATGGCATTTTGTCAGATAATATAAAACGGGATGCATTGACTAAGTTTTCCTATGTGTCTCCAATCGGAACCGCAGGACTTTACTTGCATGCTGTTGCAGGAGATTTCCAACGAGAAGGAGAAGCCAGGGAACTTTTTAAGACATTAATTCGAGAAATTGTTACACTAGCTAACGCAATGGGAATTACTTTCGAAGAAGACCTTGTAGAACGTAACTTAAAGATCCTTTCTAATTTGCCGGAAGAAGCAACGACATCTATGCAAAGAGATGTTATGGAAGGAAAACAGTCGGAGATTGATGGGCTGGTATATGAGGTTGTGCGGATGGCAGAAAAGTATGGAGCGGAAGTGCCGGCATATAGGAGAGCGGCAGAGAAGTTTCGGGAGATGGGGGTGAAATAGATAAAATGGTATTGAAACATGAGATGATGCCATATTCTAGTTGATATAATATATAAAAATAAAAAGAAACGAGTACCCCGTTTAGGCGATAGCCGTATGGTAACAAACCCGTTTCTTAAATTTGATTTAAACTTTATAGTTTGGAAAAGTCAATTGAAAAATAAAAAAGAAATGAGCAACTCGCTTGGATTATAAAATCGTACACGACACAAAACCCATTTCTGTTGTTATAATACATTAGGTTGTGAATATATGCAAGTGAAATCACTGTTTTTATGAATTGTATTTAAGTGTTTATATCGTGTGGATGGTACTGAAAATTTCATGTTGTATGAGTTATGATAAATAAAGGAATAATATGGAATAATTGGATAAAACTATTGACTTTATGAGAACGTTTTGGTAGTATATATGCATGGAACAAAAACCATTGAGGTTTTTATTGGAGATGGTGTTTGCATCAAATCTGAGTTTTTATAAAAAGTCTGTTGTGACATGCAGGAATGTTCTGTAGGTTGCAATAGACTTTTTGCTTTTTAGTGAAAAATAATATGATATAATTATAATAAAATTTAAGAAGTTATTGAGAAACAATAATATAAATCCGCTGAATATAGAAGAATGGTTACAATCTATAGATAGTGATTATACAAAGACTCGCCTGCAAACATATTATGATAAAATAAACAATAAAAAATAAACAAATCAGGGGTTGAAATAAAAATGAACCGAACAACACCCACAGAGCCTCGATTTCATGGAACGGTAACAGAAAAAAGTCATAAAACTATGAGTAGAATACGAGGAAAAGATACAAAGATAGAAGTTACGCTACGTAAAGCACTTTGGCAGAGAGGGTATCGTTACAGAAAGAATTATAAGGATTTACCAGGAAGGCCAGATATCGTATTAACGAAATACAAAATTGCGATTTTTTGTGATAGTGAGTTCTTTCACGGAAAAGATTGGGAGATATTAAAACCGAAACTTGAGAAAGGAAAGAATCCAGATTATTGGGTTAAAAAAATTCAACGGAATATAGAACGGGATGAAGAAAAGGATAAAATATTGAATTTTATGGGATGGACTGTGGTTCATTTTTGGGGAAAGGATATTTTAAAAAATACAGAAGAATGCATTCGAGTTATAGAAGAAACGATTTTTGATTTAGAGATGGAAAATAATGATTGGGGAGAGGAGCTATAAATGGGTACTGTAAAATTAGAGTATGATGAATTTGATCCAGTTTCAATAGAAGAATATGCCAGAAAGTTGGTTGGAAAAACATTCTTAGAGGTGTGCGAAGAAGATATTGGTAAGCAGAGTATAATAAAAGAAGAGGGAAACTATAAAGCAGACCATGAGAATAAAAAACGAAAAGGTGGGCTGGGAGAGTTAATAGAAGAGAGATATTTTCACTATCATTCTAATAATGATGCACGTCCAGATTTTGATAAGGCAGGAGTAGAACTTAAAGTGACACCATATAAAAAGAATAAAAACGGTTCTATTTCAGCAAAAGAAAGATTAGTTCTTACAATGATTGATTATTATTCTGTTATCAATGAGGATTTTTTTGAGAGTCATATGTGGCAAAAAGCCAGACTGATTTTACTTATTTATTATTTGTATGATAAAGAGATAAAGGATAGGTTGAATTATGAGATTGGTTATGTAAAATTGTTTTCTCCACCAGAAAGTGACATGAAGATTATACAGCATGATTTTGAAGTTATCACACAAAAGATTCGTGAGGGAAAAGCTCATGAATTATCAGAAGCAGATACTCTTTATTTAGGTGCGGCACCAAAGGCATCTTCATCAAAAGACAGGAGAAAGCAGCCCTGTAGTGATGAATTGGCAAAACCGAGAGCATTTGCTTTTAAAAATTCTTATATGACATATGTTTTAAATCATTATATCATTCCAGACAAGAATACATATGAACCGATTATCAAGAAAAATATAGATGAGACTTTTGAAGAGTATATTATAAATACGATTAATCAGTATCGCAATTATACTGTAGATGAATTATGCGATTTATTTTATTCGGATAATGAAAAAATTCCTAAAAGTCTAGGAGCATTATTAGTATATAGGATGCTGGAAATTAAAGGAAATCAGGCAGAAGAATTTGTAAAAGCCAATATTGTAATTAAGACGATTCGATTAAAACAAAATAATAAAATTAAAGAAAATATGTCATTTCCTACTTTTAAGTTCAAAGAGTTAGTAGAAGAAGAGTGGGAAGATTCTGCATTTGGTAATTATTTGAGGGAGACTAGATTTTTATTTGTAGTCTATAAATATGATGTAAATGAGAAATTACGCTTAAAGGGATGTCAGTTTTGGAATATCCCATATGCAGACCTTGAAGGGAACGTGAAAACAGTTTGGGAACAAACAAAAAAAGTCATTCAAAATGGTCTTAAAATTGAAGTGAAAAAAGGAAAGTTAAGTAGTAATTTACCATCAAAATCAGAAAATCCAGTATGCCATGTTAGACCACATGGAAAAAATTCTGAGGATAGATATGAACTTCCAGATGGACGAACTTATCCAAAACAATGTTTCTGGTTAAATAACACCTATATTGCATCACAATTAGAAAAACACTTTTTTGAAGAATAGCTCATTAAAATTATTTAAAAATATCGAAGAAGGATCTTTACAAAATACAGAAAATAGGATATGATATGATGAAACGATTGTTCGAAAAATAAAAATAGATGAGGTGTTATAAAGTGGAAAAAACAGTTTGTGAGTTGTTTGCAGGAGTAGGTGGTTTTAGATGCGGACTCAATAATATTAAGACATTAGAAGATTTCAAAAAGAAAGAAAAATGGGATACAGTATGGTTTAGTCAATGGGAGCCATCAGAAAAAAAGACGCAGTATGCACATGATTGTTATGTATATCATTTTGGAACACGAAAAGATAAAAATGGACGAGATACAACTAATTTTAATATTGAAGATGTGGATAAAAAAACAATTCCCGATTTTAATTTATTGGTAGGTGGATTTCCATGTCAGGATTATTCGGTTGCATCATCACTGGCAACATCAAAGGGATTAGAAGGAAAAAAGGGTGTTTTGTGGTGGTCTATAAGAGAAACGTTAGAAGCAAAACAGCCTCCATTTGTACTATTAGAAAATGTAGATCGATTGCTTAAGTCCCCAGCAAAACAGAGAGGCAGAGACTTTGGTGTTATGCTTGCTTGTTTCAGAGATGAGGGATACACAGTAGAATGGCGAGTAATAAATGCAGCGGAGTACGGTTATCAGCAGAGAAGAAGAAGAGTATTTATCTTTGCTTATAAAGATACTACAAAATATGCAGAAAATATCAATAAATTAACTGGATATAAATCACAAAATAATCAGGATAATGAAAAAAACATTGAAAAAGTATTATTATCAGATGGATTTTTTGCAGAAACTTTTCCTGTGGATAGATTAGATAAAAAAGGGATAAGTATAAAAGAATTACCAAAAGAGTTGGGAGAAATATCCGAAAAATTTAGTTTTTCATTTGAAAACTCAGGAATCATGAAAGATGGAAAAATCTATACTTTAAAAACGGTTCCGTTTTATCATGGAAAGCAGATTGTATTGGGAGATGTCATGGAAACAGAACCAGTAGATAAAAGTTACTTTATTCCAGAGCAAAAACTGTATTATACCAATCCAGAAGTTACTCATAGTGATGAGACAAAAGAAAAGCTTCCTAAAGAATCAAGACAGACATGGCAGTATTTAAAAGGGGCAAAGAAATTGCTTCGTACTACATCAGCAGGACATGAGTATATTTTTTCAGAAGGACCAATTTCTATGGTTGATCAGGAGGATAAACCAGCTCGTACAATGCTTACATCAGAAGGAAACTTTAGTAGGACGACACATATTGTAAAGGATAAACAAACGGGAAGGATTCGTTTACTTACACCAGAAGAAGCAGAAAGAATTCAGGGATTTCCTACAGACCATACAAAATATTGTTTAATAGATGGAAAAAGGGTGGAGATGCCTGTTCGTAAGAGGTTTTTTATGATGGGGAATGCACTGGTGGTTGATTTAGTTAGGGATATGGAGAGGACGATGAGTAGGATATTTGAGGAAGAGAATAATTAAGAATGGAATAAAATGTTTATTGTTAGGAGAAAGGTGGTAAAAAATATTAAAGTATTAAGTCAATATTTATCAGAAGTTGAAAGAGAAATAGAAAATTTGATTGCTAAACATAATCAAATTTCAAGAACAAGTTATTTGATAGGTTTTCGTGGTGAAAATGAGGATTATGGAAAGACAAGTTTGATGCCGTCATTATTTAGAGGAGAGGATTATGTAGGAAAGGAAAAATATTTATTTGAACTTTTGAGAGATTATGGATTTTTATCAAGTGACAAAAATAGAAATGTAGATAGTGCTATTGAAGCTCAACATTACATAGCTATTAGCAGGATGTTGGACATAAGTTTTAGTTTGTTACCTGCTATGTATTTTGCATGTCATGGAGGAAAAATAGAAAAAGATGGTTTCGTATATATTTTCTGTTTTCCAGAGTACTATTCTCCACATTCTCAATATATAGAAGACTTTTATAAAAATATATTAGAGGAAGATATTAATGATTTGGTTTATTCTGGAAATTTCAAAGTGATTTCTCATAGTTATTCAAATGATAGAATAAGAGCACAAATGGGAGGTTTTATATTCTTTTCAGGGAAAGAATATAAACCTATAGAAACAATATATTATAAAAAAATATGCATTAAATCAGAAGATAAATCCAATCTATTAAAGGAATTAAACCAAGTATTTCAAATTAACGAAGCATCGTTGTTTCCTGAAAAAGGAACTGTGGCATCTATTGTAAAGGAAAAATTTGAAGAAAAGGAATATCGGATTAAAAATATAGATATAGAAAGTGAAATAAATATATGTTTTGAAAGAGTCGAGTATGAAATAAAAGCGTTAAAATTAAATGAAAATAAAGAAAATCCTATGCGATTATTAAGAAAGATAAGAAAAGAAGAAAGTGATTTACTATACTATATTCATAAGAACATAAAGCAGGGTGAAGTAGAAAATAAAAGAAAAGAATTTGAACAAAAAATAGAAAAAAATTTTAAACTTATGCGAATGGAATATTGTATGTAAAAGGATATTGATAAAAATGAAATTTTTAGAAAACATTACAGAAAAAATGGAAATTGACGAAAATTCAATAGAAAAGATAAAAGAAAGATTTTGGAAAATAGAAGGAAATGATTTCGAGGATAGTTATGTAATTTATGATTGTTCAAAAGAGGGAGATAAATTTGATTATCAAGAATATGCCGAAATGATGAATTTGGAAGAAGGAATATCTTATCAAATTATTGTATTCAGAAATTGGGAGTGTGAAATTGAGTTAAAAAAAGAAGTATATAAGAAATTAAAAAATGCTACAGAGAGAAAAAATCTGTTACGTTGGTTTGATAGAAAAATTTCTTATTATACAGAGTTAGAAGATAGTATAAAACTAGAAGTAGAAGGGTATGGAGAAAATTATTTGGAATATGCTAACTGCTTAAATGGTCCTGTTCATTCTCAAAAAATTATTAAAGGAAGAATTTATAATTTAACATTTTTTGAATTAAAAAAGATTTTTAATGTAAGAGGAAAAGATTTATTTAGAAAAAATGTAAGATTTGGTCTAAAGGATAATAAAATAGGAAATCAAATTCGGATTAAATTTAAAAAATATATTAAAACAGGTATATATGAAGAATGGAAAAAAAGAAATAGTGGAAATAGTATAGAGAAAATAAAGGAAATAATTGGACTTGAAGAAGATTATACAGAGTATTTACCTGAAAATTTTTGGTTTTATCATAATGGCGTGACCGTCTTTTATTATGGAAAAGCAAATATAGATTTTAGTGGAACAACTATAAAATTGAATCCTCAAGAAATAAGTGTTATTAATGGGGCACAAACAATAACGAATTTTTTTGAAGGGATGAAGGAGATAGAAGAAGATATTGAAAATATAAAGGAAGGAGATTTCACGGAAGAAAAGAATAGTATAAATAAGTTGAAGAAATATTCTGTAAATTATATAGAAGAGGTTTTGAAACGAACAAAAGTGAAGGTTATTTTCATCGATGGAGAAGAAGATTTTTTGAAGCCGATTACATATGGTTTAAATACACAAATACCTATAGTTGAAAGTGATATTATAGCTGATTCAAAGGATGTTAATGAGCTTAATGAAAAATTGAAGCGTAAAAGTATGAAAATTTGTAAATCTGGAGAAGAAGAATCTATACATACAGCTTTTTCCTTGTTGGATTTTGTAAAAAAATATTTAATTACACAATTTAAACCTGGTACAAGTAAGAATTTACAGAAAAAAGATTTGCTTAAATATATAAAAGAAGCTAATGAAAAAATTGACAAAAATACGGATATTATTGATGAGATAGAAAAGGTTGTGGTAATCGAAGAATGGTGGAAATCAGAAAAAAAGGAAAGAGAAAGTTTTTATGGGGATGCAATTGATGAACCATACCTAAAATATGGAAAGAATTATTTTGAAAGTTTTATATTAATATCAAATAAAGAACCGTTGGATGATGATTCATTGATTCTTGCTTTTGGAGAATTTTTAAAAATTTTTAGAAATATGGAAAGGAATGTAAGTGATAAAACTTTTAAGCAAGACAGTTTATTTGAAAAATATCAAGAAAACTTAAAAAAATATCAAAAGAATTCAGAAAAATATCAAGAAAAATCTTTGGTGAGTAAAGAGTTAAAAGATGAATTAAAAGCTTGTTTAAATAATAAGGTGGATTCAAAGTATAAGACAAGAAAAATAATAGTTGATTATTTAAATGAAAAAGGAATCAATATTCCATATTTTAGAGTTATAGCCTATACAGATGGAAAACCTAGGGAAGCATATCCCTTTCCAAATACAACTTTTTCAGAATTATATAAGAAAGGAGAGGAAGAAGAGTATTTAGAGTATAGAGATTCATTATTTTGTAAAGAGATTCATAGGAAGTTTCCTGTATTTGTAATTGATTGGAGAGAGGATGTAAAGGAAGGAAAAAGAATTGTAAATGATATTTTTTATCTTCCTGAATTTACGTTTGAAGAGTATGATGCAAGTGCGAAGGAAGTATATGAGAGTACGATAAAGGCTTTTGAAGATGGTGATGAAAATGAGTTCATAAAAATGGGTGACGGGAAGGATTTCCATATAAGACCTAAAGCCGTCAATTCAGAGGATACATTTGAATTTACAAATGGAAGGTATATTACTAAGAGGACTTTTTGGGCGAATAAAACAACAGTAGAAAAATTGATTTCTGATTATAAATGAGTAAATTGAATATTCTTGTGCGGCAGGTTCTTCCGCAATTATCCGTTTTGGCTCTTTTAGTATGATCAGATATATAGTATAATGTTTGTATTAGGATGTATGAGGAGAATTATTTATGGCAAAGTCTAATAATACATTATGCTTATATAAATTTTACCCGGAAAAGGATTTGATGATAACAGATATTGATCAGCAAAGTGATAAAATTATAATTCAGATGAAATCAACTTCAAGCAGCTGTAAATGTCCAAAGTGTAATCGTATAACATAAAAATATCATGGAACATATACTCGTAAAGTACAGGATTTACCCATTTTGGGAAAAAGTGTTCAACCTGAAATTTGTTCACATGAGTATGCATGTTTGAATGACGAATGTGGGGTTGTTTCCATTGCTTAGACTTTTGATGGATTCCTTAATAATTATAGTCGTATGACAGAAAGATGTGCTGATTTTATCTGTACATTGGCTCTTGAAACCAGTTGTGAAGGCTGTGCCCGTGTCTGCCGCACATTAGGGATAAAAACTAGTGGTGATATCGTAATACGATTACTTTTAAAAAGATATGAATCTCTTCCCCAACCGGAAGTTAGTGATGTAATAGGTGTGGATGATTTTGCATATAAAAAGCGTCATACATATGGGACTATCATAGTAAATGAAAAAACGCACGAGCCTATAACATTGTTGAATGGAAGAAATGGGGATACATTGCGGGAATGGCTTAAGAATAATAAAAATGTTAAAGTGGTTACAAGAGATAGGGCAAGTGCATATGCGAAAGTAATAGCAGAAGAATTACCCGATGCAATGCAGGTAGCAGACCGATTTCATTTACATCAGAACCTACTGGAAACAATAAAAAAAGCTCTGAATCAAGAAATCCCTGCAACAATAAGTATCCCACACAATGATACATCTATCGATGCAGAAGAACATTGTAAAAAAAATCGCATCTGATGTGGATAATTATGTTGCTTTTTCAGAAAAACGTTATCAAATGATCTGTCAAATACAAAATTTTTTAAAAGAAGGCTGTAGTTGCCGTGAAATTGCCAAACGTATGGGAATAGGTCGCAACACAATTGCAAAATATCGTAAAGGTGATCCAAAAGAATTAAGTATGTATGGAATTCATCAAAGCAAACTTGATTCATTTCATGATTTTATTATAGATTGTCTTAAAGAAGGATGGAGTAAAAGCAAAACTGTAAAAGCAATATACGAAAAAGGATATTCTGGATTCAAAAGCAATGCTTTTGATTATTTGTGCAAAATAGAGCAAAAAGAAAATAAATGTTTTGAACCACAACCATATGTCAGAACAATGACGGAGTGTTTAAAATACAAAACCGGCAGTAAGGGAAAAGATAAAGATTATATTACACGAGAAGGTGTGTTTAGGTATATGTGGATGAATACTGAACTTTCAGATAATCATAAGGAATATATTTATGAAAAGTATTCAAATATTGGGGAACTTCAATGCTACATAAGAGAGTTTAGAAATATTTTTAAAAATCATAATGTGCCAATGCTCTATTTATTTGTTGAAAAATATAGTAAAAGTCTTCTTAAACCCTTAAGAAGTTTTGCTGAGGGATTAAAAAGAGATATAGATGCAGTTGAAAATGCTGTAGCATATGATTACAGTAATGGATTTGTGGAAGGAACTAATAGCAGATTAAAAATGATAAAACGCACAATGTATGGAAGATATGGCAGGCAGTTGCTTGAAGCAAAGTTGAGGTACATGGGATATAACAATAATAACGGATAATTGCGGAAGAACCACTCTCGCCGGACAGGTGGCTCATTGTGGCACAGATTATTCAATAATATCCATGAACATGCTCTTGGAGCGATAAAGAAATAAACAAATCTTATTCTTTCAGATACGGTATTTAGAAAGAAAACATCATTGATGTTGAAGGATGTTAATTGATATATGAACAGAGAAGCAAAAAAATGTATTAAATATTATATTGATAATATTAAATCTGAGAAATACAAAGAGTATCTGACTAAGAGGGAGGAAGAAGGGCTCAAAAATCATAGAGAGTATATCCGAGAGAATAAACCTGAGTGGATAGGCAGAACAGATTACTATGAGCCAGATTTTATATCGGCTATCTCGTTTTACGATGTGTTAGATAACGAGGGAACAATTAAACTACTACGAAAATTATATTCACTTCCCAAAAGAAAGTATAAGGTACGTAATTATTATAAAAAGCCAGGCAGGATTAAGAAATATGATTATATTCATCTAAAATATTCTGAATCTGGTTGGGGGCGTTTTGCAGAAATAGAATTATTAGATGACTCATATGTATCAAATATTAGTATTTCTTGGTGCCAACTTAATAGTTATTATGCTTTTTATGTATATGAAATTAGCTTTAAAAAGCTTCTAGATGAAGAAAGATACTACAGCTTTATGCGAGATACTATGAATCTTTTCTGCAGAAAAGACTACGTTCTTTGGTATCCATCGATAAATCATATAAAAGATGATGAGTTGGATGGTCTTCTTTTGGAAACAATGGATCAAGATTATTTTCCTATTGTATGTCAACACTATATTACATCGTTGTTGTATAGCGAACAAGGACGTCAGGGACCACTTATAAACATGGTTCATCAATCTAGAAAAGATAAAATTGATATTGAAAAAATATATATAGGAGATATGGATTTCGCGTATTATAGCAGGAAAGAAAACTTTTTCATTATTAGCGATTATCGTCAGGTAAATTATGCTCTATGTGCTGGTGATAATAGAATCCCTAATTTCACCATATTAGGGCTTGTTGCTAAATATGGTAATTCATTTTATTACCACTTTGCTGGCCGTACAGAGCTAAAAAATTATGAGAATAGTTTTTCCAAATATTTTTCGGGAAGGAAACAACTATCTTATAGTAGAAAGTTTTATTCATTAATTAGAAAGATGAAAAGTATAGCTGAAGTCGAAAATAGAAAAAATGATAATTTTTCTGATGAATTTGATAAGAATTGGGAGTTTTATGTCGCAAATGACAAGCAGGATTTCAGAAAACATGTAGAAAATTTTGCTGTAGATTTTCAGGCAATATATCAAGAAAACTTTTCGTATCTGCAGATGCTTTCAGAAATGAGATATACCCGAATGGGCTTTATTAATTCGATAGTGGCAACAATAATATCTGTAGTAGCAGCAATTGTTGCAATACTAGCATTGTTTGGATAATTGACAATATAGAACACGTATAAAGATTTAATTCTCCCCTTTACAACAAATTCGGGTACAGGTAAAACATTCGCCTCTGCATTTGCTATGCGAGAACTTGGTTTCAAAAGAGTGTTGTTTTTAGTGCACAGAGGACAGTTGGCGAGACAGACGAAGAAATCTTATGAAAAAGTTTTTGCCCAATCTATTTCCATGGGACTTGTTTGAGCAGGCTATCATGAGTATGATGCAGATTATGTGTTTGCCACAGTGCAGACATTGAACCGTGACGAGCATTTACTTCAATATGAGAAAGATGCATTTGACTGTATCGTGTTGGATGAGGCACATCACGTTTCCGCTGAGACATATCAGAAAATAATGAGACATTTCACGCCAAAGCTGTGACTTGGAATGACAGCTACACTGGATAAGAGAGATGATAACATTGCGGGAAAAAATGTGTACGAGATCTTTAATTATCAGATTGCCTATGAAATCCGTTTGTAGCAAGCGATGGAGGAGGATCTACTTTGTCTATTCCATTATTTTGGTATAACCGATTTATCAATTATTGGCGATTGAATATTCTTGTGCGATGAAATCGCACTTCCGGAAATTTGGAAATCAGAGTTCCGGTACTCGGAAATCGCCTATTTTGTGCTTGATAACTTATCCATTTCTGTTGAGATATTGGTCAAGACCTTGCCGCATCTGCGGTGCGTAGCAGTCTTTACCAATATCCCAACAGAAATTATGATTCGGTATGCACAAAAACGGATCTGAAAAGTGATTTCCATATTACCGGACAGCTGATGTAGAACCATCCGGAATATTCAGCGATAATGAAGAATGTAATCGTGATTTTTCCATGCTAACGAGCGATGAGCGTGTAAAGCATATTGTTACGCAGGCAGATTATTATGGTTGCAGTGGCGAGAAAGTAAAGGGGCTTATTTTCTGCAGTACTTTAAAGTTAAAGCGGGGCATCTGGAGCTGAAAGAAGCAGATGCGGCAAAGTGGCTTACGAAAAATCAATTAGATAGTGTTACCTGGCTTCCGGCAGATATTCTGTTGATAGACCAAATTAGAAAGTGTATGAAATAATAGAATAAAGGACTTAGTATGAAAGTTACAGTAATCAGATCAAACAGGAAAACGGTGGCTATTCAGGTGAATTCAGATCGAAGTGTCACTGTAAGGGCTCCGCGTAGTGCTTCAGAGAAAGACATTGAAGAGATTCTTAAAAAGAAGAAAGCCTGGATAAGTAAACATATTGAAAAAATTAAGGAAACCAAGGAAAGGTTTGAGGCGGAACCTACAGAAAAGTTGACGCGTGAGAAAGTTATAGCGCTTGCGGAGGAGGCGCTTAAGGTGATTCCGGAGAGAGTAGAATATTTTGCAAAAGTAATCGGAGTTACTTATGGAAAGATAACTGTTAGAAATCAGAAGACAAGATGGGGAAGCTGTAGTAGTAAAGGAAATTTGAATTTTAACTGTCTTTTAATGCTGGCGCCTCCGGAAGTGTTAGATTATGTTGTGGTTCATGAATTGTGTCACAGAAAACAAATGAATCATTCTAAGGCGTTTTGGTTAGAGGTAGAGAAGGTGCTTCCTGATTATAAAGAAGCAAGGAAGTGGCTAAAAGAAGAAGGAAGCCAGATGATTACATTATTTCTATAATTACCGTCTTGTCCCCCTCTTCCTCTTATTGTATAATAACCACATCGACAAAATTTTTGGAGGCCTGAAATGAATATACGAATCGCTACGCCGGAGGATGCTTTTGCTATCCAGAACATTTACCGGTATTATGTGGACAATACGGCGATAACTTTTGAACTGGAAGTTCCTTCGGTGAAGGAGTTTCAGGAACGAATCACGAAGACATTGGAGAGGTATCCTTACCTTGTTGCTGAGGAGGAGGGAGAGGTTATTGCTTATGCGTATGCGGGGATTTTTTATGACCGCAGGGCGTATGACTGGTCAGCGGAAATGTCTGTTTATGTGCAGAGAGGAATTCACGGAAAAGGTGTGGGAACGGCTCTTTATGAGAAGATGGAAGAGTTGTTGAAGAAGCAGAATATCGTGAATTTATTTGCCTGCATTACTCATCCGAATGCAGAGAGTGAAGCGTTTCATGCGGCGCGTGGATATGAGAAGAAGGCACATTTTGAACAATGTGGCTACAAGCTTGGCAAGTGGTGGGATATTGTATGGATGCAGAAGGTGATTGCATCGAATGAAGGAACACCAGAACCTTTTCAGAGATTTACAGGAGGATTTTAGAAAGATGAAGAAGAATTTGTTAGTAGCACAGTCTGGAGGACCAACAGCAGCGATTAATGCAACATTAGCAGGTGTTATTAAGCAGGCGATAAAGGAAGAACAGATTGATCAGGTATATGGGGCTTGTTATGGAATTCAGGGAGTGTTAGAACAGAAATTTGTGAATCTTACAGAGAAGGTTGACACAGAGGAAAAGCTGGAGAAGTTAAAGAGAACTCCGGCGGCAGCGCTTGGTTCTTGTCGTTTTAAGCTTAATGATATCAAGGAAGATGATAGTCAGTATCAGGAGATTGTTGATATTCTTCATAAGATGAATATTGGATATTTTGTTTATATCGGTGGGAATGATTCTATGGATACGGTAGCGAAGCTTTCTGCATACTGTAAGGAGAAAGGTGTAGAGGATATTAAGGTTATTGGTGGACCAAAGACGATTGATAATGACCTTTGCGGAATAGACCATTGTCCGGGATTTGGTTCAGCAGCTAAGTATATTTCTACAGTTTTCTGTGAGCTTGAACAGGAGATTACCGTATATGAGCCGAAGAATGTAATTATTGTTGAGATGATGGGACGTCATGCCGGGTGGCTTACTGCGGCTGCTGCATTAGCGGAAGGTAAGAATGGTAATGTGCCATATCTTGTTTATTTAGAAGAAAAACCATTTTCATTGGATCGTTTTATTGATGATGTGAAGGAAAAGCTGGCCTCAACGAATGCTGTGCTTGTTGCGGTTAGTGAAGGTGTACATGATACAGAGGGGCGGTTCTTATGTGAACAGGAAGAATCTAGAGAGTTAGATGTATTTGGACATACGAAGTTATCTGGTACTGGAAAGATTTTAGAGGAAGCGGTTCGAGCAAAGATTGGCTGTAAGGTTCGTTCGATAGAATTGAATCTGTTACAGCGCTGTGCAGGGCATATTTTAAGTAAGACGGATATTGAGGAGTCCGGTAATCTTGGCGCGAATGCAGTTAAGCTTGCAGTAGCAGGAGAGAGTGGATTAATGTCTTCTCTTACAAGAGTGTCTGATGCTCCATATACGGTAGAGTACAGTGGCGTTGATATTCGTGAGGTTGCGAATAAAGAGAAGAAGATTCCTGTAGAGTGGATTAATGAGGCTGGTAATGGAGTGAAGGAAGAGTTAATTACTTACTTAACCCCATTGGTGCAGGGCGAAGTAAGTAGTATTTATGAGAATGGTATGCCAAGCTATCTTCTTTTAAAATAATTTTTAAGAGGAATGGGATGTACGTTTGACAGTGATATAGCCTCTGGCAGGATTGCAGAGATGTGCAGAAGAAGTATGTCACTATAAGTACTGTACTGGAAAATGTACTTGCCTTTCATTTCTCAGATGTTATAATAAGACTATGATAAAAAAATAACAAAACAATAAAAGAATAATTATCTAAGATTATGTAAATCAAAGTTATGTAAGTATATAGTAACTGATATTTGATTTTGTGAGTCTGGATAGTTATAATAATAGAAAGATAAATATCGACTCTGACAGTAAGGTTTTCCGCGCTGGAATAGTTTGAAATTATTTAGAATTTGCAATTGAAAATCGAGTAGTAAATCTGTATATAAGTTGTATAGAAATGGAGATATTTTTAATTCAATTATATTAAGATTACAAATACGCTTGAATTTCTATAATTGTATAGATTCTAAATAGATACGATTTGTTTTAAACAAAGAAAAGAATAGTAAGAATAAAGTACGAAAAGTGCAAAACTCTTCTGTTCTACCTTACGGTCAGTCTGTCGGTCAGGGGTAGAATAGAGGAGTTTTTTTATGTTAAAGATTGCGGTTTATGGCAAGGGCGGGATTGGAAAGTCCACGGTGACCAGTAATTTGGCAGCGGCATTTGCCAGTATGGGAAAGAAGGTTATTCAGATTGGATGTGACCCGAAGGCAGATTCTACGATTAATCTGCTTGGGGGTACGACACCGATTCCGGTAATGAACTATATGCGTGAATATGATGAAGACCCAGAGACAATTGAGGATATTTCAAAGGTAGGTTACGGTGGAGTTCTCTGTATTGAAACAGGTGGTCCGACGCCGGGACTCGGCTGTGCTGGTCGTGGAATTATTGCGACATTTAGCTTGTTAGAAGATTTGGAATTATTTGAGACACACCAGCCTGATGTTGTGTTATACGATGTTCTTGGTGATGTTGTCTGTGGTGGATTTGCGGCACCAATTCGTGAGGGGTATGCGAGTAAAGTGTTGATTGTGACTTCTGGTGAGAAGATGGCTCTTTATGCTGCCAATAATATTAATAATGCAGTGAAGAACTTTGAGGACAGAAGCTATGCGAAGGTGTATGGTATTGTGTTAAATCACAGAAATGTGGAAAACGAGACAGAGAAGGTTACTGAGTTTGCGGATTCCGTAGGGCTTCCGATTGTTGGTGAAGTGCCAAGAAGTGACGAGATTACCAGATGTGAAGATAGGGGAATGACTGTTGTCGAAGGTGAACCAGAATCTCCGGCGGCACAGGCATTTTTAAATCTTGCAAAAGAACTTCTGGAAAATGCACAGGATACAGCGGAGGAAGATGTATGGTAGAAATCATGGCAAAAGAGACAGAGAAAAAGAAAGCAGAAGAAGCGTATTTTATTACCACAAAAGAACTTGCTGAAGCAGGTCGAGATAATATTCCCGAAGAATTAATTTCCTCAAAGCACCTTATCTACAGCTCACCAGCTACACTTGCGTATAACTCGCCGGGAGCGCAGGGCTTTGGTGTAAAGAGAGCGGGGCTTGCGATTCCGGGTTCGGTTATGCTTCTTTTAGCACCAGGCTGTTGCGGAAGGAATACAACGATCTTAAGTGAGCTTGGCGGATACAGTGAGCGATTTTTCTATCTGATGATGGATGAAACGGATATTGTAACGGGAAGACATTTGAAGAAGGTTCCACAGGCGGTAGAAGAGATTTATGATTGTCTGGAGACAAAGCCATCGGTTGTTATGATTTGTCTTACTTGTGTAGATGCTTTGCTTGGAACCGATATGGAGCGTATTTGTAAGAGAGCACAAAAAGCAGTTGGAATCCCGGTTCTTCCTTGCTATATGTATGCGTTGACCAGAGAGGGAAGAAAGCCGCCGATGGTTCATGTCAGACAGTCGATTTATTCTCTGTTAGAGCCAAAGAAAAAGAAGAGTACTTCCGTGAATTTTCTTGGACATTTTGCTCCGTTAGAAGATGACAGTGAACTTTATGATCTGTTAAGACAGCTTGGGATAAAAAAGATTCGTGAGATTTCCCGATGTAAAAACTATGATGAGTATCTTGATATGGCAGAGGCGAATTTTAATCTGGTCTTAGATGCGGAAGCACGTTTTGCGGCGGCTGATATGCAAAAACGACTGGGAATTCCGTACATAGAACTTACAAGGCTATATCAGCTTGATAAAATAAAGAATCAATATACATTATTTGCAGCAGCATTAGGAAGTAAATTTGATGATGATGATTATTTTGAGGAAGCACTTGCAGCAAAAGAAGCTTTTAAGAAAAAGTATCCACATGCAGTATTTGCAATTGGAGAAGGCTGTAACGCCAATGCATTTGAACTTGCATTTGCGCTGATTCGATATGAGTTTGCGGTAGCAGAAGTATTTGGAAATCTGTCGAAAGAGGATTTTGTTTATATCGAAAAGATGGCGAAGTTAAGTCCAGAAACAAAGATTTATTCGAATCTGGAGCCAACGATGATTTACTATGAGCCGGGCGAGAATCCAGTGGATATCGTTATCGGAAAGGATGCTGTTTACTATCATCCAGAAGCAGCACAGCTTGAGTGGAGTGATGATATACAGCCATTTGGGTATCGTGGAGTGAAGCATTTCTTTGAGGAGTGTGAACGGGTACTGGAATTGGAAAGGGGGACAAATTAAATGAAGGGACTTAGAAAATATCTCTCCCCATTTGCTCCGGACCAGTCGGGCGCAGCAGCGGTATTATGTGAATTTCACGGACTGATTATTATTTTAGATGCCGGCGGCTGTGCGGGAAACATATGCGGATTTGATGAGCCAAGATGGTTTGAGAGTCGTAGTGCGATTTTCAGCGCAGGACTTCGTGATATGGATGCAATTCTTGGACGGGATGACCGCCTAGTAGAAAAGATTGGAAAAGCCTGCGAGAAGCTTTCCGCAGATTTTATTGCAGTGATTGGTACGCCGGTTCCAGCAGTAATCGGAACGGATTATCGCGCACTTTCCCGAATGATTGAAAAGAAAACAGGAATTCCGGCGCTTACAATCGACACGGACGGAACAAAGCTTTACGATGATGGTGAGAAAAAGACATGGAAAGAATTATTTAAAAAGTTCGCTGTTGAAAAAGATGTGGAGCCAGGACGTATTGGAATTATCGGGGCAACCCCTCTTGAATTTGGCGGTATTTATGAAGAAGATTTCCTGAAAAAGTATTTTGCCGAAAAAGGTTTTTCAAAGGTTGTATGTTATGGAATGGGCGATGGCTTAGACGCTGTAAGAGAGGCGGCAGCAGCAGAGAAAAACATTGTTGTTTCGCCGGCAGGAATTGCAGCAGCAAAGTATTTACAACAGAAATTTGGAACGCCATATGAGCTGTTTTGTCCACCGGAGATTATTCCAGAATGGAAAGAAAAAAAAGAGCAGGTAGCAGGACTGTTGAATGTAGAAGAATTATCTGAGAAAAAGATATTAATTGTTCATCAGCAGGTGCTGGCGAATACGTTGAGGGAAGAATTTATTTCTGCAAATATCAATGTTGCATCCTGGTTTATGATGAATAAAGAGCAAAAGAAAGAACAAGATATTCTTTTTAAGGAAGAAGATGACTGGATCACTTACATCAAAGAAAATGAATATGACATTATTATCGCCGATCCGCTACTGAAGAAAGCTGTGCCATTTTATAAAGGAGAATGGTATGACTTACCGCATTTTGCAATCTCAGGAAAGAAGAGACAGAGCGTATGAGAGTCTGTATCAGAGTATTTGGAATTGTGCAGGGGGTCGGCTTTCGCCCAACGGTAAAGCGTCATGCCGATGCCTGTGATATTGCCGGAAGTGTGAGTAATAAAGGACCTTATGTGGAAATCTTTGCAGAGGGCAGCGAAGAATGTGTGCATAGCTTTATAAAGCAGATTCAGGAAGAGCCTCCCAAACGGGCGGTTATTTTGAAACTGGATGTGGAGAATGTGGAATCGGGTGAGGACGGTATTCATAAAGTTGAATCTGAAACAGACTCCAAAGAAAAGTTCCAAATCATAGAGAGCGAAAAAGAAGAAGGAGAAATCTTCGTATCCCCGGACATTGCCATTTGCCCGGAATGTAAGAAGGAACTTTATGATAAGAACGACAGAAGATATCTGCATCCGTTTATCAATTGTACCTGTTGTGGACCGCGTCTTACAATCTTAGATTCCATGCCGTATGACAGAGTACGGACGAGTATGGGAGAGTTTCCGATGTGCGAGAAATGTGAGTATGAGTACACGCATGCGGAAACGAGAAGATTTGATGCACAGCCAGTCTGCTGTAACGACTGCGGGCCAGAAGTATATTTGCTTGGGAGGAAAGAACGGGGAGCAGATGCGATTCGTTATACAAGAAAGGTGCTCAGCGAGGGTGGCATTGTAGCGGTAAAGGGAATCGGCGGTTTCCATCTTTGCTGTGATGCGGCGAAGGAAGAAACAGTTGCAAGATTACGACAGAGGAAAAAACGTCCGATGAAACCATTTGCTGTTATGATGAAGGACTTAGATGTTGTGAGAAGAGAATGTGAGACAGAACCACATTTAGAGGAGATTCTTGACGGGCATCAGAAGCCGATTATTTTACTTCCGAAAAAAGAAGGGGGAACGCTTTGTGAGAGTGTTGCACCGGATAATCCAAAGATTGGAGTTATGTTACCATATGCGCCAGTGCAGCTTTTGCTTTTTGATTATCAGGACGAAACGAAGGTTTCTGATTGCCTTGTGATGACCAGTGCGAATACTTCTGGAGCGCCGATTTGCCGTGACGATGAAGATGCATTAAATGAGCTGAGCGGGCTTTGTGATGTGATACTTTCCCATGACCGGAAAATACGGCTTCGTGCGGATGACACGGTTATGGATTTTTACCGGGGAGAGCCGTATATGATTCGGCGCTCCAGAGGCTATGCGCCTCTTCCATTTATGATGGGAAATGAATTTAAAGGTCAGGTGCTTGCGGTCGGTGGTGAGCTTAAGAATGCGTTTTGTATTGGAAAGAATCAGCTATTTTATCCATCGCCTTACATTGGTGATATGGGAGATGTACGGACGGTAAAGGCGTTAAAAGAGTCTGTGAAACGAATGGAAGAACTGCTGGAAACCAAGCCGCAGATTGTTGCCTGCGATATGCATCCGTCTTATAATACAAGAGCGGCGGCAGAAGAGATGGGGCTTCCTGTATTTCTCGTACAACACCATTATGCTCACATCCTTTCCTGTATGGCAGAGAATGAATGGACAACCGAAAAAAAAGTTATCGGTGTTTCTTTTGACGGAACGGGATACGGAACCGACGGAACAATCTGGGGTGGAGAAATTCTGTTGGCAGACTATGATTCCTTTACACGCTGGGGGTGCATCGAACCATTTGCACAGACAGGCGGCGATGCTTCTGCAAAAGAAGGCTGGAGAATTGCCGTATCTCTTCTTGGAAAGATTTACGGAAAAGAAAATGCCCTTCTGATTATTGAAACATTAGGACTTTGTGAGCCAAAGCTGGCAAAACTTCAGTTTACGATGGAAGAACGAGGAATTAATACTGTACAGTCTACAAGTGCCGGAAGATTATTTGATGCGGTGAGTGCGATTCTTGACATCAGAAAGTCCTCTACATTTGAGGGGGAGGCATCTACATCGTTACAGTTTGCGGCCGAAAAATGGCTGGATGCCCAGAAGAAAAAAATAGCAGGTTCTGAGGATTTTGCAGAATCTGGAATAATTACAGACTATGGAGAACTAAAAAGTATTTCTGATGTAGCGCAGAAGAGTGTTGTAGAGAAAAACAACTCTATAAATCGGAATATAAAAGCGGATTTATATTATTTACCAACAGTATCTCTTGTCAAAGAAGTAGCAGAGAGAAAATTAGCAGGAGAAAACAGCAATCAGCTTGCCTTACATTTCCACAGGAGATTAGCAGGGATGATTGTCTCTGCCTGCGAAAAAGCAAGAGAAGAAACAGGGATTAATACCGTTGCATTAAGTGGCGGTGTTTACCAGAATAAATTACTTTTAGATTACAGTGTAACCATGTTAGAAGAAAGAGGATTTCATGTGCTGCGACACCATTTACTTCCGCCAAATGATGGGGGAATCAGCCTTGGACAGGCGGTGGCAGCAATGAGAAGTTTACAAAAAGGGGAATAAATTATGTGTGTAGGATTACCAGCAAAAGTTATGACAATGAAAGATGGAATGGCGGTTGTAGATGCGTCAGGAGCGAAAAGAGAAGTTTCAGCAGAACTGATAGAGAATCTTGAACCGGGCGATTATGTAATGGTTCATGCAGGAATTGCGATTGCAAAGATTACAGAAGAAGATGAGGATGAGGCAGAAGATCTTCTGGAGGGGTTACTATGAAAGAACAATTAAAAAAAGCAAAAGCAATTATTGAAGGCTATGATGGTCCTGCTGTCCGTGTGATGGAAGTGTGTGGAACACATACCCATGAGATTTTTCATCTTGGTGTGCGAAAGATTTTGCCGCCGCAGGTGGAACTGATTTCTGGTCCGGGTTGTCCGGTCTGTGTGACACCGGCAGATTTTATTGATGAGGCAGTATGGCTTGCTTTGGAGAAAAATGTAACGATTTGTACCTTTGGCGATCTGGTTCGTGTGCCGGGAAGTACAAAGAGTCTTGCAGATGCCAGAAGTCTTGGCGGCAAGATTCAGATGGTCTACTCTCCGATGGATGCCTTTGAATATGCCAAAGAGCATAAAGACGAACAGGTTGTCTTTCTTTCCGTTGGATTTGAGACAACAACTCCGGCAAGTTGTCTTTCTGTAAAGATGGCAAAAGAGGCAGGACTTACAAACTATGCACTTCTTACTGCGAATAAAACAATGCCGGGTGCCTATGAGATGTTGAAAGACAGTGCCGATGTTTTCTTATATCCCGGCCATGTTAATGCGATTACCGGCAATGCATTGAACAGAAAGCTTTGTGAGGAAGAAGGAATCAGCGGTATAGTAACCGGCTTTACTGCCAGCGAGATTTTAACTGCATTTGCTGTATTATTAAAGAAGTTCCCGGAAGGCAACCCGTTTTTTGTTAATGCCTATCCAAGGGTTGTTACGGAAGAGGGAAGTATTCCGGCACAGAAACTGATCAAAGAATGGATGAAACCATGTGATTCTCAATGGAGAGGACTTGGTATGATTAAAAATTCCGGACTTCGCCTGCGAAAAGAAGCGCAGGACTTTGATGCAAGAGTGAAGTTTTCGATTCCGAAGATGGAAGGAAGAACGAGTCCTGCCTGCCGTTGTGGAGATGTATTACAGGGGAAATGCCGTCCGACAGACTGTAAAGTATTTGGAAAAGGCTGTACACCACTTCATCCGATTGGAGCCTGTATGGTATCGAATGAGGGAGCCTGCTCAGCTTATTATCAGTATAATAGCAGGGGAGAATAACTTTCACTTACAGAGTATTAGATATAATAAATTATAAATCTAAAAATATAGTAAAAAACAATAAGAGGAAAAATCATGGATAACTTAAAAGGAAAAACAGTTTCTCTTGCTCACGGTGCAGGAGGAAAACAGACAAGTGAATTAATTGACCAGGTATTTAAAGCACATTTTGCCAATCCAGAACTGACAAGTGACGATGCGGCAGTATTAAAGATGAAAGAGGGAAAGATTGCATTTACCACAGATGGATTTATTGTTTCTCCTTCAGAATTTCCGGGAGGAAATATCGGAAAGCTCAGCATTTGCGGTACAGTAAATGATTTATCCTGCATGGGAGCAAAGCCACTCTATCTTTCCTGCGCCTTTGTTATTGAGGAAGGTTTCCCGATGGAGAAATTAGAGGCAATCGCAGCGGCAATGGAAAAGACAGCAAATGAAGCTGGAGTAAAGATTGTTGCCGGAGATACAAAGGTTGCCGGAAAAGGTCAGGTAGACGGTGTATTTATCACAACAACAGGTATTGGTGAGATTCAGGAGGGCGTAGAGACTTCTGGATTCATGGCAAAACCAGGTGATGCCGTTATTGTCAGCGGAGATATCGGAAGACACGGCTGTACTATTTTGCTTGCAAGAGAAGACTTTGGAATTGATGCGGATGTGACAAGTGACTGCGCACCACTTTGGGGAACAGTACAGGACATTTTATCTGTGACAAAGGATGTTCACGTTATTCGTGATGCGACAAGAGGCGGTGTTGGAACTGTTTTATATGAAATTGCGGAACAGAGTAAAACAGGAATCCGTCTGAATGCCGAAGCAATTCCGGTGCAGGACAGCGTAAAAGGTGTATGCGGAATGCTTGGATTAGAACCGCTTTACCTTGCCTGCGAAGGCCGTCTTGTCATTTTTGCACCAAAGGAAAATGCAGAAGCAATCGTAGCTAAATTACGAGAAGGAAAGTATTCTTCAGAAGCTGCAATTATTGGTGAAGTAACAGAAGAAATGCCAGGAAGAGTTGTAGTCACAACAGAAATCGGAGCGGAAACTTTACTTCCACCTCCAGGTGGAGAGCTTTTACCAAGAATCTGTTAATTGGAGAAAGGAAAATCATGGAAGACACAAGAATTGCCGTTCTTTCTATTATCGTGGAGGACAGTGAAAGTACAGCGAAATTAAATGAAATGATTCACGATTACGCAGAGTATGTTGTAGGCAGAATGGGTATTCCTTACCGAGAAAAAAATATTAGCATTATCAGCCTGGTGATTGATGCTCCACAGACGAAAATCAGTGAGCTGTCCGGCAAGATTGGACGACTTTCTGGAGTGACGGCGAAAGCTGCCTATGCAAAAGTGTGATAAAAGGAAAAAAGTATGATTAAAATAGCGGTATATGGAAAAGGTGGAATCGGAAAGTCCACGACTGTCTCAAATGTGGCGGCGGTATTTGCCAGCCAGGGACTCAGAGTTATGCAGATTGGCTGTGATCCGAAAGCAGATTCGACAGTTTTACTGCGTCACGGAGAAAAAGTAGAGACAGTTCTTGACTTAGTACGGACAAGAAAAGAAAATTTCACCTTAGAAGAAATGGTAAAAGAAGGCTTCGCAGGTGTTTGCTGTGTGGAAGCCGGTGGCCCTTCGCCAGGACTTGGCTGTGCCGGAAGAGGAATCATTGCGGCATTAGAGATATTGGAGAAAAAAGGTGCATATGAGAAATACCGCCCGGATGTTGTCATTTATGATGTTCTTGGCGATGTTGTCTGTGGTGGATTTTCCATGCCAATGCGCCGTGGCTATGCCGATAAAGTATTTGTTATTACTTCTGGTGAAAATATGGCAATCCATGCGGCAGCCAATATTGCAATGGCAGTAGAAAACTTCAAAGACAGAGGATATGCACAGCTTGGCGGCCTCATTTTGAATCGTAGAAATGTAAAAAATGAGGATGCAAAAGTAGAGGAATTAGCAGAAGATATTCACAGTAAAGTCATCGGAACTTTATCAAGAAGTGAGCTTGTCACTGATGCAGAAGAACAGAAAAAGACGGTGATAGAAGCGTATCCGGATTCAGAAATGGCAGAGGAGTATCGGATTCTTGCAGGAAAAATCCGTACACTTTGTGGAATCTAAGAAGTTGAATATGAAGGATTTACAGGGAGGGATTTATTTTGCTTAAAATGCTTCACGGAAAAGCAAAAGACGAACAATGGAATAATCAGATAAAAGAAAAATTATCGCCTTCCTTACAGGAGGAGATTCCTTTTCAGGATGCGGCATGGCCGCTGCCTTTTGTCCCGGGACTTGAATATAACAGCCCGGCACACGGCACATGGAATATTGTACATATGGGAATGCTCCTGCCAGGTTCTCACCAGATTTATGTATGCGGCGCAAACTGTAACAGAGGTGTTATTCTGACTGCATCAGAAATGAACGCAGGAGACCGTTTTTCTTTTGTAGAAATAAAGGAAGAAGATTTGTTCAACGGGCAGATGGAGGATCTTGTCATTGAAGGTGTCAGTGATATTCTTCACAAATTGCCGAAGAAGCCATCCGTTGTTCTTTTATTTACGGTTTGTGTGCATCATTTTATGGGATGTGATCTGAACTATATTTATGATACGCTAAGAAGTCGCTTTCCAGAACAGTGTTTCGTGGATTGTTACATGGATCCGATTATGCAAAAGGAAGGGCTGACTCCGGACCAGAAGTTGCGAAATGCTTTATATAAGCCACTTCCCATGCGGGAAAAGAATTTAAAACAGATAAATATTATCGGAAATGATTTTCCGACAAGAGAAGAAACCGAATTAAAGACAATCGCAAAGGCGGCAGGATACACGGTAAAAGACATTACAGAGTGCGAGGGGTACGAAGAATATTTATCCATGTCAGAAAGTTTCTTAAATATTGCCTGCTATCCACTTGCAAAGTACGGTGCAGAACAGTTATCTAAACGACTTGGCATGAAGTTTCTCTATCTTCCATTTTCATTTCATTATGATGAAATTAATGCACAGTTAAAAAGCCTCGTAAAAGAAATGCCGGGAGCGGTGATGCCAGATACCAGCCTGTTACGAAAGCGGTGCGAACGCATTTTACAGGAAACAAAAGAGCTTGTTGGCGATACTAAAATCACCATAGATGCCACCGTTGTTCCAAGACTTTTAGGACTTACAAGATTACTGATTTCCCATGGATTTTCGGTAGAAAGAATTTTTACGGATGCTTTTTCGGCAGAAGAAAAAGAAGACTATCTCTGGTTAAAAGAAAATGCTCCTAATTTAAAAGTATGTGCGACGATACATCCCAATATGCGGGTATATCCAAGAAATCCACAGGAAAAAATACTGGCAATCGGTCAGAAAGCCGCTTACTTTTCAGGAACAGAGCATTTTGTAAATATGGTAGAAGGCGGAGGGCTGCATGGCTATGATGGTATTTGTGAACTCTGCCAGAAAATACAGCAAGCCTATCAGACAAAAAAGGACACAAAAGATTTGGTAGTCCGAAAAGGCTTGGGATGTGAAAGCTGTATATAAATGAAAGGATTTATTTATGAAACAAGTATCGGTAACATTATCAACCTATACAGCAGATGTATCAGGGGTATGTTCTGCCCTTTATGAACTTGGCGGCATGGTCGTTATCCATGACCCGTCCGGCTGCAATTCCACCTATAATACTCACGATGAACCACGCTGGTATGATATGGACAGCCTCATATTTATTTCCGGACTTTCACAGATGGACGCTATTATGGGAAATGATGATAAATTCATCAATGACATTGTGCGGGCAGCCAAAGAATTAAAACCTCGTTTCATTGCCCTGGTACGCACCCCAATTCCCTTAATGACCGGAACCGACTTTGAAGGAATCGCCCGCATCATCGAAAAGCAGACACAAATCCCAGTCTTTTATTTCCCGACCAGTGGGATGCACAGCTATGTAAGCGGAGCAGGAATGGCGCTGGAGACAGTAGCAAGAGAATTAGTACTTCCAACGAATGCAAATGGGCATTTTAAAGAAAATGGAATAGAAATAGAAAATGTATCAAACGAATTATCAGTAGCTGATACAAAGAAGCAAAATCAGCAGAAGTTAAACCAATCGGAACAAAAGCAAATAGAAAATACAGAATCAAAACAGAGTAATTCCAAAATAAAAATAAACATTTTAGGAGCAACCCCACTTGATTTTTCCGTAAACTCCACCTTAGATTCCATAAAAGAATTCTTAAGCAAGCACTTTGAAATCATTAGCACCTTTGCGATGGGAAGTAGCATAGAAGACATACAAAAAGCCGGCGAAGCCGATGTGAACCTCGTTATTTCATCCGTGGGATTTCCAGCCGCAAAAGTACTAGAGGAACGATTTTCAACACCGTATGTCATCGGTACACCAGTTAAAGGCTTTGCAGGTATCATTGCCGAGAAATTAATAGATGCCGCATGGACGGGAAAATCACAGACAGCATATTTCTCTGTAACATCATCAGGAAAAAACATAAGCAGGGCAGCCAACGGAATTTATATCATAGGCGAATCTGTCATTTCCCAGTCATTAAAAGCAGCGATGGCACTCAAACAGGGAATAGATGCTACAGTCATCTGCCCACTAGAAACCGAACCAGAATATATCGGGGAAAATGTATTGCTTTTTTCATCGGAAGAAGAGATAAAAGCGGCAATAGCAGAAGCCAAAACAGTCATAGCAGATCCAATATACAAAACTATCTGCGCTGACGAAACAAACTTTATTGCACTACCACATGAGGCATTCTCTGGACGAATTTATAGAAAAGAAATCCACAATTTAATGGAGTGGGTTACTATTTAATTCATTAGACAAACTACAGACGAAGCCAGTGAACTTCATAAGCCATATTTGTGCTTTTAGTCGCTGCGTGTTGAATGTTCGCTCCACGCGCTCGCATCCAACACTTGCTCCGAGACCACAAATATGGCTTATGAAGTTCACTGGCTTCTGTACTGTGGCTGGAGAGGATGAATTAAATAGTAAATCTCCTTTGCATTTTTGATAAAATATTATATACTAGGGACAGATGATTTTTGAGGTTATTTTACAGTACAGGGAGGACAGAAAATGAAGAAGAATATTATCGCAATCAGCCGAGAATTTGGTAGTGGCGGAAGAACAATCGGCAGGCTTGTAGCACAGAAACTGGGTATTCAATTTTATGACAGAGATATTATTAAAAAGGTAGTGGAAGAGTCTGGTCTTACGAGAAAGTATGTAGAACACTATGGTGAGTTTGCACCATCTGCTGACCAGCGTTTTGCATACTCTTTTGTTGGTCTTGATGAAGATTCTAATTCTCCGCTTGTTCAGTTATGGAAGACAAGAGAAAAGGTAATCAAAGATTTTGCAACTGCAAAACCATGCGTTATCGTTGGAAGTTGTGCAGATTACATTTTAAGAGACAGAGAAGACTGTCTGAAAGTATTTTTATATGCAGATGAAGAGACAAAAGAGAATCGTATTCAGGAGATTTACGGTGAAGCTGGTCTGAAGCTGAAGAACCGCGTAAAAGATATGGATGTGCGAAGAGGTCTGAATTATAAGTATTTTACAGGTCAGGATTGGGGAAAAGCACAGAATTATGACTTGGCTCTTAACAGAGGAAGTCTGGGTATTGAGAAGTGTGCACAGCTTATCGTGGACGCTGCATCAGAAGAATAAAGAGAAAAACGCTGCACCTATAGGGGTTATTGTAGATAACATAGTAGTTCTATAGAGGCAGCGTATTTTTTTCAGGGAAAAGTATATTAAAATATATTGTAAAAGTAATGCATGATAAAATGAGTAAGTTTACAAGAAACTTATGAAATATGTTAAGTAGATTTATAGGAGTAGATCAAAAATGAAACGGGAATTAGAACTATTAAGAGAAAAAATGCGTGAGACCGGCGTAGATGCCTGCCTGATTCCTACAAGTGACTTTCATGGTTCGGAATATGTAGGAGATTATTTTAAGTGTAGGGAATATATTTCTGGTTTTACTGGTTCGGCAGGAACTCTGGTAGTTACGCTGGATGAAGCAGGACTGTGGACGGATGGAAGATACTTTCTGCAGGCGGCGAAGCAGTTAGAAGGTTCAGGAATTATGCTTCGGAAGGAACGACAGCCAGGAGTGCCTGCAATAGAGGAATATTTAAAACAAACATTAAAGAAAGGAGAAACTCTCGGATTTGACGGCAGATGTATTATGCAAGATTCTGCAGAAAAGTTAATCACACAGTTAAATGCACAGGGTGTTGCTGTTCGTACAGACATTGATCTTACAGGAGCTGTATGGAAAAATCGCCCAGAGTTATCTGCACAGCCAGTATGGCCGCTTCCAGTAGAATATGCAGGAGAGAGCAGCGAGAGTAAAATTAAGCGTGTACGGGAATTCCTTGTAGAAAAGAAAGCAGATTATTTCTTACTTACTTCATTAGAAGATATCGCATGGCTTCTTAATATGCGTGGAAATGATGTAGAATCCACACCGGTTATTTTAAGTTATCTTTTACTAGGAGAGAGGAAACTTACCTGGTATGTACAGGAAAAATGCCTTTCTGAAAAAATAAAGATTTTGTTAGATATGCAGGGTATTAAGGCAGCTCCATATGCACAGATTTATGAAGATGTAAAGAAACTGCCAGAAGATGCATCCATATATTATGACAAGTCAGCGGTTAACACGGCATTGGTATCTTCATTACCAGAGAAAGTGAAAAAAATAGAAGGTGTTAATCCAACATTTTTATTTAAAGCGAAAAAGAATCCTGTTGAAGTGGAAAATGAACGAAATGCCCATATAAAAGATGGTGTTGCTGTTACAAAGTTTATTTACTGGTTAAAGTCCCAGATAGGAAAAACAAAAATAACAGAAATCAGTGCAGCAGAGCAGTTGGAACAGTTCAGAAATACACAGGAACACTATGTAGAGCCAAGCTTCGCACCGATTATTGCCTATAAGGAACATGGAGCAATCGTGCATTACAGCGCTACGAAAGAATCAGATGTAGAATTGAAACCAGAAAGCTTTGTACTGGCAGATACCGGCGGACATTATCTTGAGGGAACGACCGATATTACAAGAACAATTGCTCTTGGCAGCTTGACACAGGAAGAAAAAGAAATGTATACTACGGTATTAAAAGGTCATATTCAGCTAGAAATGGCTCGCTTTTTACAGGGATGTAGCGGACAGAGCCTTGATGTTCTTGCAAGAACTCCATTATGGGAAAAAGGTCTTGACTACAATCATGGAACCGGACATGGTGTAGGTTATCTCTTAAGTGTTCACGAAGGACCAAACAGTTTCCGTTATCGTCCATCCGTAAATGGACGAAATGACTGCGTATTCGAAGAAGGAATGATAACCTCCGATGAACCAGGCATTTACTTAGAAGGCAAGTTCGGTATCCGCCTGGAAAATATGATCGTATGCCAGAAGGACATGGAAAATGATTATGGTAGTTTCTTATGTTTTGACGCACTTACCCTTGTACCGTTTGAACGTTCAGCAATCATAGCCGAAGAACTTAGTACAAAAGAAAAAGAATGGCTCAACAAATACCATCAGAAAGTATTTGAGACAATCGCTCCATATCTTACAGAAGAAGAAGCCGGCTGGCTCAGAGAAGAAACACAAGAATTCTGATTTGCCGAATGGCAAAGGAGACACCACTGTTGATGCCACTGTAGCCGGATTGTCATAAATAGTAACACCGTCCCCCTTTTGTGGTATAGTAAGTGAATTTGATAAAAAGGAGTATTTTATGAAATCAGTAATTATCACTGGTGCAACGCGTGGGATCGGCCTTGCGCTTGCCCGTTTTTATGCCGATAAAGGATATTGTCTTATGCTGAATGGCGGACATAATGAAGAAGCATTGGATGCCGTAGAAAAGGAGCTTTCTACAAAGACGCAGGTTATTACTTGTCTTGGTTCTGTCGCCGAGGAAAAGACGGCTGCTACTATTGTTCAAAAAACTTTAGATACTTTCGGACAGATTGATCTGTTAATTAATAATGCCGGTATCGCTCATATCGGCCTTTTATCAGATATGAGTTCGGAAGAATGGCATACTCTTATGGGAACAAATCTTGACTCTGTATTTTATATGTCAAAAGCTGTGATTCCTCATATGGTACACTGTCACAGTGGAAAAATCCTAAATGTCTCTTCTGTCTGGGGAGAAGTCGGTGCTTCCTGCGAAGCTGCTTATTCTGCCTCAAAAGGTGCCGTCAATTCTCTTACAAAGGCTCTGGCTAAAGAACTGGCCCCTTCACATATTTCCGTTAACGGAGTTAGTTTTGGTGTGATCGATACTGATATGAATCGCTGTTTTGATGAAGAAGAACGGGCTTCGCTTGCCGAAGAAATCCCTTACGGACGCTTTGCCTCTCCGGAAGAAGCCGCCGCTTTCTGTTACCAGATTACCGAATCCCCAGAATATCTTACTGGGCAGATTATACGCTTTGACGGTGGATGGATTTGATTTTGAGTTGCCGCAAGTTAGGGAGCTGTGCTTTTGCTGAATTAATATAGTAAAGGAGAAGATTTGAGGGAGCGTGTCCATAGAGCGTGTTTGAAAAATCATTCCAGCAATCTGCACGCCCCAATTTGCGGTATATTTTGCCTTCATTCAGTTGACGTAGCC
>OFLY01000007.1_pt1 | contig 162594 bp, 158 predicted proteins | sample 1541161 | NCBI WGS metagenome assembly OFLY01 (sample SAMN04209247, study PRJEB22552) | human gut metagenome | biome: gut; material: feces | host: Homo sapiens | place: USA: Oklahoma | reverse complement strand
GCATTGCGAAGATATTTTGTGAATACAAAAAATGGTGTTGAAAAATCATCATCAACACCATTTAGTATAGATCCACAAATTTTGGGGCGTTCAAATTTAAAAGTGGCGGCTTATGTATAATTTGTGGTACAAAGTGGGGAGTTATGGTAATATTAACTATGGTGGAAAATGGGGGTGGTAGATGTGTTTTTTGGTGAATATCGGCACAATTTGGACGCCAAGGGACGCATCATCGTCCCCGCAAAATTCAGAGAAGGACTTGGAGAAAAGTTCTACGTGACTCGCGGAATGGACGGCTGTTTGTTCGTTTATGCCGAAAACGAATGGAATCTTTTGCAAGAAAAGCTTCAAAAATTACCGCTTGCCAGGAAAGAGGCTCGTGCATTCGTGCGTTTCTTTTATTCGGCTGCGACTGAGTGCATACTTGACAAGCAGGGACGAATCAATCTTCCAAAAACGTTGTGCGATTATGCCGAACTTGTCAAGCCTTGCGTTTTTATCGGTGTCTCGAATCGAATTGAAATTTGGTCTGAACAACGTTGGGAAAAAGCATCGGAACAGGCGGCAGAAAGTTTTGACGATATGGCAGAAGATCTGCTTGATTTTGGATTGTAGGTGAAAAATGAATGACGGAATTTGAACACGTAACGGTTCTTTTAAATGAAGCTGTCGAAGGATTGAATATAAAACCTGACGGAGTGTATGTTGACTGTACGCTGGGTGGAGGAGGACATACGAAGAAGATCTTGTCTGAATTATCCGAGAAAGGTCGGCTTTATTCGTTTGATCAGGATCAGACTGCGATTGATTACAATGAAGAACAGCTGAAAAATGAAATCGAAAAAGGGCGGCTGACCCTTATCAAGAGCAATTTCCGAAATATCGCTTCAGAACTTGAAAAACGCGACGTTCTTTCGGTTGACGGAATCGTTTACGATTTAGGCGTTTCGTCGCCTCAATTTGATGTCGGCGAACGGGGATTCAGTTATCAGCATGATGCAGTCTTGGACATGCGCATGGATCAAACGAATGACTTGACTGCGGAAACGATCGTCAACGAGTGGAGCTATAACGATTTGGTACGGATTTTTGTCAGATACGGCGAAGAAAAATTTGCCAAATCAATTGCCAGACGGATTGAAAAGGCCCGTCAGAATGAAAGAATCAAAACGACTGGGCAACTTGTCGAGCTGATTAAAGAAGGGATTCCGGCTAAAGCCAGGAGGAAAGGCGGTCATCCGGCCAAAAAGGTCTTTCAGGCGATCAGAATAGCAGTCAATGATGAATTGGGAGTTTTAGAAGAATCCTTGGAAGAAGCATTCGGACTTTTAAGTCTTCACGGAAGAATCAGCGTTATCACGTTTCAGTCGCTTGAAGATCGGCTTGTCAAATCAATGTTTAGGGAAAAGACGAGTTTGCCCGAGCTGCCGCCTGGTTTGCCCGTGATTCCAAGGGAAATGCAGCCTGAGTTTAAATTAATCAACAAAAAACCGATTCTTCCGACTAAAGAGGAATTGGAAAATAATCACCGCGCACACTCTGCCAAGCTTCGAATAATTGAAAAAGCGGTGATCTAATTAGGGAGATATCAGATGAACAATACTGCGATCAAGAAAGTAGAAAAAAAGCAATCAATTAGACAAGCTTCAAAGAAAAATCAGCAAAAACTGGTTTATCAAATCGACGTGATGTCAGTCAAGATGTTTTTGATGTCGGCAATCGTTGCAATCGTAATCTTGGTTGTTGCAACAACGATTATCAGCATGAACAACAAGATTACAAAGACTCAAACGGAAATTGCAAGGATTGAGCAGAAGACAAAGGCACTGAACAATGAAAATGAAGATTTGAAGCTGAAAGCTGCTGACCTGATGAGCAATTCGCGTTTGGAGAAGATTGCTGAGAAAGCAGGTCTCAATTTGAACGATAATAATATGAGGAATGTAAAATAAATGAATAAATATGGAAAACGGCGGATGGCTGAGAAAAGGGATGTACAAAACCAGCGTGATTTCGGAAAATATTTTGCGCTCATTGTAGTGATTGTCTTTACGGTCTTTATCGGGCGTTTTCTTTATATTGCCGTGACGAAGAAAGTGTCCGGCAACAATCTGGTTGAAATCGCAAATCAAACGTATCATGAAAAGAGCACGCTCAAGGCCAGCCGCGGAACGATCTACGATGCTTCAGGCCAACCGATCGTTGAAGATACGAAAAGGTATTCGATCTACGTCGTTCTTTCTAAAACGGCAGTTGCGTACGGTCAGAGGCTGTATTTAAAAAACAGCGATAAAAACAAGGCTGCAGAGATTTTGCATGAATATTTGGGGATGGACGTTGACAAGCTGCTGTCATTGTTCAGTCAGCCGAAGTATCAGGTCGAACTCGGAAAAAAGGGACAAAACATTTCTCTTTCAACAAAGAATCAAATTGTTAAAGAAATGAAAAAAAGCAAAATTACCGGAATCAATTTCAGTGAATCGACTGATCGAATGTACCCAAACGGAATTTTTTCATCTCATTTGATCGGCGTCGTTTCCAAAGACAGCAGCGGGACTTTATACGGCACGATGGGACTTGAAGCACTTTATGACAACTATCTCAAAGGAAAAGACGGTTATGACATGCGCTCAACTGACAGTCACGGAATCAAACTTTCCGGGATGAAAAGCAGACTGGTCAAGGCAAAAGACGGCGACAACATCTACACGACGTTTAATTCACGGGATCAAAGCTATCTCGAAAGCCTTCTGAATAAAGCGCAGGAAACCTATCATCCTAAATCGATGAATGTGGTGCTGATGAATGCCAAAACGGGGGCAATTCTCGCAGCAAGTCAACGGCCGACGTTTAATCCTCAGACAAGAGAAGGAATTGAAGATCAATGGAAAAATACCTTGATGGAAGATACTTACGAGCCGGGATCCGTCATGAAGATTCTGACCATGTCCGCAGCCATCAACAGCGGAAATTATAATGAAAACGAATATTTTAAATCAGGATCAATGAAAATAGGCAACAGTCAGCGGGTCAATGACTGGGAAGTTGCCGGTTGGGGATACTTGAACTATCGTCAAGGGTTCATTCGTTCCTCAAATGTCGGAATGGCAAAGCTTGAGCAAAAGATGGGCGCAAAACTTTGGGAAAAATACATTAAGAAATTCGGCCTTTTGAAATCGACTGATTCAGGGCTCAGCAGCAACGAGTCCAGCGGAAGCATCGAGTATAAATATCCGATCGAGCAAGCCAACACTGCATTTGGCCAAGGCATCAACGTCACCGTCCTTCAAATGATGCAGGCTTTTTCTTCCGTGGCAAACAACGGTGAGATGGTAAAACCGTATCTTATTGAAAAAATCGTCAATCCGACAACCGGAAAGACGATCAAAACAGGCAAAAAGACCGTCGTAGGTCATCCGATCAAAAAGTCAACGGCAGAAAAGGTTCGCGACATGATGCAAGACGTCGTAAACGATCCTAACGGAACGGGCAATGCTTACAAAATCGACGGATATGATATCGGCGTCAAAACAGGTACTGCTCAAATTTCCGGAAACAACGGGTATTTGACCGGGGAGACGAATTACATCTTTTCGGTTGCGGGGATGGCACCAATCAAAGATCCGCAATACGTGCTTTACGTGACGATGAAACAGCCGGCGGGATTCGGAGGAAAAACGCCAAGCGAAATGCTTGCAACGATTTTTAACCCGTTGATGAAACGAGTGCTTGATGAAAGTCAAAGCGAATCGACACCAAGCGAAGCAATCAATGTTAAAAGCGTTGTCGGCCAGGAAACGGGAAATGCCGTTAAATCGTTTTCAGACAAAGGCTTGGTAGTGACCGCAATCGGAAATGGTGCTAAGATTATAAAGCAGTCTTCTGATACGGGCGAAGAATTGCTGCCCGGGCAACGGATAATTCTCGTGACTGATTCGGGACAGACGTTGCCAGACTTGAAAGGATGGACAAAATCAGATATGTTTAAACTGAAGAATCTGCTTGGCATCAATGTCAAATTCAAGGGATCCGGATTTGTCGAAAATCAAAGCGTCAAGCCCGGGACCAAGATTGCTGATATCAAAGAGCTTACAGTAGAATTGAAGTAGTGAAAGAGGGATAAAATGTTAGCAAGCACACTAATTTCCGAAATAAAGTTCAAAGTCGTTTCTCCGAAAGATTATGACGATTTTGAAGTTTCGAGTCTTGTATCCGATACGCGAAAAGTTGAAGAGAACAGCATCTTTGTAGCAATCAAAGGATACACGGTGGATGGACACAAGTTTATTCCAGAGGCAATCAGAAAGGGCGCCAAGGCAATTGTCGTTCAGGAAGAAACAGACGATATTCAAGGCGTAACGATTGTTCGTGTAAATAATACCAATCGAGCTTTGGCTATTTTGGCCGATAAGTTTTATGGATCTCCTTCAAGTTCGATGAAGGTCATCGGCGTAACCGGAACAAATGGAAAAACGACCGTAACCCACATGATTGAAGCAATTTTCAGAGATCAAAAAGATCGGACCGGATTGATTGGAACCATGTATCGCAGAATCGGAGAAAAAACTTACCCGACTGCGAACACGACTCCTGACATCTTGACGTTGCAAAAGACTTTTGCAGAAATGAAAAAGGAAAACGTCAAGGCCGCTGCAATTGAAGTTTCCTCAATTGCCCTTATTCAAGGGAGAGTATGGGGAATTGACGTCGATACCGCGGTCTTTACCAACTTTACGCAGGATCATTTGGACTACCATAAAACGATGGCAGAGTACGCGCACGCTAAAAGCCTGCTGTTCGCTCAGTTGGGAAACACTTACGGAAATGATAAGACTGCCGTCATAAATATTGACGATGAAATGGGGAAGAATTTTGCTCAGGATACCGCAACTCAAGTTCTGACTTACGGAATTAAAAATGATGCGATGATCAAAGCGTCAAACGTCAATATTCATTCTCAGGGAACCGATTTTGATTTGAAAGTTTTTGAAGATGAGTATCATTTACACGTCAAAACAGTCGGAATGTTTAACGTTTACAATCTTTTAGCAGCCTTCGGGGCGGCCTATGCAAACGGAGTTTCCGTACATGCGATCATTGAAAGTCTGGAGAAATTTCCCGGCGTCAAAGGCAGATTGCAACTGATTTCTTCTGACTGCGGCATTAGCGCAATCGTTGATTATTCGCATACTCCGGATGGGTTGCTCAATGCCTTGGAAACAATTAACGAATTTGCTTCAGGCGATGTTTATTGCGTTGTCGGATGCGGAGGGGATCGCGATGCGACGAAACGTCCAAAAATGGCTCAGATAGCCGTTGAATATAGCAATCATCCTATTTTTACGTCAGATAATCCAAGAACTGAAGATCCTGAGAAGATTCTTGATCAAATGCTTTCAGGGGTTCCCGAAAAAAACGTCCCGGTCTACCTTGACCGCAGGGAGGCCATTCAGGCTGCCGTAAATGCGGCAAATCCTGGTGATATCATTTTGATTGCAGGCAAAGGCCATGAGGATTATCAAATTATCGGGCATACGAAGCATCACTTTGATGATGCTGAAGAAGCCACAAAAGCTTTGGACAGCAGGGAAGGAAGATAGCATGACCATTTTTCAAATATTGACGAGCGCGTTGTCAAGTTTCATTTTAACCGCTCTGTTTACGCCGTTATTCATTAATTATGCGCATAAAAAAAATCAGGGACAGATGATCAGAGAAGAAGGTCCGAAGTGGCATCAAAAAAAATCAGGAACACCGACGATGGGCGGATTCGTATTCAATATTGCGATTCTGATTACGGGATTATGGGTGCCGCTTTGCTTTGATCATTTAACGCCCGTTGTTTTGGCCTTGGACGTAACTTTGATTTTATACGGATTGATCGGTTTTTGGGATGATTCGATCAAACTCTTCAAAAAACAAAATGAAGGTTTTACTCCCAGGCAGAAATTATTGTGTCAGATTATCGGTGCTTTGATTTTTTTGGCATTTTACCATCATGAAAAATTACCGTATTCGTTGGCCTTTTTTGGACATGAAGTCCAAGTTGGATTGATTGTTTATGGATTATTCGTTATTTTCTGGCTGGTCGGCTTTTCAAATGCGGTAAATCTCACTGACGGATTGGATGGCCTTGTATCCGGTCAGGCAATTATTGCGTTCGGGGCTTATGCGATCATTGCCTATCATCAAAAGCAATATGACGTCGTCATCTTTTGTTTGGCCGTAATCGGTGCCTTGTTTGCATTTCTTGGGTTTAATCACAAGCCGGCCAAAATTTTCATGGGAGACATGGGTTCTCTTGCGTTAGGCGGTGCGTTGGCGGCAGTTTCAATCATGGTTCATCATGAGATGCTGTTGCTTTTAATCGGCATTATTTTTGTTTGCGAGACATTGAGCGTTATTTTACAGGTTGCTTCATTCAAATTAACCGGCAAACGAATTTTCAAGATGAGTCCGATTCACCATCATTTTGAATTGTGCGGTTGGAGCGAATGGCGCGTCGATTTGACTTTTTGGGCTGTCGGTCTCGTAGCGGCCGTGATCGGCGTGCTGACAACAATTTGAATTTTATAGGAGTCATTTAAAATGAAAGATATAAAAGATTATCAAGGTAAGAACGTTTTGGTCGTTGGTTTGGGAAAAAGCGGAATCAATGCAGCTTATTTGTTGAAAAGACTTGGCGCAAACGTTACGATCAACGATAAGAAAAAGCTTGAAAACGAAGATCAGCTTGCAGCTTTTTCAAAAAGAAACATTAAGTGCGTTACGGGTTCTCATCCCCTCGAGCTTTTGGACGATACCGATTTGATCGTTAAAAATCCAGGGATTCCGTACGAAAATGAGCTGATTTCTGCTGCGGTCGAAAGAAACGTTCCGATTATAACGGAACCGGAACTTGCGTATCGAATTACCGAATCGCAGCTTATCGGAGTTACCGGAACAAACGGAAAGACAACAACAACAACGATGATTGCACTCATGCTCAATCAAAATCGTGAAGAGGGCAAAGCTTACACGTGCGGCAACATCGGCATTTCTGCTGCCAAGGTTGCGCAAGAAGTCGGAGAAAAAGACGTAATGGTGACCGAACTGTCCAGTTTTCAGCTGATGGGCATTGAAAAGCTCAGACCTCATATTGCAGTTTTGACCAATATTTATGAAGCGCATACCGACTATCACGGATCGAGAGAAAATTATGTCAAAGCCAAGATGAGAATCGTGAAGAATCAAAAAGAAGACGATTACTTTGTCGTCAACTGGGATTCTGAAGAATGGCGCAATCTTTCCAAGTTGACAAAGGCCAAAATCGTTCCGTTTTCACGTCAAGACACGACTGAAGAAGGGGCATACGTCAAAAACGGAGTGATTTTCTTCAGAGGAGAAGAGATCATGCATGTTGATGAAATCAAGGTTCCCGGTTCACACAACGTTGAGAATGCTTTGGCAGCAATTTCCGTTGCCAAGATTGAAGGCCAAAGCAACGAGAATATTGCCGAAGTTTTAAGAACGTTTTCCGGTGTTCGTCACAGAACACAGTACGTGACGACCTTTAACGGGCGCAAATTTTATAATGACTCCAAAGCAACGAATATGGAAGCAACTGAAAAGGCCTTGTCAGGTTTTGAAAATCCGGTCGTTTTGTTATGCGGGGGATTGGATCGAGGCTTTACTTTCGAGCGACTCGTTCCGTATCTTAAAAAGCACGTCAAGGCAATGGTCGTCTTCGGACAGACGGCCGACTTATTGGAGGAAGCAGGCAAACTTGCCGGCATTGGTCGGATCAAGCATGCAAAAGATTCCTCAGCCGCCGTTTCAGCTGCTTATGAGATGAGTTCTGAAGGAGATATCGTCTTGCTTTCTCCTGCCTGCGCAAGCTGGGATCAGTGGCCGACGTTTGAAGCGCGCGGGGATGCATATATTGAAGAAGTCGAAAAATTGACACGGGAGGAAAAATGATGCGTTTGTTAGTTTCTGGCGGCGGGACGGGTGGACATATCTATCCTGCACTGGCATTGATTGAAGATTTGAAGGAAAAAGATCCGACGGCTGAAATTTTGTATGTCGGAACGAGCAGGGGACTTGAATCAAGAATCGTTCCTGATGCCGGAATTGATTTTAAAACAATTGAAATTCAAGGATTTAAGCGTTCGCTTTCTTTGAAGAATCTCAAAACGATTTATCTTTTTTTAAAGAGCGTTCATGATTCAAAGAAAATCATTAAGACCTTCAAACCGGATGTTGTTGTCGGAACGGGTGGCTATGTTTGCGGTTCAGTTCTTTATGCGGCTGCCAGGATGAAAATTCCGACGGTGATTCATGAGCAAAACAGCATCGCAGGCGTTACGAACAAATTTCTGGGACACTTTGTCGATAAGATCTGCATTTGCTTTGATCATGCAAAAGATGATTTTCCGGAAAAGGAAAAAATTGTCTTTACGGGAAATCCTCGAGCACAACAAGTTGTCAAAATCAAAAAGTCGGATCGATTAAAAGAGTTCGGTCTTGATCCTTCTAAAAGGACTGTCTTGATTTTTGGAGGTTCACGCGGAGCAAGAAGAATCAACGAGAGTGCGCTCGAAGCAATCAAATATTTTAAAGGACAGCCATGGCAGGTTCTTTTTGTCACCGGGCGCGTTCATTATGACAAGATTATGGCAAGCCCATCGGCAAAAGATTTGCCGCAAAAGGTTGCAATCGTACCTTATGTTAACGACATGCCGTCGATTTTGCCTGAAATTTCACTGATTGTTGGACGGGCAGGTGCAACGAGTCTGGCTGAAATCACCGCACTCGGGATTCCGTCAATCCTGATTCCGAGTCCTTACGTTACGCACGATCACCAGACTTATAACGCGATGAGTCTGGTTGAAAAGAAAGCGGCTTTGATGATCAAGGAAGCAGAACTTGATGGCCAAAAGTTGTTTGATGCCGTTTCTGAGCTTGAAAATGATGAAGAATTATCAGAAAAGATGGCGTCAAATGCAAAAGCTGCCGGCGTTCCCGATGCTGCTGATCGATTGCTCAGCGTATTGGAATCTCTTGTGAGATAATAACGATTAGGGAGGAGCAAAATTGTTTAAAAAAGAAAATAACAAGAGCTCCTCGTCGAAGTTTAAAAAATGGAGGAAGCTGCAGGAGAAACGTCGACTTGAGCATGAAAAAGCTCAGCACGCCGGACGATATCATCCGGATCCTGGCTTGAAGATGACGAACTCTATTCAAAAAAGGCGTTTATTTCGAAAAACGATTCCGCTGCTGACGATTTTTGGATTGACTGCGCTTATTTCGCTTTATTCGATTATGCCAATCAGCCGCTTGGCGTCATTAGACGTTTCTGGCGGCGACAAGCAAACGAAAATCGCCGTCATCAAGGCAAGCGGACTTAACTACTATGAATCGCTTTTTTCGATATGGCCCGATAAATCAAAAATTGAAAAACGAATTTCGGATAAAGTCGGAAACGTCAAATCGGTCAAACTCAGCATCCGTCGATTCAATCACGTAAATTTAGCAATCACGGAATATCGAACCATCGGATACGTGGAAAGAGACAACTTGTACTATAAGCTTTCGAGCTCCGGCATGACTGTCAATTACGGCGTTGAAGATTTTGACGGCAGCTACCCTGTATTTTACGGCTTTAACAACAATCGCAGGTTGCTAAAGGACATGGCTCTTCAAGTTGACAGCGTCGACAGGAAAGTCCGCGGGTGCATCTCTGAAATTCACTTTGAGCCATCCAAGGTTGATCCGGAAAGGGTTCACGTTTATATGAATGACGGAAATGAAGTCATTGCGCAAATTTCGACATTTTCCAGGAAAATAAACTATTATCCTCAGTATACTGCCAAAATGAAATTTAAAGGAATCATTGATTTAGAAGTCGGAGCTTACGCATATCCTAAAAATTAGAGAAAAAAATTGAAGTTTAATTTAAAAAAAGTTGATAATTGTATTGACAAACAAGAAATACTTGATTTTTTGTGGTAAAATTATACCATATGGTTGGATTTGTATATTTAAAATGTTAAAAAATTATTAAAGGGAGGCAAATCGATGGATAATTCTGGTACTTATGTCGGTTTAGACATCGGCACAACATCAATCAAAGTGGTGATTGCCGAGTATGCGAAAAACCAGATGAACATCATCGGTTATGGCAATACCCGCTCTGCAGGGTTGAATCGTGGGGTAGTCGTCGATATTGATCAGGTGGTCCAGGCAATCAAAGAAGCAGTTGGCCAGGCCAAAGAGAAAGCATCGCACCCGATATCAGAGGTAAGCGTAGGCGTGCCTGCGAATCTCTTGTCGATTGAACGCTGCAAGGGGATGATTGCTGTTGGAAAAGATGATGGCAATTCAAAAGAAATCAGCGATAAAGACGTCAGGAGAGTAACCGAGGCAGCGTTAGTCCAAAATCTGCCTCCTGAACGCGACGTGATTGATATCGTTCCTGATGAGTTCGTCGTCGACGGTTTTGACGGAATCAAGGATCCGCGCGGAATGGTTGGCGTCAGAATGGAAATGCAAGGGGTCATGTATACTGGTCCGAAGACGATTTTGCATAATATTAAGAAGTGCGTCGAAAGGGCAAACCTCAAAGTTCGTGATTTGGTCGTTGCGCCGCTTGCATTGGCGACCGTTGCTTTGACTGATGGGGAACAAGATTTCGGAGCAATTTTGATTGATCTTGGCGGCGGTCAGACGACTGCCGCAGTCGTTCATGATCATAAACTGAAGTACACTTACGTCGATCAGGAAGGCGGAGATTTCGTTACGCGAGACATTTCGATCGTTTTGAATACTTCAATTGAAAATGCAGAGGTTTTGAAACGCAATTATGGTTATGCGACGACTTCAATGGCATCTTCAGATGACGTCTTCCCGGTAACCGTCGTTGGACAACAGGAACCTCAAATGATTAATGGAATGCAGCTTGCCGAAATTATTGAAGCTCGCATGCGGCAAATTTTTGAAAAGCTCAAAAACGATTTGGAAGGGATCAAAGCTTTTCAGCTTCCAGGCGGTGTCGTGATTACCGGGGGGTTGGCTGCATTACCGGGAATCAAAGAATTAGCAGAGGAAATTTTAGGCGTGCACGTTTCGATTTATGTTCCGCAAGAAATGAATTTGCGGATACCGTCATTTTCTCAGGTAATCGGAATCGTCGATTATATTACCCATGAAAGTGAAATTGAACGAATCGTTCGTCATACTCTTGATGATCAGGATGAATTCCTAGTTTCAGAATCTGAAGAACATGAGGACTACGACAACGAATATCATGAAAAAGAGACAAACGGATACGACGAAGAATATTTAGAAGAACAGGATTCGAATCAAGACAAAAGCTCATTTGCCTCTAAGATAGCTGGATTTTTTAAGAGCTTCTTTGATTAACGATGATTGAATGACGGAGGATTTTATTATGGACTATTCAATGGATGATACGGAAACATTAAACAGTGCAACTATCAAAGTAATCGGCGTTGGCGGTGCCGGCGGAAACGCCGTCAATCGAATGATTGAAGATGACGTTAAGGGCGTCGAATTCATCGTGGCCAATACTGACGTTCAGGCACTCAAGAGCTCACGTGCCGAAACGAAGATTCAGCTCGGACCAAAATTGACGCGAGGACTCGGTGCAGGCTCAAATCCCGACACGGGCAATAAGGCCGCTCAAGAAAGCGAAGAAGCTATTTCTGAAGCGCTTGAAGGTGCAGATATGGTCTTTGTTACGGCCGGCATGGGCGGCGGGACTGGTACCGGTGCTGCTCCGATCGTGGCTAAAATGGCCAAGGATCAGGGAGCATTGACGGTCGGAGTTGTTACGCGTCCGTTTACGTTTGAAGGACCTAAGCGTGCTCGTTTTGCCGCTGAAGGTCTTGCACAGCTCAAAGATCAAGTGGATACGCTGGTTGTCATTGCCAATAATCGCTTGCTTGAAATTGTTGATAAAAAGACTCCTCTTCTGGAAGCATTCAAAGAAGCGGATAATGTTTTGCGTCAAGGCGTGCAAGGCATCTCTGATTTGATTACTTCGCCAGGAATCGTCAACCTTGATTTTGCGGACGTCAAAACCGTTATGCAAAATCAAGGATCGGCTTTGATGGGAATCGGGACCGCAACTGGTGAAAATGCAGCGGCTGAAGCTACGAAGCAGGCAATTTCTTCACCGTTGCTTGAGGTTTCGATTGACGGTGCCGAAAACGTTTTGCTCAATATTACGGGTGGACTCAACTTATCGCTTGTTGCAACGGAAGAAGCTTCGAATATCGTTTCTCAAGCAGCAACAAAAGATGTCAACATCATCTTTGGAACGTCAATCAACCCTGATCTTGAAGATGAGGTAATCGTGACTGTCGTTGCAACCGGAATCGATAAAAAGGAAAAGCAGGGAAAGAAAAACGGCATTCGTCAGGCAGCTCCTTCTGACGTTAATCAGGCCAAAAAATCTGATCCTTTGAGGGATTGGGACATTACGCGCGAAATTAACGGGGTATCAAAGTCTCCGGTTCGCGGGAACGAATTTGAAAATGTTGAGAAAAAAGAGTTCAACGTTTTTGGTTCAAACTCTGACTTTAGCGACGGAGATGATGATCTCAGCGTGCCGCCATTTTTGAATCACAGAAATAATCAATAAAGCTGATTTCAGTCAAAAAATGATCAAAGGAGGGATTCCTATGAAAATAAGCGAATTTTTCAGATCGGACGAATATGATGAGGATGAAACCGATTATGATGAAGAAGATTATCGCACGGCACAAGCTGAAACCCAGGGCAACGGTTCCAAAGTCATGGAATTGGTCAACAAGAATCACGAAAAAAAGATCATGCTTTTTGAGCCTCGTATTTTCTCAGATGTGAAGGCAATTGCACAAAGATTGTTGGACGGACAGGCTGCGGTCGTTAATTTTCAAAGAATCGATGACGGGCAGGCCCATCGCGTGGTTGATTTCTTATCTGGGGTAACTTTTGCAATTGACGGAAAAATCCAACGAGTCGGTGAAAAGATTTTCCTTTGTACGCCTGATGATTTTATCGTTGAAGGCAATTTGACTGATACGAGACAAGATGATGAATTTAAAATGCGAGGTATTTAATTGCTTACACTATTAGTAGTTGATATTTTTAGAGTTTACGAGTTTTTGATTGTTGCATATTGCCTTCTTTCATGGTTTCCTGGGGCATATGAGAGCAAGATCGGTCAGCTTTTGATAAAGTTGTGTCAGCCGTATCTTGATCTCTTTGACTTTATTCCTCCGATTGCCGGAATCAGTTTTTCTCCGATTGTCGCTTTGATTGTTTTGGAGTTTGCCGAAAAAGGTGCGTTGTTCTTGATGGGAATCTTTGGAATATATTGATCGGAGCAGCAAATGGATGGAATATATCAGCATTTCAGACCGGAAGAAGCATCGGTCATCGATAGCCTGAATGAAGTGATCGTACGTGCAAAAGATGAATACCGCCCGATTTTGACTCATTTTTTGAATCCGCGGCAGCATTTTATCGCAGACGTGCTTATCGGACGTTTCGATGACGTTAAGCTGAAAACGTTTGGCGGCTTTTCAGGAAGCGAAAGAAAAAGAATTTTGTTTTATCCGGAATATTACGAACCTCAAGACAATGATTTTTCAATGTCGCTTCTTGAAATCAACTATCCCGTCAAGTTCGCCAAACTGGAGCATCGGACGATTTTGGGCACGCTTGCAAACTGTGGTCTTGAACGCGATGTCATAGGCGACATCATTACGGACGGCATTAAGTGGCAGTTTTTTTGCGAAAAGGAAATTGAGCCGTATCTGCTTGAAAATATCGACAGAGTCGGCAAGGTCAAGGTAAAGCTTGGGGAAATTCCACTGCAAAATGCAGTGTCTCCAATTGAAGAGTGGGAGCATGCAACGGTTGTCTTGAGTTCGCTCAGATGCGACGTGCTGATTTCTTCGGTGTACAATCTTTCAAGGAAACATGTAAAAGATCTTTTGCAGACCAATAAAGTGTCGTTAAATTGGATGATTCTTTCAAAAGCTGATTTTGAGATCAGAGTCCATGATGTTTTATCCGTGAGAGGATATGGGCGAGTAAGGATGGACGAACTCACCGGTGTTTCTAAAAAAGGCAAATTTATAGCAAAAGTTTCTGTTTTGAAAAAATTACGATAATTTTGGAGGTGAAGGGGAATGGCATTAACCCCATTGGATATTCACAATAAAGAATTTGACGTAAAGCTTCGCGGCTATGACAAAGATGAAGTCAATGACTTTTTGGATCAAGTCATCAAAGACTACGAAGCTGTGCTTAAAGAAAACGATCATTTGACTGAAAGCTTGAAGCAGAGTCAAGAAAAGCTCAAGTATTTCAATGATTTAAAGGACTCATTGAATCAGTCGATTATCGTTGCGCAAGAAGCGGCTGATAAGGTTAAAGCTAATTCCCAACGAGAAGCCGAAATTATCAATCGTGAAGCACAAAAGCAAGGCCAAGACATTATTGACCAAGCAAACGATAAAGCACGCCACATCATCGAAGAGGCCTCAAAAAAGGCCAAGAAGCTGGCGCTTGAAACCGACGATTTGCGCAAGCAGGCAAGAATTTTCAGACAAAAGCTCCAAGTCATGATGGAATCTCAGCTTGAAGTAGTCAAGGGAAGCGAATGGGATGAAATTTTGCAACAAGGCGAAACAACGAGCTACGAAGCAATTCAGGAAGCAATTCGTCGCGATGAAACTCTTGACAAAGAGGCCGCTAAAGAAGTAAAATCATTCTCAAACGACAGTGAAGATGATGTTTATTATCAAAACGCCGTTGAAGACGGCGAAGTTGACGATAGCGAAGAAGCTGATGCTGTCGTCGTTTTCCCAGAATCAGACGTTGATGCTGGCGGTCAGCATTTTGCTGATGAAGCAGAAGAAAATATGTAAAATTTTATGAGAACACGAGCGTTGCGTGAGATGCAGAAGCGAGTCGACGAAATGGTGAAAGGTCGATTGTTTTGATGCAATGCTTATCATCTCGGTTTTGCTCGGCTGAATCAAAGTAAGCTGAGTCGGGTGGTGCCGTTATTGACCAAAAGGGAGTCATTGATTTGATTCTGAATTTGGGTGGTACCACGAAAACTCGTCCCTGTTGGGGCGGGTTTTTATTTTTTGATGAAACAAGCATCAAAATCTGTTTTGGAAAAGAAGATTAAGAAAGGATGGCTGTTTATACAGCGGGTGTAACATGAGAGTTAAAGATACATTGAACTTAGGCAAGACCAAATTCCCAATGCGCGGTAATTTGCCTGTTCGTGAAGCAGAACGCCAAAAAGCTTGGGAAGAAAACAAGGTTTACGAACGTCGTCAAAAATTAAATGAAGGCAAGCCTTCATTCGTATTACATGACGGACCTCCATATGCAAACGGCAATATTCATATGGGACATGCAATGAACAAAATTTCAAAGGATATCATCGTTCGTTCCAAGTCGATGATGGGCTTTAGAGCTCCTTACGTTCCCGGCTGGGATACTCACGGCCTTCCGATCGAACAACAATTGAAAAAAGCAGGCGTTGATCGCAAGACGCTTACAGTCGCCGATTTTCGCGAAAAATGTCGCGAATATGCTTTGAAACAAGTTGAAGGTCAAAAGAAAGATTTCAAGCGACTTGGAATTGCGGGAGAATGGGATAACCCATATTTGACGCTGCATCCTGAATTTGAAGCTGCACAAATTCGCGTTTTTGGCAAAATGGCAGAAAAGGGTCTGATTTACAAAGGCTTGCGTCCCGTATACTGGTCATGGTCATCTGAATCTGCGTTAGCAGAAGCAGAAGTCGAATATCACGACGTCGTGTCACCATCTGCATTTTACGGCGTACAGGTCAAAGATGGCAAGGGAGTTCTTGATACGAACACGTACCTTGTCGTATGGACGACTACTCCTTGGACTATTCCGGCTTCTGAAGGCGTAACGGTTGATGCCAAATTCGACTATGCGGTTGTTAAACCGGAGGGCGATGATCGCAAATTTGTTTTGGCTGCAGAACTTGTCAAAGAAAATGCCGAACGATTTGGCTGGAAAAACTATGAAGTTCTTGAAACGTTGAAGGGTGCTGACCTTGAGTATGTCACGGCACGTCATCCTTTCTATGACGACAAGGAACTTTTGACGATGATCGGTGATTTCGTAACGCTTGATGCAGGTACCGGTTTGGTTCACACGGCTCCCGGCTATGGCGACGATGATTACAAGGTCGGAATGAAGTACGGCTTGCCGATTTATGCACCTGTCAACGATCAAGGATATTTGACGGATGACTGCGGTCCTGATTTTGCCGGCGTTTTCTATGATGATGCAAATGAAGTATCCTTGAAGAAACTTGAAGAAGCAAACGTTTTGCTTAAGCAAATGGATTACGAGCACAGCTATCCGTTCGATTGGAGAACGAAGAAACCGATTATTTTCCGTGCAACTCCTCAATGGTTTGCATCTGTCGACAAGATTCGTTCAGAAATTCTTGATGCGATTGATGAAGTCAAATTCTTGCCTGATTGGGGCAAAGTTCGCTTGCACAACATGATTCGCGATCGCGGCGATTGGGTAATTTCGCGTCAACGCGTTTGGGGCGTTCCGCTGCCGATTTTTTATGCGGAAGACGGAACGGCAATCATGGACAAGGAAACAATTGAGCATGTTGCAAAATTGATTGAAAAATACGGTTCGAATATTTGGTTCCAACGTGAGGCGAAGGATCTTCTTCCGGAAGGATATACGAATGAGCATTCTCCAAACGGCGAATTCACAAAAGAAATGGATATTATGGACGTTTGGTTTGATTCCGGTTCTTCTCATCAAGGTGTTTGCGCACAGCGTGACTATTTGACCTATCCGGCAGACATGTATCTTGAAGGATCCGACCAATATCGCGGCTGGTTCAATTCAAGTTTGATTACAAGCGTTGCCGTTTCCGGTCATGCTCCATACAAGCAGATTATTTCTCAAGGCTTCACGCTTGACGGAAAAGGACGCAAGATGAGCAAGTCACTTGGCAACACGATCGTTCCGAGCGAAGTCGTTGACAAGATGGGAGCTGAAATCATTCGCTTATGGGTTCTCAGCGTTGATACTTCGGCTGACGTTCGTGTTTCGATGGACAGTTTCTCGCAAATTTCTGAAAGCTACCGCAAGTTCAGAAATACGATGCGTTTCATGCTGGCCAACACGACGGATTTTGATCCTGCTGAAAATACCGTTGCATATGATGATCTTGAAGCATGCGACAAATATATGGAAGTCTTGGCCAATAAGTTCACGAAAGAAATTCTTGATGACTATGCAAACTATAATTTTATGGACATCTATAAGAAATTGATCAATTTCTTGACAACTGAGCTTTCAGCATTTTACCTTGACGTTGCAAAGGATGTCGTTTACGTTGAAGCTGAAGATTCGCACAAGCGTCGTTCGATGCAGACGGTACTTTATGACGTCTTGGTTCGTCTGACGAAACTCATGACGCCTGTTTTGCCGCATACGACTGAAGAAATTTGGGAATACCTGAAAGAACCTGAAGACTACGCTCAACTTGCAGAAATGCCGGAAGTTGCACACTATGACGGTGAAATTGAACTTTTGGAAAATTGGAAACGATTCATGAAAGTTCGTTCTGACGTCTTCAAGTCATTGGAAAACGCACGCAATGAAAAGCTGATCGGCAAGTCATTTGAAGCTCATGTTGAACTTTATGTTTCGGATGGCGTCAAAGCCGAACTTGAAAAGCTTAATGCAAACGTTCGTCAGTTACTGATTGTTTCCGCTTTGGACGTTTTGCCAAAGGACCAAGCTCCAGAGGATGCTGATGATTACGATGAAATCAAGGTAGTAGTCAAGCATGCCGATGGCGAAGTCTGCCCGCGCTGCCGTCGCACGACGACAACCGTCGGAAGCGATGCACGTTTGCCGCAATTGTGTGATGAATGTGCCAAAGTTGTTTCCAAAAATTACCCTGAAGCTTTGACTGAAGGATTGGAATAATTCGCTTTTCGGTTAATGTCGGAAAAGCGACGAAATCAGACAGGTATTTTATCAAAATCTAAAAATTAAAGCAAAGCAGCTGAGAATCAGAAATTTGTTCTCAGCTGTTTTTTTACGCTGAATTTTGCAAAAACATGAAAATATGTGCGACAACTTTGCCGAAAAGCCACATAGATGATAAGATATATTCAGAAGAATTTTCGTAAAAGAGGTAAGCCCATGGAATTAATCAAAGTTCATGGTTCAGGAAATGATTTTTTCATTTTGGATCAAGAAAAACTTGGAAGAAAAATATCTGAAACGGAGCTGAAACAGCTGGCAATCAAAGTCTGTGATCGCAAGCACGGTTTTCACGGCGGAGCGGACGGAATCTTATGCGTCTTGCCCGAAACACGTGGCGATGTTTTGGGGAGAATGCGCGTCATCAATGCAGACGGAAGCGAAGCAAGCATGTGCGGCAACGGTCTCAGAACGGTTGCGCGCTATCTAAGCGAAAAAAACGGCAAGAAATCTTTTAAAGTCGCAACGATGTATGCCGACCTTGAAGTCGAGCAGGCAAATGAACTCGCACCGGGAGTAAAGACTTTTGCGGTTGAGATTTCACCGGTCAGTTTTTCGGCTGATGATTTGAAGATGCACGTCGGTAAAGAAGAATTGCATGAAGATAAATTGGAAATGCTGTCTGGTGAATTGAAATTCAGTGCAGTTGCCGTGCCCAACCCGCACCTGATTTCATTTGTTGATCATGAAACGCTTGTTTCAGAAGATCTCGGGAGAATTGCTTCATATCTGAATGACGGAAAAAATGCTTTGTTTCCAGACGGAGTAAACGTCAGTTTTGTTGAAATTCTTTCGGAAGACGAAATTTTCGTTAGAACGTATGAAAGAGGAGTCGGATATACGAATGCGTGCGGAACGGCAATGTCTGCTTCCAGTCTGATGTATGTGCTCGAAAAAACTGACGGAAAGGGATTTGAAAAAACTTTGTCGGTAAAAAATCCTGGCGGCATGGTCAAAACGATCGTTCATCGAAAAGAAGACGGGAACTACTTCATGTCTTTGATCGGGAACGGGACTTTTGTCGCAAAATGCACGGTTTCATTGGATGAAGCGCTTCTTGGCGATTTTTCGGCCGCAACTTGGGAAGAAACAGGCGAGCAGGCAAGCTATGAGAAATTTGTCAAGAAAATTTGCGAATAGTTTTTGGAGGAATCAGAATGAATTTTGAAGAAAAAGTATTATCAACTGAAAATATTTTTGATGGCAAGATTATCAAGGTCGATAAAGAAACAGTTGAACTTCCGAACGGGAAAAAAGCTTTTCGCGAAATCGTGAGACATCATGGCGCGGTTGCGCTGATTCCGATTACTGACGACGACAAAATCGTAATGATCAAACAATGGCGTGAGCCGATGCGAAAAGTCACGCTTGAAATACCTGCCGGAAAAATTGAACCCGGAGAAGAAAGCGATCCCCTTCAAACGGCAATTCGCGAGTTGAACGAAGAAGCTCGGTATGAGGCAGAAAACATCGAGCTGGTCACTCCTTTTTATACTACCCCGGGATTCAGCGATGAAGAAATCTATCTGTATCACGCTTCAGGATTAAAGCCGGTTTCAACTGAGCTTCCGCAAGATGATGATGAATTTCTTGAACTTGTTGAGCTGACTTTGCCGGAAGCAATGTCTGCGATGAAAGAAGGGCTCGTTTGCGACAGCAAGACGATCATGGGTCTTTTGTTTTGGCAATTGATGCAATAATTGAGGAATAAGATGAGCGATAAAGACAACGAAAGAGAATTTTTTGATCAGGACAGGGTCGAACCTTTGAGACGATCGGACAGAAGGCATCGGCAAAAGTTCGCAAATCCTTTCCGGAATGTACGGAAAAAAGATAATTTTCAAAACGAGTCGCAGCATTTTGATGAGCAGAAAGATTCATTGAGCAGAAGTTGGGTGCTGGCGGAAAATCATGAAAACATGGTTGAGGAAAAGACGAAAAGTTTGAAGAAAAAACTTGATATTGCCATTGTTTTCTTAATTGCGGCAATTATTTTGGCCTTTTTATTCATGCGATTCGTTAATTTTTAATGCTTAAAGCGATGAAGGGAAATGATAATATGCGTTACGGAATCATCTGCGCAATGGATGAAGAGTTGAAAGACCTGCTTGAAAATTTGGAAGATCGAACTGATAAAGAGGTCGGCGGCACTGAATTTTATACGGGAAAAATCAAAGGAAAAGAAGTTGTTTTGGTACGTTGCGGAATCGGCAAGGTTCAATCAGGCATTACGACGGCGTTGATGATTGTCGAATTTAATGTCGATTGCGTCATCAACTCCGGCTCAGCCGGCGGAATCGGGAACGGGCTGCATGTTGGCGACGTTGTTTTGTCAACCGGTGCTGCGTACCATGACGCTGATGCGACTGCGTTCGGATATAAAAAGGGACAGCTTCCGGGCCAGCCGCAAATTTTTGAAGCCGATAAGAAACTTGTTTCAAGACTTGAGAAAGCAGCCCAAAAAACAAATCTGAACGTCAAAACAGGTTTAATCGTCACCGGTGACCAATTTGTCAGTTCTGATGAAGCAATTGCTCAAATCAAGGCAATTTATCCTGACGCGCTTTGCTGCGAAATGGAAGGAGCTGCCATTGCGCAAGCGGCATATCAGCTTAGGACACCGTTCGTCGTCGTCAGGGCAATGTCTGATAACGGCAATGGCGACGCGGCGCAATCATTTGACGAGTTCATTATTGATGCAGGCAAGCGTTCGGCCAAGATGATCATGGCTTTGCTTGCGGATTAGGGGGCGTTTTTCGTGGAGAGAATTTATGCCGATAATGCCGGGACGACTCCAATGGCTGCTGAGGTAATCGAAACCATGACGGAGATGATGAAAAACGTCTTCGGCAACGCTTCTGCAGTCAGCAGCTTCGGTCGTGAAGCGCGGCGCGTGCTTGATGAAAGCAGACATGTGATTGCCGAATCGATCAACGCAAAAAGCGATAACGAAATCGTTTTTACGAGCGGCGGAACCGAAAGCGACAATACTGCCATCATGCAGACTGCTTTTCTTCGGAGAAATGAAGGTCGACACATTATTACGACTGCAATCGAGCACGAGGCGGTTTTAAAACCGATGGCTTTTTTGGAAAGCCAGGGATACGAAGTAACGTATCTTTCGGTTGATGAAAACGGGATCATTGATTTGAATGAATTGAAAGATGCATTACGTGACGACACGATTCTTGTGTCCGTCATGATGGGCAATAACGAAGTCGGAAGCAGGCAGCCCATTCATGAAATCGGCGAAATCGTTTCGGAGTCGAATGCATGGTTTCATACAGATTGCGTGCAAGCCTACGGAATTTTGGATGTGGACGTTCAAAAAGACAAGATAGATCTGTTGTCGACGTCTGCACACAAGTTGAACGGTCCGAAGTTTTTGGGATTTTTATACGAACGAGAAGGATTAAATCTTAAAGCGTATTTGCGCGGCGGCGATCAAGAACTGAAGCGTCGTGCCGGAACGGAAAATGTTCCGGCCATTGCCGGTTTTGCCAAAGCGGTTGAATTGGCGAGTGCCGATAAAAAAGAACTGCGAGAAAAATTTCAGAATTTGAAGAAAAAACTGGTGGAAGGCTTGGAGCATCAAGAAATCGATTTTGAAATAAACGGGTTGCATGATGGAAGCGAGCTTCCTCAAATCGTCAGTCTTTGGTTCAAAGGGTGTCAAAGCGATGCCTTGCTGACCAATCTTGATTTAAATGGAATCGCTGCTTCTGCCGGGTCTGCATGCACGGCAGGTTCGCTTGAGCCGTCCCACGTGCTGACTGCGATGTACGGAAAAGACAGTCCAAAAGTTTCTGAATCATTGCGTTTCAGTTTTGGAAGATACAATACTGAAGAAGAAGTTGAACGCATTATCGAGGTATTGTCAAAAACGATTAAGAGAATGAAAAAAGGCAGGTAATAAACATGGCATACGGACAAAAAGCAAAGTTGCAAGGCGATACGAGAACTTTTGAATTATCGCCTGAAATCAAACGTTATTCATTGAGAGACGTTGGTTTTGTCGAATCAAAGGGCGGAAAATTCACATTGGAGCGTTCGCTTGATCCAAATTCTCCTTATAATCAAGGTTTCAAGTTCAAGATGGCTGTAACGTCTGCGTTGGACGGATTTAAAATGGTGACGACGACCGCAAACGGAATCAAGGAAGTCAACGTTTTTAAAGGCAATGATGCTGAAACTCACATTGAGCAGTTAAATTACATTTTAAAAGACTTGATGGATCACAACATCATCGTGGAAGAATAAACGATAATGACGAAATATTGATAAATTTTCTGGAAATTGCAGTTGTACCTTTTGGGTGACTGCTTTTCTTTTTTTGCACAGCTTGTGTTTTCCAAAATTCTTTGCTATCATAGGAAACACTGAAGAAAACAACCTTCAATTGTTAATTCAGAATTTAATAAAGCGATGGTGAGTTTTTATTATGACAGATAACAGCAGGATTCGGGTCGTTGTCGGAATGAGCGGCGGCGTAGACTCGTCTGTTTGTGCATATTTGCTCAAACGGCAAGGCTATGACGTTGTCGGCGTCTTTATGAAAAATTGGGACGAAAAAAAAGACAGCGGCGTTTGTACGGTGACGGAAGATTACCAAGATGTTGCCAAGGTTGCTAACGAAATCGGCATCCCGTATTATTCAGTCAACTTTGAAAAAGAGTACTGGGATGGTGTCTTCACGTATTTCTTGGATGAATATCGTCACGGCAGAACGCCAAATCCGGACATCATGTGCAATAAAGAAGTCAAATTCAAAGCCTTTTTGGACTATGCGATGGAACTGGATGCTGACTATATTGCGATGGGACATTACGCTCAAATCAAGCGTGATGATGACGGAACCGTGCATTTAATGAGAGGTGCTGATCAAAATAAGGATCAGACGTATTTTTTGAGCCAACTGTCAGGCAAACAGCTTGAAAAAGCAATGTTTCCGATTGGAGGCATGCAAAAATCGGAAGTGCGCGAAATTGCCAAAAAGGCAGGCTTGGCAACGGCTGACAAAAAAGATTCAACGGGTGTTTGTTTTATTGGCGAAAGAAACTTCAGCAAATTTCTGAGTGAATTTTTACCTGCAAAACCAGGCAAAATGATGACCTTTGAAGGCGAATACAAAGGTGAACATTTCGGTTTGATGAATTATACGATTGGCCAGCGTCGCGGACTTGGAATCGGTGGTGACGGCAAGTCAAACGAGCCGTGGTTCGTCGTCGGAAAAGATTTGAAAACGAATACTCTGTACGTTGGCCAGGGATATCATAATGAACATCTTTATGCAACGAGCCTTGATGCGACGAAACTGAGCTTTGTGGCACCGATTGAAGACCGCGGACAAAGTTTTCACTGCACCGCAAAATTCAGATATCGCCAAAAAGATTCCGGCGTTACAGTGAATTTCAACGATGAAAGAAACAAGGTCGAAGTAGTCTTTGACAATCCGGTCAGAGCAATAACTCCCGGACAGGAAATCGTTTTTTATGACGGTGAAGAATGCCTTGGAAGCGGAACGATTGATCACGCTTATCAAAATGGGCGGCTTTTGCAATACGTGTAGTCAAGGAATGATGACTAAGCCGGGAATTTCCCGGCTTTTTTGTTTGCAAATCAAAAACACCGTTGTTCATTAATGGCGTAAAATGTGAGATAATAACTGTATAGCATACTATAATTGGAAAAGGGTGTCGGTTGATGACCAGATTATATTTTGTTCGCCACGGTAAAACTGAGTGGAATCTTGAAGGAAGATATCAAGGAGCACACGGTGATTCGCCATTGCTTGCGCAAAGCTATCTTGAAATCGGATTGTTGGCTGAATATTTGAATAACGTCAGGTTTGCCAAGGCTTATTGCAGTCCGATCAAGCGGGCGCGGGTCACGGCACAAAAGCTTGTCTCTTTGTTGGAGCATCCCGTTAAGCTTGAATCTGATCGTGCATTTCAGGAATTTGATTTAGGCAAAATGGAGGGAATGAAATTCACTGAGGTTGCTAAGCAGTTCCCGGAAGAGCTTGATGCATTCAAACATCATCCCGATCGATACGACGGTGCTAAAATCAACGGTGAATGCTATCAAGACGTGATTGAACGAATGACTCCCAAAATAAAGGCAATCTGTGAGAGATATCCAAAGGAAAATATTCTGATCGTAAGTCACGGGGCGGCTTTATGTGCTGAAATAAGACATTTGATGGGAATTCCGCTTTCAAAAATCAGAGATAAGGGCGGTCTTGCGAATACAAGTACTTCAATTCTTGAAACGACCGATAATGGTCAGACATTCAAATGCATCGAATGGAATAAGAATGATTATTTGAAACGCGATATTGATCCAACGGATGTTGTCTGAGGCGGTGATTTTTTGGACAAGGAAAAAAATAAGCGAGATCGATTGGAAGAAGAGACCAAAGGAAAGATTGAGAAATTAATCGAAAAGGTTGATGAAAATCCATATGATCCGCAAAGATATTATGCTTTGGGATGCTGTCTGACCGAACTGCAAAGTTTTGAACAGGCGGAAGAATTGTTTAAAAGGGCGCTGAACGTCTTTGAAGGGCAGGAAGACAAGCAGGCACTGCTTCATTATGGATTGGGCAACGTTTTTTATGCGACGGGATTATTTAAAGAAGCATCGGTTGAGTTTAAAATGCTTAACGGATCGAAATATGAGTCTGATGCAATGCTGATGATGGCACAGACTGAGCTTTCAAACGGAAACTATCAAAGGGCATTGGCATATGCCTTGACCGCATTTGAAAAAGGAAATAATCAGACGAGGCTGGATTCCTGCATCGTTTTAGGAGATTCGTTTCTGGCACTTGGATGCTTTGACCAGGCATGCGAGTATTATGATCTGTATCTGAAAGACAGACCAAATGACAAGCACGCGGTTTTCATGCGTGGCGTCGTTGAAACAGGATTGGGAAAAGCTCCGGATGCTTATTTTGGCCGAGCAAAGCAGCTTGATAAGGAATATTATTCCAAGATGATTGAACGTTTGGACGATATTTCAAAGGTTATCAACAAAGGAAAACAGGGGGGAAAGGATGACCGAACACGTTAAGGGAAAAGCGGTGCATATTTTTTTTGAAGCACCAAACAGTTTTTACAAGGTTCTTTTGGTGAAAATTAAGGAAGCAAGTTTTCAATGGAACGAAAAGCAGATAACCGTAGTCGGAAATTTTGCTGACATCATTGAAGGAAACGAGTATTCGTTCGAGGGGCGTTTAACCAAACATGCACGTTACGGAATGCAGTTTCAAGCACAAAATTATAAATCTGAAACGCTTGCGACGACCGATGGGGTGGTTTCGTATCTGTCATCGGATATTTTCCCCGGAATCGGCAAAAAAACAGCTGAACATATCGTGAACGTTTTAGGAAAAAACGCAATCAACGTGCTTCTTTCAGACGAGGACAAGGTCGAAACGCTTGGCTTGAGCGAACGCCAAAAAGGCGTTTTGATGCAGGGAATAATTGAAAACAACGGGACTGAACAAACGATAATCGAGCTCAACAATCTGGGGTTTTCAAGTCGGATTACCGAAGACATCTTTTCGCGTTACCAGGAAAAATCGTTGGAAGTTATCCGGAAAGATCCATACAGTTTGGCAACCGAGATTCGCGGACTGGGATTTAAGCGCATCGACCAGATCGCGCAAGGAATGGGGATTTCATTTGATGATCAAAAGCGAATCCTTGGTGCCGTTTTAACTTCCTTGTATGAAGAATGCTATTCAAATGGCAACACTTATGCCAATGACAAGCTTTTGCTCAAAAAATCCCTGCAGCTTTTGGAAGGAGCACGTTCTGAAAAGGTTGATCCCGAAAAAGTAGCTGATACGATTATCGAAGCAGGACATAAACGCAAAATAGTAATCGAAGGAAAGAGAATATATTCGAAATCCCTTTACAATTCCGAACAAGAGATTGCTTATGATCTTTATCGTTTGATGAATAATCGCGATGAACCGATTGAATATGACGAAGATGAAATTGATCGTTGTCTTGAAGACGTCCAGACTGAATTTAGCATTACCTATGGTCAAGATCAGCTTCAGGCAATCAAGGATGCCATTAAATCACCGGTTTTTCTTTTGACTGGCGGTCCAGGTACGGGGAAGACAACGATACTTCGAGGGATTACCGAAGTTTATATGAAACTCAATAAAATTGACAGGAAAGACGCAAAGGGGATAAAGCTGGCTGCACCGACAGGACGGGCTGCGCAAAAAATGGCCAATGCGACCGGGATGGATGCTTCGACGATTCATCATCTGCTCGGAATTACTGGCGGCAATGAGATTTCCGCAAATGATTTAGATTATTTGAATGGGACGTTGCTGATTATTGACGAGTCATCGATGGTTGATACGGAATTGATGCATATGCTTCTTTCTTGCATTCCTGACAGCATGCAGGTCATCTTTTGCGGTGATAAAAATCAGCTTCCTTCGGTCGGACCTGGCCGAGTTTTTGCCGATATGCTTGAAAGCATGCAGATTCCGTCAAAAGAATTGACGCATATTTACCGTCAAGGCGACGGTTCTTCAATCGTTAAACTGTCGCGCAGTATCGTAAATGGCGAAGTTCCATCGGATCTTTTGGAAAAAACCGGTGACCGTTCTTTTATAAAATGCAGTGGCGAGCAGGTCTGCAGCGTGACGAAGAGAATCGTTCAGATTGTCTTGAAGAAGGGGCAAAGTGCGGATGATATTCAGGTTTTGGCACCGATGTACATGGGACCCGCCGGAATCAATCAATTGAACCGCACGCTTGCCCCGTTGATGAATCCAACGAGACTGAATGCCAAAAGCGTAGAGTCTGGGGAAAATGAATTTCATATCGGTGACCGTGTTTTGCAATTGCAAAATAATCCTGAAAAGAATATTTTTAATGGTGATATCGGCAAGATCATTGCAATCAATGAGTCGCAAAAAGGACGCGGGACAACGATGACGGTCAGATTTGAAGGACGTGAAGTCGAGCTCGAACAAGCTGACTTTTTAAATTTGACTTTGGCCTACTGCATGTCGATTCACAAATCTCAAGGCAGCGAATTTTCGATCGTGATTTTGCCAATGGTCAGACAATATTCGCGGATGTATGCGAGAAACCTGCTTTATACGGCTTTGACGCGTGCTAAGCTCAAATTAATGCTGATTGGCGAGCCGAGTGCTTATGCCAATTGTATTCGTGCTGAAGCTTTGAATCGTGAGACGATGCTGAAACAACAGATTGTTTTTCAATTTACCGGAAAAAAAGCTGAAACGAATCCTCAGGAAAAGTCGGTTCAGCTTGAAACCAAAAATGATTTTGCTGATGTCGAGCCTAGTCGTGGCAGTATCCAAAAGACGATTTTGAATTTTGACAATATTGAGAAAATAGATCCATTAATCGGAATGGAAGGGATTGATCCTTATCAGTTCATATAAAAATATATTTATTTCATTTGGCTGACAGCGAAATTTTTAATTATGTCTAGCCGGAAGAGATTGGGAAAAAGTCTCTTTTCTCTCTTGAATTAAACGAAAAGCCGAACGCAGGCGGTCGATTTTCGACTGACTTTGTCCGGCTTTTTTAATTTCCAATGAATAAAAACTATTTTTTCAAGCGGTAGTACTGCTCACCAATCTATCCAAGATCTCACTCAAATTTATGAACAAAGTGCCTTTTTTGCTGATTTTTTTGATGTCAAGCGAATCTGTCCTTGACATTTTAACGCTTACATATTACGATGTAGACAGATATTATAAAAGAGTATCTATTGAAAATAAACATCGTAAACCAATGCATACTTTTGGTTTACAAACTTTACGAGCATCTATGATTAGGGGGATTGAGCATGGGAGATTTATTTTCTAATATGTATATAATTGCTGTTGTAGGAGTGGTAGTCCAATATCTTATTTCCGGAAAAGGCAACGGCGTGGCCGGATGGGTTCTTCCGGTAATATCTCTTGCTGTCGTGACTTATTTGCAACTGTTCGTATGGCTTCCTAAAAGTCACGGATCTGATTTGCCGATCATTTACAGATCGGTCAATTACTTGGCGATGAATACTTATACGTTGGTTTTAGTGCTTATTTTTTGTGCTCGAGGGCGATATAAAAATTCTCAAAAATAAAAAAGACGAACCGACTTTCTGATGATTGAAAGCCGGTTCGTTTTTTATCTCCTTTTTGCTGGAGGAACGCTGGAAATGTTCATCCAAAAAGGGTATTGTGATGTTTTGTAGAAGATGTCAAAGTATCCGTTTCCGATTTCTTCGCCATCGATTTGGCCAAATTCAAGGGAATTGATGATAAGGTGAATCTGGTCGCTCTTATAGTGGTGCAAATATGGCAGTTTTAATTGCTTTTTGAAGTAAATCGAAATTGCCAGAATAATAAACTTGAAGAAACCGAGATTATCAGCAATGAGCAGGTCAAGTTTATGATCATTGACGTTTGCGGTCGGAGATAAAACGATGCCGTTATCAAAGTAAGGATGATTGGCAACGTTGACGAATGCAACATGTTTGAAAAATTCGTATTTTTCACCGATTCTGATTGTTGCTGAGAAAGACTCTTGGTTGATTAGAGCTTCAAACGCACTGACCATGTAAGCGAGAAATTTGAGATGAAATTTATTCAGGAGTTTTTGCAAGCGTTTATGTTTATGTGCCTGTGTATTTAAACTGATTACAAATGCATCAAGGCCGATTCCGAAGTCATTAAAAAAGTAGCCGTGACTTTGGTGTGTTGTTTCCGTATACTCGCCTATATCATAATAGACGGGTTCGGTTGCTGAAAGAATTTGCTCCAAAGCAGTCATCGGATTTGATGCAATGCCGATTCCTTGAGCAAAGCCGTTGTTTTCACCGATGGGAATGAAAGCAAGCGGAACGTGTTTATAAGGAGTCTCTTTGATTCCGTTGAGAACTTCGGTCAGAGTTCCGTCACCGCCAATGACGATAACAACGGTTTCATCAGCTTCTTCTTTGGTAAGATGAGAAACATATCGTTTGGTCAGAGACTTAGCGTTTCCAACCTGTTTTGTTTTGCGGAAGATATATGAAATCTTTCGCGAATCAAGCCGCATCCTGATATTTTGCCAAACATCGGCTTTTAAACCGTTAGAGGCTTGATTATTGACGATGATGAAAAATGTCTTCACCATTCTTTCCTCCATTCGAACGTTCTTCTAAAGATTTTATACCAAAAATGGAACTTATACAAGTTAACTTTATGCTAAGTCTATCAAGAAACAAAAGAAGGAGCCAAAAAGTTAGGCTCCTCCAATATTTTAAACGGTAACGAGCATCGGGATAATCAAAGGATGACGCTCTGTCTGCTCAAATAAGAATGACTGCAAATCAGATACGATAGCGTCTTTGAGCATAGTCTCTGAAATTTTCTCATTCTTCAAGGTTCGTTTGATTGAACGGAAAACTTGTTTACGACCTTTGTTGATCAATTCGCCTGATTCACGCATATAGATGAAACCGCGTGACAATAGATCCGGGCCCGACAATACTTCGCGATTCTTCATGTCAATCGTGGCAACAACGACAACAAGTCCTTCTTCAGACAAAATTCGGCGATCTCTCAAAACAACGTTGCCGATGTCCCCGATGCCGGAACCGTCGATATAGACGTCATCAGCATTGAAGTGACCGGCAATTCTGGCTGAATCATGCGTCAAAGCCAAGACATCGCCATTTTCAAGAATATAGCAGTTCTCCTTTGGAACGTCGCAATTTTGTGCCAGGCGCGTATGAATTTTAAGCATGCGATATTCGCCATGAACCGGCATGAAGAATTTGGGTTTCATCAAACGAAGCATCAGCTTTTGTTCTTCTTGTCCGCCGTGTCCTGATGCGTGAATATTGTTCACTTTGCCGTGGATAACGGTTGCACCGGCTTCTTCAAGCTCATTGATGACCTTGTTGACGCTAAGCGTGTTTCCCGGGATCGGTGAACTTGAGAAGACAACCGTATCCCCCGGCTGGATTGAAACCTGTCTGTGAGTACCATTTGCAATGCGACTCAACGCAGCCATCGGTTCACCTTGGGAGCCGGTGCAAAGAATCATGACCTTGTTTGCCGGAAGGCTGTTGATTTCCCTTGCATCAACAATCGCATCTTCCGGAATGTTAAGATAGCCGAGTTCGCGACCGTTGACGATTGCTGCCTCCATGCTTCTTCCGAAGACGGCAATTTTACGTCCCTTGTTGACGGCAGCGTCAGCGGCCTGTTGGATACGTGAGATGTTTGATGCAAAAGTTGCAAAAATGATTCGACCTTCGACTTTTTCGAAGATGCGTTTAATTGATTTTCCGACCCAACGTTCTGATTTTGTAAAATTGGGAATTTCAGCGTTAGTACTATCGGAAAGCAGACACAAAACGCCTTCTTCGCCCAATTTCGCCATCTTCTGCAGGTTAGGCGGCTGATTTGTAATCGGTGTCAAATCGAATTTATAGTCACCGGTGCAAACAATTGTTCCTGAAGGGGTCTTGATTGCTGCTCCCAAAGTGTCCGGAATAGAGTGAGTCGTTCTGAAAAACGAAACGCTTGTCTTTCGGAATCTCAAAACAGTATCTTCGTTTATTTCGTGAAGCTCCGTTGTTTTAAGCAATCCGTGTTCTTCAAGCTTGCTTTTGATCAACGCAAGCGCAAGCGGGCCAGCGTAGATAGGAACGTTAACTTGTTGAAGCAAGTAGGGGATACCGCCGATATGATCTTCGTGACCATGGGTGATAACCAAAGCTTTAATTTTTTGCTGGTTTGCAACTAAATATTGATAATTTGGAATGACGTAGTCGATACCCAAAAGATCGTCTTCGGGAAATTTGATGCCAGCATCAACAACGATGATTTCGTCCTGAAATTGAATGCCATAGGTGTTTTTCCCGATTTCTCCAAGGCCGCCGAGTGCAAAAACGGCAGTCTCATTATTTTTGACATTGAGTTTTTTCATTTATTAAAACTCCGTTATTTTGTAGTTGGGGCTGTTCTTTTCGTATTCCAAGGCAGCTTCGTCAAGTTGTTCAATGAATTCAACGTTATGATCCGTATTTGACTCAACGAGAATTCGCGCCTCTGGTTCAGAAGCAGCTTCAAGATATAATACTTCCGTGTTTTCGCGACGAGGATTGATCCGTTTTGTTGGTTGATAATATACTTTAAAAATCATTGTAAATCTCCTTAGTGGTTAAATATTTGCCAAAAGGCATTGCAAAAAAATCAGCTTTCCGAACATTGATTGTTTTTCAACAGTTACTACTATTCTACCATATTTTAATTCTTAAGTATACAAAGCAATCTTCTAAGAAGAAAATGTCAGCTATATGCTGAAAAGATCAAGAAGAATGCGGTATAATTATCGTGGAAGGAAAGTGATGATGATGATGATTGCGATTATCGGCTTGTGCCTATTGATTTTTGCAATCGTATTCGCTGTTTTTAGAATCAGAAGAAACAAAGCGCTTGCGATTATGCAAAATGCCAGTCTTGAGATTACCAATCAAGCATTCAAAGAAACAATCGCGCTGATTTGCGTCCCTGGATTTGACGGTAAAAATGCAAAGGAGACTCATAAAGCGGAAATGATTTCCGATGTTTGGGGAAAAGGCGTCATGGCCTTTGAATACTCCCTTGACTCTCCTGAGGTCAAGACGAATGAACTTGACGCAATAAGAAACAAGCTGGCTGAGGCATTGAATGAGTATGCTGAAAGAAACAAGCTTAAGGGCCTGAACGGACTTCCGTGCTTCGTGGTTTCTGATATTTGGACTTTTGCAGGGGTTCTTCATATTGATATTTCACATGTCGTCAATCAAGCAACGGTTGATTATTTGCACGACGTTACGAAAAGTGAAAAAGACTGAAACTTTTGTTCCAGTCTGAAAATTTTTAAAGCAAGACCAAATCGTTCGGCTTAAAGAACGGGTCTTCTTGATTGATATGGTCATAAAACATGATGCCGTTTAAATGATCTATCTCGTGTTGGACAACGATTGCAGTATAATCGCGCAAACGTTCGACATGTTCATTTCCGTCAAGGTCATACCAACGAAGTTTGATTCTTTCATGACGAGGAACGTATCCAGGAACTTCACGATCAACGGAAAGGCAGCCTTCCCCTTCTGAAAGTGCTGCCATCTGAACGGATTCGCTCAAAATGGTCGGATTTACCAAAATATGTTTAAAAAACGGCGGTTTCCCTTCTTCGTCCGGAACCAAAACAGCGGTCATTCTCTTTGATGCGTCAACTTGTGGAGCCGCAAGTCCGACTCCGGCGCGAAGCTTGTATTTTTTTGCGATTTTTTCGTCTTGGCTGTTTTCGAGAAATTCCATCAGATCATGAGCCAATTTCAAATCTTCATCAGATAACGGGAAAGCAATTTTTTCCGCACGCGCACGCAACGTAGGGTGGCCTTCGCGGATAATATCATCCATTGTTAGCAAAATTAATTCCTCCAATTTATTTTCTACATTACAGTTTAGCACATTTTCAATTTAGATTTCATTTTTTTGCAGCGTTTTTTTCTGGACACGATGTGTTATAATGTACTGATTATATTCTTAAGGATAAATGAGGCGTATCTTGTTGAATCCTTGCTGAAAAGGTGGTGAACTGAATGAATCAAGAGAAGGGAAGCTTCAGCTATCCGTTAATGCCGGAATGGTCAACGCAAGAAATCATTGACGTTTCAGCGTTTTACGAAGCGGTTGAAAAACTCAATACGGTCGGAATCAAGCGAGCAGATTTTATGAAGCTTTACGGAAGATTCTGCGAAATCGAGCCTTCAAAAGCGGCTCAAAAGCAGCTTGATTCACGATATGAAAAAGAATCGGGCTTTTCAATCTATCGTTCCGTCCGATTCGTGCTTGAAAATGATAAAGAAAATTTAAAATGTAAACGGAGGTGATCTTATTGCAGTGGGAAAAAATCAATGTCTGCGTTCAAAAATGGATGAAGCAAGCGCGCAAAATAATTTTAGAGGGTCGTACTAAGGAACTTTGCGTTGAAGAAAAAACAAGTCGGTGCGATTTGGTCACCAATGTCGATAAGTTCATTGAAAAATTTTACGTCGATCGTATCAGAGAAACGTTTCCGAATTCTAAGATACTGGGTGAAGAAGGGGAGGCCGACAAAGATCTTGATAATTTTAAAGGATTGCTTTGGATAATCGATCCGATCGACGGGACGATGAATTTCGTCAAGCAGCACGATCATTTTGCAAGCATGATTGCCGTTTGTGAAAACGGTATTGAAAAACTCGGATATATTCTAGACGTGACAGAGGACGAACTTTACTGGGGAGGACCCGAATGCGGCGTATTTTGCAATGATCAAAAGGTGGCGCCTCCGAAAAATCTTCCTTTGGAGGAGGGATTGTTCGGAGTAGGCGGCAAAATGTTGCTGAGCAATTACCGCAACGTTCAAAGCGCTGCGAAAAAAAGTCTTGGCGTTAGAATTTATGGCAGTTCAGGGATTGAATTTATTCATGTTTTGACCGGAAAGAACGTTTCATATCTCTCGCATTTGCGTCCGTGGGACTATGCTGCCGGAAAAATATTGGCGGAGACGCTGGGTTTAGTTGTGAAAACGATTGACGAGGAGTCACTTGATATGCTATCATCAAGTGATGTATTAGTAGCTACGAAAAATGCACATCAGGGTATTATCAAATTGATGAATAGTTGATTTGGAGCTGTGGCAGTGAGTCACAGTTTTTGTATGCCACGTTATGAAAATGTTTTTCTTTTTTCTTGAATAAAATGAAAACGGAACAGGTGGTTTCCTGAAGACATTTTTTGAGCATACCGTTTGAAAGGAAGAAAAAACTTTGGAAACACGTGATGATATTCGCAACGTTGCGATTATTGCCCATGTCGATCATGGTAAGACAACGTTAGTCAATGAATTGTTGAAACAGTCCGATACTTTGGATTCACACACGGAAATTAGCGATCGTGCAATGGATTCTAACGATATTGAAAAGGAACGCGGTATCACGATCCTTTCCAAAAATACTGCTGTCAAGTATAAGGGAAAACAAATCAACATTTTGGATACGCCCGGTCACGCCGATTTTGGCGGTGAAGTAGAACGTATCATGAAGATGGTTGATGGCGTTTTGCTTATCGTTGATGCTTTTGAAGGTACCATGCCTCAAACGCGTTTTGTTTTGAAGAAAGCTTTGGAACAACATTTGACACCAATCGTTATCATTAACAAAATCGATCGTCCCGGTGCTCGTCCTGAAGAAGTCGTTGATGAAGTTCTGGATCTGTTCATCGAATTGGGTGCTGATGAAGATCAGCTTGATTTCCCTGTTATCTATGCATCTGCCATGAACGGAACGACCTCGTTTGATCCTGATCCGGCTAAGCAGGAACACACGATGGACCCGATTTTTAATACAATCTTGGATACGATTCCTGCACCGGTCGACAATTCTGATGAACCATTGCAATTCCAAGTGGCAATGCTTGATTACAATGAGTTTGTAGGTCGTATCGGCATCGGCCGCGTTTTCCGCGGCAGAATCAAGGTCGGCGATCAGGTTACGGTTATGAAGCTTGACGGAACACAAAAGAATTTCCGTGTAACCAAGTTGTTTGGTTTCTTTGGGTTGCAACGTTTGGAAATCCAAGAAGCAAAAGCTGGGGATTTGATTGCCGTTTCCGGAATGGATGATATTTTTGTCGGGGAAACGGTTTGCCCTGCAGATCATCCTGAAGCATTACCGCTTTTGAGGATTGATCCGCCTACTCTTCAAATGACGTTTATGACGAATGATTCCCCATTTGTTGGACGTGAGGGCGATTCCGTTACGGCGCGCAAGCTTGAAGATCGCTTGAAAGTTCAGCTTCATACCGACGTTTCGCTGCGTGTTGAAGATACCGATTCTCCTGACGCATGGACCGTTTCGGGTCGTGGTGAGCTTCATTTGTCGATTTTGATTGAAATGCTTCGTCGTGAAGGTTTTGAATTGGCAGTGTCTCGTCCTAAGGTTATTTATCGTGAGATTGATGGAAAGCTTTGCGAACCGTTCGAAAGCGTCATTATCGATACGCCTGATGAATATTCTGGTTCCGTCATCGATTCGATGGCACAACGCAAAGGCGAAATGCTTAATATGGAACCTAGCCAAAATGGCACGACGCGTTTGGAATTCTCAACACCGACGCGTGGTTTGATCGGATATGATTCACAATTCCTGTCAATGACTCGCGGGTATGGTATTTTGAATCATACTTTTGCCGAATACAAGCCGGTTATTCGCAATTGGGAACCGGGTCGTCGCAATGGTGCGCTCGTTTCAATCAACCAAGGCAAGGCAACCACTTATGCTATCATGGGTGTTGAAGGTCGCGGAACGATTTTTGTTGATCCGGGTACGGAAGTTTATGAAGGAATGATCGTTGGTCAATCTTCTCGTGAACGCGATATTTCCGTTAACGTTACGAAAGGCAAGAACATGACAAATGTCCGTTCTTCAAATAAGGATCAAACTGCTACGATTAAGAAACCGACTCATTTAACTTTGGAAGAGTCGCTTGAGTTCTTGAATGAAGACGAACTTTTGGAAATTACTCCGGAATCTATTCGTCTTCGCAAACGTATCCTTGAAACAAATGCGCGTGAAAAGGCTGCAAAGAAAGCAGCACGTCAGACACAAGAATAAAAAAAACAAGATGTTTCGTCTTGCCAAGTCTCGCTGTTCGTTAATCAGCGAGACTTTTTCTATTTCTAAAACACTGGATCGGCTTTAGCAAAATGAAACGGATTTGTAATTTTGCGTACTGATTAAACTTGCTTTTTATTATTTAAACAAGGATAATTAAAACGGGATAGGTTTTTTGTTTAAAATGGCTTGATTGATTTGATAAAATATCAAATAACTTGTTTGAGAATAACATATCAAGGCTCATTTATGATATAATTCGGATATAGGAGGAAATATAATGAGTGAAACTGTTTCAAAACAGAAAGCACTGGAAAATCTCCAAAAAGATGCTGATAATATTCGGTATTTGCTTAAAAAGCAACGCAGTTTTTTATGTTTGACGGAATGCCCGGCATTTGAAGAGGTTGCTGACACAAGAATCTATGGTTTCACTTGTGAGGTGCGTTTTGCGGTCTCATGCGGTTTTTTGACGCTTGCAGACGGAAAGAAAATGATTCGCGAACTTGAAGACGACTTGGATGATATTCGTGATGAGGCGTTTAGAGGTCAAGAAGGTCGGAATGAATGATGAAATTTAGTTCTCGTTTAAAAAGAGCCTTTGTAAATTGTGATTGTTTGATTGTGATCCCCACCATCGTCTTGTGCATAATCGGGGTTTTGATGGTCTATTCTGCAAGTTCGACCAATTTGGCATATGCAAACGCAAGCACCACTTCGTATTTTAAGCGTCAGGTCATCTTTGATTTTGTAGGACTGCTGATAATGTTTGGAATTTTGGTACTCAGGGAAAATGGATTGAAGAAGTTGGGGACCAATTTGTTGAAATTTATCACGATTTTTTTGCTGATATATGTTTTGTTTTTCACGGCTCCGGTCAATGGCGCCAGAGCATGGATCAGCTTAGGAATAGTCAGCGTCCAGCCTTCAGAGGTTTGCAAATTTATGATGGTTTTGTGGCTTTCAAGGGAACTGGATAAGAGACACAAAAGTAAAAAGATAGGCAAGAAGTTTTATCTTTCTTCCGTCATTGTCACGCTGCTTGTCATTGGAGTGCTGATTATTTTGGAACCTGATTTTGGCGGATTTTGCATCAATTTTTCAATTGTGCTCGTCTTGTTTGCAGTGTCTTTTCTTTGTTCTGGAAAAAAAGGAAAGGTTAACAGCATCTTGTTTTTCGTTTTTTCCTCTTTAATTGTAATGATGGGGTTGTTTTTGCTTAAGGCGGACAGCGTTGTTTCATGGATGAAAGAAAACATTCATTCTTACGCGATTCAAAGATTCATAGGCTATCAGGATCCGTTTGGGCATGTTGCGACTTCAGGCAAACAGTTGGTCAATTCGTACGTTGCCATCAGCAATGGCGGAATTTTCGGGCTGGGAATCGGCAATGGCATTCAAAAAAGAGGCTATCTGCCCGAGCCCTATACTGATTTTGTCCTTTCGGTGACAGCTGAAGAGCTTGGCTTTATCGGGGTTCTGGTTATCCTGATAGCCCTGGCGACTTTGATTATCCGAATCATTGTCATCGGCGCAAAAGAAAATGAATTGTATTACAGACTGATTTGCTACGGAACGGCAACGTTATTTTTTACTCAGTCATTTTTAAATATTGGCGCCGTCTGCGGATTAGTACCAATCACGGGGGTGACGTTGCCGTTTGTTTCATATGGCGGATCCAGCGTGTGGATTCTTTCTGTCTGCTTGGGTTTTGTGCTGATGATATCAGCAAAGCAAAAAGATCGAAGGAGACAGAAAGATTTAGAAGTTATGTAAATTATTTAATTTAAATTTTTTGAAAGTGGTGTTGTCGATGAAGAAAATCTTGATTGCTAACCGTGGAGAAATTGCAATTCGCATTATCCGCGCGTGTCATGAACTCCATCTCAAAACAGTTGCAATCTATGCAAAAGAAGATGAGTATGGTGTTCATCGTTTTAGAGCCGATGAAGCTTATTTGGTCGGTGCCGGCAAAAAACCGATTGATGCCTATCTTGATATGGATGACATCATCAGAATTGCCAAGATGACCGGGGCTGATGCCATTCATCCCGGTTACGGTTTCTTGTCTGAAAATGAAGAGTTTGCACAAAAATGTGAAGATGCAGGCATTATATTTATCGGGCCAACGGTTAAGCAGCTCCAAATGTTCGGCGACAAGGTTGAGGCAAAAGAAGTTGCTCATGCTGCAGGGCTTGAAACCATTCCGGGCACTGAAGATCCGGTAAAATCATTGGAAGAAGTTCAGAATTTTGCGCATAAATACGGCTATCCTATTATGGTCAAAGCCGCAATGGGCGGCGGTGGTCGTGGCATGCGCGTCGTCAACAGCGATGATGAATTGCCTGATGCATACAATCGGGCGCGTTCGGAAGCAAAGCAGTCGTTTGGCGATGACGAGCTTTACGTTGAAAAATATCTCGAAAATCCGAAGCATATTGAAGTCCAAATCTTGGGTGACAAGCATGGCAATGTTTTGCATTTGTTTGAACGAGATTGTTCAGTTCAAAGGCGCCATCAAAAGGTTATCGAATTTGCACCAAGCATTGTTCTTCCTGATGACCGACGCAAAGAAATTTGTGATGCTGCAGTTCGTTTGGCAAAGAGCATTCATTATCAAAATGCAGGAACGGTCGAATTTTTGGTTACGGATGATGCGTTTTATTTCATCGAAGTCAATCCGCGGATTCAGGTTGAGCATACGATTACTGAAATGATTACCGAAATCGATCTGGTACAGTCCCAGATTCTGGTTGCGGCGGGGAAGGATTTGTTTAAAGACCTTCATTTGCCGAAGCAAGAAGACATGGGGTATCGAGGTTGTGCCATTCAATGTCGCATAACCACTGAAGATTCGGAAAACAACTTTATGCCGGATACCGGCAAGATTGAAACATATCGTTCACCGGGCGGGTTCGGAGTTCGTCTCGACGGCGGGAATGCCTATGCTGGTGCCGTTGTCACTCCTTATTTCGATTCGTTGCTGGTCAAGGTTTGCGTTCAGGCAAAAACCTTTGGAGAAGCCGTCGATAAGATGGATCGCGTCCTTGGCGAATTCAGGATCAGGGGCGTCAAAACAAATATCGAATTTATGCGCAATGTTATCAACAATCCTGTCTTTAAAGCCGGGGCAGCACATACTACTTTTATCGACAATACGCCGGAACTGTTCAAGATCAAGAAGAGCAACAACACGAACAATCAATTGCTTAAATATATCGGTGAAGTCACGGTCAATGGCTTCCCAGGCGTAACGCGGCATGATAAGCTTTTTGTTCCGGATATCAAATTCGGCGACAAGCTCAACATTGAAGAAGGGGTCGTGAATGCCAAATCTGTTTTTGATGCGGAAGGTGCAGAGGCTGCGATGCAGTGGGTCAAGGATCAAAATCGGGTTCTCCTGACCGATACTTCGATGCGTGATGCTCATCAAAGCCTGTTTGCCACAAGAATGAGGACTAAAGACATGGCTCCCGTAATTGATGTTTACGACAAAGCGTTTCCGCACGTCTTTTCTGCAGAATGTTGGGGCGGTGCGACGTTTGACGTTGCATATCGTTTCTTGAACGAAGATCCTTGGGAACGTTTGAAATTGATGCGCAAAAAGATGCCGCATACGTTGTTGCAAATGCTTTTGCGCGGTTCTAACGCAGTCGGTTACAAAAATTATCCTGACAACGTTCTTAAAGCTTTTATCGAAAAAAGTGCAGAAGACGGCATCGATGTTTTCCGCGTTTTTGACAGCCTGAATTGGGTCGAACAGATGGAAAATCCGCTCAAGTACGTCCGGGATGCCGGAAAGATTGCCGAAGGAACGATGTGTTATACCGGTGACGTTTTGAGCAAAGAAGAGACAAAATATACGCTTGATTACTATAAGCATTTGGCAAAACAGCTTGTTGATTGCGGTTCTCATATTATCGGCATCAAAGATATGGCGGGACTTCTCAAACCAAAGGCGGCTTTCGAGCTTGTTTCTGCCTTGAAAGAAGAAGTTGACGTTCCTATTCATTTGCACACTCACGATACGACCGGCAACGGCATACCGACATACATTGCTGCAACAAAGGCTGGCGTAGACGTCATTGACGTTGCGGCAAGCGCTCTTTCGGGAACAACGAGTCAGCCAAGCATGGGGAGCCTTTATTATGCATTGGAGGGCGATGTTCGCCAACCGCAGCTTGACATGGAAAATCTTGAAAAGGTCAATAATTATTGGGCCGGAGTCAAGCCGTTTTATCAAGATTTCATGAACGGAATCAACGCTCCTCAGCCGGATATTTATCAAACAGAAATGCCTGGCGGTCAATACTCGAATCTGAAACAACAGGCTTTGGCTCTCGGAATCGAGGATTTTGAGCTTGTTAAGGCAAAATATCGCGAAGTGAACAATCTTTTAGGCGATATTGTCAAGGTTACGCCTAGTTCAAAAGTTGTCGGTGATTGTGCAATCTTCATGATTCAAAACAATCTTGATAAGAATAATATTCTTGAACGCGGCAAGGTTCTTGACTTCCCTGCCTCCGTCGTGAACTTCTTTGCAGGCGGACTCGGTCAGCCATATGGCGGTTTTCCTAAGAAACTGCAAGAGGTTGTTTTGAAGGGTAAAACGCCGATTACGGTTCGCCCGGGAAGTTTGGCAGAACCTGTCGATTTTAAGGCCGTTAAGTCTGAGCTGGAACAAAAAATCAGACGCGAAGCAAGTGAAGAAGAAGTCTTGAGTTATGTTTTGTACCCGGATGTCTTCTTGACCTATAATCAAAATTCTGAAAAATTTGGTTCGATGCATGCGTTGGCAACGACAGTCTTTTATCAAGGGATGCGTCAGGGCGAGACGATTCATGTCGATTTTGCACCAGGGCGTTCAGTAATCATTCGGCTTGATTCGATTTCTGATGCCGACGAAGACGGAAATCGCGTTGTCTTCTTTTCGCTTAACGGGCAAAATTTGCGGATTATCGTGCACGATAAGAGCAAGAAAGCAAAAGTCAAGGCGATTCCGAAGGCAGAGCCGACGAATTCCAATCACATCGGCGCAACGCTCAGCGGGTCTGTAACGGAGGTTCTTGTTGAGAAGAATCAAGTTGTCAAAAAAGGCGAGCCTTTGATTGTCACGGAAGCCATGAAAATGGAAACTACGATCAAGGCGCCGCATGATGGCAAAGTCACTCATATTTACGTCAAAGCTGGAGATCTTTTGCAAAGTCAGGATCTTTTGATGGAACTGGAACCAGTAAAATAAGCAGAAGGTTTTGCGGATGAAAAGGCTTCTTTTGAGATTTATGCTTGTTTTTTTGGCAGTTTTAACGATTAGTTATGCCGCAGCTCCGTTTGATTCATCAGACGGAGGACATGAAAAAACTGAACGATCAAGAACCAGAAACTTGACGTCCCCAAAGATTCAATCGCTTCATACAGAGGGTTTGGCACGCTATATCGGCGTGTCAAATTCTTATTTTAAGGATAAATTCGGAGAACCGGACGAAAAAATTGATTCAGTTGAAGGCGTTGAGTGGTGGAATTATGATGTTAATCAAAATGATTATTTGAGGGTCGGAATCGACAAATATACGAAAAAAGTCTGCGACATTATTGAATTAAGTGCCAAGCTGGGGCAACAGCTCAGCGTTGGGATGAGCATGGAGCAGGTTTTGAAGAAGACAACGCTTTATGCTAATTTCGCATTTGAAGTTAACGAACAAACGTCACAGATTGAACTTTCAGAATATGATTTAAATAATCATCCTTTGGTATCGTTTGATAATGGCAGTTATGCAATTCTTGATTTCACGTCGAGAAAAAAGAAGGTCGTCTATGCGATTCATTATCTTGACAAAAATGAGCTTCTGAAAGGAAAATATTACAAGGTTCTTTCAAAAACACCGTTACCGTCGAGATATGTCAGCAAAATTGACTGGGAAAAACATGATGGTGATTTTAGCAAAGATCTGATCAGTCAGTTGAACGTCAAACGATTGCAAGAAGGAAACGTTCCGGTAGAGTATGACTACAATGCCGAGTGTGTGGCACTGGATTTGATGAATAGTCTTGAAGCTAATCCCAGAAAATATCTAAGCAAAAAAGAATTTGAAGAATATCGGCTGATTAGAGCGGAAACTTTTGAAAATACACGGATATTTTATCGTGTTCCCAAAAATATTTCGAAAGCCCTCATGAAAGATGCGGATGTTTCTAGCGATTATCGCGTGTACATTGCGGGTCCAATCTTGACAAATACGTTATTTTATACTGATAATAATTTATACGAAAATATTTGGAAGACTTTAAGCGACTCAAAGACGGAAAAAATCAGCGTGGTTTTCAGAAAAACTTTGGTTGTTATTGTGGTCAAGGATTAGGAAGTGATTATTTTGGAATTTGAAATCAAGAGTCGTCAAGGCGTCTTTGTCTATCTTTATCACCTCAAACAAAGCAAACAGCTTCGCAGATTCGGTACGATCAGCTATGTTTCTCGCAGAATGAAGTATGTCGTTTTGTATATGGATTCGACAGACGTTTCGGAAAATATTAAAAAAATTGAGAAACTTCGCTTTGTCAAGGGCGTCGAATTGTCAGAACGCCCAAATTTGAAGACGGAGTACGAAAGCGATCTCGATTCTGGATTCAAACAGACTGAGGAAGATTGCGAAAAAAATAAAGAAGCAGGTAGAATCGTATGAGAGTTGTAGCAGGTGAATTTGGCGGAAGACGTTTGAAAGCCGTCCCTGGGATGAAGACTCGCCCGACAACGGATAAAGTTAAAGAATCGATGTTCAACATTATCGGGCCATATTTAAATGGAGGAAACGTTTTAGATTTGTTTGGCGGAAGCGGAGGGTTGAGTATTGAAGCAGTATCACGCGGGGCTGATTCCGCGACGCTGATTGATCGACAGTACCAGGCAATCAAAACGATTAATGAAAATATTGAAGTAACCAAGTCAAAAGAAAAGTTTCGCGTAATTAAGGGTGATACGAATAAGGTTATTTTTAAGCTTGCAAAAGAATCAAAGCGTTTTGACTATGTTTTTTTGGATCCGCCATATAAAAAACAAGAAATAGTCAAGCTCTTGGGTGAAGTTTTTGAGTTAAAGCTTTTGAATAAAGGTGCTTTGATAATTTGCGAAACGGATCAAGAAGCAAATCTTCCCGAAGAACTCACGGGGTATGAATTTATCAAAAAATCAGATTATGGGATTACCGAATTAACGTTTTATCGTTATCCTGGAGGTGAATAGCATGAAGGTCATATTTCCGGGAACGTTTGATCCTTTGACGAACGGCCATCTTGATTTGATCGTACGTGCAAGCAAAATGTTTGATGAAGTCATTGTCTTGATTGCTGAAAATACAAGCAAAAAAACGTTGTTTTCTTTTGAGGAACGGAAATTGCTGATTGAAGATGAAATCAAAGCTTTGGGAAATGTTTCAGTCATAGCATCACCCCACGATTTGACGGTTGATGCTGCGCGAAGACTGGGAGCTTGCGGGATCGTTCGCGGAGTCAGAAATGCTGCCGATTTTGAGTATGAAAAATCGATTGCATCGATGAATCGGCACCTGGCACCTGAGATTGAAACGATTCTTTTGACGACGGATGAAAAATATGGTTTCGTTTCGTCAAGCATGATCAAAGAAGTTGCTGGATTCGGAGGAGACCTGTGCGGTTTGGTTCCGGAAAAAACTGCGCTGGCATTGGAAAATAAGCTGAAAGAGGTTTAATCGCAATGGCAAAGAACAAGAAGATAAGAACCAAAATCCTGCTGATTTTTTCAGCAATTGTTTTATTGTTGGCATTCTTGTTTATGCCTGTTCCATATTATCTTGAAATGCCGGGATCTGCTGAAAGCATTTCTGACTATATTAAAATTGACGGTAAAAAAGACAAGCAAAAGGGAAAATACATGCTGGTCTACGTTTCAATATGTCAGGCATCCCCGGCAAGTTTTTTAGCAAGTTTTTTCATGCCTTTTACGGATCGTCTTTCAAAATCAGAATTGCTTGGCGACTCAAATGCAAAAGAGTACGACATGGTTCAGCAATATTATATGGATGATGCGGTTAACGAAGCACAATATGTTGCTTTGAAAAAAGCAGGCAAACAAGTATCAAGAAAATACGTCGGAATGTATGTCATGTCGGTTGCAAAAAATTCTAATTTCAAGAACAAATTACAAGTCGGAGACGTTGTGACCGCTATAGACGGAAAACATTATGACAGTTCGCAAGAATTTATCAAGTTGATTTCAAAATATAGAAGCGGAAAAGAAATCACCGTGACTTACCTTCATAACGGAAAGCCTAAGCAGGCAAAGGGGCAAACAATCATGTTAGACAGCGTTCATCGAGCAGGAATCGGGATTACGTTAGCTGACAGGACTGAGGTTTCGTCACCAATCAAGGTTTCTGCCGATATGGAGGGAATCGGAGGCCCCTCGGCAGGTTTGATGATGACTCTGGCGATATATCAGCAGGTGACGGGATTGAATTTACGACAAGGGCAAAAAATCGCAGGAACCGGGACAATGAATGCTGACGGAAGCGTCGGCGATATCGGTGGAATTGATAAAAAGGTCGTTTCCAGCTCAAAAGCGGGAGCAAAAATTTTCTTTGCGCCAAATAACCCTGTTTCCAAGGCTGAAAAAGAGTATGATAAAAACGCAAAGACAAATTATCAAGAAGCCGTTGCCGCTGCTAAAAAAATCAAGACTAAAATGAAAATCGTCCCTGTCAGAACTTTTGATGATGCCGTAAGATATCTTGAAAAAAATAAAATTAATTAGAAATTAAAGAAAAAAATTCCATCTTTTTGCGCTCTTAATAATAGGGAGGTGACAAGATGGATTTTTTTGAGCAGTTGAAAGATTTTTTGGAAGAACACAAAAAATTAATGGTGGCTTTGGCTGTTTTGGCAACTATTGGAGGAAGTCTGCTGATTCCTGATCTTTGTTCATTGCTAAGCAGTCAGACGGAATTTTCAATGGACAGCCAGTCAAAGAGTGCTTTGAGCAGTTTTTCCGCAAACTGGTCAAATGCTTCGACTATTTCAGCATCAAATTCGGTAAATTCTGATTATATCTATGTCGACGTTAAAGGAGCAATCAAGCATCCTGGTGTATATAAAGTTCCGAACGGAAAAAGAGTGGGGGACGTTTTGAGCCTTGCCGGCGGACCGCTTGAAGGAGCCGATACGACTCAAATCAATTTCGCGCATAAGCTTGAAGATCAGATGGTAATCTATATTCCTAAAGTCGGAGAAAGTTCTCCGATTGAAAATACGGTCGGAGTTTCTGGTTCTGATGACAAAAGCGATCAAAATGAAGCGAATTCTGCAGCTGAAAAGATATCTTCTGCTCAGACGCAAACTGATTCGACAAGCCAAGGTCAAGGCGGAAATGATGGCAAAATTAATCTCAATACTGCAAGCAAGGAGCAATTGATGCAATTGACGGGCATCGGAGATAAAAAAGCTGACGAAATTATCGCGTATCGTCAGCAGAACGGAAACTTTAAAACAATTGATGATCTGAAAAACGTATCAGGCATCGGAGATAAAACATTCGAAAAAATTTCATCACAAATAACGGTTTAAGGACGTGCAATCTCAAAAAGATTACTTTCTTTTTGGTTGCTTTGATATAATGAATAGTAAGATTAATGATAGATGAGGTGTAGAAAATGGCACAAGAGAGGATTTCATGGAATCAATATTTTATGTTGCAGGCAATTTTGCTTTCTTTGCGGAGCACGTGCACCAGATTGGCAGTGGGAGCAATTTTGGTTCGCGACAATCGTATCATAGCAGGCGGTTATAATGGATCCGTGTCAGGGGACGTTCATTGTCTTGATGAAGGATGCTACGTAGTTGACGGTCATTGCGTAAGAACAATTCATGCTGAAATGAATGCAGTTTTGCAGTGTGCTAAATTTGGCAGCGGGACTGACGGAGCTGTTATTTACGTAACTGATTTTCCGTGTCTTCAGTGTACGAAGATGCTCCTTCAGGCAGGGATAAAAAAAATCTACTATCTGCGTAATTATCACAATGACCCTTATGCGGTCAAGTTATTAAAATTGAAGAATGTTGAAATTGAACAAGTTGAAGTTGATCTAGAAAACCTTGATGCAGTTTTGAGAAGAATTGAACCGGATGAATAAGAACGGAAATTAAAAGTTTTTTCATCGCTTTGTGTCTGGCTGCGACAAGTTTTGCGATTGCCGGAGAAAACCGGATTTGGTGGGTTGTCTTAGCTTTTTTAATCATAAGGATCATCGTACTTGGCAACAAGCGGACTTTGTTGTTATGTCTTTTGAGCTGTTTTATTTTTGCCGTCAGGTTCGAGCAATGGCAACGTAATTATCAAGAAGTCATCAAAAACTGTCAGGTGAATTCAGCCCAACATTTTTTGATTTATGCAGATAAAATAGCGGTTGACGGAAACATGATGAAGTGTGATGCTTTTTGGATTGAAAAGCGTGAAAAATTAAAATTGACTGCATTTTTAAAAAATGAGGAACAGCAAAAAGAGCTTAAGTCGATTGATGATTCTTTTACGATTGAATGTCAAGCCGATATTTCTCCTGTCAATCAGCCAACGAACGAAAACGAATTTGACTATCGAAAGTATTGTCAATCACAAAACGTCTTCTTATCTGCTTTCATCAAGGATTGGGGCAGCGTGCAAAGGGTTGAAAACTTCCAATCTTTTGAACCGATTTTGTTTTTGCACGATTTCAGAAAAAAATGTGCGCTTTCTTTTCAGAAACTGCCCGAACCGCTTGACTGGTATGCGATGATTTTGTTGTTGGGAATGCGAACCGATGATTTGTCAGACGTTTATTCATCAATCAAAAAGTTGGGACTGCTGTATATTTTTTGTCTATCAGGGATGCATGTTTTTTATCTGTCAAACTTTTTGTGTAGATTCGTTCAAAAGTTTGGTATCGACTATGAAACGGGGCAGTTGTTAAATCTGATCGTGCTACCGTGTTTTGTCTTTGTCGGAGGAGGTTCTCCCAGTCTTATCAGAGCAGTCATGATGAATGTTTTGGTGATTGGTTGTAATCGATTATTGAAGATTAAATTGACATCGTTAACCGCATGGTCATTTGTGCTTTTAATCAATCTGATGTCATGCCCCAAACTTCTGATGAGTTTTGGAACTCAGTTGAGCTATTTGTTAACGCTTGTAATCATTTTGCAGCAAGATGAAAATCAGATAGCGGCGAGTTTGAAAATCAATCTTCTCAGTCTGCCGATAATTTTGTATCAGACGTATCAATGGAATCTTTTTACATGTTTGTTTTCATTGATGATTTTGCCGCTTTTTGAGTGCATGATCTTGCCTGCGACTGTTTTGGGCGTCATTATCCCCGGTCATTTTTTATCGAGACCGTGTGCTTTGATTCTCAGAACGAGTTCAAATTTTTTGCAATTTTTGTCCAGGCTTCCAGGAAATATCGTATTCGGGAAACCTTCTTTGACATTCGTTTTAATGGCGCTGTTTTTAGCTGTGATGACTGAAACCCAAAAAAACGGACTGAAATTGTGGATTGTAATGTTTACGTGCTATTGTGCGATGTTTTTGGCAATCCATTTTCCGCTTTCATCTGAGATTGTGTATTTTGATATCGGCCAAGGAGACTGTACTTTAATCAGAAGTCAGTTTAATAGAGAAGTCATCATGATTGATACTGGCGGAAAAGTCAGCTTTAATACTCAGGAATGGCAAAAGCGAAAGGGACGCACGAATGGAGAAACGATTGTAGCCAACTACTTGTTAAGCAAAGGAATCAAAAAGATTGACCGTCTTTATCTGACTCACCAGGATGCTGACCATGTTGCTAATTTTCCCAGCATAAGCCAGACTATCGAAATCAAACAGGTAATTGTTCCTAAAGGGATGGAAAATCTTGAAAGTTTCAAAAAAAGACTTGAAGAATCGACAATTGGTCTTGAAAACGTTATTGGCGTTACGACTCAAGATGATGGCGTTGATAATGATTTAAGATTGCTGCATCCGTTTGAAAGCGGTCAAGGAACCAATGACGATTCGTTGGTTTTGTGGTACGATTTTAACGGTATTAAGTGTATTTTCACGGGCGATTTGCCTCAAGCAGGGGAAAAAGAAGTTATCACAAAGTATCCGGAAATAAATGCAGACATCTTAAAAACAGGGCATCACGGAAGCAAGACTTCAACGTCACCAGAGTTTGTCAGAAAAATGAACCCTAGGCTTGCGATAATTTCATGTGGCAGGAATAATCGTTACGGCCATCCAAATCAGGAAACGTTGGAAACGCTAAACAATAACGGAGTTCCATATTTATCAACCGCAAATTGCGGAATGATCAAATTAAGGAAAAGTTTTGGGGAGATGCCGTATCTATGTGTGTACGGTGATGGTACAGCCAGTCGACTTAACTTGCCGTTAAGGTAGCCTTTGCGACACAATTCAAAAGAATAAAGATTGCAAGAACTAACGCGGCAGATAATCAAGCAAGGATATTTCGCCAAAAACAATAAAGGAAGTGATAAATTGTCAACAGTTGCAGAAGTTATGAATCAAATTAAAAATGATAAGATAGGTTCGATCTACCTTATTTTAGGCAAAGAAAGATACTGTTCAGAGGAGATTAAGAATGCTTTGCTTGGAAAACTTTCTCCTCAGGAAAAAGAATTTAATTCAAGCATTTACGATATGGAAGAAACCCCCCTGGCATCTGCATTGAACGATGCGATGTCGGTGCCCTTTTTTGGAGATCGAAGAATCGTCATCGTCAATAATCCGTATTTTTTAACCGGAGAAAAAAAGAAGAACAAAGTTGAGCATGATATTGACGGATTATTGAAGTATTTGGAATATCCGCTTGAAACAACGACTCTTGTGTTTATTGCTCCTTATGAAAAACTTGATGAACGCAAAAAAGTCGTCAAAACATTGAAAAAAGTCGCAGATGTGGTTGAAAATCAACCATTGAAGGAAATACAAGTACGCCAAATAATCAATCAACGTCTTAAGAAAAACGGTTTGTCAATCGAGCCAAAAGCTTTTGATACTTTGATGGAACGTACTAATGCAGAGATATCATTGGCAATGAACGAGCTTGATAAGCTGATTCTTCTTTGCAAGGATGAACAAGTTATCTCAGAAGCTGAAGCAGATCGAATGATTTCAAGGAGTCTGGAGCAAAATGTTTTCGACTTGGTTGCGCTTGTTTTGAGTAGGAATACTCAAAAGTCGATTGAGATGTATCACGATTTGCTGCTTTCAAAAGAAGAACCGATTGCGATCAATGCGATTTTAATTGGGCAGTTCAGGCTGCTTTTGCAAGTTTCCATATTAAAAAGGCATGGTTTCTCTCAAGGAAGTATTACAACTGCTTTAAAAATCCATCCTTATCGTGTTAAATTGGCTTTGAGAACCGTCCAAAGATTTCAACAGGAAGATTTAAAGAATGCATACCTTGGTTTGGTAAAGGTTGAAAAACGCCTTAAGTCGACAGATCAAGATCCTGAATTGTTGTTTCAGCTTTTCATGCTCCAATTTTGCCAGCATGCAGCTTGATAAAAATAAATCGGATACAATTGTGAAAAGACTGGAAAAAACTATGCTTCAAATTAAAAAGCCGGATTATTTGCAATTAATTGCAAATAATCCGTTTTTTTATATTAATAACGATCTTTTGTTATGATGGGAATAATCAAAAAAATCGAGCTTTACATGTATCAAAACGTCCAGAAGAGAACGTTGTCAGCAATAAATTATTGGCGTACGATTGATCAGGTGATGCATTTTGAAAAAGTCTCGCTTATTAAAATTGAAAAAATTCCGGACAAAGTCAGTATGAATCGACCGACATTGTTCGGTGTTTTGGTTAATTCAAGAGGAAAACGGGCTTTTTTCCCACTGCTTTTAATTGATTAAGCAAGGCTTTTAAATAATTTTTGGAAATACAAAAAAAGACCGGAACCCCGGTCTTCTCAATAATAAGCTTATTTAGCCAAACGAGCAGCCATGCGTGACTTGTCACGAGCAGCCTTGTTAGCCTTGATCAAGCCTTTTGATTGAGCCTTGTCAACGGCAGAAACTGCTTCGCGGTAAAGTGCTTCAACGTTGTCAGCACCAACAGTCTTAGCTTTTTCAAATTTCTTAATTGCTGTACGCATCTTGCTCAATTGGGAAGAGTTGCGAGCGTTTGCTTTTTCGTTTGTTTTAACACGTTCGATTGCGGATTTGATAATTGGCATCTACTTTCACCTCCACTAAAATGATCCGTAACGGATATCATATAATTTTTCAACATATTTCATTATACAAGAGCAAATTCAACAATGCAATAATAAAATGAAATGTTGTCAAGAAAATTTCCTTGACAGCTATCAAAATACGATGAAACAATGGTGTTTTCAGGTGAAAATAAATTTTTCTTGCAATTGAAAAAGATATCTAGTATATTATTCACTGTACGTTAGAGTACGGACCCTGATCCTGGTTTGGCGACGGCCACCGACGTCTTACTCGGTTCAAGGCAACATTTTTGAAAGGTGGGAAATACATTGGCTATTTCAAACGAAAAGAAAAACGAAATTATGAAGAAGTATGCTCGTCATGAAGGCGACACTGGTTCTGCAGAAGTTCAAATTGCTGTTTTGACGGCAGACATCAACGAACTTAATGATCATATTCGTTCACACAAGAAGGATTATGCTTCACAACGCGGCTTGATGAAAAAGATCGGTCATCGTCGTAATTTGCTTGCATACTTGCGTAAAACAGATATCCAACGTTATCGCGAATTAATCAAGAGCTTGGGCTTGCGTCGTTAATTTGCCAAAAGAGATCGGAATGTCCGATCTCTTTTTTTTAGTTGTTTAATAAAAAATGTTATTGCCGGTGTGAATAACAATTTGCTGATTAGAAAAAGGACATAAGCGAAAAGATGTTTGAAATCAAGCATAATTTCAGGTTGGAACGAGCAAAAAAAGCGAGCATGTGTTATAATTAAAGTTCGATAACTAGGTTTTAGCAGATGCATTATTTTTTTAAATGTGGGACGAACGTGAATGACGTTCGGATTGCATAAAAAAAGAAACAGCTTGGTTTTTTGCCAAATACAGAACTGATGAAAGGTAGATAACTATGGATTTAAAAAATAGCCACATTATGACTGCAATGGTAACACCGTTCGGCAAGGACGGAAACGTTGATTATGAATTGTTGAAAAAATTGATTGACCATTTGCTTTCAACTGGAACGGACGGGATCTTGGTGTCGGGAACGACGGGAGAAGGCCCGACTCTGACCGAAGAAGAAAAAATAGAATTGATTGAAAAGACGGTTGAATATGTCGCAGGACGTGTTCCGGTTGTAGCGGGAACGGGTTCAAACAATACGAAAGCAACAATTGAGTATACGAACAAGGTTGCTAAAATCGATGGGGTTGATGCAGCGCTCGTTGTCGTTCCTTACTATAACAAACCTGATCAGGCCGGAATGATTGCTCATTTTACTGCTGTTGCCGATAACGTTGATTTGCCGATCGTCATGTACAACATTCCAGGACGCACGGGCGTAACGATGGAAGTTAAAACGATTGCTGAGCTTTCAAAGCATCAAAATATCATTGGCATCAAAGATTGTACCGGAATCGTCAATATGGCAGAAATCGTTGCAAATACTCCGAATGATTTCTTGGCATTTACTGGTGAAGATGCTGATGCCTTGGCTGCCAGAAACGTTGGCGCACAAGGCGTTATTTCCGTTGCAAGTCATTTGTTCGGAAAAGAAATCAGTCAGATGTATGCCGCAAATTCAAAGGGTGACAACGAAATTGCCGGCGAGTTGATGAGGGATCTTACGCCAAAGATGAAGGCTTTGTTTTCTCATCCGTCTCCGTCACCGGTAAAAGCTGCTTTGAATCATGTCGGAATCGAAGTCGGCGGATGCCGTCTGCCGATTCTTGCGCTTGATGATGCTCAGGCATCAGTTTTATTCAATCAGTTGGGAATTTGAAAAATCGAGGTGGAAAAATGAGTGACATTAAGATCATCGCACTTGGCGGCGTTAGAGAAAATGCGAAGAACATGTATGTCGTTGAAGTTGATGACAATATTTATATTTTAGACTGCGGTTTGAAATATCCTGAAAATGAATTGCTCGGAATTGATACCGTAATTCCTGATTTTGAATATCTCAGACAAAATGCGAGAAGAATCGTTGGAGTCTTTTTAACTCATGGTCATGCAGATGCGATTGGTGCTTTACCTTATTTTGTGAGTGAATTCGACGTTCCGGTCTTTGGTTCGGAACTTACGATCGAACTTGCCAAGATTGCGTGCGCAAATGAAGATGCGGCAAAAGATTTTGATGATTTTCACATTGTTGACGAAAAAACGGAGATTGATTTTGAAAGCGCAACTGTATCATTTTTTAAAACGACACACTCTGTTCCCGAAAGTTTCGGGATTGTTGTCAAGACTCGCAAAGGCAACATTGTTTACACGGGTGACTTTAAATTTGATCAAACTGCTGCAGTCGGATATAAGACTGATTTGGGACGTTTGGCTGAAATCGGTCATGAAGGTGTTTTGGCGCTTCTCAGCGATTCGGCAAATGCGGAAAATCCCAAAGAAACAGTTGACGAGCACGTTATTTTCGATTTTATCAGTGAAACTTTTGAATATCACAAGGGACGGATTATCGTTGCGTGCGTTGCCTCAAACATTTTGCGCGTTCAACAAATTTTTGAAGCAGCGAGCGCAAACGATCGTAAGGTTGTTTTAACCGGGCATGATGCGGAAAAAATCGTCAAAACGGCAATGAGACTCAATAAACTGCATTTGCCAAGCGACGATTTATTGGTTCCGCTCAAGGATATTAAAAAATATAATGATGATGAAGTTGTTATTTTAGAGACTGGTCGATCAGGAGAGCCGCTTAAGTCATTGCAGAAGATGGCTTTAGGAAGACACCGTGCGGTCAACATTCACGAAGGAGACCTCGTGTTCATCACGACTACGCCGTCACATGCGGTTGAAACGACGGTTGCAAAGACGCGCGACATGATTTATCGTGCTGGCGGTACGGTCAAGGCAATCTCTGATGAATTCAATTCGTCAGGCCATGCAAGCAAAAACGATCTTGAGTTGATGATGAATCTGCTTGAGCCTGAATATGTTTTCCCGGTTCAGGGCGAGTATCGTTTGATGTCCGCAAATGCTGATTGCGCAAGTGCCATCGGAATTGACGATGACCACATTTTCTTGCTCAATAAAGGTGACGTTGCTGAATTTGAAAATGACAAAATGATAGTTGCGTCATCTGTTGAGTCCGGAAATACGATGATTGACGGAAGCGGAATCGGTGATATCGGAAATATTGTTCTTCGAGATCGCAAAATTCTTTCAGAGGACGGGATTTTTATTGCCGTTGTAACGATTGATCGCAAAAAGAACAAAATTGTCGATGTTCCGAAGATTGCAACGCGCGGCTTTGTTTATGTTAAGACGAGTCGGGATTTGATGGCCGAAAGTTCAGACCTTGTTGCAAATGTCGTTCAGCAAAATCTTGACAACAAGGAATATGACTGGAGTCACTTGAAACAGGACGTTCGCGATCAGCTAAATCATTTCCTTTACGAACAAACAAAGCGCCATCCGGTGATTTTGCCGGTAATTATGGAAATCAACGCACGTCGCGGTGGAAGCCAGGGCAAAAAGAAAAAAGCAAACTCCAAGAGCGAAAAGAAACAGACAAAGGCCGCTCGAACGGAAAAGAAAAATAAGAAAAAGAGCAGTAAGTGATTTAGTGGGGCCGGAGAAAACTTCGGTTCCATTTTTTTAAGAGAGGTACGTTATTTGGAAAAAGAACTGCTGTATAAGAGTGCGGAAAAGTCTTTGGCTAATAAAGACTATTTTAAAGCTGCTGAAGAATTGTCAAAACTTTATGTTGAATACGGCGAAAAAAATTTTCGGATAAATTATTTATTGTTCATTTCTTTCAAAAATTTAAATGAACATGAACGTGCAGTTGAAACAGCTGAGGAATGTTTAGAAAACTATATCAGAGATAATTGTAAATTTAGCCAATATCTAAGCGAAAAGATTCTTTCCGGCGGGATGATTCAGGCACTGCAGCTGAAAAAACAGCTGGAACCTTATATGAAAGAACCAGAACAAAAGTATTTTTCACAAGAGATTTCCGAAGCATTTGAAAAGTTTCTTGAAGGAAATGAAAAAACCTTCCAAAAAGTCAACAAGAGATTTGCTCATTGCGGATCTTTGGATGTTCATGAGCAATCTGATGCGGTTAAAGAGGCATGCTGTTTGGATGAAAATTCTTATGTCAAGTCTGCCAAGAGAGCCTGCTCTGATGAATATTTGCATCCGATGATATGCGGAAGCATTTTAAGCGAACTAAAAAAACTTGGGTATTCTGAAAAAATCCAGTGTTTCTGTCCGTTGTCAAACGAGGTTTGCGATGTCATCCCAAGCAAATTATGTGAAATTGATGAAAGCGTTCTTTACATGAGCATGAAAAAAAGACTTGAAGAAGATTTGACGATTCCCTTTGATTTAAAAGCAAGGTATCTTGATGAAATAAAGATCAAACTGATGATGATCTGGCCGCAAATGCAAGAATTTAATGAAACGAGCGGTGAAGTTTTATATTCTGAATTTATCGGGAAACGTGTTTCAAAACGTTCCGAATGGTTTGAAAAACAGCTTAAAGTCCTGGAAAAATAAGAATTTGTTTAAAATGAACACAAATTTTGCGTTTGGTATTTACAAAAGGTGTTCTTGAATATATAATAATTCAAGGTTTTCAACGAAGGAGGTTCAAAGTGAAATTAATACTTTGAATTCTTTGTTGAAAGTAGTATAATAATGCTTAAAGGATTATCGGCGTTATGCGGATTATCTTTGCAAATTAACAGGAGGTTCTATTAATGGCTAAAGAACATTACGAAAGAACAAAACCCCATGTAAACATTGGTACAATCGGACACGTTGACCATGGGAAAACAACTTTGACAGCAGCTATTACGACTGTTTTGGCTGAAAAAGGTTTGGCTAAGGCTGAAGATTACGCTTCAATCGATGCTGCTCCAGAAGAACGTGAACGTGGTATCACAATCAACACAGCACACGTTGAATACGAAACAGAAAAGCGTCACTATGCGCACATCGATGCTCCAGGTCACGCTGACTACGTTAAGAACATGATTACTGGTGCTGCACAAATGGATGGTGCTATCTTGGTTGTTGCCGCAACTGATGGCCCTATGCCACAAACACGTGAACACATCTTGTTGGCTCGTCAGGTTGGCGTTGAATACATCGTTGTATTCTTGAACAAGTGTGATTTGGTTGACGACGAAGAATTGCTTGACCTTGTTGAAATGGAAGTTCGTGATCTCTTGAGCGAATACGATTTCCCTGGTGATGACATTCCTGTTGTTCGTGGTTCTGCTTTGAAGGCATTGGAAGGCGACGAAGATGCTAAGAAGAAGATTCTTGAATTGATGGATATCGTTGACGAATATATTCCAACACCAGAACGTCCTACAGACAAGCCATTCTTGATGCCTGTCGAAGACGTATTTACGATTACTGGTCGTGGTACGGTTGCTTCTGGTCGTATCGATCGTGGTACGGTTAAGGTTGGCGATGAAGTTGAAATCGTCGGCTTGAAGGAAGACGTTATCAAGACGACTGTTACGGGTGTTGAAATGTTCCGTAAGACTCTTGATCTTGGTGAAGCTGGTGACAACATCGGTGCATTGCTCCGTGGTGTTGACCGTTCACAAGTTGAACGTGGCCAAGTTCTTGCAAAGCCAGGTTCAATTCAAACACACAAGAAGTTCAAGGGCGAAGTTTACGTTCTTACAAAAGAAGAAGGTGGCCGTCATACAGCCTTCTTCTCAAACTACCGTCCACAATTCTACTTCCACACAACTGACGTTACGGGTGTTATCGAATTGCCAGAAGGCGTAGAAATGGTTATGCCTGGTGATAACGTTACATTTACAGTTGAATTGATCGCACCAGTTGCTATCGAAAAAGGTCTTAAGTTCACTGTTCGTGAAGGTGGCCGTACTGTTGGTGCCGGCGTTGTTTCCGAAATCGACGACTAATATTCAATCGAATGTTAAAAGAGAAGCTGAGGTTAGCCTCGGCTTCTTTTTTGGATTTTTAGAGTTATAAACATTTACAAATCGGCATTTCTAGGTTAAACTAGTTGAGTATGCAATTACAATAACAGAATTGTAGAAACTATTTTACTCGGAGGGAAAATAATGTCTGTAAAATGGGAAAAAGAAGAAGGTACAAACAACGGTAAGTTGACCTTTGAAATCGAACCTGCAAAAATCAAGGAAGGTTTGGACGTTGCATTCAATCGCGTTAAAAAATCTTTGAATGTTCCAGGCTTCCGCAAAGGAAAGGTTCCTCGTCAAATCTTCAATAAAATGTTTGGTGAAGAATCATTGTATCAAGATGCTTTGAATGCTGTTCTTCCTGAAGCATATACGAATGCTGTCAAGGAATCTGACATCAAGCCTGTTGATCAACCGGAAATCGATGTTGAATCAATGGAAAAAGATTCTGCATGGGTTTTGACTGCTAAAGTTACTGTTGAACCAGAAGTAGAACTTGGTGAATACAAAGGCCTTGAAGTGGCTGCACAATCAACAGAAGTTACGGATGAAGACGTTGACGCTGAATTGAATCGTATGCGTGAACAACAAGCCGAACTTGTTTTGAAAGAAGATGCTCCTGCAGAAAAAGGCGATACGGTCGTTATTGATTTTAACGGTACGATTGATGGCGTTCCTTTTGAAGGCGGCAAGAGCGAAAACTATTCTCTTGAACTTGGCTCAAACACGTTCATTCCAGGTTTCGAAGATCAGTTGGTAGGTCATAAAGCTGACGAAGACGTTGATGTCAAGGTAACGTTCCCTGAAGACTATCAAGCAGAGGATCTTCAAGGCAAAGAAGCTGTTTTTGCTACAAAGATTCATGAAGTTAAGGCTAAGGAATTGCCTGAACTTGACGATGATTTTGCAAAGGACGTTGATGAAGAAGTTGAAACTTTAGTTGAACTTAAAGCTAAGGTTCGTGAAGAACTCGAAAACAACAAAAAAGAAGCTGCTCACGAAAAAGTTCAAGACGAAGCAATCGAAAAGGCTGTTGAAAATGCAAAGATCGGTGAAATTCCAGCAGTCATGATTGATGAAGACGTTCATCGTCAAATGGAACAATATCTCGGCGGCATGCAACAACAAGGCATCAGCGCTGACATGTATTATAAGCTTACTGGCACAACGGAAGAAGATCTTCATAAGCAGTTTGAAGAAGGCGCTGCAAAGCGTGTCAAGACCAATCTTGTTCTTGAAGCAATCGTTGCTGCTGAAGGCGTAACGGCCACTGAAGAAGAAATTGACAAAGAAATCAAAGAATTGGCTGCTCAATACGGCATGGATGAAAAGGCAGTTCGTTCTGCATTGTCAGATGATATGCTCAACCATGACATTTCAATCAGAAAAGTTGTTGATGAAATCACAGATTCTGCAAAGCAAGTCGAAAAGGATTAATTTCTGTTAATCAGAATTGAGAATACGGTGATTGCGGTAATTTGTCTGCAATTGCCGTATTTTTTTGGTTGCTTCAATCAAAATTGAGCCAACTATTAGCGTTTATTCTCAATCTCTGATAAAATGGAGTAAATAAGCTACTAAGGTGATAATAAATGTACGACAATACAGATCAAAGTGAATCAGCAATCTGCTCATTTTGCGGTAAAAGCGAACACCAGGTCAAAAGCATGATTTCCGGACCGGGAGTTTACATCTGCAACGAATGCGTTGAGTTGGCACAGTCGATCATCAGTGAAGAAAACAAGGTTTCTGCACAGCGCGAATTGACTGATGTTTTAACGCCAAAGGAAATCGTAAAAACTTTAAATCAGTATGTCATTGGTCAAAACGAGGCCAAGAAGACATTGGCGGTTGCGGTTTACAATCATTACAAGCGCATCAACGCAATGCTTGAAGATGAGAACGAAGATACGGAACTTCAAAAAAGCAATATCTGCTTGATTGGACCAACCGGGTCCGGTAAGACGTATCTTGCGCAAAGTTTGGCGAAATTGCTGAACGTTCCTTTTGCAATCGCTGATGCTACGACGCTGACTGAAGCAGGTTACGTTGGCGAAGACGTTGAAAATATTTTGCTGAAGCTCTTGCAAAATGCGGATTACGATGTAGAGCGTGCACAAAGAGGAATCATCTACATCGATGAAATTGACAAAATTGCTAAAAAGAGCGAAAACGTTTCAATTACGCGTGACGTTTCTGGTGAAGGCGTTCAACAATCTTTGCTTAAAATTTTGGAAGGAACGATTGCGAACGTTCCTCCGCAAGGCGGCAGAAAGCATCCGCAGCAAGAATTTATACAAATAGATACGACCAACATCTTGTTTATTGTCGGTGGTGCTTTTGATGGCATTGAAAAAATCGTCAAGAACCGCTTAGGCGATAAAACAATCGGATTTGGCGTTGAAGCACGCAAGAACTATGATGAATCAAAGAGCCTGATGCAGCAGATTATTCCCGAAGATTTGCTTAAATTTGGTTTGATTCCTGAATTTATCGGACGTTTGCCGATTATAACCGCTCTTGAAAAATTGACGGAAGATGATCTGGTTCGAATATTGACTGAACCCAAAAATGCTTTGGTTAAGCAATATGCTAAACTTCTGTCGTTCGATGACTGCGAACTGGTTTTTGAAGACGATGCTTTGCGCGAAGTTGCGCGTTTGGCAATCGAACGTAATACCGGCGCACGCGGATTGCGTTCGATCATTGAAGCAACGATGCGCGATGTTATGTTTGACGTTCCGAGCGATAAGAATATCGCCAAGGTTGTTATTACGAAAGAGACTGTTGACGGTACGGGAAAGCCTGAAATCGTCAAAAAGTAATTGGTATCTAAAAATTAAGTTATTCGTAAGGTATTTTATTTAATTTTGCCGGTTTTTTTGATAAAATTAACGCGAATAGTTTTTTCAGGAGGTTTCTACAGATGGATAAACCACAAATTGGTGTTATTGGTATGGCCGTAATGGGCAAAAATTTGGCTTTGAACATAGAAAGCCGCGGATTTACGGTTGCAATTTTCAATCGTTCAGGTTGGAAGACAGAAAAGGTTGTTGCAGATCACCCGGACAAAAATCTTGTTCCGAGTTACACGATTGAAGATTTTGTCAACTCTTTAGAGAAGCCGCGTCGGATTATTTTGATGGTTAAGGCCGGTGCTCCGACGGATGCGACAATTGCCAAATTGCTTCCGTTCCTTGAAAAAGGCGATGTTTTGATTGATGGCGGCAACACGTTCTTCGAAGACACGGTGCGTCGCAATAAGGAACTTGACAACTCTGGAATCAACTTTATCGGCATGGGCGTCTCAGGCGGTGAAAAGGGTGCTCTTGAAGGCCCGTCGCTTATGCCCGGTGGTCAAAAAGAAGCCTATGATCTTGTTGAGCCGATCTTGAAGAAAATTGCTGCCAAGGCAGAAGACGGTGAACCTTGCGTATCTTACATCGGTCCTAATGGTGCCGGTCACTACGTAAAGATGGTTCATAACGGAATTGAATATGGCGATATGGAGCTTATCTCTGAAAGCTATAACCTTTTGCGCAATTTGCTGGGGCTTTCCGTCGAAGAAATCGCAGACATCTTCCATGAATGGAAAGACGGTGAACTTGACAGCTATTTGATTGATATTACTGCGGATATTTTGACGCGCAAAGATGATGAAGGAACAGATAATCCGATTGTCGACATGATTCTCGATCGTGCCGGAAACAAGGGAACAGGCAAATGGAGTTCACAAAGTGCGCTTGAACTTGGCGTACCGCAATCATTGATTACGGAATCTGTTTACTCACGCTATATTTCGGCATTGAAAGATGAGCGCGTTGCTGCTTCTAAGGTTTTAAAAGCTCCTGCTAAGGTTGAAATTACGGATGACGAAAAGAAGGAATTGATTGAAAAGATTCGTCAAGCGCTCTATTTCAGTAAGATTATGAGTTACGCTCAAGGTTTTGAACAAATGCGCGTTGCTTCAGAACATTATGACTGGAACTTGAAGTATGGCGAACTTGCTATGATTTGGCGTGAAGGCTGCATTATTCGTGCACAATTCCTCCAAAAGATAACTGATGCGTTTACTGCTGATCCTAAACTTAAGAATTTGCTTCTTGATTCGTACTTTACGGATGTTGCTGCCAAGTATCAGTCTGCCGTTCGTGATGTTGCTGCGCTTGCAATCCGTGCCGGCATTCCGTGCCCTGGATTTACCAGCGCAATCACTTATTACGATCAATATCGCTCAGAAGTTCTTCCAGCCAACCTTATTCAGGCTCAACGCGATTACTTTGGTGCTCACACATATGAACGTACTGATAAAGAAGGCATGTATCATTACGAATGGTATCATGAAGAGTAATCATCCATATGATTGTTCAACGTCAGCCCAGGAGGCTGGCGTTTTTTATTGTTTTTACAGTTGAAATATTATAAAATGATTAGAGGGGCATCTTAATCATTGTTGGTATTCGCAACTAAGTACTTTTTAAATGATGCCTAAACGTGTATACTATAAGTTAGCTTAAAAGTATCAAAGAGTGTATGGAATGCTTATTTCAAAAAATATTTTTTAGGAGTGTAATAGATGAGCAGAATTTTGATTATTGAGGACGAAGATAATTTATCCAACTTCGTTAGCCTTGAACTTCAACATGAAGGATATGAAACAAAGGTATGTGAAAATGGTCGTGAAGGCTTGGATACTGCATTGAATGAAGATTGGGATGCAATTTTGCTTGACTTGATGCTCCCAGAACTGAACGGATTGGAAGTATGCCGTCGTCTTCGTCAATCAAAGAGCACGCCGATTATTATGATGACTGCGCGCGATTCTGTCATCGATCGAGTTTCCGGGTTGGATCACGGGGCTGATGATTATGTCGTTAAGCCATTTGCAATTGAAGAATTGTTGGCACGTTTGCGTGCCGTTTTGCGTCGCGTTGATTTCGAAAATGACAATGGAACGACAAAGCAGACAACCGTAACTTATCGTGATTTGACAATTGAAAAGGAAAACCGCGTCGTACGTCGCGGTGACGAAATCATCGAGCTTACCAAGCGTGAATATGAATTGTTGTTGACGCTGATGGAAAACATTAATGTTGTTTTAGCGCGCGACGTTCTTTTGAAAAAAGTTTGGGGATATGAATCTCAAATCGAAACCAACGTTGTTGACGTATATATCCGTTACCTGCGCAATAAGATCGACCGTCCAGGCGAAGACAGCTACATTCAAACTGTTCGTGGTACCGGGTATGTAATGCGTTCCTAAGGTTTTGTAAAAAGATGTCAAAACTTCGTAACGAAAAAAATGGCAACAGATCCTTTTTCTCGCTTAAAGCAAAGTGGTCGATCGGTACGGGAATTGGGGTTTTGGTAATTTTTGCGGTTTTCTCGGTAATGCTTTTTCAAAGTTTTTCAAGTTTACTGATGAATCAGGAAAAGCAATATGCAGAAGATTCTTTACGGACTGCAATCGGAAAGCTGGCGGACAACGAGGGTGAGTTAACTAAGCAAGATGTTGTAAAAAGTCTAAGTCTTAAGATAACTCCAAGCGACAACCAGAATTTGTATACGAATTCCGTTTATACATCGCTGACTCGTGAAAATATCGGAATCAGTGTCTATAATTTATCAGGCGATCTTGTATTCGCCTCAAGGAACGTTCCTGTCAAATTCAGTTCTGGCAGCTATCAGGAGAGTCGTCTGGCTAAAGACAAGAATGGACGGTCAATCTATGTTTTGAGTCATTCCGTTTATTCCAAGACAACTCACCAGACGATCGGATATGTTCAGGTTACGAATAGTTTAATCAGTTATGATCGAACAAGGCAAAGACTGGTAATTATTTTTCTTGTCTTTGGTTTGACTGCGGCTTTTGCGCTCGCGCTGCTTGCTTATGGACTTTCATCTTGGCTTTTGCGGCCAGTCGATGACATTCATGACGTTATCGGAAAAATTACCCAAGGTGATGAAAGCGAGGCATTGGCCAACGTCAGAGTTCCCGAATATAACTACAAAGATGAGCTCGTTGAATTGGGCGAAATGTTCAATGGCATGCTTGATCGAATGGAGAGGTACGTTGAACAGCAGCAACAATTTGTTGAAGACGTTTCTCATGAATTAAGAACGCCCGTAGCTATCATTCAAGGACATTTGGAAATGCTTAACCGCTGGGGAAAAGATGATCCTAAAGTCTTGGATAATTCAATCAAGGCTTCATTACAGGAAATCAATCGAATGAAAAGTTTGGTTCAGGAAATGTTGGATTTGTCAAGGGCTGAGCAAGTTGAAATCCAGTTTGCAAATGAGGTTACGGACGTCAAGGAAGTCGGCATGCTGGTCTACAGCAATTTTAAGATGATTCATCCTGAATTTACGTTTGTGATGGACTGTGATTTGAAAGAAGCGACTAAAGTTCAAATATATAGGAATCACTTGGAACAAATATTGATAATTTTAATGGACAATGCCGTTAAATATTCAACAAATCGACCTGAAGTCCATATGTCGCTTGCAAAGACCTCGAGATATGCGCAAATTGTAGTGCAGGATTTCGGTGAGGGAATTTCGCAAGAAAACGCAAGCAAGATTTTTGATCGATTCTATCGTGTCGATAAGGCCCGCAGTCGTGATAAAGGCGGAAACGGTTTGGGACTTGCCATTGCCCATCGCTTGATTGAGGGTTACCATGGAAAGATGACCGTTGAAAGCGTCCTGGGCCAGGGGTCTGTTTTTAGGATTTCTTTGCCATTGATTCGCGAAGAAGAAAAGGTTATAGAAGAAAGTGAGCGTTCATTATGATTGAGATTATTGAATTTTCCGTTAATAGCAAAGATGCAGACAAACTTATCTTGGAACTGAACCAAAGCTTGAGCGAAATTACTGGGGATGATGGGACGTCAAGGTTTAAGAAAGCTTTCTGATAACGTTGTCGGAATAAAGCGAATATATTCCAAGGAAAATTGCGTCGGCATCGGGCGTGCGATTATAGAAAAGCTGGAAGCAAAAGCCGTGGATTTTGCTTGAAACCAGGAAACAGAACACGCATGCTATTTTTAAAAAATTGAATATGTAAAAAAACACTCGTCATTCAGGCGAGTGTTTTTTACATATTAGACGAATCCCCGCTTTTTAAGTCTTGAAAAGTTGCAAATTACTAAAAGCAGACCGCAAGACAGTAATGAAACGATACAGCCGACGTCGAGATACGGAGGAACGTATTTTAAAACGATTCGATGCTTTCCGGAAGAGAGCATCGCACCGATAAACGTATTTTGGATTTTAATGATCGAAGTCGATTTTCCGTCGACTGTCAAATGCCATCCTTGGTTGTAAGGAATGGTCGTTGCCATCATCTGATTTGAGTCCAAGCTCAAATTACCTTTGATTAAAGTTGATGTTGCCTTCATACTGGTCAAGCTGTTGATTTTGACCTGTTCCAGCTTATTCAAGACCGCCTGCGTATCCAATTGATATAAAACAAAGTTGTTGAGCCAGAGACTGTCCTTTTTAAAACGTGCCGTAAGGACGATTTCATTGCCTTTATCGTGGTTGGCAACGTTTATGACGACCGTATGTCTGAATGTTCCGTAATGATTTAACAAGCGGTTTCCGCGGTACCACGTAACGTTATCGCTGTTGAGACACGGACCGAGCGTGACATAGTAAGAGTCGTCTGTTTTAGGCGTAAATTTAAAGATTATTTTGGCTTCCTTGCTGCGTTTGATTTTTTTAAAGGATGAATTGGTCAAATTTACCTGTTTAGGCGTATTTTGGAAGATGACCTCATTGAAATTGCAAGGATAGAAATATCTCGTTGACGGCCATGTCGAAGTTGCCGAATTCAGCCAAGAAGTCTGATAATTTATCGGATCGTTGTAAAGAATTTTTTGATTAAGCAAGGCTCTGTTGGACGCATAGATAATATTTGCCGAATAAGGATTTCGGTAGATTCTCGTACTTTCCGTCTCCTTGACCAGATTGTATTCTGCTGCATCGGGACGCTCGCTGACGACGTTCAGATCCGTTTTTGGCTGTTCTATTTCTGCCGAGTCTTTTGGTTGAATCAAGTATTTCATGTCAAGCAATCCATCGGTAATCAAAGTTCCGTTCGTGTAGGCCACATAGTTGTCGCCATCAGGATTTCCGATCTGACCGTAAAAGTCAGGGATGCTTTTTTCAAGTGCGGAACTGAAATATGAGCCAAAATTCATGTTTTGTGCAAGACCGTCGTTTTTTGTGCGACAATAAAGCGAGGCGACCCGATAAAGCGACTTGTCCAAAGAATCAAGTGCCTTTTTGTCTTGGGCCAGCGTTTTTGTCGGATCGGCAAATTCTTTTTGAGTCAAATAGCTAAGATTGTTAAGCGACATACAGGCATTAATGCTCATTTCAAAAATGACAACGATCAAGAGCAGAAAATCTTTTGAATCAAAGTCTAACAATTTGTCTGGCAGTGACATCAAAATAAGCGTCAGCAAGGCAAAAACGGCTGAAATAATCAAAGTCTGTTTTGATGCAAAACTAAATTTTTTAAGGTTGATCGCAACGTAAATAATGACTCCGGCATACAGAATTCCCGGAACTGTCAGGAAAATCCTTGTTTGACGAGATCTTTTTGACAGTGCGGCATGCGCAAGAAAAATCATCCAAAAACTGACAATGAAAGAAAATCGATACGGATACCAGACCGGAAATTGCATCCCATGCCAAAATAAATCAAGCGGTTCAAAGCACATCGACAAGATGAGAAAACAGGTAATGAGAAAAGCCGTAATCCTTGATCGCAGTTTGATTTTTTGGCAAAAGAAGAACAAACAAAATGCAAACAATGCCAAGCTTGAGATAAATAAATTCGGCTGACCCGACGGTAGCTGATCGAAATTAAAGGCACCCATTGTCAGTTTGGAAACCATTTTAATCGGGTCATATTCAAGCTTAAAACTGATTTTTTCCTGCATGTATTGGCCCTTGCTTACTGACAGGGTGTAAAGAGTAGAAAGAAGCGTCAAACAGCCAACGCCAACGGCAAGCAAAGAGCTTCCGACAAAAATTGCGGCTTTTTTAAGCATGATTTTTGGAGTTTCGAAGTTGTCGAAAGCATACCAGATGAAAAAAAGTACTAAAAAAATACAGATCATATAAGCCATGTAATAGTTAATGATGATCATAAAGCCGAGAAAAAGAACGTAGCAAGCAGGTTTTGCAGTTTCCATCAGATTATAAAAGCCGACAATTATCAGCGGCAAAAAGACGCAAGCATCAAGCCACAACAAATTGAATTGGTTGGCAACGAACCATCCCATCATTGCATATGTAACGTCAAGCGCTGAATTGACGAGCCTTGTTTTTTTATTTCGTTTTTGAAGCAGCCAGGCCATTGCAAGGCCGGAACATCCATACTTCAAGAGCGTGACGAGCATAATGCCTGCAGTGAGCGTTTTTCCTTTAAAAAACAAGAAAATCAGGTTGAACGGACTTAAGAGATAGTAGGCAAATTCTCCGAGCATTTCTCCGCCAATGGCTTTTGAAAACGAATAAAAGATTTTTGTCGGATCGTGAAGCAGCGTGTCGCGATATGCAGCGAAGAAGTCGACGTATTGCTGCCCCAAATCAACGGTTAAAAGGCTGCTTTTGCCAAATGGATACATTCCTCGATAGATAAAGTATCCAAGCATGATCGTGACAGGAACGAAGAATCCGACGAATAACGGATAATTTTTTTTAATGAATTCTTTTTTCATGAATTTCGATTCCCTTCGAATTAATTACGTATAGCATAACACCATAAAGCTAAAAAAGATGCTTGAAATCATAAATATGAAATAATTTTAAAAATTAGATAAGTTTGAGCAAATTTACTCAAATTTTATAACTAATATAGGCTATTTTAGCATATAATGAAAGGAACATGCAGAATATGAATTGTTTCAGATCAGATATTTCACTGACTTGCTAAAATAGCGTATAATAAGCTGATGGGAACATCATAATGAAAAGATAGGAGTTTTTGGCGGTGAATTTTTTAAAAAAAGCCAACATCAATCACGATAAAAAAAATAAATCACATATTCCTTTCAGATTAAACTTTCTTTTTTTCGTCGTTTTTATTTTGTTTGCGGCTCTGATTGTCCAACTTGCATATTTGCAGATAGTTTTTGGACCACGTTTTGAGTCCGAAGCTCAAAGCGGTGACACAAGGACCGAAACAAAAAATGTTCAACGCGGGATGATTTATGATTCGACCGGTAAAATCTTAGTGGCAAACAATACTTCAAGGGCGATTACCTATACCAAGCCGCTGATGATTTCTTCTTCTGACATGTTCAAGATTGCCAATAACTTGATAAAATATGTTGAAATTGAACCAAGCGAATTGTCCGATTCCAATAAGGAAGACTATTATTTGGCCAATCCAAAGCATGAAAAGTTCGTCAAAAGTCAAATCAAAGATGCAAAAAAAATTACCGATTCATCCAAGCTGTATCACATGGAACAGGATTATGTCAAGAAACACAAACTTGGAACGAAACTCACTGACAGCCAAAAGCGAGCAGCAACCGTTTATGCAAAAATGAACGGTGCCTATTCGCTGTCGACTGTTTATATCAAGACAAAAGACGTGACCGATAATGAAATGGCCGTCGTTGGCGAAAATCTCTCGGAGCTTCCGGGAATCAAAATCGGAACAAGCTGGACGCGTTCATATCCTAACGGTGATTCCGTCAAAAGCGTTATCGGAACCGTTACGACTGAAAAGCAAGGTCTTCCGAGCGATATGATCAATACTCTGTTGGCAGAGGGATATTCGCGAAATGACAGCGTTGGTTCGAGTTATGTCGAATCACAATATGAAAACGTCTTGAAGGGAACCAAAGAAGTCATCAACGTTGAAACCAGAAATAACAAAATTGTCAAAGAGATCAAGCAATACGGCGGCAAAGCCGGTGACAACGTCGAATTGACGATTAATTCCGATTTTCAAAACAAGGTTCAAAAGATCATGAACGATTGCGTCAAATCGATTGTCGGAGGCAATCCTTATTCTCCTGGCGGTTATGCCGTAGTGATGAATCCGAACACCGGCGGCATCTACGCTTTGGCAGGCGTCAACCGTAACGTGAAAACAGGTAAAATTACCGACAACGCCCTTGGAGCAATCAATCAGACTTATGTAATGGGATCCGTCGTTAAGGGCGCAATGGTGCTCGGAGCTTTGAAATCCGGCGTGATCACGCCATCAAATAATACGTTGACGGACGAGCCGATCAAACTCAAGGGGACGGCAACCAAATCTTCTTGGTTCAATAAGACCGGCGGAGCAAACCTATCTTTGACGGCATCCGACGCATTGGAAGTTTCTTCAAACTCGTACATGATGAAGCTTGCCATGATGGAAGGCGGATTCAACTATGTTCCCGGGTCAGCGCTGTCGCTTTCGAATTCGATTTTTGACAAGCTTCGTTCCAATTTCAAGCAATTTGGACTTGGCGTTAAGACCGGAATTGACATTCCGGGAGAAGCAAAAGGCTTTGAAGGACCTGCTAATCAGGCTCACATCGGTAATGCGCTCGACTTGTCTTTTGGCAACTATGATTCGTATACGACGCTTCAGCTGGCACAGTACATTTCAACGATTGCAAACGGAGGATACAGACTGCAGCCGCATTTGCTTAAATCCATTCGCTCCACCAAGCGTGACGGTTCGCTCGGCGAGGTTAAGTATGAGTTTGAGCCGAACGTTTTGAACGTCGTTGGTGCAACTGATTCACAGTGGAACATCGTCAAAGAAGGCCTCTGGAAGGTCGTTCACGGCACCAGTTCCTACAGAACGGGGACGAGGCTTGCGGACATCAAGCCGGCAGTATGCGCCAAGTCAGGTACTGCGCAGACTTTTTATAATACTGCAGAAACCGAAACTCTTAGTCTTGTTACCTATGCTCCGCAGAAAAATCCGCAAGTTGCAATTGCCGTGGCTTTCCCTAATATCAGCGATAGTTCTTCCAGCATCAATTCAACTGCAGTTAAAGAAATTTACGATGCGTATTGGAAAACCGTGCAGACAAGTGATGGTTTAAAGTAGCAAAAGTGACAAATTGAGTGTATTTTTGCTGTCAAGTAAAAATACTTAACGAAAAACTGAAAAAATGCTGGTAATCAAACCGAAAAGATGATATGATATTAAGCGTTGGAGTTGCATCTTTGCAATTCGTTAAATGATACGTAAGTTTGGAGGTTTGAAAATGCGCGTAAACATCACATTGGAATGCACGGAATGTCATGAACAAACATACTTGACAAACAAGAACAAGCGTAACAATCCTGATCGCCTTGAGCTTAAGAAGTATTGCCCACGCGATCGCAAGGTTACATTACATCGTGAAACAAAATAACAACAGGCTTAAAACCCTGTTGTTTTTTTGTTAGTTAATATAACCGCTTACAAGGACTTGATTTTAATGAAGAAGACTTTTAGAAACAGACAGATTGAAATAATCAGACATCATGTTGAAGAAGCCGGATATTTAGCAGAAGAATTTATGCTTTACTCTAAGCTTTGCGCAGAAAGCAGCTGGAAAAACGCAAGGACGGTTGCTTTGACGATCAGCACCGAAATTGAAATTGATACCAAGCCTTTGATATCCTTGGCATGGGCAGACAAAAAGAAGGTCGTAGTGCCAAAAACGTTTCCAGGCAGAAAAATGGAATTCTTTGAAATCGTTCCGGAAAGCGAATACGAATTAACTTCTTTTGGAGTTTTAGAGCCAAAAGATGAAACGAAATCCGTGTCCCGTGATAAAATAAACTTGATTGTCGTTCCGGGAGTTGCGTTTACTCTCAAAGGACAAAGACTCGGATATGGCGGAGGCTTTTATGATCGCTATTTGAGCGGATATCGCGGAAATACGATTGCATTGGCTGATAGTTCAAGGTTGTACGAAAAACCTGAATGGGGAGAAGACAAGTTTGACATCGCAGTTCAAAAAGTTTTGAAACCATAATGGTTCAAGAAAGGAATTGGCTCAATGAATTACAAGTTTAAAAATTTTCCGGCAACCTGTGTTTTGATCGGAATCAACGTTGCAATCTACCTGCTGATGACCTTTGCCGGCGGAAGTCAGAATCCTGGCGTTTTGGTTCGATTCGGAGCAAATTTCGCACCATATGTTTCCAATGGCGAGTATTGGCGGTTGTTGACAGCGATGTTCCTGCACATTGGTCTGGAGCATTTGGCATTGAATATGCTGACGCTGTATTTTATCGGTGCTTCGCTTGAACCGATTCTTGGTTCGGTTCGTTTTGCTGTTTTATATCTCGTGAGCGGAATTTGCGGGGATGCGGCAAGCTATTCTTTGACGAATGGCTTGTCTGCCGGAGCCAGCACTGCGTTGTTCGGATTATTCGGTGCATATTTGATGCTTGGAGAATCGTTCAGAAACAATGCCTACATTAAGATGATGGCGCGCCAGTTTTTACTGTTGGTCGTTTTGAATATTTTCTTTGATTTTTTCAGCAGCGGAATCGATATTTGGGGTCATATCGGCGGGTTGCTCAGCGGCTTTTTGTTCGGATACGTCATCGGAGCTCCGAAACTTGGAGAAATCCCGGTGGGTAAACGAGTCATCTGTGCAATGGCAATTTTAATGTTTTTGCTTGTTATATTCAAATCGGGTTTCGTTTATTAGTATTTTAAAGTATAATTATTTTCGGAGGACTTTTATGAAGACTTTGTACGATGTCCAGCAGTTGCTTAAACGTTTTGGAATATTTGTCTATGTTGGAAAAAGACTTTGGGATATTGAGCTGATGGCTTTGGAATTGGATAATTTATACAAAGCCCAGGCAATCGACCAGAAAACTTTTCTTAGCGCGAAGCTTGTTTTAGAAAGAGAGCATCGTTACGAGGAAAAACGTGAAAGGACGAAAAAGAACATAATGGAGGATGAAGTGTAATGGATAAGAAACTTATCGGTGTTGACCTTGGCGGGACGACAATCAAATTTGCGATTTTGACGCAAGATGGCGAGGTTCAGCAAAAATGGAGCATCAAGACTAATATTTTAGATGAAGGTTCACATATCGTTCCTGATATTATCGAATCAATCAACCATCATCTTGATTTGTATGAAATGAAGCCGGAACAGTTTATCGGCATCGGAATGGGAACTCCCGGGACGGTTGACGTTGAAAAGGGAACCGTTATCGGTGCTTATAATTTAAACTGGAAAACGTTGCAAAACGTTAAAGAAGAAGTAGAAAAAGGCACTGGCATTGCTTTTGCCCTCGACAACGATGCCAACGTTGCAGCTTTGGGCGAACAATGGAAAGGTGCCGGCGAAAATGCGGCCGATGTTGCTTTTATTACTTTAGGAACTGGTGTTGGCGGCGGCATCATCGCTGACGGGAAGCTTCTTCATGGTATGGGAGCTGCTGGTGAAGTGGGTCACGTTAACGTTGAACCTGGCGGATATCTTTGCACTTGCGGAAATCGTGGATGTCTTGAAACGTATGCGTCAGCGACAGGCGTTGTTCGCGTTGCGCGCGATATGGCAGAAGAATTCGCTGGAAAGTCCGCACTTAAAGATGCCGTTGACAATGGTGATGACGTTACGTCGAAGATGGTTTTTGATTTGGCTAAAGAAGACGATGTCTTGGCTGTCAAAGTCGTTGATCGCGTTTGTCGCTACCTCGGGCTTGCATGCGCAAATATCAGCAGCATTTTGCATCCGGAATATATCGTCATCGGTGGTGGCGTATCTGCTGCCGGAAGCTTCTTATTGGAACAAGTCGCCGAATATTTCAAGCAATATGCTTTTCCGACGATTCGCAACACGACAAAGATCAAATTGGCACGTCTTGGCAACGATGCCGGCGTAATCGGCGCAGCTTCTCTTGCGCTTAGATTTAAAGATTAGAACAAAACGTGTTTGCATCATCCCTGTTGCAGAAATGTAACGGGGATTTTTTGTATCATAGACTTGATTTTATCATCATAATATGCTGATATTATATTAGACGCTTTTTTAGTCTAGGAATCTGGAAAGAGGGATTAATCGTGAATTTAATGTTAGGCGCGGCGCATTCGGTATTTTTCTATATCAACATCGTTTTGATCACAATTCTTGTCTTGATGATCGGAACGCAGCTTTATTGGTTTGTTCGTTCTAAAATTTCCGGCAACGTGATTGACGGTGAGGAATTCGCAAAGGGCATCCATCGTGGGCAGGTGGTTGATTTGCGCGATGAGAACAAGTTTAAAAAAGACCATATGCTTGGAGCGCGCAACATGCCTTTTATGCAATTCAAGATGTATAAAGATGCTTTGAGAAAAGACATGCCTGTTTATTTATATGATGAGGGCGTGCAATATCCGATCAAAGTATCTTCAAAGCTCAAAAAAGATGGCTTTAAAGAAGTGTATATTCTCAAGGGCGGCTATTCTGCATGGGAAGGCAAAAAGAAGGGAACGAAAGTTTCTTCTGACAAATGAAAAAAGCGAGCGGTATTTTGGCCGCTCGCTTTTTAATTTTTTTAGTTTTGGTGAGCAGAACGACGCTTGCGCATTGCGCGCTTGCGATGTTCGTCTAAAATTGCTTCGCGTTCCTCGATTGGTTCGACAACGGTCTTTTTGAATGCATAGACGCAACCTGCGACTGCACTGATCGTAGCAATGGTGCCGAAAACGAATCCCTTGCCAAATGATTTCATGTGTGATTCCTCCCTTGTTTTATTTACTACTATTATGAACGAAACTCGTAAAAAATTCCAGTTAAATCACTCAAAATTATAATTGCTTCTGACAGAAGAAATAATTTGTGAAATGTTGTAAAATGGTTGTTGTGAGTTGCTCAGAAATATTGCAAAGGAGAGTTCTGATGAAACAAAAGCTTCTTTCGATCGTCGGACCTACGGCGGTGGGAAAAACAGCTCTTTCAATCGAGTTGGCCAAAAGATATCAAGGCGAAGTCATTTCGGGAGATTCGATGCAAGTTTATCGAACGCTTGATATCGGAACGGCAAAGGTGATGCCTGATGAAATGCAGGGCATAAAACATCATTTGATTGATATTTTGGATCCGTCCGAGCGTTTTTCATGCGCCGATTTTATTTTACGATGCAAAGAAAGCTGCCAAGAAATTTCAAAACGAAAAAAGCTTCCGCTGCTTGCGGGCGGTACCGGATTTTACGTTCAGGCTTTGTTGGACGGATTCAAACTGGGGCAAGACGAATATTCAGCTGATGAAAAAGAAAGAGCCAAATGGCATGACTATGCTGAAAATCATGGACGTCAAGCACTGTGGAACAAATTGAATGAAGTCGATCCGATTGCTGCTGCAAAAATTTCGGTCGGAAATGAAGTGCGCGTCGTCAGGGCGTTAGAGGTTTACGAAAAGACGGGCAAGAAATTTTCGGAACAAAACGATGTTCAAGACGGCGAATTTGATGCTTTGATAATCGGGTTGACGACCGACAGAACGCTGCTTTATGAAAGAATCAATCAGCGCGTCGACTTGATGATGAAACGAGGCTTGGAAAAAGAAGCAAGAAGTCTGTACGAAGCAGGGGGATCTTTGCTTCCTGCCGGCAAAGGAATCGGATATAAGGAATTTTACCCTTATTTTGCCGGTGAAAGCACGTTGGAAGAATCTGTCGATCTTGTTAAGAAGAATTCGCGTCATTATGCTAAGCGTCAGCTGACATGGTTCAGAAACAAGATGGACGTCGTCTGGTTTGATTTGGTGCAGCACCCTGAGCAAATTAAGAATATATGCGCAGTCGTTGATGATTGGCTGCTCAATAAGGAAAGGTGAATGTAATGAATTCATGGAAAGATAAATTTCCAAAAGATTTGCAGGAAAAGATTGCCGAAGTTGATGAGATGATTTCAGGTCGTTTGAACGAAATCACGGAACAGGAATTGTACAATCAGCAGCGTGTTTTGGAGCTTTACCGAAAGCATCGCGTTGCTGAAGAAGATTTGGTCGGTTCGACCGGTTACGGATACGATGACGTCGGTCGTGACAAGCTTGAAGAAATTTTTGCCGAGTATTTTAAGACGGAAGATGCGTTGGTAAGACCGCAGATCGTTTCCGGAACTCATGCAATCAAGACATGTCTTTTTGGCGTTATGCGTCCGGGAGATACGCTTTATTATATGACCGGAATGCCTTATGATACGATCCAGGAAGTGATTGGCATTGCCGGAGACAACCCTGGAACGTTCAAAGAATACGATATGCATTTTGAATACACGCCGTTGCTTGAAAACGGTGAAGTTGACTATGAAAGCTGCGGAAAATTTCTTGAAGAACATCCGGACGTCAAGGTAATCGCACTGCAACGATCACGAGGATATGCTACGAGGGACAGCTTTACGATTGAAAAGATCAAGCGGATGATTGCATTCATCAAAGAGCGCGCTCCCAAAGCAATCATTTTTGTCGACAATTGTTACGGCGAATTTTCTGAAACTGAAGAGCCGACTTTCTTTGGAGCTGATTTATTGGCAGGATCCCTCTTTAAAAATGCAGGGGCGGGCATCGTCAAGGGCGGGGCATTTATTGTCGGCCGCAAGGATTTGATTGCTAAATGCGCCGCGCATTTGATTGCTCCCGGCTCAGGCAAGTCTGAAGGACCGACGTATGCATATTTAAGAGATTTTTATCAAGGATTCTTTATGGCTCCGCATACGACGGGACAAGCAATCAAGGGTTCGATTTACGCTGCTGCCTTATTGGAAAAACTTGGCATGGACGTTTCTCCGAAGTGGGATGCTCCGCGCACGGATCTGGTTCAAACGATTACGTTTGGGGCGCGAGAGCCGATGATCAAGTTTTGCGCTGCAATTCAGCATAATTCGGCTATGAATGCATTCGTTGATCCGGTTCCGAGTTACATGGATGGTTATGAAGACGAGATAATCATGGCATCCGGCAGCTTTACGGAAGGCTCGACGATTGAGCTTTCGTCTGATGGTCCGCTTCGTGAACCGTATTGTTTGTATATTCAAGGCGGTTTGTCGTATGAGCACGTAAAAAATGCGATTACTGAGGCTGCTTTTGAAACTTTTTACAAGTAATTACATTCATGTTATAAAAAGTAACATTAAAGGGTTGACAAGGGCGCCTTAAGTTGTTATCATAAACTTGTAATTTTTAAGGAGGATGGATATGAAAGAAAAAGAACTGAGACGTTCTTTAGCCGTTCTTCCGATTGGAACGGTCATGAAGTTGACGAGTCTTTCAGCACGTCAAATCAGATATTATGAAGAACAGGGTTTGGTGATTCCTGAACGCAACGAAGGCAATCGCCGGATGTACTCTTTAAATGATATCGATACTTTGCTTGAAATCAAGGATTACTTGACTGAAGGCATCAACATGGCCGGCATAAAGCACATTTACGAGGAACAGGCGAAAGAAGAAGCAGAAAAAAAGGCTCGCATGGAACAGCCTTTGACGGATGCTGATGTTCGCCGGATTTTGAGAGATGAGTTTCTTTCGGTTGGCGGTTTGAAGAAAGAAGATCAGTTTACTTTCCGCAATCGTACCATCTAATACATTTACAAGGAGCAAACCGACATGGCAAAACCTAGCTACACAAAAGACGATATTCGTCGTATTGTTAAAGAAGAAAATGTTCAATTTTTGCGTTTGATGTTCACTGATTTGTATGGCACAATCAAGAACGTTGAAGTCCCTATCAGTCAATTAGACAAGCTGCTTGACAACAAGCTGATGTTCGACGGTTCATCAATTGATGGTTTCGTTCGTATTGAAGAAAGCGACATGTGGCTTTATCCAGATCTTTCGACATGGATGGTCTTTCCATGGGATAACGGTCACGATGGCAAGATTGCTCGCGTCATCTGTGAAGTTTATAATGCAGATCGCACGCCATTCATGGGCGATCCTCGCAACCAATTGATGCATGTTCTTGACGAAATGAAGGAAATGGGCTTTACCGATTTCAATATCGGGCCTGAACCGGAATTTTTCCTGTTTAAGCTTGATCCTGAAACAGGCAAGCCAACGACACATTTGAATGACCAAGGCAGCTACTTCGATTTGGCACCTGTTGATTTGGGTGAAAACTGCCGTCGCGATATCGTTCTTGAACTTGAAAAGCTCGGTTTTGACGTTGAAGCTTCTCACCATGAAGTTGCGCCTGGTCAGCATGAAGTTGACTTCAAGTACGCTGATGCTTTGCATGCTTGCGACAACATCCAAACATTTAAGCTTGTTGTCAAGACAGTTGCGCGCAAGCATGGTTTGCACGCAACGTTCATGCCAAAGCCGCTTGATCGCATCAACGGTTCCGGTATGCATATGAACATGTCATTGTTTACAAAGGACGGCAATGCGTTCTTTGATGAAAACGGAGAAGACCAATTGTCACAAAACGCTAAGTACTTCTTGGGCGGCTTGTTGAAGCATGCACGCAGCTTCACGGCTGTTACGAACCCGACGGTCAACTCTTATAAGCGTCTGGTTCCTGGTTATGAAGCACCTGTTTACGTTGCATGGTCCGGACACAACCGTTCACCGTTGGTTCGTGTTCCAATTGCGCGCGGATTGTCAACACGTTTGGAACTTCGCAGCGTTGATCCTTCGGCCAATCCGTATTTGGCAGTTGCGGCAATCCTTTCAGCCGGCTTGGATGGCTTGAAGAACAAGATCGAAGCACCAAAAGCAGTCGATCGCAACATCTATGCAATGGATGACGACGAACGCAAGGCAAATGGCATCGTTGATCTTCCTTCAACGCTTCATAATGCTTTGAAAGAATTGACGTCTGATGAAGTTATCAAGAAGGCCATGGGTCCACACTTGTACTCTAACTTCGTTGAAGCAAAGCGTCTTGAATGGGCTGCATATCGTCAAGAAGTTTCCGAATGGGAACGTCAGCAATACCTTGAACTTTACTAAAAAGGATTTGCAAGATTCGGCATTGCCAGTCGGGTTTCAGTTAATAATCTGAAAAGATAATGAATATTACTTCAGTCATGCGGTTTTGCATGGCTGTTTTTGTTTTTGGGCAATTTGTCAAAAAAACCCGTTGCCAAAAGGCAGGGGTTCCTAAGGGCAGTTTACTGAAATTAGAACAACGAGCATTGCAGCGGGACAAGAAAAATGCCAGAAGAACTGATAAAAAGGTTCTTCTCGGCTTTTTCATTCGCACATTCGTATTTTCTGAAAGACTTCTGTAAAATAAAAGAACAATCAAATTACAGGAGGTAAAAACTATGAAACAGACTTTATTTAAGCAGAACGGCGGTACTTACACCCATCAAGGCGATTACCTACTACCAAATGTTAAACTACCTGATCAGCCGGAATATGAGATCGGCGTATGGGGCAATCGCCGCAGGCAGTATCTTAAGCAGCCACCGAGTCAAGTATTACAATATGCTCACCCAGTGTACCCTCTATCCGCATCTTGCAGATGTAGAACAGCGAGCACAACGGATGTTTGACAATCTGGTAGACCAAATGGGAAAACAGGAAGGTATCACAGAACAGCTGAAGGCTGAAGATATGACGTTATGGTTAAGAAAAATGAACATCGTTAGGAAACAGGCAGAAGAAATTGTAAATCACGAAATCATCTTTAATTAGGATAAAAGAGTGCGTAGCTTTTGGAAGGGTTACGCACTCTTTTTATCTTAATTTAGTATTCTAACCTTGTGATAGTATCGCAAGAATATGACAACTCTATCAATAAGTTGACAAAACAATTGAGAATATGACATTTATATGTTATAATTAGAAAAAATATATACTGGGGGGCAAAATCCTTGAAAACAAGTTATAAAAAGCTTTGGAAACTGCTTGTGGATTTGAATATGAGTAAAGCGGATTTGCGGAAAGCGACCGGCCTTGCAAGTGGAACGATGACAAAACTTCGCAAGGGAGAGGATGTCTCTATGGAAGTTTTGAAGAAAATATGCTCTGCTTGCCAATGCGGAGTAGCCGATATTGTCGAATTTATTCCTGACTCAGGACAAGATGAGGAGGAATTGCTATGATTCCCATTATACCGAAAAGCCAGATGTCCGAAGAAGATATAAAACTTCAATACATCACTCCTGCCATTACATCTAAATGGAATATTCATAAAATCACAATGGAAATGCAGATTACCGACGGAAAGATCAATTTAAAAGGTAACTTTGTATTCCGTGAAAAGCCGAAGCGTGCCGATTATGTTTTGCATCTCAATACAAATAATCCAATTGCGATTATTGAAGCAAAAGATAATAAACACAGTATTTCCTATGGTTTACAGCAGGCTATGACTTATGCCATAATGCTGGACTTACCATTTGCTTACAGCTCTAATGGAGATGGCTTTGCCGAGCACGATTTTCTGACGGGAAAAGAGCGTCAGTTTGGTCTGGACGGATTTCCAACCGAAGAAGAACTGATTGCTCGTTATAAATCTGAATCTGGATTGACCTCTGCACAGGAACAGGTCCTTCAGCAGCCCTACTATTCGGATCAGAACACCTATTCTCCTCGGTACTATCAGCGGATTGCTATCAACCGTGCGGTTGATGCAATTGCACGGGGGCAAAATCGTCTGCTGCTTGTAATGGCTACCGGCACTGGCAAGACCTATACAGCCTTCCAAATTGTTTACCGGATGCTGCAAAGTGGTATGAAGCAAAAGATCCTGTATCTGGCTGACCGGAATATTCTAGTTGATCAATCTATTCAGCAGGATTTTGCTCCCCTTGAAAAGGTTACGCACAAAATTAATGTAGCGAAAGATGATAAAACGACCATCACTTCCCATCAAGTATACTTCTCCCTATATCAGCAGCTGGTGGGTGATGATGACCAGGATCATTTCAGCGAGCTGTTCAGTCCGGATTTCTTTGACCTTATCATAGTGGACGAGTGTCATCGAGGCTCCGCAAAAGAAGAAAGCCGCTGGCGTCGCATTCTGGATTATTTCCAGTCGGCGACCCAGATTGGTATGACAGCCACGCCCAAGGAAACCAAATATATTTCCAACCTGACTTATTTTGGTGATCCTATCTACACTTACAGCCTAAAAGAAGGAATTGAAGACGGTTTCCTTGCTCCCTTCAAAGTGATTAATGTAATGACAGACATTGGCGAAGGATGGAGGCCACGGAAGGGTCAGCTGGATATTAACGGAATAGAGATTCCTGACCGGGTCTATACCAACAGTGATTATGACTACAATATCGTCATTGAAGACCGAATCCAGCAGGTAGCGAAGGAAATCACCCGGTATCTTAAATCCACGGATCGTATGGCAAAGACTATCGTATTCTGTGCCACTGAGGATGCTGCGGAGCGGATGAGGCAAGCGCTGATCAATCTGAACTCTGATATGGTGAAGGAACATCCAGATTATGTGGTTCGGATTACCGGCAGTGATGTGTACGGCAAAAGTAAGCTGGATTATTTTATTTCGGTTTCAGCTAAATATCCGGTTATTGCTACCACCTCCAAACTGTTATCCACCGGTGCGGACTGTAAAATGACAAAACTAATTGTTCTGGATGAAATGATTGGGTCTATGACTGAATTCAAACAGATCATCGTCCGTGGTACCCGTCTGCGTGAAAAAGACGGAAAAACACATTTTGTTGTAATGGATTTCCGCAATGTAGCTCGTCTGTTTGCTGACCCGGATTGGGACGGCCCCATTGAAATTGATCCCAGCTTTACACCTGGAGGCACTAAACCTCAGAGAGGTCCTGGAGATGACCCTGTTGATCCGCCGGTGCCGCCAATAGATCCAAAGCAGAAACCCATTGTAGGAAAAGACGGCTGCAAAGTGGAAATCATCCGTAAAACGGTCTCTGTCTATGATGTGAACGGAAAACTGCTGCGGCAAGAAAGCATCGTTGATTACACTAAGGAAAATATTCGTGGGGAGTACGCTTCTCTGGATAACTTCATCCGTCAGTGGACGGCTGAAGAAAAGAAAGAAAAAATCCGTGAGCTGTTTTTAGATCGTGGCATTGATCTGGAAGCAATGAAAGCAGATCAGCATATGAGCGATGTGGATGACTTCGATTTTATCTGCCACGTTGCTTTTGATAAAAAGCCTTTAACCCGCAGAGAACGGGCAAACAATGTGAAAAAACGTGACTTCCTCAGTAAGTACAGCGGAGTCGCATGTGAGGTGCTTGAAGCACTTCTGGATAAATATATGAATACTGGTATTTATGATTTGGAAAAGACAGAGATATTAAAACTGGATCCCTTCCTGAAGCTTGGCAAACCTTCGAAGATTGCTGGATATTTCGGCGGCAAAGCCGGCTATATCAAAGCTGTTCAGGAACTGGAAAAAGCCATTTATGAAGAAGAGGTAGTATAACAATATGAGTAATTTATCTGGGTTTGTAAAGAGAATACGAGATATTATGCGCAACGATGCCGGTATCAACGGCGATGCCCAGCGCATTGAGCAGATTGCCTGGATGCTCTTTCTGAAAGTATATGACGCTAAGGAACAGGAATGGGAATTTGATGATGACGATTATATGTCCATCATTCCGGAAGAATGTCGCTGGTCCAACTGGGCGCACGATGATAAGTCCGGCACTGCAATGACAGGTGACACACTTCTGAATTTTGTCAATAACACCCTGTTTCCAACACTGAAAACTCTGCCGGTGGACGCAAAAACTCCTATCAAAAAAGCAATCGTGCAGACTACCTTTGCCGACGCCAACAACTATATGAAAGATGGTGTTCTGCTGCATCAGGTCATCAATGTGATTGACGAACTGGATCTCAGTGACTATGAAGAAAGCCACGCTTTCGGCGAAATCTATGAAACCATCCTAAAAGAATTGCAGAGTGCCGGTTCTTCCGGTGAGTTCTATACGCCCCGTGCGGTGACTGATTTTATGGCACAAATGATACGCCCGCAGATTGGCGAAAAGATGGCGGGCTTTGCCTGCGGCACAGGCGGTTTTATTACCAGCTGGCTGAAAGAGCTACACAATCAGGCGAAAAATGTAGATGATGAGGAAGCCTATGCTTCTTCCATTTACGGAATTGAAAAGAAACAGTTCCCGTATATGCTCTGCATTACCAATATGCTGCTGCACGATCTGGATGTTCCGCAGGTCTATCACGGCAACTCTCTGCTGCGGGATGTATTGGACTATACCGAGGACGACCAGTTTAATGTCATCCTGATGAATCCCCCATATGGCGGCAGCGAAAAAGCGGATGTAAAAAATCATTTTCCGGCTGATCTGGCAAGTTCTGAAACAGCTGACCTGTTTATGTCGGTTATTATGTATCGCCTGAAACAGGACGGTCGTGCTGCTGTTATTCTGCCGGACGGTTTCCTGTTCGGCACCGACAATGCCAAAATCAGCATCAAGAAAAAACTGTTGAGTGAATTCAATCTGCATACCATCATCCGGATGCCGGGCAGTGTATTCTCTCCCTATACCTCTATCACCACCAATATTCTGTTCTTTGACCGTACCCACCCCACCGAGGAAATCTGGTTTTATCGGATGGATATGCCGGAGGGCTATAAGCATTTCTCCAAGACAAAGCCGATGAAGTTGGAGCATTTTGCGCCTGTGATAGAGTGGTGGAACAATCGGCAGGAAATCAATGTAGATGGCTTTGATAAAGCAAAGAAATATACCGTCCAGCAGCTTACTGAGGACTTTGGCTACAATCTGGATCAGTGCGGCTTCCCCCACGAGGAAGAAGAAATTTTGGCTCCTATGGATCTGATGCAGCGGTATCAGGAAGAGCGGTCTTCCCTCAATGCAGAGATAGACCGGGTGCTCGCCGAAATATCCAGAGGCCTTGGATTGGAGGGATAAATATGGTCAATAGTGGCATGCTGATATGCAGCTTTTACTTAAAAAAGAGATTCCAGCGTGGAAATGATGAGTTGTTTCCACTTAATTCTGAATATGAATTTAAAGACGAAGATGAAAATTCACGATATTTTCAAGACGCAATGGATATTATGTCGCAATTTTGCACCGAAAGTATCGAGGGAGCCGATGACGAAAAATCGATGAAACTATTTTCCGTCGTTGAAAATTCCGTACGGCGTGAGGATAAGGCGGCTTATTCCACGCTTACATTCATCGTCAGTTCTGGAAATTATGGAATAGAGTCTACCATTACAGATAGGCATACACGACAAGTTAAATATCAATGCGGAGAAGATGATGCCGCAGTAAAGCAATTTCGCTGTTTGGTTTTCATTCCCAAAGATACTCAAAGAGTTTCCGTAACCAAAGGTATCTTTGTGTTCCAGTCATTGGGAACCTATGGTATCAAAACGATTACCGTGAAGCAGATGAAATCTTTTTGCGCCGATATAGGGTTAACGCTGGAAACCAGAAGTGTATCTGTACGAATGTTTATTGAAAAATTAATTAAAAAAGGAAGCCTTTACAAAGTAACCTTAATTCGAGATCGTGTTTCCCCGGATGGCGCTGATAATATGCTTGTATCTACCGGACGGGAAGAACGGTCATACATTCATCCACGATTCAAAGAAACTTGGTTTGAAAAGTTCTTAAATGCCATTGATGGTGTGAAGGATGATGACCTTTTGGAATTTGATGATACTCTATATGAGAATATTACAGTAACCTTTAAATTAGGAAAAAATTACCGCACAGTACGATTAGCGGAAATAGATCATTTCAGTGTTGTGGAAGATATTCCGGAGTATATCGTACAGCGCAGCAAAACCGATGAAGAGTGCATTACCCAGTATATGTTAGATACTGCAACTTCTTATGCTCAAAAGATGATTTTTGCCGCAGAGGAGGTGTAAATATGAATTTTATCAAATTCATAGGGTTAGCACTTGTCCTTCTGTTTGTGCTTATAAATACGCTTTTTCTTTTCCGCAAGAATGAATCTTTTTTCAATTTGCGGGATGTAATAAAGGATCATCTCGGACTGTTTTGCAATAGCAAATCACAATATGTAATCTTTTATATAAGTCCTTTGTTTTTTGCTGTGGGACTGTCTATGATCTATGAGGCTGGAGAAACATTCTATACAAATCTCAGTGTGATTGTTAGCGTTTTACTTTCTATGTTATTGGCAATCATGAGTATTTTAACTGGAAAAGATTACTCTTCAATCGAAGATGATAACCAGCGTAAAAATATCAAAAGAGTAACCCAAGAAACGATTACGGCAATAGTTTTTGATTCGATGCTTTGTATTTTCCTGCTTTTATATGGGTTGGTTATGATTGTTATTGACAGAGTCACTTTCGATGCTGAAGTTGTGAAACGAATTTTTGCGGGTATTGCATATTACAGTTTTGCTGTTATGTTATTGAATCTTTTATTAATTGTGAAACGAATGAGCCGAATTATTGAATTTGATTTCGGCGTTCAAAAGGAGAGCAAGAAATGACGCCACAGGAACTGAAAAACAGCATTTTACAGCTTGCCATTCAGGGCAAGCTGGTAGAGCAACGTCTGGAAGAAGGTACTGCCGAGGAACTGTATCAGCAGATACAAGCAGAGAAGCAGTGTCTTATCAAGGAAAAGAAGATCAAAAAGGACAAGCCCCTGCCGGAGATCACCGACGACGAAAAAAACTTTGACATTCCCGACAGCTGGAAGTGGGTGAGGCTGGGAATGTGCGGCTCTTGGGGATCAGGAGCTACACCATCCAGAACTCATCCAGAGTATTATGGTGGTAATGTCCCTTGGTTGAAAACCGGTGATTTAAATGACGGAATTATCACAGAAATCCCTGAATTCGTTACAGAACTGGCATTAGAAAAGACTTCTGTTCGATTAAATCCCGTGGGTTCTGTCTTAATGGCGATGTACGGGGCAACTATTGGCAAGCTTGGAATTTTAAATATTGATGCAACAACAAATCAGGCGTGCTGTGCTTGTATTCCATACACAGGTATCTACAACAAATATTTGTTTTACTATCTGATGGCCCATCGTCGGTCGTTCATTAAGATGGGAGAAGGCGGTGCGCAACCCAATATTTCCAAAGAAAAGATTGTAATCACACCGTTTGCGCTTCCGCCCCTTGCTGAGCAAAAACGCATTGTAGAAAAACTGGAACAGCTCCTGCCCCTGTGTGAAAGGTTGAAGTAAGATGAAGCGAAAATTAAAAAAAGGGTGTCATTCCATACTGAGGAAAACACAATTCTCAATTGTCCTACGGCACAGTATAAAAGTAATTGGGGCTCATATCAACGCTCCAGAAAACGGCTTTGCGGTGGAACAATTATCGCTATTGTAATGAGTACAGTCCTTATATTTGTTGTCAAGGATTCCAGAGTACAAACTATCTTTTCTACATTTATCGGAGGATTGCTGGGCATTGTTATTTGGATTATTACAACTTCTGCCACCGATAAAATGAATCAGGAGAACGCAGAAATTGACCGATTGCTCTATATTATTGATCGGCATATTTATCTCCTCAATAAAGATGTTCTACTGGAAAATGCCAACAGCTATGAAAGTATAAACGCAAGTGAAACCAAACAGAGCAATTATTATCGTTTTCTGTGACTTATGCAGAATTGTGTTAATTTGTACTCAGATCAAGATATCGATTCTTCTAAATTAGTACTCCGATTGGAAGAAAATGAATATTCCCTTGAGAATTATTTTACACTGTGTGAAAAAATGCTGTCAGAGCATACGCTTGTTTTGGACGATAACCATCTGAAAATGGTCGAATGGAATTTTCGTGAACTTGGAAATCAATTAAATTGTTTGCGTGGGAAATTACTCCGTTACAAAACATACATTTCCAAGTCGAATCCACCAACTCCATATGATGATATAAGTACGTAATAAGCTATTTATGATTTTATTGATTTCGATTACTTGGAAAAACTATTTGATAATGATGGCCTTATTGATTTTTTGAAAGAAAGTGAAACAGATAAGATTAAAGTTGCTGCGGATGAGGTGCTTGCCAAATTAAATCGTGAACAAAAAAGGCAGTCTGCATCCACGCTTAATAAAAAGACGGAATAATCTATTGAAAAAACAACAAAAATATGATTCAGTTGTTAAAATCTTAAAAATAATGCGTAATATTATCCCGTATAACAGAATGCTACTTTCCTATGATGGCTACTTGATTCCACTAAACGAAAAATATTTTCGAGTTGACCCAGTAGACTTAGGGTTTAAGTATGGTGGAGAAATAACCTGTGTCGGTATGGTGACAAATATTATCGGGGAAGACATCGAACCAGATGACAGCCAAAATATTTTCGCTACTTTGCAATTTACGATTAATGAGTTTTTGCGTAATATACTGCCTACAAAAGAGAAAAATCTTTGCATTATTCATCCTATTGCTGTCTTTTATGGTAATTAAAATCAATTTTGTATTTAATCCGAATATAAAATTACTATGTCCCTAAAATCAAGGTCTGCATTTTCTAGTATCTGTTTTTACTTTATGAAGGATTTGAGTAGCACTGAAAAATGATTGTTTGAATCTCCACAAAAACGTCTGCATCATCTTAGCGAGCAGTCTGTTTATACTCCCAAAAGTCGTAAAACAGTAAAATCGTTAAAAGCTGGCTCCTAAAACCTCCCCCCAGGAAAGCATATATAAAAATCAGCGGGTGTCGGAATTTTCCGGCACTCGCTTTTTCTGTTTGTAAGAAAATAAATTTTGATTCGGGTGTTAGGGCTAGCCTTAAAAAGTTTCCCCTTTGCCAGCTGGGGCTATCCAAAAAGGATGCTCGCTTAGATGATACAGGATATTTGTTATCGCTGTTGTCTTACAAAGCCCGGAACAAATTTCGGATATGCAATTCTGTTGTAATCCTTCTTGAATTCTGCAAACAAACTCTTCCTCTGGACGATATGCACATTGTCATATTGCTTGCTGAGATTCCAAAAACTGTCCGGCACTCGGTTCACGGTGAGCAGATAATATTTTTTTGTAAAACGGTTGCTGCTGGGTTGGTAACCCGATCGATTTCTTTCCAAAGCCTGCCGGTCAGTCCCTCCCCTAAGACCGAATCGAAGTACGCATAGTAGCCTGTGTCTGAGGCAAAAGCAAAATCGAAACAGACGCCGCCGACCTCATTGAGCGGAAGCGTCAGGGACAGGGCAAAGCCAGCATCATTTATCTGAAGAAATTTCTCTGACTTCCGAAAAACAGAAGCAAGTAAGAAGGAATAGAGTAAATTTATCTCCCGAAATAATAACTATCTTTCTTATCTATACCTATCTCAAGAAAGGAACTGAAAGAATGAAAAAACGAATCAAGAAACAATTCTGGCTGTCACCGGAGGATGCGGCATAACCGAAACGGCAGCCATTCGCATTTTAATCCGTGGGTTTATTCCCAGAGAAAAGCCGGATGCCAAATTTTATGAAGTAATGCGGGAACTATCCGCCATTGGCAACAACATCAATCAACCGGCAGTAAAAGCCAATGCCCTGAGATTTATAGACACTCCTCTGCTGAGGGAAGAAGCGCTCCACTGGGCCAGATTTCAGGCGGATGTGGAAAGTCATTTTCTTCGGCCTGATAAAAGCAATCTGAAATGGAAGTGAGGTGAACAGAAATGAATGAAATTAAACATATTACCATTAAAGATCTGACCTCTGCACCGGATAACCTCTTCAAGTTGCAGATGGATTCCGAGATGGAACAGCTCATTGAAAGCATTGCGGAAAACGGGGTCATCACCCCGATCATCTCAAGAGAAATTGAGAACAGAAAATATGAAATCATCAGCGGACACCGTAGAAAATTCGCCTGCGAATATCTGGGTCTGCAAACAGTGTCTGTTCTTTTTCGGGTGTTAAATCTAGAGGAGGCAGTGATTACCTTGGTAGACAGAAATCTGCAAAGCAACACCAGTTAAGTGTTTCAAAGAATCTCAATTAGGCCAGAAAAGAAATCAAAAAAAGCAAAAAGCGGATCCAGGAACTGGACAAGCTCTTTGCCGGTGCTTTTGAGAGAAATGTTTTGGGAACTTTAGATGATGAATGCTATGCCCGTATGACCGCCACTTATGAGAGTGAGCAAAAAGAACTGATGGAGTCGGTAGCTGAGTCGGAGCAGACGCTTTCCAGTGCAGAACAGGAGAATGTAGATCTGAGGACTTTTCTTTCAGTTATCCGCCAGTGTACGGATATTCAGGAATTAACCCCGGCTCTTGTGAATCATCTGATTTCCAAAATTGAAATTTTCGATAGTTATAAGGACGAAAACAGGAAAAAGCGTGTTCCCGTTAAGATTCACTTCGTGGGTGCCGGCGTTATTCAGCCTCCCGATGCCAAAATGATACGGGAAGCGCAGGAAGAAATGAAAAATGCAGCAAAGTCTGCATAAAAACGGAAAACGGTACAGCCTCAATTGGAGCTGTGCCGTATCCTACATACCAACTGTCCTTAGCCGACTCTGCCAAATGCAGCGGGGAAAATTTTGCTCAGATGATTTGACTTGCTTTTTGTGACGTGCTTAAGGATAGTTCTTGTTTTTTTAAAGAAAGGTAATTTATTTGTTCAATTCTGATCGGATATCCCAAAGAATGATCAGTTTTGTTTTTGAGAAGAATCGCATCGGTGCGTGAACGTAGCAAAGCGATTGTTCCGCTGACCTCTTCAATTTCTCCGTCTGTCCAATTAAGCTGCAAGATGACTTCTTGTTTGGTTTGAGCGGCTTTACTGATGAACAGACGCAGCTGTTCTTTTGGCATGCTTGGTTCTTTTTTGATATCTTTGCCGTTTTCAAAGATAGTTTTGAATGTCTGCCTGATTTTAGATATTTTTTCCTGAGAAAGGAATGTTTTAAGCATATTTCTGATCCCCCTTAAAGCCCAATAGGAACGTTTGTTTACTATAAGCTTATTATATAAACGTAAGTTCGAAAAATCAAGGATAAAACAAAAATATGTTCACTTATTTTAGGCGATAATTTTGGTAAAGATATTTGTTGATTTTTCTCTCTTTTCCAAAATCCTTAAATTTAAATTAGAAAACAAGTTAAAACATGTAAAAATGCGACAAATATCCGCTGATGGGTTGAAAATAATTCGTAAAAAGTGCAATATAATAATTAATACTATTTTTGGAGGGGTTAGCAGCAATGGCTAAAAGAGGTATGCTGATCGTCTTGTCCGGTCCGTCCGGTGTCGGTAAGGGCACTGTTCGAAAAGAAATTTTTTCTCAAGACGATAACAACTTTCATTATTCAATTTCGATGACGACGAGGAAGATGCGTCCTGGTGAAGTAAACGGAAAAGACTATTATTTTGTTTCAAAAGAAGAGTTTGAAAAAGAAATTGAGTCCGGGGGCATGCTTGAATATGCCAAATATGTTGACAACTACTATGGAACACCTTTAAAATACGTTAATGAGATGTTGGATGCCGGCAAGGACGTTTTTTTGGAAATTGAAGTCAACGGTGCGATGCAGGTTCGCAAAAAAGCTCCGGACGGATTGTTCATCTTTTTAACACCGCCTGATTTGATGGAACTGCGTCAACGGATCGTCAATCGCGGAACGGACGATCTTGAAACGATCGACAAACGAATGAAAAAAGCCGTCGGTGAAATCGAAATGATGCAAAACTATGATTATGCAGTCGTTAATGACGAGGTACCAAAAGCAGCCGAAAAAATCAAGACGATTATTCGTGCCGAACGTTGGCGCGTAAAGCGTTTCTTGCCTGATTACAAAAAACAATTAAAACTGGAGGGAACGGAGATATGATTTTATATCCATCAGTCGATGCGTTGCTTGAACGCGTTGATTCACGCTATTCGCTTATTTTGCTTGCTTCCAAGCGTGCACATGAACTTGATGCCGGTGCATCCCCGATGCTTGAGGAAAGCGAATATAAGTCAGTTAAAAACGTTGGTCGTGCTTTGGAAGAAGTTGTGGCCGGAAAACTCAGGATTAAATCTGAAGGTCAAGAAGGCTAAGTGCGTTTAAAGAGACTAAGCAATTTCTTAGTCTCTTTTTTTGCGCCTTAATGTGATAAAATTAAATCATGAATGAGGGGGGCTTATTTTGACTTCAAAACACGTAGCATTTTATATTACAGGCGGAATCGCAGCATATAAGGCTGCTTATTGCGTCAGAGAATTTGTAAAGCATGGATATGAAGTTCGTTGCGCAATGACGAAAAACGCGGCTGAATTCGTAAGTCCGCTGACGTTCGAAACGCTTTGCAAAAACAAAGTCGTATCGGATTTGTTTGATCAGAATAATGATTCTCAGGTTGCACACATCGATCTTGCCGATTGGACCGATTTGGCAGTCGTCGTTCCGGCAACGGCCGACATTATTGGGAAGATGGCAAACGGAATTGCAGACGATGCGGTTTCGACGTCTTTGCTCGCAACGGCTGCGCCTGTCTTCGTCGTTCCCGCGATGAATGAGAAAATGTTGACAAATCCTGCCGTCAAGAGAAATTTGAAACGTTTGAAAGAAGACGGCATTGAGATTATTGAACCTGATTATGGCTTTTTGGCGGAAGGCTATTCCGGAAAGGGACGAATGAAGGAACCAAAGGAAATTTTTGCGTATATCGATGAAAAATGCAGAGCTGAGCAACGAATTGATCTTAGTGGGAAAAAAATCATTGTCACTGCTGGCGGAACTGTTGAACCGATTGATCCGGTGCGCTTTTTGACGAATCGTTCGAGCGGCAAGATGGGCTATGCGCTAGCTGAAAATGCGGCTGCATTTGGTGCTGACGTCACGCTCGTTCACGGTCCGGTCAGATTGGCAGATATTCCCGGCGTTGAGATGGTCGAAACGGTTACTGCCGATGAGATGGCTTCAGAAGTTTTGAAACGTTACGAAGAATCTGATGTCGTAATCATGGCGGCTGCAGTTGCCGATTATCGTCCTGAGAAGTTTTATGACGAAAAGGTCAAAAAATCTGACGGTGACTGGAATCTTAGGCTGGTTCGAAACGTTGACATCTTAAAGCTTTTGGGCGAAAAGAAAACAAAACAAAAATTAATCGGATTTGCGGCCGAAACAGAAAATCTGTTAGAAAATGCTCAAAAGAAACTGACTAAGAAAAACGTCGACTTGTTGGTCGCAAATGACGTTTCAAGAAAGGACATCGGTTTTGGTTCTGATGAAAACGAGGTTTTTTTGCTGTTTAGAAACGGTGCTAAAAAGAAGATCTCCAAAACTTCCAAAGAAAAAATCGCGCAACAGGTCTTGAGCGAGCTGTCCAGTCTATGAGGGGTGAACGGATGAGTCTTTACGCACAAGTCATCGTTGACGTTCCGACGATGCAGACGAACAAATCCTATACTTATCTTGTTCCGAGCGAATTGGAAGAGCAGATTCAAGCAGGGATGCGCTGCGTTGTTCCTTTCGGAAAAGGATCGCGAAAGATACAAGGATTCGTGCTTGACGTCTCAAATCAAAAGCCGGATGAGGATTTTGAAATCAAAAAAATAATTTCTTTGATGGACTTTGCGCCGGTTTTAAACGAAGAAGCCCTGCAGCTTGCGGATTGGATGGCAAATTACACGTTTTCGTTCAAGATTTCATGTCTTCAGACGATGCTGCCGAACGTTATGCGTGCCGGTTATGAAAAGAGCGTTCGTTTGTTGGATGAAAACGTCGAACCGGAAATCAAGAAGTTATTTGATCAAAACAACCTTTTGGCTTTTGACGACAAGATGGACGCAAAAATCAGGCGGAAAATTTATGGACTGCGCAAAGAAGACAAAGTTGAAATTGTCTACCACGTAAATGACAGGGCACGAGTCAAAGAAACTGAATTTATCAAGTCAAAAATTACTGCGGAAAACATCTCTGCATTTTTAAACGCCCAAAGAAAGACTGCAACCAAAAAGAAACGGATGCTTGAAAAGCTCTTGGATCTTGGAAATGATCCGGTTGAGAGAATCAAATTTCAAAAACAAAACAGCTTTACGTCAAATGACGTCAAACAAGCCGAAAACTCAGGCTGGCTGAGTCTTGTTTCAAAAGAGACCTATCGAAATCCTTCAGAAAACGCAACAACCGAATCATCTTCGCCAAGGAAGCTGACGGCCGAACAAAACGTTTGCGTTACAAGGATAAATCAGGCAATTGAGCAAGAAGAAAGCGATGTTTTCCTGCTTCAGGGCGTGACGGGAAGCGGAAAGACGGAAGTTTATCTTCAAACGATAGCCCACGCTCTCAAGCTTTCAAAAAAGGCTTTGATGCTTGTTCCGGAAATTTCGCTGACGCCGCAGATGGTCCGACGCGTCAAAGGACGTTTTGGACCAAAAGTGGCAATGCTTCACAGTGCGCTTTCCGATGGTGAACGTTTTGACGAATGGCGCAGAATCGAACGCGGTGAAGCGCAAGTAGTTGTCGGGGCACGCTCTGCTGTTTTTGCGCCGCTTGACCGGATTGGCATAATTATTATGGATGAAGAGCATGAAACCAGTTATAAGCAAGATGAAATGCCGCGTTATAATGCGCGCGAAGTGGCAATTTGGCGCGGAAAACATCATCATTGCCCGGTTGTTTTGGGTTCTGCAACGCCTTCTTTGGAGTCGAGGGCACGTGGTCAAAAAAGCGTCTATCAGCGTTTGCTTTTGACGAAACGCATCAACGGAAGTCCGATGCCTCACGTAGAACTTGTTGACATGCGCGAAGCTTTAAAAAGCGCGCCATCGCCTGATTTTTCAGCTGAATTACTGACGAAAATCAAAGAGCATCTTAAAAGAGACGAACAAGTCGTTTTGATGCTTAATCGAAGAGGATACTCTTCATTTGTCATGTGTCGAGAATGCGGCTTTGTCTTAAAGTGTCCGAATTGCGACATTTCGTTGACGCTTCATATGGATACGCACAGTATGAAGTGTCATTATTGCGGGCATGAGGAGTCAATTCCAAGAATTTGTCCGAGCTGCCGAAGCAATAAGATTCGCTATTATGGAACGGGCACGCAAAAAGTCGAGGAACAACTGCATGAATTGCTTCCAGATGCCAGAGTTCTGCGAATGGACGTCGATACTACGCGACGTAAAGGCGCGCATGAACGCCTTCTGAAGCGTTTCGGCCGGCACGAGGCCGATATTTTGCTGGGAACGCAAATGATTGCCAAAGGCCTTGACTTTCCCGACGTCACTCTCGTTGGGGTTTTGAATGCCGACACTGCCTTGGGACTGCCTGATTTTCGATCAAGCGAAAAGACTTTTCAGCTTTTGACGCAGGTCAGCGGTCGCGCCGGACGTGCGGATAAAAACGGCGAAGTCGTGATTCAGACTTTTAACAAGGAGCATTATGCGATTCAATTGGCGTGCACGCAGGAATATGAGCGCTTTTATGCTTATGAAATGCAGCTCAGGCATCGTTTGGGATATCCGCCGTACTATTTTACGATCAAAATTACCGCAAGCTATGACAATGAAGCTGATGCTTGTAGGAAGATGTATGAAATAAGAAGGGAACTGAGCCAGGTTTTGAGCAAATCCGCAAAGATTCTTGGGCCTACGCCAAAGGCCATCATGCGCGTGAATAATCGCTACTATTATCAGATTGTGATTGAATATAAAAAGGAACCTCGACTTGAAGAGTATTTGCAGGATCTTTTGGTCAGAAGTCAGACGGATGAACCGAAGGGACTGAAATTGATTATTGACCGTGATCCGATCAGCTTTATGTAACAGGAAGGAAAGATAAAATGACATCAATTGTTTTTATGGGAACGCCGAAGTTTTCCGCACCGATCTTGGAGGGACTGATCAGGGAAGGCTATGACGTGAAAGCCGTCGTGACCCAACCTGATCGATATGTTGGCCGCAAGCACGTTTTGACTGCTTCCCCGGTTAAAGAAACAGCGGCAAGATACGGAATAGAAGTTTTGCAACCGGAAAAAATTTCCGGGAGCGCTGAAATGGACCGAATTATTGAATTGAAACCAGATTTGATCGTCACGGCCGCATTTGGTCAGTTTTTGCCGAATAAGCTGATTGAAGCCGCAAAAGTGGCCGCAATCAACGTGCATGGATCGCTTTTGCCAAAATATCGCGGCGGGGCTCCAGTACAGTATGCGATTATGAACGGTGACAGTGAAACTGGCGTGACGATCATTTATATGGTCAAGAAAATGGATGCCGGCGCAATGCTTGCGCAAGCAAAAATGCCGATTGAAGAAAATGATGATACGGCAACCGTTTTTCAAAAAATGAGCATTCTTGGACGCGATACGTTGCTTGAAACGATTCCCAAAATTTTGGACGGAACGATCAAACCGATTGCTCAAAATGAAGAGAGGGTCGTTTTTTCTCCGACCATCAAACCGAAAGAAGAAGAATTGTCGCTTGAGTCAACCGCGCGCGAGCTTGATTGGAAAATCAGGGCGCTGCGTCCGAGTCCGGGTGCTTATTTTGCTGATTTTTTGGGAAAGCGCACGAAACTTTGGGATATTTCCGTTTTGGATGAAAAAACTGCCTTTGCAAGCGGGACGGTCGTTGAAGCAGGAAAGCACGTTTTGAAGATGGCGGCAGCAGACGGTACCGTTTACATGATAAATGAGCTGCAGCCGGCCGGGAAACCGAAAATGAAGGCAACGGATTATCTGAACGGAATCGGCAAAGGACTTGAGGTTGGACAAAAGGTGATTGTTTAATGAAAAAACTTGATAGAAACCCGCGCTTTCTGGCAGTCAAACTGTTGGAGCGAATCGAAAAAAACGGCTCATATTCCAACCTGGCATTGAATCAGACAATAAAAAAAAGCCAGCTTGATGAAAGAGACGTCAGTCTTTTGACAAACATCGTCTATGGAGTCATTCAACGAAAGCTCACCTTGGAATTTTATCTTGACGGTTTCATAAAGAACAGGCGCAAGGTGGAGCCGTGGGTTTACGAACTTTTGAAAACGGCTCTCTATCAACAGCTGTATCTTGACAAGATCCCGAAACGTGCCGTTTTCAACGAAACGATTGAAATTGCAAAGGTCAACGGTCACGAAGGAATCAGACGATTCGTGACCGGAATTTTGCACGAAATCGAGCGCAAAGGTCTTCCCGATCCAGGCAACGTCAAAGATTCTGCGGAAAAAATCAGTATTGAATCAAGCACGCCAAAATGGCTCGTTGAAAAACTGACTGAAGAACTTGGTTTTGAAAAAACCATCAGTCTCTTAAAATCGATCAATGAGCCACCGGCCCAAAGTATTCGGGTCAATCTTGCGAAAAATACGGTTCATCAAGCCGTTTCAGCATTGGAAAAAGAGGGTTTCAAAGTTTCAAAAAGTCTTGTTTCACCGCTTGGACTGCGCGTAAGCGGTGGTTTTATTCCTCACAGCGATGCTTATAAAAGAGGTTTGGTGACTGTTCAGGACGAAAGCGCCATGCTTGCAGTGGATTCAATGGACGTTAAGTCAACGGACGTTGTTTTGGATGGTTGTGCTGCCCCAGGCGGAAAAACGATGCAGATTGCAGCCGTTCTCGATAGCGGAAGGGTATATGCTCTTGACATCCACGCCCATAAGGTCGGATTGATTGAGAAAAATGCCGAGCTTTGCGGCGTAACCAAGTATGTGACGGCTAAAAAAACGGATGCCAGAAAAGCAAAAGAGGAATTTGATGAAGAAAGTTTTGACAAAGTTTTGATTGATGCGCCATGTTCAGGACTCGGATTGATGAGAAGAAAGCCTGAGGTAAAATATGACAAGCATTTTAAAGACTCGCTTTCTTTGCACGACGTTCAGGTCGGAATTCTCGATCAGGTTGCAGAACTGGTCAAACCGGGAGGAAGACTGACATACAGTACCTGTACGATTTTGAATGAAGAAAATCAAGCAACCGTGGATGCTTTTTTGAAACGGCATCCTGAATTTTATCAGATCAAGACAGAAACAAGCTTTAAAATCAAAGATGAAAGAAAAACTTTAGGGTTGACGATATATCCGGATGATTTCGGATCGGACGGGTTCTTTATCGCAACATTGATGAAAATAGAGGAATGAGGTGATCAGATGAGAATAGCATATGGCAGCGATGTCGGCAGAAAACGTGCCAAAAATGAAGATAGCGTTGGAAATTTCAAAAATAGATCCAACGTTGTTTTTGTAATTTTGGCTGACGGACTTGGGGGTTATCAAGGCGGTGAAGTTGCTTCTGAAATGGCTGTTTCTCATCTTGGGTATCTGTTTGAACAAACTGAGCTCAATAATTCTAATGATGCCAAAGTCTGGCTGGAAGAAAAGCTTTCATGCGAAAATCAGATGATTATTGAGCGATCGAAACAATATCAAGATCTCGAAGGAATGGGGACGACCGTTGTTTGTGCCATGTTTTTTGAGAACAAGTGCCTGATTGCCCATCTCGGCGACAGTCGCGCATATATTTTGCATGATCAAAAACTTGTACAGCTTACTGAAGACCATTCTCTTGTCAACGAGCTGGTCAAACGAGGAGAAATCAGTGCAGATGAAGCAAAACACCATCCGCAAAAAAATATTGTGACAAGGACGTTGGGAATTTCTGAGAACGTTTCGCTTGATTTTGATGAACTGATCTTGGGTTCAGGAGACAAGGTGATGCTTTGTTCAGACGGACTGACCAATATGGTCGATGATGACGTAATTGAAAAAGTTCTTCAAGAAGATGAATCGTTGGATAATCAGTGTCAAGAACTGATCGCAAAGGCAAATGAAAACGGTGGCAATGACAACATTACTGTTTTGCTAGCTGATTTTTCCTCAAAGGACGGTGACATGCCATGAGAGAAGGATATGCTTTAAGCGGACGCTACAAAATCGTCAGATCGCTTGGCGAAGGAGGCATGGCCAACGTTTACCTGGCACATGACCTGATTTTGAATCGTGATGTTGCCGTTAAGCTTTTGCGTCTGGATTTGCGTGATGATCAAGCGGCAATCAGGCGTTTCAGACGTGAAGCCAACTCTTTGACCGAACTCGTAAATCCCTACATTGTCAATATCTATGACGTTGATGAAGACAACGGGATGCAGTACCTGGTAATGGAATATGTTGACGGAACGGACCTCAAGGAATATATTGCCAGAAATCACCCTATGCCATATGCAAGAATCATCGAAATTTTCTTGCAGATTCTGTCCGCCGTCGATGAAGCTCATGCCCATGGAATCATCCATCGTGATTTGAAACCGCAAAATATTTTAATGGATAAGAACGGCAATGTTAAAGTCACGGATTTCGGAATTGCGGTTGCTGCGGCTGAAGAAACGATGACGCGTACCAATACGCTGATGGGGTCCGTTCACTATATTTCTCCGGAGCAGGCGAGAGGAAGCATCATTACCAGGCAATCTGACATCTATTCGTTGGGAATCGTATTGTTCGAGATGTTGACCGGTCATGTTCCTTACGAGGGAGAAACGGCCGTTTCAATTGCTTTGAAGCATTATCAAAACGAAATGCCGTCGGTTCGAGAATATGACAAGAAGATACCGCAAGCTTTGGAAAACGTTGTTTTGCATGCAACGGCCAAAAATCTGAACGATCGCTATCAAAACGTTGCAGAAATGGAAAGGGATCTGAGAACATCACTTTCTTCAAATCGCATCAATGAACCGAAGTGGCATCCTGCCATTGTCGTTGACGGAGAAACCAAAGTTTTGCCGACATTGGACAAATCCGTCACGGAACAAGAAGAATCGGATCAGGTTAAAGAATTAGAAGCAGAAGCGTCAGAAGTCTTAGGTACATTTGTCAAGCCCAAATGGTGGTCATTTTTGCTGAAGGGCAGGCACAAGTGGCTTTTATTCAGCGCAATCTTGATCTTGTTCAGTTTGGTATTCTGTTTGATGCTTAGACCAAAAGACGTTGCGGTCCCCGACTTGCGAGGAATGACGCGCTCGGAAGCTTCCAGAATGCTGAAAGATGAGAAGCTTTCTTTAGGCAAGGTTTCCTATCGTTACAGTGAAAAATTCAGCTATAATCAGATTATTACGAGCGATCCGGAATACGGAACGAAGGTTAAAGAAAATACCGCCGTCAACGTCATTGTTTCTAAAGGCCTTGAAAAAGTCAAATTTGGCAACTATCGCGGCAGAAGCTATAATTCAGTCAAGAAATTTTTGCAAAAAAGGGGTGTGACCGTCTACAAGGAAACGAAGTATTCAAATAAGTATGCCAAAGGCGAGATTATTGGTCAATCGATTCCGCCGAAAGAAAAAATCGTACTGTCTCAAGCAACGGTTTCCTTTACCGTCAGTCTTGGGGCCAAAAATATTATGCTTCGTGATCTTAGGGGGTACTCCCTTAAAGAAGTTCAGGACTATGCCGAAGAAAGCAGCCTGAATCTCATTATCAAGCGAATTGATTCTGACGAACCGGTTAATACCGTCGTTGCTCAGTATCCTGTCGCCAATACCTATGTTGGTCGCGGAAGCAACTTGACCGTGTCGATTTCGGCCGGAAAAAAGGAGGAGTCTTCGGCTTCATCATCGTCTTCGAGTTTTTCATCATCATCTTCTTCAAGTTCTTCAAATGAGCAAGAAGACAGGGGGCTGAATTTCACGAAGAGCATCTCGATTCCTTACAAAGGAGAAGACAGTCATCCGGTTATTGTCAGCATCTATGTTGCCGATAAGAATCATAATTTCAATAAAGTGTACAAAACGATGCCGATTAGTGCCGATGCCAGTGAAATAGTAAACTTTAGCGTTGATTCAGGCCAGGTCGGCAAGTACAAGGTGGTTGCGGCTGACGGAACCGTGCTTGTCGAAGACGACAACGTTACGCCATAAAAAACGGAGGCTTGGAAAAAACTCTGCCTCAATTAAAAATCCGGATTAGATTTGCAATTGATTGCAAATCTAATCCTTTTTTCGTATGCATGACAATCGCCTTCCGTGATGGAAACGTTCAAAAAAATCAACCTTTTGACAAATAGACGGCAGCCTTTTCCTCAATCAGTCATAAACGCAACGACAAAAGCCATGGACATGAATCTTGTTTTAACCCCTTTCTTTGGTGTAAAATTAAGTCTGACAAGAAAGGCAGGTTGAAAATTTGGCAAAAGGACAGATCAGACAATCATTAAGCGGATACTACGATATATTTTCAGAAGGCAAAACGTATCGAACCAGAGCTCGCGGAAACTTCAGAAAAAAGGGTCAGACGCCTTTGGTCGGTGATTACGTCGAATTCAAAGCTGATAATGAAAATGAAGGGTACGTGCTGAAAATCTTGGAACGCAAAAACCATCTGGTTCGCCCTCCTGTGGCAAACGTTGATTGCGCGATCGTTGTTACGGCTTGCATTGAACCTGATTTTTCGAGCAATTTGCTTGATCGTCAATTGGTGATGCTGTCCGAAAACGAGATCGTTCCGATACTGTATTTTTCTAAAGCCGATCTGATGGATGAAACGACAAAAGAGCGAATGCTACCTGTTTTTGACTACTATTCAAAGTATTATCGAACGGTAGTTTCTGAAAAGAACATGCCTGATGAAGAACTGGTTTCGGCCTTGCTTGAAGAAGCAGGAAATGTTTTGGTCGTCATGGGTCAGACCGGTGCCGGGAAGTCGACCTTGCTGAACAGACTTGATCCGAAACTAAAACTTGAAACAGGCGAGATTTCAAAGGCTTTGAGTCGAGGCAGGCATACTACGAGAAAGGTTTCTCTGATGGACGTCAAGGGTCATCTGGTTGCTGATACGCCCGGCTTTTCATCGTTTGAACTGCGTGAAATCGAAAAAGAGCGTCTTTCGAGTCTGTTTGAGGATTTCAATGAATACTCACCGCAGTGTCGTTTCAGAGGCTGTCTGCATCTCAATGAACCTGATTGTGCGGTCAAAGCGGCCGTTCTGGAAGGCAAAATTCTTGAAAGTCGTTATGAAAATTATAAATTGTTCCAGAAAATGATTCAGGAACAAAAGCCAAGGTATAAACGCTAGGTTGGAGGGGTTTTTGTGATTATAGCACCATCAATTTTAAGTGCCGATTTTGCCAATTTGGCAGCCGACGTCAAGGCTGTCGAAGAAGCCGGCGCAAAATATTTGCACATTGATATTATGGACGGACACTTCGTTGACAATCTTACGTTCGGACCAAACGTCGTCAAAGCTTTGAGACCGTTGAGCAATTTGTTTTTTGACTGTCATCTGATGGTTGAGGATCCGGAGAAATATCTTCAAGATTTTGCCGCTGCGGGAGCCGATTTGGTCGGCGTGCACATTGAAGCAACAAAGCATGCCCATCGCGTCATTTCAAAGATTCATCAATTGGGAATGAAGGCTGAAATCGTGCTTAATCCGGGAACTTCGCTCGAATTTGCCAAAGAAGTGCTGCCGTTGGTTGATTCGGTTTTGATTATGACAGTTGATCCCGGGTTTGGCGGACAGGCTTTTTTGGAAGAGACCGTTTCTAAGATTGCTGAAGCTGAAAAATACAGAAAAGAACATAATTTGAATTATCAGATCGAAGTGGACGGCGGGATCAACGATCAGACGATTAAAACGGCTAAGGCTGCCGGTGCAACGATTGCAGTCGCCGGTTCGTACGTCTTTTCCCAAAATACGCCTGAAGAACAGATTAAAAAGCTGATTGAAGCTTCAAAACAGGTGGAAAAATGAAAATTAATCTTTTGGTTGGCGGTCCAATCGAAAACTATCCCGAAGGACTGCTTGAAAAGCGTGGTCAAGACGAGTTGTGGGTCGGAGCAGATAAGGGAGCAGTCAGACTTTGCGAGGCCGGAATCAAACCGCTTCTTTCAATCGGAGACTTCGATTCATCAACGAATCGCGAACGATATTTGGTAGACGTCATGAGCAGGGAAGTGATGACTTCGGTTCCTGAAAAAGACGATACGGATACCGAATTGTGCCTTCGGTTGATTGAACAACGTTTTCATCCGGATCTGATCAGCATTTACGGGGCTACCGGCGGCAGAATCGACCATCTGTTGGCAAATCTTTTCTGCTTGCTTCGACCTGAATTTTTGAATATGATTTCCAAGGTTGAATTCATTGATAAAAACAACGTCATTCGCTTCTATAATCCCGGAGAACATGAAATAAAGCAGATTGAAGGCATGCGCTACTTGGCATTCGTTTCAATGGGGCCGGTAGATGATTTGAATCTGTATGATGAAAAATACAGACTTCGTCATGCCGATTTTTCGCGCGTTATTTCGCTTGCAAGCAACGAATTTGTTTCCGAAACGGCCCATTTCAGTTTCAAGAACGGAAACGTTTGTGTTATTTGGAGCAAGGATTGAAGCAGTGCTATTTTTTGATTGAACAGAATGCTGATATGACAACGTTTCTAGCTATCAAGTGATTTTCCTTGACAGAAAACTCTTGCAATCATGCGATTTCTATGATAATTTTATTTAGTGAATGAGCTTATTAAAGTGCTCCTAATATGATTCGAAGGAGGAAATAAAAATGGCAAAAGATTTTGTAACAGGCCGTAAGACAACTTTCGGCAAAAAGCGTTCACACGCTTTGAACCAAACAAACCGCAGCTGGAAGCCAAATTTGCAAAAGGTTCGCATTTTGGTTGACGGCAAGCCTAAGAAGGTTTGGGTTTCTACGCGTGCATTGAAATCCGGAAAAGTTACTCGCGTTTAATTATGGCGTAGACAACGCAGGACCCGCATGTAAAATGCAGGGTTCTTTTTTTGTGCTTTTTTACGGGGATGACCTCGCTTTTTGCGAAAGTTGCAAAACGTTGAGCGTTCGGGTATAGTGGTGAGTGGATGTTTGTGGTAAAATTAAAGATAATTGACGTTTAATCTAAGGAGGCTGTTTTTCAATGGCTGTAAAAATTCAAAACCAATTTGGGAACATCGATATCTCAAATGACGTAATTGCCACTGTCGTTGGCGGAGCCGCAACCGAAATTTTTGGAATTGTCGGAATGGCAAGCAAAAATCAGATTCGTGATAATTTGAATGAAATCTTGAAGCGTGATAATTACGCAAAAGGCGTCGTTGTTCGTCAGGAAGATGAAGGCATTGCAGTAGATGTTTATATCATCGCAGGCTATGGCACGAAGATTTCAGAAGTGTGCCGCAATGCACAAGACAAAGTCAAGTATAATCTGGAAACCATGCTTGGAGTAACGGCCAAGTCTGTGAACATCATCGTTCAAGGCGTGCGCGTTATCGGAGACTGAGCTTGGATAGCCAAGGAGGATTTTTAAGTTGAAAGTTGAAAAGATCACTGAAACGGAATTCAGAAAAATGATTTTGACGAGTTCTGACAGGTTGAACAAGAATGCGGAATTCATTAACTCTTTGAACGTATTTCCGGTTCCGGATGGTGATACGGGCACGAACATGAGCCTGTCATTTGCCAGCGGTTCGAAATACGTTTCAGAGTCAACGTCAGCAAATGTTGGCGATTTGGCTCAGGCACTCGCCAAAGGTCTTTTGATGGGCGCTCGCGGAAATTCCGGCGTTATCTTGTCGCAGGTTTTCAGAGGATTTGCTAAAAGCGTTTCAAATAAAAAAGAATTGACGCCGCAAGATTTGGCTCAGGCGCTTCAGGGCGGTGTCGAGACGGCATATAAGGCCGTAATGAAACCTCAGGAAGGAACGATTTTGACGGTTGCAAGGAAGTCGGCAGAGGCTGCCAAGAAGGTTGCCAAAGACGGCGGTGATATCGTTGCCGTCATGAAAGACACTTATGAAGCTGCAGAAGCTGCTTTAAAAACAACCCCTGACTTGTTGCCCGTCTTAAAGGAAGTCGGCGTCGTTGATTCCGGCGGGCAAGGTTTGACGTTTGTCTACCAGGGATTTTATGATGCGTTGTCAGGAAACGTTCGCGATGATGAAGTTCACAAGCCGTCTCCCGTCGAAATGGACGAGATGGTCAGTGCTGAGCATCACAAGAGTGCCCAAGGCAAACTCAACACGGAAGACATCAAATACGGCTATTGTACGGAAATCATGGTTCGTTTGGGAGCAGGCCGACTTGTCGAAAAGAAGTTCGATTATGATGAATTTCGCGGTTATTTGGCTGAAATCGGCGATTCGCTGCTTGTTATCGCTGATGACGAAGTCGTTAAGGTCCACGTTCATACCGAACATCCGGGTATGGTCTTGTCATACGGTCAGAAGTTTGGCTCGTTGATCAAGGTCAAGGTTGACAATATGCGTCTTCAGCATGAAACGATCCTTGAAAAGGATGAGGAGGAAGAACGAGAGGAAGAAATCTCGGAAAATGAAATTTCCGGAGATTACGGAATCATTGCAATCGCATCGGGCGAAGGGGTTGCGGAAATTTTCAAGAACCTTGGAGCAACGTACGTTTTGAGCGGCGGACAAACGATGAATCCTTCGACGAAGGATATCGTTGATGCAATCGCCAAAACCAAAAAAGACAAGGTCATTATTTTGCCAAACAACAAGAACATCTTCCTTGCCGCAGATCAGGCTGCAGAAGTATGTGACGTTGACGCGGTCGTCGTGCCAAGCAAGACGATTGCTCAAGGAATGGCCGCAATGCTTGGATTCAGCAAAGACGCAGATCTCGAAGAAAACAAAGAGGCAATGACGGATGAGCTTGATACCGTCATCTCGGGTCAGGTTACGATTGCCGTTCGCGATACGACGATTGAAGGGCGCGAAATCAAAAAAGACGATTATATGGGAATCGTCGACGGAAACATTGTCGTGACAAACCCGGATCGAAAAGAAGCCGCAATCGAAATGGTGAAAGCCATGCTTGATGAAGACAGCGAAGTCGTAACCATCATTTATGGCGAAGACGGAAACAAAGAAGAAGCAGAAGCAATTGAAACAGCAGTAAGTGAGCTTGATGAAGATCTTGAAATTGAGATTCATGAAGGAAATCAGCCGGTTTATCCATATTTGATTTCCGTAGAATAGTTCGTGTTCTGCACACAGGGTCACAGAAGAACGCGCGCGTTTTTCCGGGACCCTGTTTTTTTGCTGAATATCAAAGAAGAAGGTGAATTTGTCGATGAAGTCATTGCAGGACAAAGTTTCAAATCTTTCGGGAATCGGTCCGAAAAAGGAATTGGCGCTGAAAGCACTAGGGATTGAAACGATTGAGGATCTTTTGTGCTATTACCCATTCAGATACGAGGATATGGCGACAAAAGAAGTTTCAGAACTTGCTGACGGGCAAAAGGCGGTAATTCAAGGTGTTGTTGCAACTGCTCCGGTCGTCGTTCGTTTCGGCAGGGCCAAAAATCGTCTGAATTTCAAACTGTTGGCAGGTCATGACGTCATTCAGATTACCTTCTTTGGACAGGCTTATTTAAAAGACCGGGTTCATCCGGGCTCAGACGTAGCCGTCTACGGGAAATACGATACCGCAAGGCAGAGCATGACTGGAATGAAACTTTTTTCAAATGGAGGGAGTCAAGAAGATATTGCAGGAATTTACCGTGCGTCAAAAGAAATCAAAGCTCAAACAATCAAACAGCTGGTTAAAAAAGCATATGAAGAATATCAGGATGTGATCGAAGAAATCGTTCCCGAGTCAACGAGACGCAAATTTCGATTGCTCAATCGGAAAGAAATGATTCATGACATGCATTTTCCAAAGACGACTCAGGAGTTTGAAATTGCCAGACGATCTGCCATCTTTGACGAGTTTTTCAAGTATGAGGCAAGGCTTGCGCTTCTTAAAAAACTTGATCGAAATGACGCCGGTCTGTTGATCAAGTACGATAATTCCATGGTCAAACGTTTTATTTCAGCGCTTCCCTTTGAATTGACAAATGCACAAAAACGCGTCGTGAACGAAATTTGCAAGGACATGCATCGTCCTCTTCATATGAATCGACTCTTGCAAGGCGACGTCGGAAGCGGGAAAACGGTAATTGCGGCAATTGCGATGTATGCTGCAGTTACTGCCGGATTTCAGGCTGCTTTGATGGCTCCGACTGAAATTTTGGCTCAGCAGCATGCCAAAAAACTCAGTGATTTGTTTCAAGATTTTGGTGTCAGCGTTTGTCTTTTGACGGGAACCGAAGCTTCCAAGACAAAGGTCAAGCATGATATCCTGGAAAGACTTGCAAATAAAGAAATCGATATTTTGGTCGGGACTCATGCGTTGATTCAAGATCCGGTCATTTTTAAAAAGCTGGGGCTTGTCGTTACCGATGAACAGCACCGTTTCGGCGTTAATCAAAGAAAAGCATTGAGAGAAAAAGGTGAAAACCCTGACGTTTTGGCAATGACCGCCACCCCGATACCCAGGACGCTTGCGATTACGACGTACGGAGAGATGGACGTTTCCGTAATCAATGAGCTGCCGAAGGGAAGAAAGCCAATCAGGACTTCCTGGGTTAAACAAAATCAAATGAATGCGACCCTCGATTTTTTAGAAAGACAGCTAAAAGACGGGTCACAGGCATATGTCGTTTCGCCTTTGATTGAGGAGTCTGAAGCCGTTGATTTGAAAAATGCTCAGGAAGTTTTTGAAAAACTTGAAAAAAGATATGCGCCATGTTATAAAGTCGGCTTGCTTCATGGTAGAATGAAAAGTGACGAAAAAGATGAAATCATGAAAGATTTCAAAGAAGGCAAGTATGATATCTTAGTTTCAACGACCGTGGTTGAAGTCGGGGTCGATGTTCCGAATGCGACCGTCATGGTGATTCTTGATGCCGATCGTTTTGGCCTGGCACAGCTCCATCAGCTCAGAGGACGCGTCGGGCGCGGAAGCAAGGCTTCGTATTGCATTCTTTGTGCAGATCCCAAGACTGATTACGGAAAAGAAAGAATGCAGACGATGGTTGAAACGACCGATGGTTTTGTCATTTCGCAAAAAGATCTGGAGTTGCGAGGACCAGGTGAAGTTCTTGGATCAAGGCAATCAGGACTGCCCGATTTCAGAATTGGCGATCCGGTTGCCAATTTCAATACGCTGCAGGCTGCAATGGAAGAGGCGCGTGCGATTATTTTAGACGAGAACTTTGAATATCGAGCAGAAAATGCCGGTTTGATCCGGTATTTGCGTGCGGTTGTATTGGCTGGCGCAAACTTTGATTAAGAAAACGGAGGAATTACTGATGAAGATTGCTGTTGACGCAATGGGCGGAGATTATGCTCCAAAAACGGTTGTTGAAGGCGTGGAAAGAGCACGAGACGAATTTTCTGATACGGAATATCTGCTTTTCGGAGACGAAAAGCAGATTAATGGATTACTCAAAAACAAGGACAGGATTACCGTTGTTCATTCAAGCGAAGTAATCGGGATGAATGACGAGCCTGTCAAGGCCGTCAGAAAAAAGAAGGACTCCTCTCTCGTGATGGCTGCCCAGGCAGTAAAAAACGGGGAGGCGGATGCATTGTTTTCATGCGGAAATACAGGGGCGCTGCTGACGGCAGGCTTGCTGATCGTCGGGCGCATCAAAGGGATTCCGCGTCCGGGATTGCTCTCGACGCTTCCAATGGTTTCAGGAACGTCTGGTTCGTTTAATCTGCTTGATTCAGGTGCAAATGCCGACAGCAAACCAGAACATCTTTATCAATATGCTCTTTTGGGAAAATACTATGCTGAAAACGTTCGCGGCATAAAAAATCCGCGTATCGGTCTGCTGAATAACGGGACGGAACCGCATAAAGGCAGCAAACTTACCCTTGAAGCGCATAATCTGATTGAAGCCGACAAATCGCTGAATTTTGTCGGAAACGTTGAAGCTCGCGATTTGATGAACGACGTCTGTGACGTGGTCGTGGCTGACGGATTTACCGGTAACGCTGTTTTAAAGGCAATCGAGGGAACTGCTTCAGCCGTCATGCACCTTTTGAAAGATTCAATCATGAATTCAGGAATCTCAGGGAAACTTGGCGCATTGATGCTCAAATCGACTTTTAAAGATATTAAAGGTCGCATGGATCAATCGCAATATGGCGGAGCCGTTTTGCTCGGAGCCAAATCACCGGTCGTCAAGGCTCATGGAGCAAGCGATGCAAAGACGGTTTACTTTACGTTGAAGCAGATCAGAACAATGGTTGATGGGCGCATGGTTGAAGACTTTACGAAATATTGGGAAGATTTGAGTGCTAAAAAAGCGGCTGAAAGCGACTCAGACACACCTCAGAAGTAGTTGCAAGCGCCTTTACAAGCAAACGAAAAATCGGTAAAATTGATGTTGTTAATAATTTGAAAATGAGGGAAAACGTTATGACTGAAAATGAAGTTTTTGCAAAAATTCAAAAGCTGATTGAAGAACATTTCAGCGTTTCTGCTGACAAAGTCACGAAAGAAACTGTCTTTACGGAAGATCTCAATGCTGATTCGATTGACTTGGTCGAATTCGTTTTGGAACTTGAAGACGAGTTTGGTTCGGAAATACCTGATGAGGATGCTGAAAAGCTTAAGACAGTTGGCGATGCAGTGTCATATATCATGGCTCGTCAAAACAATTAGAAATATTCGGGAGAGGTGGAGCGTTTGGGCAAGGCCTCTTCTTTTTGATATAATCAAGTGAGACTCAATTTTTAAATGAGGATGGTTTAATATGATAATCGGTTTAACAAAAAAATTAAAGGATGATTACGGCATCAACGTCAAGAATACGGACCTGTTTGATGAAGCATTCACGCATGCATCATATGTCAACGAGCATCCTAAAGAACATTTGAAATATTATGAACGAATCGAATTTCTTGGAGATGCGGTCATGCAGCTTTGCGTTTCGGAGTATTTGTTCAAACGTTACCCTTCTTTGCCGGAAGGAAAACTTTCAAGACTGCGTGCGGCAATGGTTTGTGAAGACAGCTTCAGCAAATTCGCCAAAGAATGTCATTTTGATGAATATATTCGCTTGGGCAAAGGTGAAGAAAAAGCCGACGCCAGAAATCGATCATCGCTTTTATGCGATATTTTTGAATCTTTTATCGGTGCTCTGTATTTGGATCAAGGAAAAGACAAGGTCGTTGAATTCATCAGTGCCGTTGTTTTTCCGAAACTTGACATGGGATGGTTCGATCATCTTCTTGATCACAAGACGGAACTTCAAGAATATCTGCAACAAAACGGTGATTGCAAAATCGAATACAAGATGTTGGATGAAAAAGGCCCGGACAACGATAAGACATATACTATGGCCGTTTACGCCGACGGCAAAAAAATCGGTGAGGGTGTCGGTTCCTCGAAAAAAAATGCTGAACAGGCAGCTGCATATCAAGCATTGAAAGTTGCCAAGCAGTAATTGAGGGGGAAATTTAATGAGGATCAAATCGTTAACTCTTAGCGGCTTTAAATCGTTTGCCGATAAGACGACGATCGAATTTCAGGATGGACTCACCGGGGTAGTCGGTCCCAACGGAAGCGGAAAAAGCAACATCATAGAAGGCTTGCGCTGGGTTTTGGGCGAGCAGTCTGCCAAAAATCTGCGCGGCGGAAAGATGCCTGACGTGATTTTTGCAGGTTCGCAGACACGGGCTCCGCTCAATCGTTGCATGGTTCAGGCCGTTTTTGACAATACGGATCATTATTTGAAAAATCAGCAAGACGATGTTACGATTACCCGCAAGATTTATCGAAACGGCGACAGCGAGTATTTAATCAACGGAAAGCAGGCCAGGCTGAGGGATATTGTTGATCTTTTTACCGATACTGGCGTTGGACGCGAAAGCTTTTCGATCATCTCACAGGGAAGCGTTGAGGAAATTTTTAACAGCAAGCCTCAAGACAGGAGAATGTTGATTGAAGAGGCTGCCGGAATTGTCAAGTATAAAAAAGAAAAAAGCAAGGCGAAAACGGAACTCAGCGAAACCACGGATCACCTCGACCGGGTTTCAGACATATTGTTGGAGCTTGAACGGCAAAAAGATCCTTTGGAAGAGCAAGCAAGCATTGCCCATGATTATTTGGAGCAGAAGAAGCAGTATGAGCATTATGAACTTTCAAGGCTCGTGCTGGAAATTAAAGAGACCTCTGCTTTAAAAGAAGAGGTTCAAGGCAAGCTTGAGGAAATTAGGTCGATTGCTAAAAAACATCAGCGGAATGCGGATCTTTCAGAAGAGAAGAACCGGCGTTTGCATGAAAAGCAGCAAACGTTGGAAGAAAAGCTTGATGAAGCCCAAAAGGAGCTTATTGAGTTGACGCGGCAAAAAGAAAAGCTCGCAAGCAAGCGAGATTTGTCTGATCATGACAGCGAATTTTTTGAACAAAGGATTGCAGAACAAAAAGAAGCCGTAAAAAATGATCAATTCGCACGAAAAGAGGCAAGCGTTTCTTTAGTCAAACTTAAAAGAACCGTCCAATCCGAATCTGAAGTAAAAGCCAAACTTGAAGAAAAACTCGAAAAGTTGAGAGAAACGAGGAATTCAAGCGATTCTGATCTGGAATCGCAAATTGAAGACGTTCGTAACAAAATTATGGTCATGCTTCAAGCAAAAGCAACTTTTGAAAATCAGCTTGAATATAATGAAAAAGAAAAATTGCGGGTTTCAGATACGAAAGAAGCAGCAAAGAAGCGTTCTGGCGAATTATCGACGCATCTTAAGGAATTAGAGCAAAAAAAGGAGAGTCTTCAGCAGAAATTTGATTTAAAAGACAAGGAGCTGAAAAGTTTTACGGAAAATTACCAAAACGATCAGCAATTGCAGCTTAAGATTTCAAGACGCCATGAAGATGCACAGAGACGATGGCTTGAAGCGAGCGGGGTTTTTCAGCAGGCAAAAGCCCGCTATGACAGCAAAAAGCAGATTCAAGCCGATTATTCCGGGTACTACCAAGGAGTAAAAAGCGTCATGCGCGCCAAAAATCTTAACGGAATCGTCGGTCCGGTAGCTGAGGTTTTCGAGGTTCCGAAGAAGCTTGCGAAGGCCGTTGAAACGGCTTTGGGCGCAAGCCTGCAAAATATCGTCGTTCATGATGTTTCTGATGCCAAGGCCGCGATCAGGTATCTCACTCAAAACAAGCTCGGGCGTGCAACTTTTTTGCCGCGAACAACTGTCAAACAACGTTTTCTAAGCGGCAATCAGGTTCGTCTCGTTCAAAACGTTGAAGGATTTATTGGCGTCGGGTGCGATCTGATTGCTTGCGACGATGATGATCTGCCGGTTTTAAGACACCTGCTCGGAGCGGTTATTTTTGCTGAAAATCTTGACAGCGCAACAGAAATTGCCAAAATTTTGAATCATTCCGTTAAAGTCGTCTCGCTTGCCGGCGACGTTGTCAATGCCGGTGGTTCGATGTCGGGGGGAGAAAACAAACGTCAAGGCGAAGGGCTGATCGAGCAAAAGCAAAGTTTGGAAAAGCTCGGAGCAGACATTGAAACGATGACGCAAAAACTTGCCGAAATAGAGATTGACGGAGCAAAATTACGCAAAAGGCTTGAAGAAATAAATGAGAAATTGGGTCGATCGCAAACAGAACGTGAGCGGCTTGAAAAAGAACGGTCTGAGGCCAAAACTCTTTTGGATGAAATTTTATTGGAATATGCCAAAAAAGAACAGGAAAAAAGCGTCTATGATGCTGATTTAGAGAATAGTCGCGTCAATGAAACGAGATTTTCGGAGGCAAAGAAAGCGGCTCAAGCAAAACTTGAAGAACTTGAGGGAAAAATCAAGGCAAGTCAAGATTTGCTTGAAGAAAAAAGCGCATTTCAAAAAAACAAGGCATCTGAACAGGCGAAACTTGATGCGAAGATCGCTGAAGATGCCGGTCGCCTTGCCGTTTTGACCGAAAGAATCCAGTCTCTTTCGATTCGCGTCAAAGAAAACGAATTTCAGATTGCTCAAGCAGACGAACGGATTGAGAAAAACGGTGAAAGAATCAGACAGCTTGAAAATGAAAGCAAGAGTATGCTTCTTTCAAAAGATGAACTCATTGAAAAGGAAAAGGAAGCAGACGAACGCTGCTTGAAATTGGAAAAAGAAGTTTCAAGGATGCAAGAGGAGCGATCCGCTTTGCATGAGAACGTCAAGAAATCGGAAACTGAGCTGACGCGAGCAAATGAGCTTTTGCGGGCAGCAATGGACGAAAGAAGCACGCTTTCTGCAAAAGACGGAAATTTGCAGGCAACGTTGCGTCAAAACCTTGACGAATTGGCCGAACATTATGCGATGACTTATGAATCTGCCGAGCAAAAAAACACCGAAGAGGATCTTGATTTTGTTAAGAAGAAGGTCAAACTCTTAAAACTCGGAATTGAAGAATTGGGCGACGTCAACGTTAATGCAATTGCGCAATTTGAAGAAGTTAACGAACGCTATGAATTCTTGCGACAACAACAAGACGATCTGCTTGAAGCAAAAGAGCAGCTGCTTCTCAGTATGGAAGAAATGGATGAAGAAGTTAAAAGGCGTTTTAAAGTCACGTTTAACAAGGTATCATCTGCATTTACCGAAATCTTCCCGGAAGTATTTGGCGGCGGTCACGCCGAGCTGAGCCTGACCGATCCTCAAAATCTGCTGGAAACCGGGCTTGAGATCATGGCAGCACCGCCGGGAAAGAAATACAGACAGTTGAGTCTTCTTTCGGGCGGTGAGCGTTCTTTGACGGCAATCGTGCTTTTGTTTGCGATTTTAAAGGTCAAGCCTGTTCCGTTTGCGATTCTTGATGAAGCGGAAGCGGCATTGGATGATGCAAACGTCGCGCGTTATTCGCAGTATCTGCGTAAATTTGACGGGCAAACGCAATTCATCGTGATTACGCACCGCAAGGGAACGATGATGCAGGCGGATGTTTTATATGGCGTTACGATGCAAGAGTCGGGCGTTTCAAAGATGGTTTCCGTATCGCTTGATGATTATGACTAATATGGAAGGAATGATTGAAATGGGATTTTTTGATAAGCTGAAAAAAGCTTTTTCTTTTGAACCGGAAAAGGAAGAAAACGAAGCTGAAAAAGTTGCAGACAAAGCGGAAACGGAGACGTCAGACGCCAATGCCGCAGATTCTGCTGAAGAAACTTCAAAATCTGAGCTCGTTGAAAAAAAAGCTCAACCAGAGCCTGATCAAGCAGGTGAAGAAACTCATGAAACAGATGGCGAAAACGATTCGGAACAATCAGCTTCAAAAGATGTTTTGGAAGAAAAAACTCATGAAACAGATGGCGAAAATGATTCGGAACAGTCAGCTTCAAAAGACGTTTTGGAAGAAAAAACTGAAGAAGAGCGCTATGACAAGGGACTTGCCAAATCTCGCAAGGGCTTTGGCGCAAAAATCAATGCGCTTCTTGCAAATTTCAGACACGTTGATGAAGATTTCTTTGATGATTTGGAAGAAACGCTGATTGAAGCAGACGTTGGTTATGAAACCGCTATGAATATCAGTGATGAGTTAAGAGATGAGGTCAAACTCAGAAATGCAAAAAAGAAGTCGGACGTTTCGGATGCAATCATTGAACGATTGGTGAACTTGTATGAAGAAAGCGGCAAAGGTGAGGACAACGCCCTGCATTTTGCCAAACAAGGTCCGACGGTCTTCTTGTTCGTCGGTGTCAACGGCGTCGGCAAGACAACGACGATCGGGAAATTGGCTCATCGCTATAAAGAAGAAGGCAAAAAGGTTCTTTTGGCTGCTGGCGATACATTTAGAGCAGGAGCAATTGAGCAATTGGCAGAATGGGGCAGAAGAGTCGGAGTCGACGTTGTCAAAAAACCCGAACAAAGCGATCCGGCAGCCGTGGTTTATGATGCGGTCGTCAAAGCCAAACAAGAAAACTACGATATTTTGCTGGTTGACACGGCAGGGCGTCTGCAAAACAAAGTCAATCTGATGAAGGAGCTTGACAAGATCAAACGTGTCATCACGCGTGAAATTCCCGATGCTCCGCACGAAGTCCTGCTTGCGCTTGATGCAACGACAGGACAGAATGCGCTGACGCAGGCCAAGCAGTTCAAAGAGGTAACGGACGTTACGGGCATCGTTTTGACAAAGCTTGACGGAACGGCTCGCGGCGGCATCGTGCTTGCAATCAGAAACGAATTGAAGCTTCCGGTCAAACTTGTCGGCCTTGGCGAGCAAATGGATGATTTGCGCGATTTTGATCCGCAAGAATTTGTCATTGGATTGTTCAAGGGACTTGTTGCAAAGGACAGGTGATCTTTGGTGGCAATCGAAAAAACCAACCGAATCAATGCGTTGTTTGATTTTTACGAACCTTTGCTGACCGAAAAGCAGATGACTTATATCGCGCTTTACTACAGAGATGATTATTCTTTGGGAGAAATTGCAGAAAATTTTGAAGTTTCAAGGCAAGCGGTATATGATAATATCAAGCGAACAGAAAAAATTCTTGAAGAATATGAGAAAAAATTGGGATTGTATCGCCAATTTGAACAGCAAAGTCAAAAAACGGATGAGGTTTTGGATTATGTCAAAAATAAATATCCGGATGACAGGAAACTGATCGAGCTGGTCGAAAATCTTGAAAAAATGGAAGAATAAAAATCAGGAGGCCCTTATGGCATTTGAAGGTTTAACCGAACGTTTGCAAAATGCAATCAGCAAACTGAAACGAAAAGGAAAAATTAGCGAATCAGACGTTAAGGAAGTCATGCGCGAAATCAGGCTCGCACTGTTGGAAGCCGACGTTAATTTTAAAGTCGTCAAAGATTTTGTTAAGGAAGTCAAAAACAGGGCGGTCGGTGCAGAGGTTCTCGAAAGTCTGACGCCGGCACAGCAAATAGTAAAAATCGTCAATGAAGAACTGATCAAGGTTATGGGTGAGAGTGCCGTTTCCTTGAACAAATCCAAAAAGATTCCGACAGTCATCATGATGGTCGGACTTCAAGGTGCCGGCAAAACGACTACGGCAGGAAAACTTGCATACAAACTTAAAAAAGAAGAAAATGCGCGTCCTTTGATGATTGCAGCCGACGTCTATCGTCCTGCTGCCGTCGATCAGTTGAAAACGGTCGGAAAAAGCATCGATGTTCCCGTGTTTGAACTCGGCACGGACGTTGATCCGGTTGAAATCGTTCGTCAAGGGATGAAACTGGCTGAAGAACAAAAGAATGACTATGTGATTATTGATACGGCAGGTCGTTTGCAAATCGATGAAAAGCTGATGAACGAACTTGCAAGAATCAAAGAGCTGACGCATCCTGATGAAATTTTGCTGACCGTCGATTCGATGACGGGTCAAAATGCAGTAGAAGTTGCACAAGGGTTCAACGATACTTTGGACGTGACAGGCGTTGTTTTGACCAAACTTGACGGTGATACGCGCGGCGGTGCCGCACTTTCCATCAGAGCGGTTACCGGCAAGCCGATTAAATTTATCGGTCAAGGCGAAAAAATGACGGCACTTGACGTTTTTTATCCTGAGCGAATGGCTTCAAGAATCCTTGGCATGGGCGATATGCTGACTTTGATCGAAAAGGCTCAACAGGATTTTGATCAAAAGAAAGCAGAAGAGCTTGCCGATAAGATGCGTGAAAACACATTTGATTTCAATGATTTTATTGAACAAATGGAGCAGGTGCAGAACATGGGGCCGATTGAAGATATCATGAAGATGATTCCTGGAATGGCCAATAATCCTGCTTTGAAGAACGTTAAGGTTGATCCAAAAGATATTGAGCATACGAAAGCCATCGTCTATTCGATGACGCCTGCTGAACGTGAAGATCCCGATATGCTCAATCCAAGTCGCAGAAGAAGAATTGCTGCAGGGTCGGGACGACCGATTCAGGAAGTAAATCGCATGATCAAACAGTTCAAGCAAATGCGCGATATGATGCAAAAGATGACGAACGGAAATTTTGGCGGCATGGAAAACATGTTTGGCGGCGGCATTTCAGGCAAGCTTGCGAAAATGTCAGTCAATCGCATGATTAAAAAGAACAAAAAGAAGAAGCGCGTCAAGATTAAAAAGCAAAAACAACAAAAGAGACGCAAAAAATAATTCGGCAAAATTGTTGATATGACGGTGTTTTTATCATAAATCGCAAAAAAAAGCAGACTGTCAAGAAATTTTACTTTACACGGAGCAAAAATACTGGTATATTAGTAATCGTTGAGAAGATAACTAGGAGGTGTAAATGCATGTCAGTTAAAATTCGTTTAAAGCGTATGGGTTCTAAGAAGCGTCCATTCTACCGCATCGTTGTGGCTGATTCACGTTCACCGCGTGATGGCCGTTTCATCGAAACGGTTGGTACGTACAACCCATTGACAGAACCAGAACAAGTAACGCTTAAAGAAGAAGCAATCATGAATTGGTTGAGCAACGGCGCTCAACCTTCAGATACTGTTCGTAACATTCTTTCAAAGCAAGGTGTTATGAAGAAGTTCCACGAAGCTAAGTTTTCAAAGAAGTAAGGTAGATTATTATGACAGAAGCAGATGTGAAGCAATTAATTGTCACTATTGTCAAGCCACTAGTTGCTGATCCTGATGCGATTAAGATTGAGACCGATCGGGATGCACATTTCCTTAATTTTAATCTATCTGTTGCGCCTGATGACGTTGGGCGCGTAATTGGAAAACACGGGCGGGTTGCTCAGGCAATTCGAACCATCGTTTATAGCGTTCGTGTTGGCGACTCTTTAAGAGTTCGTTTAAATATCGTAGACGATTAATCGGGACCTTTGGTGAAACAGTGATGATTTCATCAGAGGTTTTTTTGTTAAGATATTTTTGAAAGGAATTTATCAATGAATTACTATCAAGTAGGCAAAATTATCAATACGCACGGCATCAGAGGCGAAGTTCGCGTGTTGTCGACGAGCGATTTCACTGATGAACGTTTCATGCCTGGCAATGCTCTGTATTTATTCGATAAAGGGGCGCTTGTAAAAGAAGTGGTCGTTAAGACTCACAGAAAGCATAAGCAATTTGATCTGTTGTCGTTTGAAAAATTGGAAGATATCAATCTTATTGAAGGTTTTAAAGGATTCGACATCAAAATTTCTGAAGATCAGCAACAAGACTTAGAAGACGGATCTTATTACTATCATCAGATCATCGGCCTTGATGCGGTCACTTTGGACGGCGAAAAAATTGGCAAAATCAGTGAAATCCTTGCCCCTGGTGCAAATGACGTGTGGGTCGTTAATCGAAAAGGCAAAAAGGAATTGCTGTTGCCTGTGATTGATGACGTGATCAAAAAAGTCGATCTCGAGCAAGGATTGGTCGTGGTTGATTTGTTGGAAGGGTTGGACGATTAGTGAAGATTGATATTTTAAGTCTGTTTCCTGAAATGTTCACTGGACCTTTAAACGAATCGATCGTAGGCAAAGCCGTAGAAAAAGGTCTTCTGAACATCAGCGTAACGGATTTCAGAGATTACACGACAAACAAGCAGCATCATGTCGATGATACGCCGTATGGCGGCGGAGCAGGAATGCTGCTTCAGGCACAGCCGATTTTTGACGCGCTGGATGCGGTTTCGGAACGTGAAAACGGACTCGGAAGGGTTATTTTGCTTGATCCTGCCGGAAAAAAATTTAACCAAAAGATGGCAGAAGAATTGTCCAAAGAACAGCATCTGACGTTTATCTGCGGACATTATGAGGGTTATGATGAGCGAATCAGAACGCGCGTGACGGATGAAATTTCACTTGGAGATTTCGTTTTGACGGGCGGTGAGCTCGGTGCGATGGTCGTGATTGACGCAACCGTCAGACTGCTTCCTGACGTTTTGGGAAATTCAGAGTCGGCACCGGGCGATTCGTTTTCAACGGGATTGCTTGAGTATCCTCAATATACGCGTCCAGCAGATTTTAGAGGAATGAAAGTGCCAGAGGTCCTGACCAGCGGCAATCATCAAAAAATTGCGGAATGGCGCAACAAAGAATCTTTACGACGGACGTTTTTGAGGAGACCCGATCTGCTTGAGGGGTACGAATTATCCAAGCAGGAAGAAAAATGGCTTCGTGAATTTAAAACAAAGTATCAGGATGATCAAATCTGATTTTTGAGGACCGAGTTTGGACTCAGTCCTTTTTTACGTGCATTTCGAAGGATAAAAATGTAAAATGAAGAGTGGTATTGTTTTTTAAATCGTGACGTGAATTATGAATAATATTTTAAAATAAATAGATAATATAGTGCATATTTATTAAATCAGTTTAAAATTGCTCTAAGCCGGTCGATATTCTGTGATGTAGGAGTTTTGGGCTGATTTGCTATATTGTGCATTTTAAGGAGAATTAGGATGCTTAAAGATATAATTGGCCGAAACATTACTGCGATGGTTACTGATGAAAACGAGAAGTTTGTTTTTGCACAAAAAGATGGCATGACGTTTCGTTTGGATAAATCTGAATTGATAAAGCTCCCTAAGCTTGGCTCGATGATTACCGGCTTTGCATATGAAAATGAAAAACATCAGTTGCAACTGACAAAAAATCCTCCTCGTTGCGGTTTTGATCGCTATGCTTGGGGAACGGTCAAAGATGTTCAGCGTGGCTTGGGGGTTTTTGTCGACATAGGTTTGAAAAATAAGGACGTTGCAGTTTCTTTGGATGAACTTTCAGAACTTTTTGAGCTGTGGCCTAAGAAAGGCGATCGGTTGATGATTGCTTTAAAAGTTGATGAAAAAGGACGTCTTTGGGGAACGTTGGCGACAAGCGAAATGTTTCAGGCAGTGAGTGTCAGGGCAGATGCAAAAATGAAAAACAAGAACGTTGAAGCAACTGCTTATCGCTTGAAAATTGCCGGAACATACGTGATAACTTCGGATTATTATTTGGGATTCATTCACCCGACTGAGCGGGAAAAAGAACCGCGTCTGGGCGAAGTACTGAATGCAAGAGTTATCGGCATCCGTGAAGACGGGGTGTTGAATCTGTCGCTTCTTCCAAGAGCCTATGAGGCAATTGATGACGATTCCAAGATGTTGTTGGCAGCTTTAGAGCATACAAGAGACGGGCGCTTGCCTTTGTGCGACAAGAGTTCCCCTGAAGAAATCAGAAGTTATTTCGGAATCAGCAAGTCTGGATTCAAACGTGCAGTTGGCCACCTGCTTAAAGCCGGAAAAATTAAGCAAGAAGCCGGTTTTTTGATTTTGATCAGATGATTTTAAGGGGGGCCTTAGGATGAATGAATTAGAAAAGATTGAAGACAAACTGCATGAAGCAGGCTTCAAACTGACACCCCAAAGGCGCGCAACGGTCGAACTTTTGCTCAATCACCATACTGAGCATTTAACGGCTGAAGAAGTTTACGCATTGCTCAGGGACAAGCACCCTGACGTGGGGTTGGCCACCGTCTACAGGACGTTGGATATTTTAACTGATATTCAAGTTTTAAACAAAATCAGTTTTGAAGACGGAATGTCTCGTTTTGATCTGAAAACGGATGACAGCGGCCATTTTCATCATCATCTCGTCTGCAGCGTCTGCGGCAAGGTTCAAGAGATTCACGAGGACTTGCTTTTAGACGTTGAAAAGCGTGTCGATCATCAGTTCCATTTTGCAGTATCTGACCATCGTTTGACCTTTTTAGGAGTTTGTGAACAGTGTCAACGAAAAGAAAGATTAGCAAGAATTGAGGGTGGACGTCATAGAACTTCAAAGAATATTAAATGATTATCTGCACTACTTGAAAGCCGAGCGAGGATTATCCGAAAATACGGTTTCAAGCTACGGATTGGATTTGCAGCAGTTCATCAATTATTTGAGCGAACATAAAATCACGGATCTGAATGATGTGGATAAGCAAGTAATTGTTGATTATTTGGATTATTTGATGAATAAGGGGAAGGCGAATGCATCAATTATTCGCTGCGTTACGAGTTTGCGAAAATTTTTCCAGTCGATGAAACAAGACGAAAAAATTCAGGATGATCCGATGATTTCGATTGAAACACCGAAAGGTGAAAAGCATTTGCCTGAGGTTCTGTCGATAGAAGAAGTTGAAATGCTGCTTAATGCTCCGGATACGTCACAAACTTTGGGAATACGCAACCGTGCGATTCTTGAGCTGATGTATGCGACCGGACTGCGGGTCTCCGAAGTCGTCAACCTCAAACTTGAGGATCTGCACCTTGATGTCGGCATAATTCAGACCATGGGAAAAGGACGAAAAGAACGAATCGTTCCGATTGGAGACGAGGCAATCGTCTGGATTAACAACTACCTCAACGATGCCAGACCCGAGCTTTGCAAAAACAAGCGCAGTCCATTCCTGTTCGTCAATTTTCATGGCGAACCTCTGACACGACAAGGAATATGGAAAAACCTCAAAAACGAGGTCAAGAAGGCAGGAATCTCCAAGAACGTCACGCCTCATACTTTGCGGCATTCTTTTGCAACCCATATTCTTGAAAACGGCGCCGATTTGAGAATCGTTCAAGAACTTTTGGGACATTCGGATATTTCGACAACGCAGATTTATACGCATATTTCTAAGAAACGCCTGTCTAAAATCTATGATGAGTCACATCCCCATGCATAGCTGTTTGTTTTAGTTGTCAAATTGTGGTAAAGTATTGTAGAGTACGAAAATGGCAAGTTTGCCACGGAGGGATTAAATGCTTTATAAGTATAAGAACGACTATGAAAAAATAGCTATGGGTTTGTTGTCGTTTATTCCTGATTTGAAAGAAATCTCGCATCTTAAATCCTGTTTTGAATGGTATCGTGCTGAAGATGACAGACACCTTTATTTATGGAAAAATGAAGATGGTGATTTTATTGCAATTGCCGGCATTGAAGTCGATGATGCTTCGAAACTGTTGATGCTGCGTCATATTTCAGTTACGCCTGCTGAACGGAACCATGGGGTGTGTTTCAAGGTAATGGATGCATTATCCAAGCTTTACCCTGATTATGAGCTCATGGGCAGTTTGGAAACGGCGGGGTTGCTTTCCAAATGGGAGAATCAGAACGGAGTAGCCGATGGAAATAAGTGATGACGGCAAGTTGACTTTCAAATTACCGACTTTTGAAGGACCATTGGATCTTTTGCTCCATCTTATCAAAAAGAATGAAATGGATATCTATGATATTCCGATGTCAAAGATTACTTCCCAGTATATCGACTACCTGCATCAGATGCAGAGTTTAGAGCTTGATATTGCTGGGGAGTATTTAGTTATCGCTGCAATGCTGGTTAACATAAAAAGCAAAATGCTTCTTCCAAGCACCAATGCTGAGACAATGATCGATGATGAAGATGTGATTGATCCGCGTGAAGAGCTTGTCGCACAGCTTGTTTTGCACCAGACGTTTCAAGAGGCAGCAGGCAATTTGCGTTTGTTGTCGGACGAACGGATGAAACAATATACGCGTGAGATGGAAGATCCGCCTAAAGAGTCTTTAAAAGATCACCTTGAGCCAAACGGGGGGAATTTGAAGGCTCTGGGAAAGGCTTTTGCCAAGTTAATGATGAAGCGAAAATTAAAAGAGCCGGTTAAAAGGAAAATCAATCTTGAAAAATACAGGTTAAAGGACGAAATCGAGATTCTTGAAAAAAAGATCAGGGAAAACAAGGAACCGATCATTTTTGAGGATCTTTTTCCAAAAAATGCCGAAGTGGAACTTGTGGTAACGATTTTCATGGCGATGCTTGAATTGATGAAACGGCATGAATTGAAAGTTTTACAGGAAAGAAATTTTGGCTCAATTATACTGACGGGTGGTGATGCAAGTGCTGTCGAATCAGGCGAAGATTGAAAGTCTGCTGTTCGTTAGCGGAAGCGAGGGAATTTCTTTAACAGAAATTTCACAGCTTATCGGGTTGCTCAAACCGGCTGTCCACGATCAGATACTGCGCCTAAACAAAAAGTATCAAGAGGACAGTTCATGCAGTTTTGAAATCATCGAAGCCGGCGAACGATATCGTCTTGCTACGAAAAAGGTTTTTTCGAATCTTCTTAAGCAATATTTTGAGGCTCCGTCGATGATCGAGATTTCCGGAGCTTGTCTTGAAACGTTGTCGATTATTGCATATAAGCAGCCGGTGACAAGAATTGAAATTGAAGAAATTCGCGGCGTTCAATCCGGTGGCATGATTCAGAAACTGCTTTTGCTGGATTTGATAAAAGAAGACGGAAGGCTTGATGCCCCAGGACGTCCGATTCTTTATTCAACGACGACGAACTTTTTGGATTATTTCGGAATCAAGACGCTTTCCGAGCTTCCGGAACTTCCAAAAGACAAAGATGAACAGGCATCGGATGAAGACGTTTTGGAATTGTTTAATGAAAAATTGTACGAGGAAGAACAATAAGGAGGATCATATGGCAGAGGTCAGATTACAAAAAGCGATGGCTGATGCGGGCGTTGCCTCGCGACGTGCAAGCGAAAAGCTGATTCTTGAAGGACGCGTCAAAGTCAATGGCGTTGTTGTCAAAGAGCTCGGAACCAAGGTCAAAGGCGACGATGCGATTGAAGTGAACGGAACGCTGATTGAATGCGAAAGAAACAAAGTATACTATCTTTTTTATAAGCCGCGCGGCGTTATCAGTGCCGTTAAAGATGATAAAGGCCGCAGGGTCGTTACTGATTATTTTGAAGGTGAGAAGAATCGGATTTATCCGATCGGACGTTTGGATTACGATACTTCGGGCATTTTGCTTTTGACAAATGATGGAGAACTGGCAAACTTGCTGATGCATCCGCGCTATAAAGTCGACAAGACGTATGTTGCAAAGGTAGAAGGACTTGTTCAAAGCGATGATTTGAAACGTCTTCGCAAGGGCGTCAAAATGAAAGACGGGCATTACAGCGCAAGAGCAAAAGCCAAGGTGATTTCAAGCGATCGTGCCAAAAATCATTCAATCGTTTCTTTGACGATCCATGAAGGAAGAAACCATCAGGTCAAGAATATGTTTGAGGCGATCGGACATCCGGTAATGAAACTCAAACGAGAGACATACGATTTTTTGACGCTGAAAGGGCTGACTTCGGGGCAATACCGCGAACTCAGCAATGAAGAAGTCAAAACGTTGTATGAGAACGCGAGAAAAAACAGCAAGTTGAAATAAGCGGCAAACTGTGCTACAATCAACATTGTTAAGATATAATCAAGTTAATCTTCAGGGCAGGGTGGAAATCCCGACCGGCGGTATAGTCCGCGACTCTCTTATTGAGATTGAACTGGTTTGACTCCAGTACCGACAGTTATAGTCTGGATGAAAGAAGATAGGGCTTTTTTTGTGCAGTTTTAAGGCCGTTTTTGGCAGATGAGATTGAACATGATTTAACCCCTGTTGCTCTGTTGAGTGGCAGGGGGTTTTTGTCCTTCTTTGGGGGTTAACGTAGGAGGAATTATTATGAGAAACAGTATTTCTGTTCGCCGCGGCGCAGTTGCCGCATGTCTTGCCGCAATTTCTTACGTGTTGATGTATTTTTCGTTCGTCATCATCCCGATCGTTCCGTTCATGAAGCTTGACTTCTCCGATATCCCGATTCTTCTGGGATTGTTCATTTTGGGACCATGGGCCGGACTTGAAATTGCCGCGATAAGGTCGATCATCTATTTTGTGCTCACGGGCGTTTCTTTGCCGCATATGATCGGAGTCGGACTGAGTTTTGTTGCAACGATGGTCTTTTGCTATCCTTTGTATTTTATGATGAGGGATAAGAATTTCACGTTGAAAAATGCAGTGCTTACCATCGTTGCTTCGATGATCAGTTTGACGGTTGTTTTATCCTTAACCAATTTTTTCGTGACGATTCCGCTTTACATGAACCTGCTCGGCATGAAGCTTGGCATGCCGCTTTCAAAGATGGTCTTGTTCGGCGTAGTTCCGTTCAACCTGATTAAGGGAGCAATTATTGGCGGTTTGTTTGCTTTGGTTTATTGCAGATTGGAATCATGGGTTTCGGTTCAAGCACATAAATTTGTTTAATAAAATCGTTTTTGAAAGTCTGAAATAAAATATCAAAAAGCCGATGTTGTTGGCATATGCCAACAGCATCGGCTTTTTAAAATGGGGTCTATACTAAATGGTTTTGATGATGATTTTTCAACACCATTTTTTGTATTCACAAAATATCTTCGCAATGCTATAAAATGAAACTATACCAATGCAGCTGAATCTATCATTCCCACCTTCGTTTCCGTCTAACGTTGCGTGACATCCACCGTTGATTCGCAAAGCTCGAACGCGCTGCGAATCAACGGCAGGAATTCATACATGAATCTACGCCAGCGGAAACGTAGGCGGTGTTGATACGTAACTGTACCAAGTTGAAAAAACACAGGAGAAACCGACGGGAACAAAAAAACTCCACTCCATTTCCGAAGTGAAGTTTTCGAGGTCATCAACACCATTTGACAAAGACTCTTAAAATGCTGTATCTTAACGATTCTTTATACGATGAATCTGATCAATCTAATCTTTGTTTTTCATTTCTGCCAGATGTGCTGCCAAACGTTTATCTCCCTTTCTGAGTTCGATCAGCGTCCAAATCAGCAATGCCAAAATTGCGACGATCAAAAAATAGGCAATCATGTGAGCATCTGAAAGCTGTGCGGCAGTCGGGTGGTCACCGTAGAAGTCCGCAATGGAATCCGGAAGACCTTTTAAGTTGAGGAACGTCAACGCAATGACCGAGAACCACCCCAACAGTTTGACCCAGAACTTATTGGCAAAACGTTTGCCCATGCTGTCTTCGCTGTTGGTCATGATCAGCAGCGGAAGCATTGAAAAAGGCAATGCCAAAGCCAAGAAGACCTGTGAGTTGTTCATCAGGGTATTTAAGGCTTCGTGCTGCTGAAGCTCGGTTTGTCCTGCGGTCAGCATGACGCAAAAGAGCACGGGAACGACTGAAATCAAACGCGTAATCAAGCGCCGTGCCCAAAGCGGCATTTTCATATGAACGAACCCTTCCATGATGACTTGTCCGGTCAGAGTACCGGTGATGGTCGAATTTTGACCGGATGCAAGCAATGCAACGGCAAAAAGAACTGACAGGGCACCGGATTTGGCAACTGAAACCAAAAGGCCGTTGCTAAGCGTCGACGTATCGGATAAGGCTTGATAAAGTCCGAAGAATGAAGGATCCTTAACCGCACCGTTCTTGAACACCGCAACGCCCATGATCAAAAGCAGGCAGTTGACGACGAAAGCGGCAGATAATTGAATATTGGAATCCCAAGTCGTAAAACGAACTGCTGATGCGACTTCTTCTTCATCATCATGATCGATGGCGCGCGTTTGCGAAACAGCAGAATGAAGATAAAGGTTGTGAGGCATGACGGTTGCCCCGATGATTCCCAAGGCGCCCTGAATAGGCGTCATGCCACCGACAGAAGGGCCTGAAGCAAATGTTTTTGATGTCGGAATGAAACCGGCAAAGACTGCTCCCCAGTCAGGATCGGACAAGGCAACTTCATAGATGAAAACAAAAAGGATTACCAAGATGAGCGCAACAACGATTGCTTCAATTTTTCGAAAACCGATCTTAGTCAATAAGAGCAATAACAAAACATCGAGTACCGTAATGAAAACGGCATAAATCAACGGAATTCCGAATAAAAGATATAAGGCAATCGCAGCCCCGATGACTTCAGCAATATCGGTGGCCATGATGGCAAATTCAGTTAAAATCCAAAGGATGATTCCAAGCGCGCGACCAGTTCTTGCCCGAATGGCTTGTGCCAGATCCAAACGAGTCACAATGCCAAGTTTAGCCGCCATGTATTGCAAAAGCATCGCAATCAAACTTGACATCAATATAACTGACATTAGCGTATATTGAAAGTTTTGACCGCCTGTAATGGACGTTGACCAATTGCCGGGATCCATATATCCGACAGCGACAAGCGCACCGGGACCTGAATAGGCAAGCAGGGTTCTCCAAAAGCCCTTTCCCTTTGGAACTTTAACGGTACCGTTGATTTCTTCAAGGGACGGACCGTTTGCATATTGAATAAGTTTATGCTTATTCTTATTTTCAGTGTTGTTCACAATGAAAACCACCTTTCCTCGGATTACATTTTAATTTTACAACAGGTTAAGCGAAATTAAAAGTATTTTTAGGTTAACCTTATAAAATATTTTCATAGTCTTTGAAACGTGTCTGAAAAAATAGCCGTAAGGGAAATTTAAAGGATTTGAAATACTTTTTGAAAATTGCTTCATGAAAAAAGAACGTATGTTATAATGAAAGGAACTTAAAATGGGGGAATCAAAATGAGCAACTCATTAGCCGTGCAGCGCGTCTTGATTTATTATGATGACGAATCTGCCAGACGATCAACCGTGATCAGGCAGCTTTTGACAAATCGCCTGACGACTTCGTCACGTTTTTGGGGGATGTGCTACGAGTTATTGGATATCGTCAATACTGATTATGAGTTGGGAATGAACCTTGAAAGGATTTCTGATCTTGCGGTGGACAAGGGATGGCTTGAAAAAGATTCAGATTCTGCTTATTTGCTGACGCCTTTTGGCAAAAAAGTTCGTGATGATTATCTCAGTCTGCATAAAAAGTTGAAAAAACCGGAACTTTTTGCCAAATACAGCTATCGAAAATTTTCCGCTTTGGTGACTTTATGCGTTCAAGTGGCGTCCGAATTAAGCTTTGGCAACAGAAGTTACGTTCCGATCACGACTGATTATCATCTGTTGCAGATGTTCAAGGCATGGTATCTTGCATATGGCAAAGCCGGAGCGGCTGAGGTCAGGATTGATTTGGAAAAATTTTTGAAAGAAGAAGATGAAACTGATGCCGCGGTTTTCATGTCAAGGTTTGCGGGACATGAAACGTCCGGTCGAACCAAAGAACAAATTGCGGACGACTATAATCTCGAGGTAAGCGACGTTGTGATAACGGAACGAGATTTGATGATTCGGTTCGGTGAATTCGTCATCAACGAAGGTGGGAGCTTGGCCGAGCTTTTCAAGCACGAATTAAACGAGGGACTCGTCTCTTCAAGTGCTTTGAAAACTTATGAAATGGTTTGTCAGGGAAAAAGCGCGGATGAAGTTGCGAGATTCAGAAGACTGAAGAGTTCAACCGTAATCGAGCACTTGTTGGATTGTGCAATCGTTTTTGACGAATTTCCGTTTGAAAGATTTGTCTCATTGGAAAAGAGATCACGAATTGAAGAGGTTTACGCAGGTCAAAAAACTGTTTGCTGGGATTTTCACAAGCTGGAAGGAACCGGAATTTCTTTTTATGAATATCGTTTGGTTCAGATAGAAAGGATAAAGGAAAATGGATCTGCATACTAAGCTGCTTGAAGAATTGCATAAGCATTTTGGATATGATTCCTTCAAGCAAGGGCAAGAAGAGATCATTATGAATCTGATCAATGGTAAAGACGTCCTTGGAATTTTGCCGACCGGCGTGGGAAAATCGCTTTGCTACCAATTATATGGATATGCAACAAAGAGCCGCATTTTGATTGTTTCTCCGCTGATATCCTTGATGCAGGATCAGGTTGCAAATTTGCGCTTTTTAGGCGAAAAAAGGGCGATTGCCATTAATTCCGAATTGAATCTGGCCGACAGAAACAACGTTTTGGCAACGCTTGATGCGTATCGATTCGTATTCGTGTCGCCTGAGATGCTGAATTCCGAAACGGTTTTGCGAAGGCTTAATCGTTTTCATCCGTCGCTTCTGGTCGTTGATGAGGCTCACTGCATTTCAACGTGGGGACCGGATTTCAGACCGGACTATCTGTTTTTGGGAACGGTGGTCAAAAAACTTGGAACACCGCTAGTTTTGGCGTTGACTGCAACCGCAACCAAAGAAGTCGAAGCGGATATTTGTCGGATTTTGTTTTCGGGTCGAAAAATCGACAAGGTCAGATGTTCGGTCGACCGCCCCAACATCTTCCTTGACATCGAAGAAGTCGAAAATGATGCTCAAAAGGACGAACTTCTGATTGGGCTTGTTGAAAAGATGAGAGGACCGGGTTTGATTTATTTTTCAAGCAAGAAGAAGGCTGATGAAACAAGCCGCATGCTTGGGAGAAAGACCGGTCTGCGGGTTGCCGCCTACCATGCCGGGATGCTTTTTGACGAACGATACAGCGTTTTGCAGCAGTTTTTGCACGGGGAGCTGGACGTTGTTTGTGCTACGAGTGCTTTTGGCATGGGCATCAACAAACCGGACATTCGTTACGTCATCCATTACCATATTCCGCTTGATTTGGAGAATTACGTTCAGGAATTCGGACGATGCAGCCGTGACGGCAAACAAGGGATTGCAATTTTGCTTTATCAAAGAAAAGATCTCAAACTTCAGGAGTATTTGATTGAAAATTCTCTCCCGACTGCATGCGAAATTGATTCATATGTCAAAAGCAATGCCAAGAACAAGGCTCTTTTGAGACAAGAAGAGCGTTATTTGCTGATTGAAAAGTATCTTAGAAACGGTCTGAGCCAAGACGAAATGAAGAATTTTGCGGCCAACCGTCTGGTTGAAAGAAAAAAATCCTTGGCTAAGATGCGAAACTATGCCGAAACAAAGGGGTGCTTGCGCAAATTTATCGGTGAATATTTCGGAGATGAGGTTTTGCCAAAGAAAGATTTTTGCTGCAACCACTGCAACAGAGAGGACAGTTTCGAAAAGATGGGATTGCTTTTTGAAAACAAGGTGCCAAATCATTCAAAAGCACCCGGATATGAGGAGATTTTAAGAAAATTATTTGCATAAAAATATGCAAAGCGCATAAATTCTACTATTCAGACGGCAATTATGGTATCATGAAAAATGATACTGGTCGAGGGGGCATTATTTATGAGCAATAGAAACGATAATCACGATGACAAGCCCTGGGAAAAAAAGTTCGAAGACGGCAAGGACGAGAACGGGCTTTACTCACGTCGTGCAAGCAAGCGAAAAGACAAGTTGAATTCGCGTCTGCCTTTGGTGTTGCTTCTGGTTTTTTGCTTCGTGGTTGTAGCAACGATCGCACTGTATTTCATATCATTAAAAACTGCGGCACAACCCACAAATGACGATGGCGGAAATATTGAAGTCGTGACTTCCAGTTCCTCGAAGAGTTCTTTCAAGAAATCTTCAGCAAAGAAACACAAGAAGTCAAGCTCAACCAAAAAAGAGGCGGAGTCTTCAAGCTCGCAGGCTGAAAGTTCTTCGCAGGCGGAATCTTCGAGTGCAGCGGAATCTTCATCTTCCGTTTCAGAAGAGTCTAGTTCTTCCAGTCAAAGCGAAGGGTCACAATACGTAACGGTTGCTGCCGGTCAGGGACTTTATCGCATCGCGGTCAACAACGGCCTGACGGTTGATCAGCTGGTTCAGCTTAATCCCGGTTTGACTCCGAGTTCGACGGTGACTCCGGGGCAGCAGCTGCGCGTAAAATAATTTTTAGGAGTTCTCATTAAGATGAAATTGCAAATTGCCATTGACGGTCCGGCATCAGCCGGCAAGAGTACCGTCGCTAAGCTCGTAGCCAAGAAGCTCGGCTACGTTTACTGCGATACGGGAGCCATGTATCGCGCCACCACATATGCTGCCAAGAAAAATCACGTTGCATATGATGATGATCAAGGATTGAAGGAAATGCTTGAAAAAACGGAAATCAGATTCGTTCCGGCTGAACCGGAGCAAAAAGTTTTTGTAAATGAGACCGAGGTTACGAAAACAATTCGCCTTCCGGAAATTGCAAACAATGTTTCAACCGTTTCTGCACAAAAAAGCGTTCGTGCGGATTTGACGGAACGGCAGCGCATGATTGCCGAACAAGGCGGAATCGTAATGGACGGCCGTGACATCGGGACAACGGTGCTGCCAAATGCCGAGGTTAAAATTTTCTTGGTTGCAAGCGTTCATGAGCGTGCCGTGCGGCGTTTCAAGGAAAACGTTGAAAAGGGCATCGATACGCCATTGGATGTCTTGGAAAAAGAGATCGAAGAACGAGATTACAAAGATTCTCATCGAAAAATCTCACCGCTGACGCAGGCAAAAGATGCAGTTTTGGTTGACACGACGTCGCTTTCGATTGAAGAAGTCGTTGCCAAAATCATGGAAATAATTGAAAAAGTGCAGAAATAGTGTGTTAATACTGGAAATTTTTTCATTAATCAGTTAAAATGGTAAATAGAGTTAGTCGTTAAGGAGGACATGGTCCATGAGTGAATCAGAAAACAAGGATTTATTGGAAGCTTTGAACAGCGTTAAAACCGTTGAAGTCGGTGACGTTGTCAAAGGCGAAATTTTGGCATTCGATGATCAAAAACAAGTCATCGTGGGTATTGAAGGTACAGGTGTTGAAGGCGTTGTACCTGCTCGTGAATTGACATCTGGCGTCGATGAAGGAGCATATAAGGTAGGAGACGAACTTGATCTTGTTGTTATTTCGAAGATCGGTTCTGATAAGGAAGGCGGCAGTTTCTTGTTGTCACAACGTCGTTTGGCAGCCCGCAAGGTTTGGGACGACATCGAAAAGAAATTTGAAGCAGGCGAAACAATCAAGGCCCCTGTTACGCAAGTTGTTAAGGGCGGTTTAGTTGTTGATGCCGGTGTTCGCGGATTCATCCCTGCATCCATGGTCTCCGATCATTTTGTTGAAGATCTCAACCAATACAAGGGTCAAGAACTTGAACTCAAGATTGTTGAACTTGAACCAAGCGAAAATCGTTTGATTCTTTCACATAAGGAAATCGTTCAACAAGAACGCGAAGCAAACAAAAAGGCCGTTTTGGACAAGCTTGTCGTTGGTGACGTTGTTGAAGGCAAAGTTGCTCGTTTGACGAACTTCGGAGCATTCATCGATCTTGGCGGCGTTGACGGTTTGGTTCACGTTTCAGAAATTTCATTCGAACGCGTTGGCAAGCCTTCTGACGTATTGAAAGTTGGTCAGGACGTCAAGGTTAAGGTTCTTGCCGTAGATCCTGAAAAAGATCGTATTTCGCTTTCAATCAAGCAAACATTGCCTCAACCATGGGACAACATTACTGAAAAAGTTGCTGAGGGCGATGTTTTGGAAGGTACCGTTAAGCGTTTGACGAGCTTTGGCGCTTTTGTCGAAGTGTTCCCAGGCGTTGAAGGCTTGGTTCACATTTCACAAATTTCACATAAGCATATTGCTACGCCTAATGAAGTTTTGGCCTCAGGCGAAAAGGTTAAGGTTAAAGTTTTGAACGTTAATGCCGAAGAACATCGTTTGGCTCTTTCAATCAAAGCTTTGCAAGAAAAGCCTGCTGCTGAAAAGAAGCAAGAAGCTCCTGTTGAAGAAGAAAAAGTAGAAATTCCTGAAGAAGATACAGGCTTTACGATGGCCGATCTTGTCGGGGACGAATTGAAAGATCAAGACTAAGATTGATTGCTGAATGTTTCAGCATGGCTGGCCCGTTGATTTCTTCGGGCCAGTTTTTTTCTGAAAACGATCTAGTCATTTTATGATTAATAATTATCAGAAAGCGAGGCGTTATTATGGCAAACCCAGTAGTTGCGATTGTCGGTCGTCCTAACGTTGGCAAATCGACCGTTTTTAATCGAATTGCCGGTGAAAGAATTTCAATCGTTGAAGATACTCCAGGAGTGACGAGAGATCGAATTTATGCTCGGAGCGAATGGATGGGACAGGCATTCAACTTGATCGATACTGGCGGAATTGATATCGGGGATGAACCTTTTGTCACCCAAATTACGGAGCAGGCAGAAATCGCGATCGATGAGGCTGACGTGATCGTTTTTGTCACAAGCGTCAAAGAAGGCGTGACGGATGCGGACGAAAAGGTAGCTCGCATTTTATATAAGACGGACAAGCCGGTTATTTTAGCCGTAAACAAGGTCGATAATCCCGAAGTAAGAAGCGAGATTTATGATTTCTACTCGCTCGGATTCGGTGATCCGGTTCCGATTTCAGGGACGCATGGCATCGGAACGGGTGATTTGCTGGATTTGATCGTCAAGAATTTTCCTGAAGATGCGACCGAAGAGATTGATGATTCTATCAAATTCAGTTTCATCGGGCGTCCGAATGTCGGCAAATCGTCTCTCGTTAATGCGATTTTGGGCGAAAACCGCGTGATTGTTTCCAATATTGAAGGAACGACTCGTGATGCCATCGATACGAAATTTACGACTGAGGACGGATCAGTTTACACGATGATTGACACTGCTGGAATTCGCAAGAAGGGCAAAGTTTATGAAAATACGGAAAAATATTCCGTCTTGCGGGCAATGCAGGCAATTGATCGTTCCGATGTCGTTTGCGTCGTGTTGAATGCCGAAGAAGGAATTCGTGAACAAGATAAGCACGTTGCAGGCTATGCGCACGATGCCGGTCGCGGAATCGTAATTGTCGTCAATAAATGGGATACGCTCAAAAAAGACAGCTATACGATGAAGGAATTTGAAAGTCATATCAGAAACGAGTTTCAGTATCTCAGCTACGCACCGATCGTTTTCGTTTCGGCCAAAACACATCAAAGGCTGAATGAATTGCCCAAACTGATCAAACGCGTTGATGAAAATCATTCCAAGCGCGTTTCTTCAGCAGTCTTGAATGACGTCATCATGGATGCGATCGCGCATAACCCGACGCCGACCGATAACGGCAAAAGATTGCGCATTTACTATGCGACACAGGTTGCAGTCAAGCCGCCGACGTTCGTCATTTTCGTCAATGATCCTGAATTGATGCATTTTTCATATGAAAGATTCCTGGAAAATCAGTTGCGGGCGGCATTTGATTTCGAAGGAACACCATTGCACCTGATTGAAAGACGAAGAAAATAAGTAAACGCAATGTAAATGAATGAAAAGTAAAAAAAGTCTGAAATATGCTGAAAAACGTTGCTATATGGGGCTTTCTATGCTAAATTAATAACTGAGCAATGATTTGTTAGACATTGTTGCTTCAAGTGATATTTCATATATCATGACTTCATTATGGAGGTGAAGTATTTATGGCAAACAAAGCACAATTGATCGAAACTGTTGCAGAAAAGACAGGTTTGACAAAAAAGGATGCTACTGTTGCAGTTGACGCCGTTTTTGGTTCAATTCAAGATTTTCTTGAAAAGGGCGATAAGGTTCAATTGATCGGTTTTGGCAACTTTGAAGTACGCGAACGTGCAGCACGCAAAGGTCGCAATCCGCAAACAGGCGCAGAAATCGAAATTCCTGCAAGCAAGGTGCCAGCATTTAAGCCTGGTAAAGCTCTTAAGGATGCAGTTAAATAATTAACTGGAGATTCTGCGTAAGGGGAGATGGAGTTACCATCTCTCTTTTTTTATGCAAATTCTTATTATTTTGATTTGATTTGCATAATACTGGCTCTTAGTATTATTATAGGCTCTGTACATGATATTTGGAGAGATATGTGATGGAATTATATGAAGCAATTATAAACGACGTGCTTTGCTATAATTTAGAGCAGCATGTTGCATTTGTCGTCAGAATCAAGGCACCGGCCTACCAGATGTTTAATGAAAATGCGGATGCCGAATTCAAAAAACTGGATCTTACGGGGGTGAAACTTGACGTTCGCTATAACGAAGGCAAGTTCACGCGTTTTAATTTGGTATGCGAAAACAAGGATTCAAAGAGTCCTTATATCGTCAATTTGCTGGTGCATTATGATTTGATCGAAATTTTAAAGTTGAATTTGATCATGGCAGAAGTCAAAAAGAACCTCAATGAATCACCTGAAAACAAGGCTCCTTATCAGGTTGTCACTCTTGATGAATTAGAAAAAAATTTTGCCGGAAGCAGGCTTGTCAATCACCGCGTCGGAATCGGATACGAGCTTGTTGCGGCAAGAATCTGACAGCATTTCCTATTTTTAAATTTTCTTCGTTATTAATTCAATAAAATACAGTATGATATAGTTATAGAGCTGATTAGTCGCATGGTACAACGATAAAAGAGGTAACAGAACTGAATGAATAAAAATAAATGGTGCAATGATCGTGAGTATATGAGTTATGTGGGCGAACTTTTGGAACGACCGGAAGTTTTGGCATTGGACAACTTTACCCAGCATCATTTTTCAACGAGACTGGAACATTCGATTGCTGTTTCGTATGAAAGCTATAAGATTGCCAAAAAGCTGCACTTGAATGCCAGAGCGACTGCTCGTGCCGGTTTGCTGCACGATCTCTTTTACTATGATTGGCGCGTTACGAAGTTTGACCGCGGAACGCATGCATGGGTGCATCCTCGGATTGCGGTGAGAAATGCAGAGAAACTGACGCCGCTTTCTCCGCTTGAAAAAGACATCATCATGAAGCATATGTGGGGTGCGACTTCGTGCCCCCCGAAGTATCCGGAAGGTTATATCGTAACGTTGGTCGATAAGTATTCTGCAACTGAAGAATATGGCAAACATTTATGTCTGAAGTTTTTTGGCAAAGCCAAGCAGCGCTTGGAACGCAGGAAAGCGGACGGCATTCGCTGATTTGTTGTTGAGATTAAAGGGCCTGCGATTTGTAGGCCTTTGTTATTTTGTTAAGGTGGTTAATTTTTATGTCAGTCGAATCAAAAAAAGCAGATGATTTTTGTTTGTGTCCAAAGTTTGAAAAAACATTTGGAATTTTAGGCAAGAAGTGGAATGGTTTAATTTTGGAAGTTTTACTTGCTGAAGGTGACCAACGTTTTACCGATTTGGCTCAAAAAATTCCGCAATGCAGCGATCGCGTCCTGGTTGAACGATTAAAGGAACTTGAAAAAGAAGGCTTGATTGAAAAGGTTTATATGCGAGATTGTGCCAGAGGATTTTATCGCTTGACTCGTTGCGGTGAGGACTTAAAGAAGATCATGAAAGAGATACACTCATGGTCCGAAAAGTGGATTTTGGAAACGGACAAGAATTAAAGCCTTGACTGAATTGAAAAACAAGATTAAACTTGAAAGTATGAAGAATGAAAGACGTTGACGGAAACTAGTAGGTCAAAGTTTGAAGAAGAGAAGGGCTCGCAGCTGAGAAGGCCCGTTTGAATGATGACCGAATTTCACTTCCCGAGTTGGCATTGAGAGATGCACCGTTTCATGGACGTTATCCCATGAAAAGCGTCATGTGCCTGCACATGAAACAAGGGTGGTACCGCGAAGCCTCGTCCCTTTTTGGGGACGAGGCTTTTTCAATGTTTTGAAAAAGCTTTTGAAAGGAATGGAACAATGAATCTGAAAGATAAGCTGGAAGAGCTCAAAGAAAAGGGCTTGGAAGAAATCAAAAATGCAGATGATTCCAAAAAGATCAACGAAATTCGCGTTAACCTTTTAGGAAAAAAAGGACCTATTACTGAAGTGCTCCGCGGGATGCGCGATCTGTCTGCCGAAGAACGCCCGAAGGTCGGCAGTTTTGCCAATGCGATCAAAGAAGAACTTGCAACGGCAATTGCCGAAAAATGCGAAGAAATTGAAATTGAGCGCACGGCAAAACAACTTGAAAAAGAAAAAATCGACGTTACGATGCCAGGTTTCCCTGTTGAGGAAGGTCAGCCTCACGTTTTGATGCAAGTCATCGACGAAATTGAAAAGCTGTTCATCGGAATGGGCTTTCAAATTGTTGACGGTCCTGAAGTTGAAGAAGACCATTACAATTTTGAAATGCTGAACCTTCCGCCGGATCACCCGGCTCGCGATATGCAGGATACGTTTTATATCAACGATCGTCTGCTCATGAGAACGCAGACGTCTCCTGTTCAGGCAAGGACGATGGAAGTCCATGATTTTTCAAAAGGCCCGCTCAAGATGATTTCTCCGGGCAAGGTTTATCGTCGTGATACCGATGATGCTACTCACTCTCATCAGTTCCATCAGGTTGAGGGACTTGTGATCGACAAAAACATCACGATGGGTGATTTGAAAGGAACTTTGGAACTTGTGGCCAAGACGATTTTTGGCGAGAATCGCGAAATCAGACTTCGCCCGAGCTACTTCCCATTCACAGAGCCTTCCGTTGAAGTCGACGTGTCATGCTTCAAGTGTGGTGGCAAAGGCTGCTCCGTTTGCAAGCAATCCGGTTGGATCGAAGTTCTCGGTGCCGGCATGGTTCATCCGAATGTTTTGAAAATGGCCGGAGTAGATTCGGAAGTTTATGGCGGATTTGCATTTGGTCTTGGACCGGACCGTTTCGCAATGCTTAAGTACGGCGTTGATGATATTCGCGAATTTTACCTTAACGATGTCCGCTTCTTAAGTCAATTTTCACAGAAAGGTTAGTCACAAATGAAAGTTTCAACAAAATGGTTAAATGATTACGTCAAAGTTGACGATCTCGATCCGTTGGCTTTGTCAGAAAAAATTGAACGGACGGCAGTCGAAGTCGATGATACTTACAAGATGCAGGACGGACTGAAAAAAATCGTCGTCGGGCACGTGCTTGAAACAAAAGCTCATCCGGATTCTGATCACTTGCATATCTGCCAAGTGGATATTGGCGAAGAAGAGCCTTCACAAATCGTTTGCGGTGCTCCAAACGTTGCAGCCGGCCAAAAAGTCATCGTTGCTTTGCCAAATTCACGGATAGCAGACAACGTAAAGATTAAAAAGTCAAAGATGCGCGGTGTTGTTTCCGAAGGCATGATTTGTGCCTTGCAGGAAATCGGTTTTTCAGAAACCATTGCTCCGAAAGCATATGCTGAAGGAATTTACGTCTTGCCGGAAGATGCCAATCCTGGAGATCCGGTTTATCCGTATCTTGGCATGGATGAAGACATTATTGACGTTGATATTACGCCAAATCGCGGCGATATGCTCAGCATGCGCGGCGTTGCTTACGAAGTCGGAGCGATTTACGACAGGAAAGTAACTTTGAGTCATCCTGAAGTCAAGGAAGCATCGGATGAAAAAATTGAAGACTATGTTTCAATCGAAGCTCCGGAAGAGCTGGTTGCTCCATATTTGATGAGAATCATCAAGGACGTCGAAATCAAAGACAGTCCGCTTTGGCTTCAAAAACGCTTGTGGAACGCAGGCATTCGACCAATCAACAACGTTGTTGACGTGACGAACTATATTTTGCTCGACTATGGACAGCCATTGCATTCGTTTGATTACGATAAATTGGGTTCAAAGAAGATTGTCGTTCGTTTGGCCGAAGAAGGCGAAAAGATGACGACGCTTGACGGTGAAGAACGTGAACTGAAAGCAAACGACATCGTCGTAACGAATGGCGAAGTTCCGGTTGCTCTTGCCGGAACGATGGGCGGTCTTGATTCTGAAGTCGTTCCTGAAACGACGACGATTGCGCTTGAATCGGCCGTCTTTAACGGACACAACATTCGCAAGACTTCGCGGCGCGAAAACCTGCATTCGGAGGCATCGATGCGCTTTGAACGCGGCATCAACAAGGCAACGGTTGCTGAAGCGCTTGATGCTGCAGCACAAATGATTGCAGAACTCGGCAACGGCCAGGTTGTTTCAGGCGTTGCCAAGGCCAATGACAAAAAAGCAGAAGCAAAAGAAGTCAAAATTACGTTGAAGAAGATCAACAAGGTGCTTGGAACTTCTCTGACGGAACAAGAAGTCGAAGATATTTTCCGTCGCCTTGGTTTCGGTACTGCATTTTCCGAAGATACGTTCACGGTTTCCGTTCCGCCGCGTCGTTGGGATATCGAAATTGATGCCGATCTTCTCGAAGAAGTTGCTCGCATCTATGGCTATGACAACCTGCCGACAACGCTTCCTCAGGGACCGACGACACCGGGACATTACACCTACAAACAAAAGGTCATTCGTCAAACTCGACGTTTGCTTGAAGGTGCCGGATTGACGCAAGCTATTTCCTACGGCTTGACGACGGCTGAAAAAGCTCGCCGCTTTGCAATGGAACCCGCCGAAACGACTGAACTTGCCTTTCCGATGACGAGCGATCGCACGACTGCTCGCATGAATCTTGTTTCAGGCTTGCTTGATGACGTTGCCTATAATGCTGCTCGTAAAGTTGAAAATGTTTCTTTATATGAACAAGGTCGCGTCTTTTTGCGCGATAAGGACAATGACCGTCCTCGTGAAGTTGAACATGTTGCCGGCGCGCTGACCGGTTTGTTCAGAAAGTCCACATGGCATGATGACAAACTTGCGGCAGGTTTTTATTTGGCAAAGGGAATTGTCGACTTCTTGCTCAATTCGTTGGCTGTTTCAGGTCGAATCGAATATCGTGCAACGTCTTCTCACGAGGCAATGCATCCTGGGCGCACGGCCGATATTTATCTTGATGACGATTTTATCGGATATGTCGGTGAAGTTCATCCAAGCGTTGCCAAAGAATATCGCTTGAAACGCGTTTACGTGTTCGAGCTTAATCTGCAAAAGATCATTGATGCTCCGAAGAAGGAATCAATTTACGAACCTGTTTCCAAGTATCCGACCGTCAGTCGCGATATTGCTTTGGTCGTTCCGATTGAGGTTACGAATCAGCAAATTGTCGATTGCATCAAGAAAAACGGTGGGGCTTATCTTAAGGATATTCGCCTGTTTGACGTTTACAAGGGCGAAAATATCGGCAAAGGTTTCAGATCTTTAGCTTACACGCTTCAATTCAGCAATTCGAAGCAAACGCTGCAAGATGAAGAAGTTTCTCGTCCGTTCGATAAGATTAAAAATAAGCTGAAAGAAGAATTCAATGCGGTAATTCGCTAAAAATAAGAATTATTCATCAAAATCAAGGCTGTCGTCCGATTTGGACGACGGCTTTTTGTTTGTCATTGAATGTCTTGTCTTGCACTTCACGTCCCTTATTTGGTATAATTAGAAAGATAGAGTTTTGTTAGGAGGAGACACTCTTGGACAAGAAAGATACTGAAAATGAAAACAAGATTGATGAAATGCTTGAAACATCAGAAATAAAAAATGAAAAGCAAGAAACGTCAAATAAGGATGAAAAACATCAAGAAGCTGAGTCCGTATCCGAGAAAACAGAAGAAAAATCAGCAGATGATTGCAAAAAAGTTGAAAACGAACAGGAAAATTCCGAGAAAACAACGAAGGATTCGCCTAAGAATCCAATGGGCAAGAAGATCATGGTCGGCGTAGTCTTGATGATCATGATTTTGGTTGCCGTCGTCGGGTCAGTCGGCTATCGTTATTTTGAATCGGCCAAAAAGCCGCTTGATCCAAAATCAACGAAAGTAATTGAAGTCAAAATTCCGATCGGGAGCACGAACAAGCAGATCGGTTCGATTTTGGAAGACAAAAAAGTCATCAAGAGCGGTTTTGTTTTTGATTATTATGCCAAAACATCGAAAAGAAGCGGATTTAAGGCCGGCTACTACCAATTGAAACCATCGATGAGTCTTGGAAAGATTGCAGACGAGCTTGAAAAGGGCGGTTCAAGTCATCCGTTCGGATCTGGCAAAGTTCTTGTCAGAGAAGGCATTACGGTTGATCAGATCGGTGACGTGATTCAAAAGAATACGCGTTTCAAAAAGAAAGAGTTTTTGAAACTGGTAAACGATCAGGAATTTTTGAATGAGCTGAAGGACAAGTATCCGGCACTTTTGACGTCTGCCGTCGATGCTAAGGAAGTTCGCTACAAGCTTGAAGGCTACCTTTATCCGGCAACCTACTTCGTTCAAAAAAATGAAACCTTAAAGCAGTTGGTTGAACAAATGGTTTCCAAGACAAATGAGGTTTTGACTCCTTATTATGGACAGATTTCACAAAAGAAGATGAGCGTGCAGCAGGTCTTGACGCTTGCTTCCCTGGTTGAAAGGGAAGGCGTTACGCCCGAAGACCGTTATAAGATCGCAGGCGTCTTTGAAAACCGCTTGGAAAAAGACATGATGATCCAATCTGACATTTCGGTTCTTTATGCGCTCGGAAAACACAAGGCACACGTAACTTTCAAAGATTTGAAGGTCGATTCGCCTTATAATCTTTACAGGAACAAAGGAATGGGGCCCGGACCTTTCAACAACCCGAGCGTCGATTCGGTCAAGGCAGTGCTTAATCCGGTTGATAAAGACAAGGAATACCTGTATTTTATCGCCAACATGAAGACCGGCAAGGTATACTTCAGCAAGACGTATGCTGAACACTTGGAGCTTACCAAAAAATTGGAAAAAGACAACAACTAGTTTAAGGAGAGACAATCAATGTCAGCAGCAACACACAAACGTCCCGTAATCATCGGCGTGACCGGGGGATCCGGCAGCGGGAAAACCTCCGTTTCGCGCGCAATTTTCGATTCTTTGAACGGTCATTCGCTTTTGATGATTCAAGAAGATTCATATTATAAGAATCAAGACGACATTTCTTTTGATGAAAGGGTCAAAGTCAACTATGATCATCCGAATGCGTTTGACACGGATCTTTTGATTGAACAACTGGGCGATCTGCTTGAATGGAAGGCAATTGATATTCCCGTCTACGATTACGTTCAGCACACCAGAAGCAAGCAGACGGTTCATGTTGAACCAAAAGAAGTAATCATCGTTGAAGGAATTCTTGTTTTGAATGATCCTCGTTTGCGTGATTTGATGGATATCAAGATTTTTGTCGATACTGATGATGACATCAGAATCATTCGTCGCATTAAGCGCGATCTTGAAGAACGCGGTCGTTCCCTTCAATCTGTCATTGATCAGTATCTGTCAACGGTTAAACCGATGTATCACCAGTTTATCGAACCAACGAAACGCTATGCCGACATCATCGTGCCGGAAGGCGGCGAAAATCAGGTTGCGATTGATATTTTGGTAACAAAGGTCCGCGATATCATCAGCAAGACGAACGTTAATGATTAATTCTGACAATTTTTAATGATTGTGATATAATTATCCTTGTTTATAGGCATTTGAAGAGCCTAATTTAATAGTTTTAGAGGTGTGCTATGGCTGAAGAAAAAACATTTCCAATGACGTTGGAAGGAAAAGAAAAGCTTGAAAAAGAACTTGAAGAATTAAAGACGACGAAACGTGCAGAGATTATTGAACGAATCAAAATCGCGCGTTCTTTCGGCGATCTTTCCGAAAATTCAGAATATGAGGCTGCAAAGAACGAACAATCCATTCTTGAAGGTCGCATCAAAGAAGTTACGAACATGCTCAACCATGCCGAGATTATCGACAATGGCGCCATTGCAGAAGATGAGGTTGCAATTGGCAAGACCGTAACTTTCCAAGAAGAAGACGACGAACCGGAAACATACCAAATCGTCGGTGCTGCAGAATCAGATCCGTTCAACGGCAAGATTTCAAACGAATCTCCGATTGCCAAAGGATTGGTCGGACATAAGGTCGGCGAAACGGTGACCGTTGAAACTCCTGGCGGAGACATGCAGGTCAAAATCATTTCAGTGGAATAATAACCAAAATAAGGATTGAGGGAAAGCCTCAATCCTTATTTTTTTGGCGTTCGTTTTTATGTAGCTGCTGCTCAAGCGCTGAGATTCTGGTTGAAAGTTCCTCATTTTGGCGCTCAAGCTTGTGAAGCGCATGCATGATCTGGACAAATTCGCTTTTTTTATGCTCTTCGGTAAAGAATTTGGTCAAAGTGCTCGTCAGCATCCCGATAAAACCTACTCCCAAGATCATCAGCAGGGCAGCGGCAAGGCGACCCATGAAGGTATGCGGCGAAATGTCTCCGTAGCCGACGGTCGAAACGGTTGCAAGTGCCCACCAAAATGCATTTCCCAGCGAAACGTGCTCTGAAAGCGAGTAGATGAATGATGACACCAACAGCATGAGCCCGCAGACGTAAAAGAGATAGACAATGTTGTTTGTTTTCAAAAACGTTTTCAGTTTAAGTTGGAGCTTGCCGATGATTCCGGCCAAACGCGCGAATCGAAAAACAAGCAGGATGCGCTGCATCGAAACGAGCTTGAAAATTCGGTTGAAACGGAAAAATGAGAAGAGCGCATTCAGCGGGATGATTGCCAGCAAATCCCAAATATGGGTCCTGAAGTAGAAACGTTTGTCTTTGGCGGCCATCAGTCCGTAGAAATAGTCGAAGACAAACACCAGCCAGATTGAAGCATCGACGTAGACGTAAGGCTTCTGAACGATGCTGATGATTCCGTTGATGTCAAGCATGCTGAGAATAATTGAAATTGCGGCAAGAATGATGATCAAAGCATTATAGCTTCTGCGCATAAAATCCCTCCTACAATTTTAGCGTCAGCGTTGAAAGAACGATCAAAAGGACCGCGCTCGACAAAACGATCAGCAGATCAACGTACGGATTGGCAATTCGCGAAAAAAAGTTTCTGAGCGAAAGCAAAAGAAGAATCGCCAAACTGAGCAGCAACAGCAAAAAGACCGTTTTTAACGGCGCAAAGACGAAAATCAGGTACAAGGATGCCAGAAGCATCAGGTTTCTAAGGTTGGTAAACCATAGCTTTGATCCGAAAAAGGCCTTTTTGTATGAAAATCTACGGTTTTGAGGTTGATTGCTGATTTTAAGAATCGCCAACAAAAACCATGCGACATAAAGGGCAATTCCCGCAATGTACAAATTGAGGTCCCCTTTCTGTCAGTTTTGGGCAAACAAATCGGTCAGATGCTTCATGAACGTTTTGACGAATCGTTCCTTGTCGACGTTTACGGCAGCCTGCGTTTGTCTTGCTTCATCGTTGATTCTTGTTTCGTCACCGATCGTGCGGCCGGCGTAAGCACCTTTCGTATCGACTTTCATGTTCAGGTAGATCGTGTCGACGAGACTCGGATCGACTGCTGCGGCAGCTGCCAGAGGATCATGCAAAGCGCAGCCGCCAAGATGGGGACTCGTGACCTTGTAGGCATCGATGTAGTAATCGGTGATGTCAGCGTACTTTTCCCCGGCAACGGTGCCGAGTTCGCGCCACTTTTTCGTATCTTCCTTCGTCAGCAGGGTCCTCGTCGTCACGTCAAGACCGATCATCGTCAAAGGAAGATTGCTTCTGAAGACTTCATCGGCAGCTTCCGGATCCTGATTGATGTTTGCTTCCGTTACGGGCGTAACGTTGCCTGGAACCGTCAGAGCACCGCCCATCAAGGTAACGTGGCCGATCAGATCGACGATCGACGGATCTTTTTTGATGGCAGCGGCAAGATTGGTCAAAGGACCGGTCGGAACGATCAAAAGACGTCCCTGATATTTGTGAGCCGCTTCGATGAAGAAGTCGACGCCTGACATTTTTTCGACCTGGCGCTTGGCCTTTTTTAATTCGACCTCGCCAACGCCGTTTTTGCCGTGAATCTGCGCGCTGATCGGCATGACGGAAAAGCTCTTCGTCGTTGAAGAGTGCGAAAGACCGCAAAAGACCGGTACTTCGGGATGCCCGAGCATTTCAAGCAGGTTCAGGCTGTTTTGGGCGCCGTTTTCGACCAAAACGTTGCCGTACGAGCCGACGATTCCGATCAGATCGCATTCGGGTGCGGCCAACGCATATGCGATGGCAAGCGCGTCATCGATCCCGGTATCGAGATCGAGAATCATTTTATATTTTGCCAAAGGAAATCACTCCTATAAATTTGTTTATCACTTTTAGTTTATCAGAAAACAGGGAAGAAAACAGTTGTTTTTTTGAGAAATACAGTGCGTCGGGAGGAAATGGAACATTTTATCAAAACGACAAATTGAGTCGCTGGCAATCTTTATAATGTAATTAAAGATGGTGTAATAAAAAATTTCAATGTTTTAACAATAAAGTACAACAATTGAGTTATATATTTTGATTATGTAAGGCATTTTGTTGCTATTAAAGTAATTTGAGGAGGATTACCTAATGGTTGAACGAAAATCGGAGTTAGAGTTTGAAAGTGAATTAGTCGATTATATTGCTAAAATTGGCGGAACCAGGCAGTGGCAGAAGGTCGAACTACATACCAATGAAGAATTGTGGGCTAATTTTAAAAGAATTCTCGAACAGAATAATCAGGATAAATTGGAAAAACCGTTGTCTGATACGGAATTTGAACAGGTCAAAGCCTCAATTACAAAGTTGAATACGCCATATGAAGCCGGGCAATTTTTATACGGAGTTGGTGGCAAATCACAGATTGAAGTTGATCTTGATGATGGCAGTCATCGATTTTTAACGGTTTTTGATCAAGATCAGATTGGAGGAGGCACGACTCAATATCAAGTAACTACCCAAATCAGACGACCGGCGGTAATCCCCGGTAAGGAAAATAGACGATTTGACACAACGATGTTGATCAACGGATTGCCGATTATTCAGATTGAAGAAAAAGCAGACGGACATCAGGTTGATGAAGCTTTAAATCAGATTGAGCAGTATTTGGATGAAGGACAGTACGGAGATATTTTTTCGGTATTGCAAATCTGGATTGCAATGACTCCGCATCATATTAAATATATGGCGGTTACTGACATTGATCATTTCAATACAGACTTTGCTTTTCAATGGCAAAGATTTGAAGATAACAAGCCAGTAAACGATTGGAGAGAATTTTCGAATTTGGTGCTGTCGATTCCGATGGCACATCGGATGGCTACGAATTATATGATTCTTGACGGGAATTCTAAAAATCCTAATATCAAAGTCATGCGTCCTTACCAAGTCTACGCAACAAAACGTGTGATTGATTTGATCAAGAAACATGATTTTGAACATGATGCGGAAAAAAGATTGGGTTATGTTTGGCACGCAACAGGATCAGGAAAAACAATTTCAAGTTTCAAGGCATCCTGGCTGGCATCGAGACTCCCAAATGTTGACAAAGTTGTTTTCTTGGTTGATCGCGTGGCTTTAACCAACCAGACAGTCGAGCAATATAAGGCTTACGATCCTGAGAACGATGAAAACAATGAGAATGGGGTTGTTGTTGACACAAGCAATCGTTATGATCTTGAACGTAAATTGTATTCGAACGACAGCACCGTAATTGTCACGTCTACACAAAAGATGGCCGCAATGGTCAGAGACAAGGAAAACAAAAAAAGTAAAAGAATTGAAAGAATAAAAGATAAGCACACTGTTTTTGTGGTTGACGAAGCGCATCGATCAACTAGTGGCGAAATGTTGGAAGACATCAAAAAATTCTTTGCTAAATCTGTTTGGGTTGGATATACTGGTACGCCCATTTTTCCGGATTCTTATGAGATCCAATCAGAAAAAAATGGAAAGAAGCACCACAAGATCACGACGTATGACGTCTTTGGAAATCCAATAGCCATTTATAACATCAGAAATGCTATTCAAGATGGAAATGTCTTGGGTTTTAAAGTTGATTTTGAAAATACGTTGCCGCAAAAGGAATTAAAGGAAAAGTATTTGCCAGAATATTTTAAACGGCTTAATCCGAAAATTTCTGAAGATGAATTGAAGTACAAGATAGATCATATGTCATCCGAAGATATGGATGATGCCGTGCAGCCGACTGTTTATGACAATAATGAAGATCAGGTCAAAGCTGTTGTTGATAACATCATTAAATATTGGCCCCAAAGATCGCATAACTATCAGTACAATGCTTTGCTGACAACTCACGTTGGCGGCAACAGAGCTTCAACACCGATGGCTATGATGTATTATCGTGAGTTTAAGAGGCGCAATAAGGAGCTTGATCGTCCCTTGAAGGTTGCTGTTACCTTTAGTGCAGATAAGACAAACGGTAATAATATGTTGGAAAATAATCGTTCACTTCATGAGGCAATTGATGATTATAATAAAATGTTTAATACCCATTTCGAGGATAAAGACGTCAAGGAATATACGGCACAAGTCGTGGCGAGACTGAATCGGACGATTAATGACAATCAGTACCTTGATTTGGTAATAGTCATAGATCAATTGTTGACGGGATTTGACGCTCCGCAACTGAATACTTTATATGTTGACAGAACGTTAAAGGGTGCTTCATTGATTCAAGCCTATTCTCGGACCAATCGAGTATATGACAATCAAACTAAGACGTTTGGTCATATTGTAAGTTTCAGGTGGCCAAGCAATTCTAAAAGGTTAATGGATGAGGCTCTGGCTAAGTATGCTAACTCGGCTTCCGCAAACGTTCAAACGGGATTGTTTGATGATGGCGATGATGGTTCAGGAGACGGAATTTTAGCTAACGATTATAAAAATGTCGTGAATGAGCTAAAAAAAGTCGTTGAACATCTCAAAAAAGGAAACATTACGGACAACATTACTCGCATTCCTGCCGACAGTGATCAAAATGCACAGGATCAAATGGCAAGCGACTTGCGTAAATATACGAGACTTTTGAATTCGATAAAGCAATACAAAGAGTATGCCGAAGAAAAGGATGCAGGTGCTTTTCTTAAAAAAATCGGCTTGACGGAAGAGCAGGAGATTGTTTTGAGCAATAACCTGGCTAAAGAGCTAGCCAGTCATTTAGCCAAAAGAAATGTCGGTAATCCTGATTCATCAGTGAAATTGGACCTTCGTGTCGAACATGTTCAGGAAGTGGAGGTTAATTATTCATATCTCTATCAACTGATTGCCGAAATGATGAATGCATATCACGAAAAAGATTATGACAGTGCAAAAGAAAAGAGTGATGAAATCAAGAGTTTGACTGCTTGTCTCGATGATGACAAAGAGGCAAGGCAAATTGATGCTTTTACCGATAATATTATGAACGGTCGTGTATCACTTCAAGACTATCCTTATGAGGAGAAATCAATTCCTGAAATGATTGTAAATCATTGCGAGACAGGCGCAAGAGAGGCTATTTTGGAATGGAAAAAGAAATGGGGGGTAGTGGATATAAAACATTCAAGGAGTATCAACGATTTGATTGATAAGCACGTTGAAGGAAATGATGATTTGAATATTGATCGAGTTGAGGACACAATTATTAAAGAGGCCACTGAAGTTTATCGAACCGATGCTGAGAACGACGAAATTAGAGGACTTGCTCCAATTAAGTATCGAAATGAATTTCGCAAGCAGTTTCAAGAGCTTGCTGACAGAATTAAAAGAGAATATTAACGAAGGGATGATTTTATGAGTACTGCTGAAGATATCAAAAATAAGATTTGGGCGATGGCAAATGAATTAAGGGGGAATATGGATGCAAGCGAATATCGTGACTATATTTTAGGGTTCATGTTCTATCGCTTCTTATCTGAACACCAGTTAAATTGGCAATCTGAAAATGAGTTTCCGGATCTTGCGGGAAGGAAATTAGAAAAAATAAATCAAAGGTATGCAAAAGAAGCAATAGGCGATGATTTGACAGAATATTTGAAAGATATTGCGGATGCGTTGGGATATGCGATTGAGCCAAAATTTACATGGATTTCTATCGTTGAACGTGTTAACGATAGAAGTTTTGCGCCATCAGAATTTCAAGAAATGTTTGATAAATTTGCCAACAATGCCAAACTCAATCCGAATGCCGTCAATGATTTTACAGGAGTATTCAGCGATATCAATTTAGGAAATTCGCGTTTGGGGGACAGTACCAATGTTCGTGCCAAAACGTTGCTTGATATCGTTAATCTTGTTAATGAAATCGAATATAAGGATGAAGCCGGTCATGATATTTTAGGCGACATTTATGAGTATCTGATTGCTGAATTTGCCGGAAATGCCGGTAAGAAGGGCGGGGAATTCTTTACGCCTCATCAGGTTTCATTAGTTTTGGCAAAAATTATTGCAGCTAATATGGATCCTGAAATAGAACACCCTGAAGTTTATGATTTTGCTTGCGGTTCAGGATCATTATTGCTGACTGTTGAAGATGAGCTTCAGATTCCGGGAAGTCAAAAGAGACGAAGAGTCAGATATTACGGACAGGAATTGAATACGACCAACTACAACATGGCGCGAATGAACTTGATGATGCATGGCGTTGATTATCAAATGATGGATTTGCGCAATGCAGATACTTTGGAAAATGATTGGCCTGATGGCGTCGGAAACGATAATATCGATCATCCGCACTTTTTTGATGCGGTTGTTGCCAATCCTCCATATTCTTCCCGTTGGGATAATTCAGCCAATAAAATTAAAGATGCGCGCTTTAAGGACTATGGACTGGCTCCGAAGACAAAAGCGGACTATGCATTCTTGCTGCATGGTTTGTACCATTTGAATTCTCGGGGAACTATGGCGATTGTTTTGCCGCATGGCGTTTTATTCAGAGGAAATGCAGAGGGAAAGATTCGCAAAGCATTGTTGGAGAAAAATCAAATTGATGCCATTATCGGCTTGCCGGCAGGTTTGTTCTTCTCGACAGGTATTCCGACCATTATCATGGTTTTGAAAAAGAATAAGACAAATAAAGATGTTCTTTTTATTGATGCTTCGGGTGAAGATCACTACGAAAAAATCAAGAAACAAAATTTTTTGCGTGAAGAAGATATCAATTTGATAATTGACACGTATAAGAAACGTGAGGATGTTGATAAGTATGCTCATGTCGCCTCGATTGATGAGATCAAGGAAAATGACTACAATTTAAATATTCCGCGTTATGTTGACACGTTTGAAGAGGAACCACCGATTGATCTTGGAGAATTGACGCAAGAAATTTCACAAACAGACCAAGAGATTGCTGAAAGTGAACAAAATCTGTTGTCAATGATGAAGGAATTAACTTCAGATGATCCAAAAATGATGGAAGATTTAAAGACTTTGATTTCACTTTTTGAAGGAAAGGAGGGAAGATAATGAATAAGAAAAAGGAATCAAAAGTTGTTCCAAACGTGCGGTTTAAGGGGTTTACGGATGATTGGAAGCAGCGAAAGGTTAGAGAGGTAACGGACAGATATGATAATTTGCGTATTCCAGTTGCAGCAAATTTGCGAGTTTCAGGAACAACTCCTTATTACGGAGCGAACGGAATTCAAGATTATGTTGACGGATATACTCACGACGGTGAGTTTATCCTTGTCGCAGAAGATGGAGCAAATGACCTTAAAAATTATCCTGTAAGGTGTGTAAAAGGGCGTATTTGGGTCAATAATCACGCCCACGTTCTCCAAGGAAAGTATGATAGTGCAGACAATAAATTCCTTGCTTGTGCCATTAGTCAAGCAGATATTGAGTCTCTTTTGGTAGGTGGAGGTCGTGCAAAACTCAATGCTGAAAATCTAATGGACATGAACTTATTATTGCCGAACAAGGCTGAGCAAATACGAATTGGCAAGTATTTTGCTCAACTTGACCACCTCATTACCCTTCATCAGCGTAAAATCGATAAACTTAAAAATCTGAAAAAAGCAATGCTGGAAAAAATGTTTCCTAAAAAAGGCTCGGTTATTCCTGAAATAAGATTCAATGGATTTGCTAACGCTTGGGAACAGCGGAAGTTCGATGAAGTGTTTGATTGTACTATACCTAGCAACACCTTGTCCCGTGCAGAACTGAATTATGAGAGTGGGTCTGTAAGGAATATTCACTATGGTGATATTCTCATTAAATACGGTTCTGTTGTAGATGTTAAAAACGATGAAATACCTTTTGCAACAGGAAAAAGCAGCGAAGATTTCAAGAGTGCATTATTACAAGATGGCGATATTATAATTGCTGATACAGCAGAAGATGAAACAACTGGAAAAGCCTGTGAAATAGGCAATTCACAAGGGTTAGATGTCGTGTCGGGACTCCACACTATGGTTTGTCGTCCACGCAATAAGATGGCATTGGGTTATCTCGGTTATTACTTAAATTCAGACGCTTATCATCATCAGCTTTTACCTCTTATGCAAGGTATTAAAGTTTTATCATTAAGCAGGACTAATGTTCAAAAAACAATGGTGTGCTATCCGCAAAGTAAGGCTGAGCAGCAACTAATTGCGGACTGTTTTCGCAACCTCGACCACCTCATCACCCTTCATCAGCGTAAACTAGATATGCTTAAAAAATTGAAATCAGCTTGTTTAAGCGAAATGTTCATTTAGATGCGATGTTCTGATAAATTCAAATAAATACTTTAAAATGTTCTTAGCAGGATATCTGCTAAGGAGATGAAGTATGCGAAAAAAACAAATTTTATTGCACGATTATTTTGCCAAATGGATTGATGTGTATAAGGAAGGGGCGGTCAGGCAGGTTACCCTGAATAAATATTGGTCATCACATCGACACCTTAAGAAAATAGCGCCGGAACTAAAATTGAGTGATGTAAATCGATTAGAATATCAGCAAATACTCAATAAATTCGCCGATAGTCATGAAAAAGCGACTACTATGGATTTTCATCATCAATTGAAGGCAATGCTGCTTGATGCATACGATGAGGGATATTTAAAACGTGATCCTACTAGAAAAGTAGTTGTCAAAGGCAAGCATCCATCTGAGAAAAAAACTAAATACTTGAATGAATTTGAACTAAAATTATTGCTGCGCAGTCTAGATTTGTCCAACTATGAAAATTATGATTGGATCATTCTTTTAATTGCAAAAACCGGTTTGCGATTTGGAGAAGCTTTGGGATTGACCAAAGATGACATTGACTTTGAACAACAAATAATAACGGTAAACAAAACGTGGGATTATAAAAGTTGTTCGGGCGGATTTAAGCCAACAAAAAATGCATCATCCGTTCGTAAGGTTTCCATTGATTGGAAACTGGCAATGCAACTTAGCGGCATGGTTAATGAACTGCCTTCAGATCAGCCGATATTTATCCAAAAAAGAATTTTCAATTCCACAGTCAATAGTTTATTGAAGAAACACTGTGAGCAGTTAGAAATACCTGTTATATCAATTCACGGCCTTAGACATACGCATGCATCATTGTTATTATTTGCCGGAGTATCGGTCGCAAGCGTAGCTAAGAGATTGGGCCATGCCGACATGACTACTACACAACAAACATACTTGCATATTATTAAAGAATTGGAAAATAAAGACAATTCAAAAATTATGCAACATCTTGCATCGCTTTAATGAATAAACGTAGATTAAAAATCATTCCTTAAATCGAAAACCCGGATGATTCGCAATTCAATTGCGGATCTTATCCGGGTTTTGATGTATTAAGGAGCCTATCTTCTGTTATGACAAGAATAACGAAAAAAGAGTCTATTTTCATGTACCAAAATTGAGAAAATGACAAACAAAATCAGTCGCAAGGTGACCGACTTTGTTCGTCATTTCATTCCATTCAAGAAAAAAGCGGGACTCTTTTTCATTGTATAAACATCTGATCTAACATTGCTTTTTTCATATTTTTAATTTTATCGATTTTACTCCGATGAAGGGTGATAAGGCGGTCGAGCTGGCTGAAATATGCTCCAAGTTGATGTTGTTCATCACTTTGTTTTGGCATATTTAACGAGATTTGTTTCAACTCTGTTTTGTTGAATTTTGTTTGTCCGTTCGGGCTTATAATCAATGAAAGTTTTTCTTGAAAATCTTTTCCCTGCAATAGGATGCTCAAAAAGACATTATCCGATGTGTCACTCCTAATGAGAATGGCGTTAGGACCTAAAACATTGTGCTTATACGGTAAATCATCAGGTATTACAAGATAAACCTCACCGCAGTTGCCGATGTTTGGTAAGATTATGCACTCCTTATCAAGATTAACACGATACAGAAAATCAAATGCTTTCTTGTCAACATACACGTTTGAACCACTATGAAAACCGTTCTTTAAGTCGGTTGTTCTAACAAGTTGCGCATAATTCGGAGTATCCCTATAAACAACATTCTCTGCTAAATCTGCAAACGAGCCTGCTGCAACATAATCGGTTACTGTTTCGAACACTTCCCCCAACTTCTGCTGTTCCCAAGCGTTAGCGAATCCATTGAATCTTATTTCAGGAATAACCGAGCCTTTTTTAGGAAACATTTTTTCCAGCATTGCTTTTTTCAGCTTGGTTAACAGAGTGATTTTTTGTTGGTTAAGTGTGATGAGGTGGTCGAGGTTGAGGAAATACTCTCCAATTTTCTTTTGTTCCTCTATATCTTGAGGTACATTTATAATTGCACCTTTAACCTCATTAGAATTTACCGATTCGAATGTAGAACCTGCAGCAAGTTTTTTCCAATATCTATCTGCATCATATTTTACTAATGTTTGATAGATGAATTCATTTCCTTTTATGGCAGCTACACCACGACCAATTACAATATCATAAGCAGTTTTACCCATAGCACCTACAGGAGCACGAACACTCATAATTAAATCACCTGCTTGTGCTGTTTTTGTTTTTTGACTTGTCCAAACTCTTGGTACAACCCATCCATCCTTTAAATCTGCATTTCCTTGAACTAATATATAATCACTTGGTTCATCACTATATGTTGAGCCATCAGGAGATTGCCCCATTGTAACTTCACATACTTCTCCCAACTTACGCTGCTTCCAAGCGATAATCTGCTCAAATTAGCCATTAACAAAAATAACTTTATTTGAAAAATATCTTCTTTTTCAAGCAAAAATAATCTCATACGTTTTCTTATTCTCGTTTTCATTATTTTCTCCCTATCTTCTTGTCATTTTCGTCATGTTTAAGGTATTATTAAACTATCTATATGTGCAGAAGGGATGTTTTTATGGCACGGCAGGATCTTTTGGAATTTTTGAAACGGGGATTGGACGCTCTGGATTTCAAAGGCGACGTTTCGCTTGACTGGGACAAAAAGAGTCATTCGTTTGTCGTCGATCTGGTTTTTTACATCGAAAACAAAGCAGGACAGCAGATGGAAGATGCGGACGGAATATTGTCGGATGAACCGATTATCGCATTCAGCGATGCGATTTTGATCTATGACGGAAAAAAAGGCCTTGCAGGATACGATGCGGATGATTTTTTGGCATGTCTTGCGTTTGACGGCAAGGAAGGTTGGAGTCTTGCGTACGGAAAGGCTTTTTTGACCTATTTGCAGATCATTATGGACAACGGGACAAGAGATCTCTTGAAGTTTTTTGCAGACGATGAAGATGAAATTTTTGAACTCGAATGGTCAGATGAAGAATTCAGCCGATTATTGAAAAATGCAGAGTCTGAATATCCAAGACATTCTTTGCATTATCCCAAATTCTAACTGGAGGAATTATTTTGGAATGGACAGAACTGGTCGTTGAAACGACCCTTGAAGCAAGCGATGCAGTCGTTGAAATTTTGATGCAAAACGGTGCAGGCGGCGTGCAGTTTGATGATGAAAACGGAAATGACGATTTGAAGATTATTACTTATTTTCCTGAAAGCAAACCAGTCGTTGAGCTTTCGCGCGATTTGAAACAAAAAGTTTTGGGCTTGGCAGACTTTGGCTTGAATCCTGGCAAGGCGAGCGTTTTCGTAAAGACAAACGATGACGCAAGCTGGGTTGACGCCTGGAAAAAGTACTATCATCCCGTCAGAGTGACGCGTTATCTGACGATCGTGCCGAGCTGGGAAGAATACGTGCCGCAAAGCGCTGACGAACAGGTGATTTTGCTTGATCCCGGCAAGGCTTTCGGAACGGGCACGCATCCGACGACAAAACTTGCTTTGCTTGGACTTGAGTCAGCGATTCGCGGCGGCGAAAAGATGATCGACGTCGGCACCGGTTCCGGCGTTTTGAGCATTGCTGCCTGCAAGCTCGGCGCAAAGGAAGCGTTGGCCTATGACGTTGACGATGAAGCCATCAAGGCTTGCGACGTTAATCTGAAGCTCAATCCTGAAGAAAGATCGAAGATTCACGTTGCGACAAATGATCTGCTGAACGGAGTCGATGAAAAGGCTGACCTGATCTGCGCGAATATTTTGGCGGAAATCATCGTTCCGCTCATTCCGCAAGCATTCAATTGCTTAAATGACGGCGGAATCTTCATCACGTCCGGCATCATCAGCGACAAGGCCGATTTGATCGAAGAAAAATTGCAAAATGAAGGTTTTGTCATCGATCAGATTTCACGGATGAAAGACTGGTTTTCAATCGTTGCGCACAAGCCAGGCGAGGGTGAAGAATAATGCAGCGCTATTTTTCAGAGCAGAATTTTTCCGGAAATACATTGAATCTATCAGAAGACGTTTACAAGCATGCCGTTGTTGTCATGAGGATGAAAGCAGGCTCAAAGTTTGAGCTCGTGACGCCGGACAAAGTCGTTCACGTCATGGAGCTGGTTACGATCGATTCGGCCAAAAAGCAGGCGGTTGCCCATGAATGCGAGCGTTTTGAGCATCAGGTCGAACTTCCGGTTGAAGCAACGATCGTTTGCGGATTGCCTAAAAACGACAAAACGGATCTGATCGTCATGAAAGCTACGGAACTGGGAGTTTCAAAGATTGTCTTTTTTGCCGGTGACTGGTCCGTAGCGCGCTGGGCCAAGCAAAAGCAGGCCAAAAAATTGGAACGCCTGCAAAAAATTGCCAAGTCGGCGGCAGAACAGTCGCACAGAACGACGATTCCTGAAGTTTCTTATCTGGACGGCTTGGAAGATCTTTTGCCGGATGAAGACACGGTCGGACTTTGTGCCTACGAAGAATCGGCCAAGGCCGGTGAAAAAGGGATGCTGGTCAAAGTTTTCGACGTGCTTAAGACCGGTGAAAAGAAGAAAGTCACGGCCGTTTTTGGACCGGAAGGAGGAATCAGCCCCAAAGAAGTCGAACTGCTGAAGAAAAAAGGATTTTCTTTTGCCGGATTAGGCCCAAGGATCATGCGAGCGGAAACGGCTCCTTTATACTTTTTATCGGCTCTTTCATTTGCATTGGAACTAGAGTAAAATAGTAGACAATAAACGAATTAATTTTTGCGAAGAGAGGTCAGTTATGGAAAATCGCAGTCTCAGTATTCAACGCATCATCTGGTATTTGGCGATTGCAACAGCCTTTGCATTCGTCGTTCCGATCCTGTTCACGTATTTAAATACGACCGACGTACATCGAATCGGAATAATTTTATTTGGAATCTATGTTGTTTATGCCGTTGTTGTCGGACTTTATGCGGGAAAATCAAATGAGCATTTTTGGGTACTGCTGTTTTTCCCGATATTGTATCTTATCGGATATCGATTTTTCTTCGATGGATACGCAAGATACTTTACGGTTGTTTACCTTGGCTTGAGCTTTGCGGCATACGGCATAACGAAAGACTGAAGCCGCGGTAAGAAGTGTTTTCTTTCCTGCTCGGGCGGGACGACACGGTTGTTCCGCCTTTTTTAAAATCTTATTGGGATTGCTAGGAGTGGTTGTTATGGAAAAAGAAAACATCTGGAGTGCACAGGACGTGATCGGAATGTGCGAAAAATACATGAATGAAGATCATGTGGCAATGGTTCGCAAGGCTTGCGACTTTGCATCGTACGTTCATCGAGAACAATTCAGAAAATCTGGGGAACCCTACATTATTCATCCGATTCAGGTTGCCGGAATTTTGGCAGATTTGAAAATGGATCCTGAAACGGTCAGTGCAGGCTTTTTACATGACGTTGTCGAAGACACGCCCGTTACTTTGGGGGATGTCGGCGAACTTTTCGGAAAAGACGTCGAGGTCATCGTTGACGGCGTAACCAAGCTCAGCAAGATTCGCTACAAATCGCATCAAGAACAGCTGGCTGAAAATCACCGCAAGCTGCTTTTGGCAATGTCAAAGGATTTGCGCGTGATTATCGTCAAACTTGCAGACAGGCTCCACAACATGAGGACGCTGGGGCATCTGCGTCCCGACAAGCAAAGAAGGATTGCCAACGAAACTCTTGAAATCTATGCGCCGTTGGCAGATCGACTCGGGATCAGCACGATCAAATGGGAATTGGAAGACATTTCGCTGCGCTACCTTAATCCTCAACAATACTATCGCATCGTTCATTTGATGAATTCAAAGCGTGAAGAACGCGTTCAGTATATCGACGAAGCCATTACGGAGATTAAAGAAGCCATCGCAGATCTGCATTTGGACTGCGAAATCTACGGACGACCAAAGCACATCTATTCGATTTATCACAAGATGCGCGATCTTCACAAGCAATTCAGTCAAATTTATGACTTGCTTGCAGTGCGCGTCGTGGTCAAGTCGATCAAAGACTGCTATGCCGTTTTGGGAGCGATTCATACCAAGTGGAAACCGATGCCTGGCCGCTTTAAAGACTATATCGCGATGCCAAAGGCCAACATGTATCAGTCGCTTCATACGACGGTCATCGGACCAAAAGGCAAGCCGTTGGAAGTTCAGATCAGAACTGAGGAGATGCACCGCGTGGCCGAATACGGGATTGCGGCTCACTGGGCCTATAAGGAAGGCAAAACGAACGGCATCAAGCAGACAACGACAGGAGACAAGCTGAATCTGTTTAAAGAAATCATCGAGATTCAAAACGAATCAAACGACGCGAAAGAATTCATGGAAAACGTCAAAGGCGATCTGTTCAGCGACCGCGTCTACGTTTTCACGCCAAAGGGCGACGTTTACGAATTGCCGAAAGGATCGGGACCGCTTGACATGGCCTATTCGATTCATACCGAGGTCGGCAATCATACGACCGGAGCCAAAGTCAACGGCAAGATCGTCCCGCTTGACTATCAGGTCAAAAACGGTGATATCGTTGATATCTTGACGTCGCAAAATTCAGCGGGACCAAGTCGCGACTGGCTTGATCTGGTGCATACGAACAAGGCCAAGAATAAGATCAAGCGTTTCTTCAAGCAGCAGGATCGCATCCAAAACATCGATCGTGGCCGCGATATTCTTGACCAGGGCTTGATTGAAGGCGGGTATCAGCCACATGACGTGATGAGCAGCAAGAAAAACATTGAGCGAGTGCTTAACAAGAAACAACTGGCAACGCTTGACGATTTGTACGCTGCCATCGGTTTCGGAGAAATTCCGCCTGCAGGCATCATTAACGTCTTGACGGAAGACATTCGTGCCAAGCGCGAGCAGGAACGAAAAGAAGCGCAAGAAAAGGCTCTGCTTGAAGATCATCAGGAAATCAACAACGTCAAATCAGGCAAGAAGAAAAATGAAGAAGGCGTCATGATTGAGGGAATCGACAATCTGCTGGTTCGCTTGAGCCATTGCTGCAGTCCGATTCCGGGAGACGAAATCGTCGGCTATATTACAAAAGGGCGCGGCGTTTCGGTACATAGAATCGACTGTCCGAACGTCAAAAGCGCCGAACAGCATGGGACAAGGCTCGTCGACGTTACCTGGAACGTTATTCCGGACGTCAGAGCCACCTATAATACCGATCTTGAAATTGAAGGATACAATCGCTCCGGTCTTTTGAATGATGTTTTGCAGGCAATCAACAATACCACGAAGGATTTGAACTCCGTCAACGGACGCGTTGATCACAACAAGATGGCGACGATTGACGTTACGGTCGGAATCAGAGACAGAATTCATCTGCAGCGCGTGATTGACAACATCAAGCGAATCCCTGACGTCTACGTGGTCAAGCGAATCATTCACTAATGAGGTGAGAAAATGAGAACAGTATTGCAGCGGGCCAAGGATGCCCAAGTTGAGATTGACGGCAAGGTAAACGGAAAAATTGACCACGGTCTGGTGCTTTTGGTCGGCTTTGAAGAAGGCGACGGGCAAGAAGAAATCGACTATACGGTCAGAAAAATCGTCAATTGTCGAATTTTCTCAGATGAGAACGGCAAGATGAACCTTAGTCTTAAGCAGATTGGCGGCCAGATTTTATCCGTTTCTCAGTTTACGCTTTATGCCGATACGAAAAAGGGCAATCGGCCAAGTTTTACTGACGCGCAAAACCCGAATGAAGCTTCAAAGAATTATGACAGATTCAATGAAAAGCTGCGCGAGGAAGGCGTAATCGTTGAAACCGGAGTCTTTGGCGCCGATATGAAGGTTTCGTTCACAAATGACGGTCCGGTGACGATTATTTTCGATACCGACAACAAATAGGTGGTGATAAAATGGGGTTGATTTCGCTGGAGGAACAGGCAAGGGAGATTTGTCTTTCGAATCGCAGTTTTATTCCGACGACGATAGGCTTGAAGACTTGGCGCGAGCGCTTGAGATTCGATCAAAAAACGCCTGCTCAGGATCAAAGCGTGAAAATCGTCAAAGAACGGGTCGAAATCGATGAAGAACGCTCCTTTGACGAATACCTGTATTTTCCAAAAGATCAGACCAAAAATTTGCGCGTAATCTACTATATTCATGGCGGGCAGTTCATCTCCGGCGGAGTCAATGAATATCACAAGCTGTTGGCAGAACTTTCGAGAAGATGCCATGCCTGCATCGTTTTTCCGGAGTATGCATTGGCACCTGAACGCAAGGCACCGGCTCAAATGGTTCAGCTGCGGGCCGGGTATCTTGATTTGCAGCGACTGGCGATAAAATATTCACTGGATCTGTCGCATCTGATAGTTGCGGGCGACGATGTCGGCGGCGGAATGGCGGCAACGCTTGCGATGCTTTCTGAGGCACGTCACTTGCCTTTGAAAAAGCTGCTGTTGTTTTATCCGGTCGTCAATGCTAATTTTGACAACCCGACTTATTACGAATTTGCCGGTGGATATCGAATTACGCGCGAACAGATGAAATGGGCCTGGCAGCAGTATTTGGGCGAGCTGTCTCCGACCGACGTCATGTATTCTCCTTTGCTTAGAAAATTCAGTGAACTGGCCGTTTTGCCCAAAACCTTGATTTTGACTGCAGAGGCGGACGTTTTGCGAAATGAAGGCGAAGCATTTGGGCGAAAATTGCGTGATGCGGACGTTGACGTTTCTGTCGCCCGAATCTTGGGAACGATTCATGACTTCGTTTTGCTCAATGCATTGGATGAGACAAACGCTTGTCGTTTGGCGATGGACATGGCAGTAGAATTTATCGGAAGAGACAGTGGGGTGTAGTTTTGTATCAGAATTATTTTTTTGACTTTGACGGAACGTTGTACGACACGTATGGCGGAATGGTATCAGCATTTGTTCTGGCCTTTGAAAATCAAGGCGTAAAACTTGACAAGAATGAAACGTATCGCTTGATGCGAGTTGAATCGGTAAGGTATTGCTTTGCTCTTTTGAAAGAGAAATATCCGAAACTTGATGAAAAAAAGCTGCATGAGGACTATCACTTTTTTGAAAAGGAAAACCAGGAGCTGGCTGAGCCGTTTGACTTTGCGGGCAAAGTGCTTGAAACGATTCAAACAAGCGGCGGACAAAGCTTTTTGTTGACGCATCGCAATGAATCTGCAAAGGAAATTTTAAAAAGGGACGGTCTGCTTGAATATTTTAAGGATTTTGTGACTGCGGATGATAATTTAAAGCGCAAGCCGGATCCGGAGTCTCTTGATTATCTGCTTGACAAGCATCAAATCGACCGCAAAACGGCTGTGATGGTCGGAGACAGAACGCTCGACGTCGATGCGGGGCACAATGCCGGCATTGCCGGAATTCTGTTTGATCCGGACGGGTTGATCAAAGCAGACGCATGCCGTCCGGAACAGCAGATAAAAACGTTGAAGGAATTGATTGGATAGTGGAAAACAAGAAAATTGAAACCGCAATTTTTGCGGGCGGATGTTTTTGGTGCATGACCAAGCCGTTTGACCAGATGCCTGGAATAATTTCGGTTCGTTCGGGATACACGGGCGGAGACGTCGAAAATCCGACCTACGAGCAGGTCAAATCGGGAACCACCGGACACACCGAAGCAGTCAAGATCGTCTTTGACAAGACGATCATTTCATATGAAGAACTGCTTGAGATTTATTGGCATCAGACCGATCCGACGGATGCAGCGGGACAGTTTCAGGATCGAGGTTCGAATTATCGGCCGGTAATTTTCGTAAAAAATGAAACGCAAAGGCAAGCAGCAGAACTCTCCTTGAAAAATCTGATTGCAAGCGAGCGTTTCAAAAAGCCGATCGTAACCAGAATCGAATCAGCTTGTCCTTTTTATGAAGCGGAAGAAGAGCACCAGCAGTTTTACAAAAAAGATCCAAAGAGAATGGAATTTGAGGAATCGCAGGGAAGAAAACAGTTTATTGAAGAAAACTGGGGAATTTGAAAGGATAAGAAATGGATGAATTACAGGACGTGCTAAAGCAGCACGCGATGATCATGAAGGCAACGACAGCTCTTTTCTACGGGATTTTAGTGTCGATTGCCATGAATTTTTTCTGGGAACCAGGGCATATCTATTCATCCGGCATCACCGGCTTGGCACAGCTGATCGGGACGCTGACCAAAAACGGTCCCGTTCAGCTGTCAACGGCTCTGATGCTGTTTGTTTTGAACATCCCGTTGTTTGTTTTGGGGTGGAGGCAGATCGGTCACAGGTTTACGCTGTTCACGATTTTGGCAGTTTTTTGCTCATCGGTCATGATTAAGGCAATCAATCCAGTGCCTTTAACGAAAGACCCGATCATCTGCGCAATTTTTGGCGCAACGATCAATGGGTTCGGAACCGGCTTGGCGCTTAAAAACGGGATTTCGACCGGAGGCTTGGATATTTTGGGGCTGACAATCAGAAAGCACACCGGCAAAAGTATCGGAACAATCAATCTGATTTTCAATTTTTTCATCATTCTTGCCGCAGGGGCCGTTTTTGGCTGGCCTTATGCCTTTTATTCGGCACTCAGCATTTTTATCAATGCGCGCGTAATGGACATGGTTTACACAAAGCAGCAAAAGATGCAGGTCATGATTGTGACCACGAAACCAAAGAGCGTAATTGACTGTATCCAAAATCGAATGCGTCGCGGAATAACGATCGTTCACGGTGCCGAAGGGGCATACAAGCATGATGAAAAAACGATTCTGTTTACGGTCATCTCGCGTTACGAACAGCCTGAATTGAGAAGAGCGATGATCGAATCGGATCCTGCCGCATTTGTCAGCATTGCAGACAACGTCCATATCATGGGACGTTTCTATGAACCGGAACCATGAGGTAAGCCAAATGAAACATGCATATTTGATCATGGCAGCGAATGAATTCGAAGAACTTTTGGTCTTGCTCAAAGCACTTGATTATGAAGACAATGCGATATTCTTGCATATTGACAAAAAGGCTGCGCTTTCTTCTTTACAGCTGAAACGCTTCAAACAACAGGTTTCAAAGGCTGATTTTTATCTGGCGCCGCGCAGGAAAGTCAGCTGGGGCGGACGCGATATGCTCGAATGCGAATTTTCGCTGTTCTCGTTTGCACGCTCCGTTGGTCCGTTTGACTACTATCACTTGCTTTCCGGCAAGGATTTGCCGCTTTTGAGTCATAAACGGATCAATGAGTTTTTTGAAAAAAACAAAGGCAGGGAATTCGTCGAGTACAAACCGATCAAAGAGCAGGAAGTCTGGCAAAGAGTTCAGGTCTGGCATGCTTTTCCGAACGTTTCGGCATATCGTTCGGTCAAAAGCGCTCCGTTGAAACTGATGATTCGTGCTTATCGCAAGCTTGAGCGAACCTTGTCCAAGGCTTTGAAGCTTGATTTTTTTAAAAATACAGGGTTAAAGCTCGGGTTTGGTTCACAATGGCTCAGTCTGGACGATTTTGCCGTGGAACGCATTCTGAAAAAAGAAAAAAGCATTATGAAAGTTTTCAAGCATGCCATCGTAGCCGATGAGCTGTTTTTGCAGACGTTTATTTTAAATGATGAAGTTTTGAAAAAACGTCTGTATCGAGATGAAAAAGGACGTCCGGGAAATCTTCGTTTCATCAGGATTGATGAAAGAAAGAGCAGTCCGCGCGTTTGGAAGATTTCTGATCTGGAAACGCTTAAAAAGGCACGGAACGAGGGCTATCTTTTCTCGCGCAAGTTTGACGTCGCAGAAGATGATGAAATCGTTTCGTCAGTATTGAAAATGACAGCAGAGGAAGAGTAGTTTTAAATGGAAAATGTTATTTTGTATTCGGTTTTGAGAAGTCTCAGAGCAAAAAATGATGCTGGTCCCAAGGCCAAAACCGATATTAACGAATTTTTGACTGAGGAAGGCTTTAAGGTCATGGATCTGGATTTGCCGGAAAAGCGTCTTGAAAAGTTCCTGTTTGTTCATTTGAAACTCAAACGACTTTTCAAGGGCAGACAATTTGACAACGTCATTTTGCAATACCCGTTTTACTCAGTCTTTTTGACGAAAAAAATCATTGAAAATGCCAAAAAAGTCACGCACGGAAAATTCCTGATCATGGTTCACGACGTTGAAACGCTGCGTGTTTATGACGGCAACAAGCAGTTTGAAAAAGATGAAATGGAAATCTTTAATTCTGCCGACGGTCTGATCGTGCACAATTCCAAAATGGCCGAATGGCTCAAACAACACGGCGTAACGGTTCCGATTACGATTTTGGGAATTTTTGATTATCGAAACGATTGCCAGAAAAATGAGCGGTTCGAGTATCAAAAAAGCATTTGCTTTGCGGGAAATCTTGAAAAATCGACATTTTTGAAGAAGGTCAAGCTAAATGATGCCAAACTTGACGTTTATGGACCGTCCCCTGCTCAAAAATATCAAAAAGGCGTAACCTATTGCGGGGTGTATACTCCTGACGATCTGCCGAATCATTTGAATGAAAACTTCGGCTTGATTTGGGACGGAGACGAAATGTCTGCTTGTACCGGGGTTTTCGGCAACTATATGCGTTACAACGCTCCGCACAAGACGTCGCTTTATCTGAGCTCCGGAATTCCGGTGATTATTTGGAAGGAAGCCGCAATGGCCGAATTCGTGTCCGAAAACGAAGTTGGAATCGCGATCGAAAATCTGAATGATTTGGACAATGTTTTGCAGAAAGTTGATGACGCAGGCTACAGGAAGATGAAGAGCAACGCCCTGAATCTGGCAGAGAGATTAAGAAGCGGATCTTATGTCAAAGAGGCAGTCAGAAAGGCACTTGGTGATTAGATGAGACAAGTTGACGTAATCGTTCCGGTCTACAATGTTGAAAAATATCTGAAGCGCTGTTTGGAAAGTTTGATCAACCAGACGTTGTCTTCTGAAAAATACAGAGTGCTGCTTGTTGACGACGGCAGCACCGACGGTTCGCCGACCATCTGTCAAAAATATGCAGATGAGAATCCGAATCTGGTGGAGTATCTCCCCAAAGCAAACGGCGGCTTGTCTGATGCAAGAAACTATGGATTGCAGCATGTCGACGCAAGTTACGTGCTGTTTATCGATTCGGATGATTACGTTGAGTCGGGGATGCTTGAGAGGATGCTTGAAAAAACCTGCAACGGCCAAAAGAAGGTTGTGGAATGCAATTTCTTTTGGCAGTATCAGGACAGAATGGCAAAAGACGTCGTGACGGGATATGATTCAATCGAAGATTACCTTGTCAAAGGACGCGTCGTCGCATGGAACAAACTGTATCGAACGGATTGGCTCAAGCAATGCGGAATTACGTTTCCGAAGGGGCTTTTTTATGAAGATCAGTGCTTTTTCTTTGAATTGATGCCGTTTCTTGAATCAATTGACGAAGTTGCGGTTGATGAGGTTTGCGAAGTTCATTACGTTCAAAGAAACGATTCGATTTCGTATCAAAATACGAGTCGTTTGGCCGATCTTTTCAAAATTTACGTAAGGATTCTGAATTTTCATGAAGAAAAGGGCTGGATCAAAACGTATCATGATGAACTTGAATATCGTTTCGTTCGCAACCTGTTGGGCAACGTCATGCTGAGAAAAATCAGACCGATCAAGGACGGAAAAGTAAAGCGCGACTTGGTTGTAAAAGTCATGGAATTTATTGATATTCATTTTAAAGGATGGAAGAGGAATAAATATATAAAGTGGGATTCCCCGCAAAATATTTATTTGAAGACTTTCAATAAATTAATTCTCAAAATGTTAATAAATTAGATAATTTGAAAGGTACCTACAACTCCTGGTTTAGCGGGATTTGTAGGTACCTTTTCTGATATGCGAATCAGAATATTGCGTAATTATGAATTTGAAACGATTATCAGCGGATTTTTCAAGCAGTTATGCAACTTTTATTTCAAATTTGCATCGATAATAAATTGAATATGGCGTTTTTAACTGAAATATTCACTAAAAAACTGTTATTTGCATTCACTCTTTCTTAACTTTGACTTGGCATAATAAGACTTGTAAAAAGATATGAGATTAATCGGGAGGTATTTGTTATGAATATTTTAAAGAATACAAAGGCGCTCATCGTACTCTCGGTTGTAGTTGCTGCAATCGGAGGATCACAAGTCTATGCATGTCGTGACACGTTTGCCGCACTCGCTCATGAAAAAACAGAGACAAAGAGCGTTGCTAAGAAAGAAACGTCTGAAAAAAAGGTCAGTCCTTCGGTTAAGAAGGAGTCAAGTTCTGAAAGCTCGGCAACTGAGACGTCATCTGTTTCCGAATCTTCAAGCAGCGTTGCTCAAAGTTCATCGGTTGCAAGCTCAAGCAGCGATGCCCAAAGTTCTTCTCAGGCAACGACGCAAGCTCAAACGGCAACGCAGCAGTCTTCGCAAACGGCACAGAGCCAGACGGCATCGTCTCAAACGACGCAGGCTCAGTCCCAGACGCAACAGTCTTCTTCACAGCAACCGGCTCAAACGAGCGGATTTTGCCTGAACGGACATTCATATCCGATCAGAAGCTTCAGCGGTACGGGTTCGGTTCCGGCAGACGGCAACGTTTATGCTTGGACATCTCTTCCGAACTATTATTTGTTTGAAATGATGGGTGCGGCACACAGCCAGTTGGGCAGTCTGCACGTCGGCAGCGAAGTTGTCATCAACGGTCGCGTGCTTCATGTTTCTGAGATTATGTACGGCGTAAAAAATGACGGAACGGGCTTGGAAGTCGTTTCAAACAAGTTGGCACAACACAGTGCTGGCTGGCAAACGTGCGAACAGGCTTGCTACAATTCGACTTTGACCGTATGGTTCGCAGATTAGCAAAATTTTAAGTTAAATGTTAGAATGAATCCAGGAAGAAGGCTTCCTGGATTTTTTTACTGAAAGGCGGTTAAATAATGAAACTTGGATCGCATGTCAAAATGCGCGGCAAAGAGATGTTTCTTGGATCCGCAAAAGAAGCGGCATCGTATGGGGCAAATGCCATGATGATTTATACCGGTGCACCTCAAAACACTGTCAGAAAAGATTTGTCCTTGATGAAAATCGAAGAGGGAAAGAAGTATATGGAAGATCACGGCATCGAAGAAGTCGTCGTGCATGCGCCATATATCGTCAACCTTGGCAATAACAAGGATCAAAGCAAATATGAATTTGCAATCGAATTTTTGGCAAACGAACTCAAGCGGGCAGATGCGCTCGGAGCAAAACAGGTCACGCTGCATCCCGGAGCTCACGTCGGCCTTGGAGCAAAGGCTGCCATCGAAAACATTGCGCATGGTCTGGATGAAGCGCTGAAAGCGTCAAAAGACGTCAGCGTTGCGTTGGAGACGATGGCGGGCAAAGGAACGGAAATTGGGCGAACGTTTGAAGAATTGTCCGAAATCATTGAAAAATGCAGTGAAAACGACCGCCTGAGCGTTACGTTCGATACTTGTCATGCAAACGATGCAGGCTATGACGTCAAAAACGGCTTTGACGATGTTTTGAGTGAATTTGATCAGATAATCGGTTTAAACAGGCTGAAAGTCGTTCATCTCAATGATTCAAAAAATGAATGCGGCGCACATAAAGATCGGCACGCAAACATCGGTTTTGGAACCATCGGCTTCGATTCTTTAAATTATATTGCGCATCATCCGCAGCTGGAAGACGTTCCCAAAATTATGGAAACGCCGTACGTCGGAGAAGACAAGAAGAATTCTTTTGCTCCGTACGCATATGAGATCGCAATGCTCAAAAACCAGGCATTTGATTCTAAGATGCTGGACAAGGTGAAAGACAACCAAGGAATTTTGTAAGAAGTTGCGCATAAAAATATGTGTGTACCTAGAATGTTTGACACATGTAAAAATTAACATTAGCCCATGGATGTCAGTCTGGATTGAACAGGCAGCATCCATTTTATTTTCTTTTGAATCAAAGTTGGCAGGATTTTTGCTTGAACTACCCCAACTTAACCTGAAACTTCGTTTTTTACCGGTTTGAAGTTGGGGATTCTGGGAACTGTACTATGTCCTGTCAAGTATACAGTTCAAATATAAAATTTTAACTAACAAGATACGGCTTGATTGCGGAACTGTTCTGCGGTCAGGCCGTTTTTTGACGCATAGGCACGTT